>Ga0070698_100007561_pt1 | contig 11754 bp, 7 predicted proteins | sample KBSK1502metaG_FD_65477 | JGI IMG/M metagenome (GOLD analysis project Ga0070698, IMG submission 65477) | Corn, switchgrass and miscanthus rhizosphere microbial communities from Kellogg Biological Station, Michigan, USA - KBS K1-50-2 metaG | ecosystem: Host-associated > Plants > Roots >...
TTCTTCCATACCTCGACATTTCCAGGAACGTATGGATCGCCGTTCGACTCCCACCGAAGGCGGGTCACCAGAAGCAACAGGCCTGCGTCGCGCCGAAACACGCCCATTGCAGCATCAGAAGAGTCTTTTCCGCGAAACGTCTCATAGAAATGCCGCAGCCGGGCAGGTTCGGTGAAATGAGCTTGCTGTGACGGAGGTACGCTCGACAGGTCGTCAAAATACGCCGCGAGCCAGCCATTGTCCTTTGCGAGCAACTTAGGGATAAATTCTTCCGGAGAGTCAGGACTCGCTGCGACCAGCTCTTTCCAGGCGGGGGCCGCGGCTGCTCCCCCAGGCACGACCACACGCCCAGATCGAATGCAGATATGGCTGCCGTAGAAATCCAACGCCGGGGCCAGCGGAATCATTTTTTTTATCGTTTGCGATTGCCGCAAGGCAGATAGAGTTTCGGCATCCATCCGCGCCAAGTCCCAGTAGAAGCGGGCCAGCTTCGGATCGCCCAAAAGCATGTCCAATACATCAACTTTTTTCCCTTTCTTGGTCCAGTCGATCTCCAGAGGCGGCGCAGGTACGCGGGACGTCGAGAAGGAGTAGGTGAACGCCCGGCCCTCCTGGAGACTCTTTTCAAGCTCCGGCAGGGGGAATCCCGAGTCGATGGTAAGAAACGCCCTTTGCGGATCGGCGGTCTCCAAAAAAGTGCTGCGCTGCCCGCAGTCAGCCCGGGTTCGATAACCCAGGACTTTCAGCAGGGGTTGCGCTTCCTCGCAGGTAGAAACATGAAGGACGCCGTCAGGACCTGCCAGAGCCTCCAATTCCCGCGCCTGCTGCACATAGTGGGTCAACAGAATAAGAAATTCCTTGGGCGAGTGCCCCTCATAGCCCAATGCATATACGTTGCGGGCCAGCAAGGGCATCACTTCTTCAGGCGAGACCTTCTGGCTGATCGCCGCCATGCGTAAGAAGGGGCGCAAAGGCCCTGGAATCGCAACAATCGCCGATTCGGGTTGGCCGGCCTTGGCGTCCTCTGATGAATCAGAGGGCGTAGTGCCCCGAACGGCGGGAGCGAAGCACGAACCAACGGAAAGAGTGGTGGCCAGAATGGCGGCAAGGTGGACGAAAGGCTTAGCGTATCGCTTTGCCTGCAAGGCGGTTAGGAGGAGTGTACGGGCTTTCAAGATTTCTTCTCCAAAGCGGAATCGAGCCTGACCGACACGGTTGAAACGCAGAGAAAGGTTTGGAGGAACAAAACCAAACCTAAAACGCGAATCCGCGACGAATCAGGTCACGATGAAGCGAGTAAACTCATGCGAGCCAGCACCGTGTGGGTGGACGGTGGTACTCGCCAACATCAGGGCACCCTGAATAAACTCGTCCTTCCTTGCACTATTTAAGACGTAACTGCGTTTATGTCAAACCGAAATTGTCAAAAGTACGTCTTCAGTTAAAAGAAGCGCTAATCGGTGGATCGTTTCTACAGCTGGGTCTAGAGTTTGGGGGCCAGAAGCTACCCCGGCACGCGAAATTTGCGCTCTTGACGTTTCTCCACACCAGGAAAGCAAGAAGCTTCTACAGTAATCACCTGAGTCGGTATGGCCCGGTTCGCTAGCGTAGCTTGACTCCGGAAAGCACACTTTCGTCTTCCTTAGCATCGGAGCCCATCCATAACTCTCAAAAAGGCTGAAAGCCAGCACATTCAGAGTTTCTCGAGCGATTTGAACTCCTTCGGACGACGAATGATTGGGTGTTGCGAGGGACGATCATCACCCTGGCAGAAGACGGACCCGCAGAGGCAAGATACGAGGTGCTCTGCGATGGCTCGTGGTACACGAAGCGAGCCGATATTTCACTTCGCGACGGAACGGGCGAGCGGTCCCTCCAAATCACCGCGGCAGGCGGCAAATGGCATGAGAACGGAAAGGGAAACGAGACGCTCAGTGGGTGCGTGGACATCGACCTGGAGTGGAGTCCCTCGACGAATACCATTCCCGTTCGGCGCTTGCGCCTCGCGGTCGGACAAAGGAGTGGCGTGGTCACCGCCGCATGGGTTCGTTTCCCCGATCTGACGCTTCAGCCGCTTCGGCAAGAATACGAACACACCTCTGAGGGACGCTTCCGGTATACAAGTCGAGGAGGAACATTCGTTGCTGAAATTGCCGTCGATGACGAAGGCCTGGTTCTGGATTACGAAGGGTTCTGGCAGCGTGTAGCAGAAACGCATGCGGGCTGATCACTTCTGTACGCGACCCATGTTCACGGTATGCTCTCGAGCGGCGCTTTGGATGCGGTGTTAAAGGGCGCGCGGCGTTTGACCGAGGAACTCTGTACCACGACTGGTGCAATTTAAGATGCTGCCACGGGGCGCACGTGGGGGCGCTTCGATTTGCCGTTTTCCGATTTGCGCTTTTTGTCCCAGCCGCCAAGATCGAGCGCCACGGCCATGCTGGCGGCACGCAATTGATCCGAAAGCCCGCGGTCGACTATTGTCCGGGCCACGACCATGCCTCCTATGGCCAAGGCAGCAATGCTCTGTGCAGTGCTGCGGCGATGCCGGCCTTTCCGGACTATGCTTCGCTCCAAGACGCTGACCATTGCTTTGAAGACGGTTTCGAAGGCGAGCCTCGCGGCCTTACCGCTACGCGCGACGTCGGTCGGCAACGCGACCATGGGGCAGGAATTCTCGACGTCTTCGAAATGCTGGCGAGATAGATAGGCGCGGACGACCTGCGGCCCTACGTCCGTGGATGACAGATCGACGTGCACACCTTCCCAACAGCTTTTCCACTCCGGGTCGGTGAAAAAGCACCCCAGTACTGCGGCGTAGAGATCGCTCTTACTCTTGAAATAGCTATAGAATCCGCCGTGCGTCAGGCCCGCACCGGCCATGATCTGGTTGAGAGAGACACTCTCAAAGCCATGGCGATTGAATAGCCTGCGCGCGCTGTCAATGATGCTTTTCTTTACTGCCGCACGATGACCAACGGGATAAGGCATTCGGCCTCCTTGTTCTCCGCGCGCTGAAGTATGCCCCGATGGAGGTTACCTGCCTAGGAAAATATTATCTTGAACATATTTTATCGCGATGCTCTTATGCCGAGCAGCTGAGAGAGAGGAATCCAGGAGGACGATGATGAGCGATAAAACGAAGTTGGCAGTGCTGATCAATGGGCTCAGTCGGCGACAAGCGATCGTCGGCGCCGCGACCGCATTGGGTGGCTTAGCCCTGGGCTCAACCAAGGCGCGGGCGGGAGTCGTGGAGGAGATTGCTCGTACAGCGGAATCCATTCATCAGGAGCCCGTTTTCAAAGCGAGCCGGAAGCGCGTCTATGAAGCACTTACAGACTCGAAACAGTTCGACAAGGTCGTCGAGCTCAGTGGAGTCATGAAGTCCGGCATGCTGCCCCCGGGAGCTAACAAGCCGACCGAGATCAGTCGTGAAGTGGGAGGCGCGTTCACACTCTTCGGCGGGTATATCACGGGACGGCAAATCGAACTCGTGCCGGTTGAACGGATCGTGCAAGCTTGGCGCGACGGAGGCTGGGATCCGGGCATCTACTCGATTGCGAAATTCGAGCTCCTGGAGCAGGGCTCCGCGACCAAAATCGTCTTTGACCACACCGGCTTTCCCAAGGGCGCGGGGGAACATCTGGCGGCGGGATGGAAAGCCCACTATTGGGAGCCGCTTGAGAAATTCCTGGCTTAGGTGTTGCGCTCCCGAGCGGACCATCGAGTGCGTCTATAGCAGCGGCACAAGCTCAAGGGTCGTAGCTCGGGACTTCGCGCTTCCAAGGTCCTTGGCATAGTTGAGGGCTCCCGGAGTGTTGTACCGTTTAAGGTAAGCGCGGTCGACAGCATCCCTCAGACTCTTGTCCTTGATGCGCACGGCGTAAACCTGGATCTCGTATTTAGAGACTCTCATGGTACCGCGGGGCTCCTTCAAAAACACCCGATACCAACCGTCCTCCTTCACGCTCCACGAGCGGACGAAGACGCGGTCTTTCACGACAACAAACCAGATGCCGATGAAGCGGTGGCGACCCCGGCCTGCACGAATGCGCAAACCCTTGATCTCGTGCAAGGCAACCAGGAGGTCATCAGAGAACTGTCGTTTTGTTTTCATCCTGGGCTTCTTCGAGCCGAGTGCTCCGGGTGGCGCGCCGCGAACGTACCTTCTTCAACTCTTTGCCCAGGGCGGCACAACGCCGGTCATGCACGCGCACGCGACGAGCTGCCCCATGTGCTCGTTGGCTGGGTAACCGTAAGAATCGCCCCACAAATCAATCAAGCCAAAGCCCGCCTGCGTGACAGAGACGATCTCGTCGTACACGCCAGGGTTAGCGTGCCAGCTGTTCCTCTACCGCCGATACGTGGCGACTTGGCGCTTCCATCGCAATTATGGCGCAAATTTCTCAGCCCGGCCGAGAAAGTCAAGGGATAGGGCGAAGCTTGAAAGATCCAACTCGCGCCGCAGCGCTGAATGTACTCTCAAGAGCTTCGTCATCCGGAGAACGCGGACTTGTCGTGAACTAATCTTCGCGGAATTTACTTGTCGTCATGCTGGTCATCACCACCACCATCCGGCGCAACGAACAACAATCCTCGAGGGCTGCCGAAACCGGTGACAATCGGCGTGACAAATCCATCATCGAGGTTGAGTGTCCCAACCAAGCCCAATGTATCAGAAGCCGAGTACGCAGTACCTGGTTCGAACCCGAAAATGCCACTGTCAATCCGATAAATCACGCCCGCGCTGACATCCGTGACCAGTAGGAACGCCTTCGGATGCGGGGCAAATGCCGTGTCGTCCAAAGTGATCGTAGCGCCGGCTGGTCCGGTGACGGATGACGTGATGTTGAGCCGGCCTAGCGTCTGCTCATCCGTCAGCGGATGTTGTATGAACACCAGTTCGGAATCCGCCTGGCTATCGACGACTATGTTGCCGCGGGGATCAATGGTCATCGAATCGGGGTCTGTTAGATTCAGCGTAACGATCTTGCCGGTAGGAATGTCGGTGGCGCTGGAGTTGCCATTGAATACGGGTTCCAGAAGAACGTTATCGCCCGAAAGGGAGGCTTGAACGAGCGCAGGGAAGACGTTGTTGCCCATCGTGTCCAGATTCGGATTCGAGGCGGTCATGTATACTTTGCCGTTTTTGACAACCATGTCGTCATAACCGCCGCCATGAGGAGTCGGTGCAAACGTGTATTTCTTTGTTTGGCCTGTTCTAAGTCCGATTACCACCAGGTTGGGATTGGCATCTTCGTTCTGCAACGCCCATAGGTCATCCTCACCAATCACCCGCAAACCATCGTTATGGCCGGGAACCTGAAACATTCGCTTCACCTTCCCCGAAAGGGAAAATTCCACGATGGTGCTGGATTTGCCGTCCGACCCATCTTTGGCCACGTGATTTTGGAATCCCACAATTACGCTGTCATGCCACTGCACAATCGAATCGGGCTGTGAGATACCGTTGGGGCTGTTCGCAAAAACGCTGATTTTATAGGGCGGTGTCGCCGCAGGCAGAGTCTGCGCCGTGGCGGAAACCGACGCCATCAACCAGCCTCCCAGTAGGGCACTGACTGCAAACGACCCTTTGAACACATTTCTTGTGATCCGGCCATTCATTTGAGCTTCCTCCTGAAGGGAAAACGGCGGGGAAGTGAGAATAATCCTGTGCGTGTTACGTTCCGATCAACAAGACGTAACGATTTGTCCGGAACATAAACGGATTCGGACGGTAACGCGGAAGTTGAGGATGCCTTCTCCTGACGGCTAGAAAGCCACAGTTCGGATATCGCAAGGCTTTTTCCTGCCTGTGGCCGAACGGGCATTCTGCGGATTTTGATTTGAGCTAGCCAACGAACGACAGCGGCCGTTCATTCACACAGTAGGAATCAGCTCCCTCCTGTACCTCGTTGATATCCATTCTTCAGGTTTGATCAGTCGTGTCATTGCTTGCGGGCAATGGCTACGCAAGTCCCCGCTGCGCATGCGAAGGATGCAATATCTTCGAACGGACGCTGCTGATTGTAAGCACCTGGTCTGGCGTTCGTTACAGAAATGCTATTTGACATCACTTATCCACTTCGATATATATCGTAACCTTCTGTGAATATGTGAAGAGTGTACCCGGCCGCGCAGAGGATCCAGGACATTCCGGGAGGAACTCCGATGGCACTTGCGAACTATGGCCTGCTGACCGGTAAGATTGTCGAGCATGGAATGGCGGCAGAGGGAAATCCGCACTATTTCCTTTTTGTTCAAGCGGGGGCAATCCGATACCGCGTAGCTTTGAACGTTGAGACGACTCGCCCGGGAAGAGGTCCATCTCCGGCGACACTCCAGTATCAAATTGTGGAGAATTTGCGTTCCTCGAAGCTGAGGAAAGCACAATCCCTCGCCCGATCCCTAGCGAACCGAAATAGCTTTGAGCTTGCCAGCGAGAATCCCAGGCTGCCGCGCCTCGACTACGTTCGGGGAGGCATCGTCCCGATGAGCGGTTTTCATGCGCTACCTCTGGCCTCCGGCAGGGAGGCGGCCAACAATTTCCTGAAGCGCCTGGTCGCTGCTCTTGCGCACGCGACCAAAGACAGAGACGCGTACGTGGCTGTCTTTGGCAGCGGCTACGCAAGCGAACGCACGGGAACGAACGCGTCCGCGTTGGACCCGGCTCATTCCTCGACAGGCTTCACCGGCGTTGAAAATGTGCACATGAACCAGGGGAGTTTGTACCAGATCGGCCATCACTTGACCGGACATTTTGCTGAGAACGGCCCGGACCAAGACGGAGGGCTGCTCATCGTCGGCAAGGATGCCGTGCAGGGTTATTTCGCGAAATTCACCTCGCAAGACAACGAAACCGACGCGAACGGAAATCCCGTCCACACCGGCGTCCAAGCGCTTGATCGACCGGCGCGGAAACGGAAGTTTTCCATTCCCGCGAATCCCTATGCGTACCTGATGCCTGCCGCGAAGCGAGCGAAGAAAAGGCAGGTTGAGGCCCAGACAAAGGTGCCGCCGCCCGTGGCGGTGACCACTCCTGTCGCAGAAGCAGCACCGGCAACATCCCAAGCGGTGCCGGGTGACTATGTGTTCGCCGATCCCGGAACCGGGAACGATCCGATCCGGCCGTTTAAACCCGATGACGACTCCGCCGTGAGGAACTCTCCCTTTGTGGCCAATTTCGCAAAACACGGCGTACCTGAGCCTGTGCCAGCACCGCGAGGTGGCACTTTCCCGCTGATGTCCTTGAAACAAGTGATGGGACAGGCGGCGACCAAGGCCATTCGCGATTCAGGACAGATGGTTTTTCACGCTGTCGGAGACACCGGAGCGCCGGCACAGAGCAAACTTCCGAACGAGACTGATGTAGCGAATCTGATGCTCGAAGATTTCCGTAATGTGCCCAAAGAGGAGCGGCCGGCGTTCTATTACCATCTTGGGGACGTGGTCTACTACTACGGCGAGCAGCAATTCTACTATGATCAGTTTTACGAGCCGTACAAACAGTATCCCGCACCGATCTTCGCCATACCTGGCAACCACGACGGCATAACCTACAGTGCAGAAATGATTTCTCTCGCGCCATTCATCAAAGCCTTTTGCGACGCGCATCCAAGCACTTGGGAGGGCTCCGGCGGCGTGGCACGCACCACGATGGACCAACCCGGCGTCTACTTCCAACTGGACGCGCCTTTTGTCTCGATCATCGGGCTCTACAGCAACTGTGACGAGTCTTTTGGCTATCTCGATCAGCAACAGAAGCTATTTCTCCACGATGCGCTGGCGTCGCTGAAGCCAAAACGGGAAGGCGGCGAGATCGCTGCAGTTGTTGTAGCTGTGCATCATCCGCCGCTCTCCTTCAGCGCGAAAAAGCCCTCGTCTGCAACGATGCGGGATGATATGGATGCGGCTTGCAATGCCGCCGGGCTTTGGCCGGATGCGGTTCTCTCCGGTCACGCGCACGTCTACCAGCGCATGACGCGTTCGGTCGGAACCGGAAGCGCCGCACGGCAGATTCCGTACATTATTTGCGGTGCTGGCGGATACAACAAGGATCCGCGGCAGGAAGTCAACAAAGCGGATTTCAAGTTGCAGGACACGAGCGATCCACAGTTTCGCTTGCACCAATTCTTTCCGAACTACGGCTACATGAAGCTGACGGTGAAGAAAGGGACGGGGAAGAGCCACAATACTCTGCGGCTGGAGTTCCGCAGTCCGGATACCACCCTCGGCAGGCCGGCCGATGCGTGTGTGTTAGATCTCGTCGACCACGTACTCTTATAAGCCAGTTCGCAACATCAGTGTTCGACAGGTTCCCCTAAAACGAGGTCGTTGGGTTGGGACTCGGGCCCTGGCTTTCCTAGTGATGTAAAATCCACACCATCATGCTCGTGATTGATCAATGCAACGGTTGGCCGCGATAGTCCTTGGGAAGTCTCAAGGCCTGGCTCCGCCCGGTCTTGCATCCTCCTCGTCCACTGGCATACGGCTTTCCTATTGACACTCTATATGCAGAGCGCTACGATTCCTATAGAATGCCGATAGGAGATGTATCTTGAGCTCTCGACCAACAACACCCTAGTAGGGGACTTTGGACCATGTTGATTTTGAAGGTTCTTGCAGGAGAGACTCCGAAAACAATCGCTGCGCGAAACTCTGCCGATTTGGGCCGAGCTCTTAGGAAAGCAGCTCGAAGTCGAAACCAAGCGATGGGACCGCCGCATTTCGCGGCGATCGGTCAGATATTGAAAACGCCGTAGAGAGATGCTGAGCATGCCGCTCTTTGTGAAAGCTCGAAGTTTCCTGCGAAATTTCTTCTCCTCCCGTTGTGTGGAGGCAGATCTCGACGAGGAGGTTCATTCGCATCTCGAACTGCTAGTCGAGGAAAACATTCGTGCGGGTATGCCGCCCGAGGAAGCGCAACGGGCTGCGCGCATCGAGCTTGGCGGTATCGAACAGGTGAAGCAGCAGGTCCGCGAAAACCGGATTGGTAATTCGATCCACTCTGTCGTCGCTGACTGCCGCTACGGCTTCCGGCAACTCCGCAAGAACCCCGGCTTCACCGCCGTCGCCGTCCTTACGCTGGCCCTCGGCATCGGCGCAAATACAGCGGTATTCAGCCATGTCAATGCTCTGGTCCTCCGCCCGTTTTCTTTCCTGGATCTTGATCGTGTCGTAGCCATCTGGGAAACCGTTCCGAAGCAAGACGCCTACGGTGTCGGCGTCGCGCCGGCGAACTTCCATGATTGGACCGAGCAAAGCAAATCCTTTGAGTATTTGGCGGCCACTCGCGGATGGGATGCAAACTTGACCGGTGAAGGCGTTGCCGAACGTGTCGAAGGCTATCAAGTCTCGAGCAATTTCTTCCCGCTCCTTGGTGTTCCAGCCGAGCTCGGCCGGCTGGTCGCCGGTGTTGACTTCCAGTACGGAACGGCAACCGTCGTCGTTCTCAGTCACGGATTCTGGCAGCGCCACCTTGCTGGTGATCGAAATGTCGTCGGCAAAGCCTTGCTCCTGAATGGCCGCAGATTCACCATAGTCGGCGTCGCCGGCTCCGATTTGGATTTTCCCGCAGGAGCTCAACTCTGGACTCCTTTCGATCTTCACTCCGTCGAGAACACCGACCGCGAAACCCACTCACTCCGCGTTCTTGGCCGCCTGAACAAGGACGCCTCCGTGACGAGCGCCAGCGCTGATCTTCAAGCCGTCGCCGGTCGCCTCGCGCAACAATTTCCAGCCACCAACGCGGGCCACGGAGTCCGCGTTACCCGCTTGGCCGAAGACGCCACCACCGGAACATGGCAGTTCGTAATGGTGCTGATGGGCTGCGCCGTCTTTGTTCTATTGCTCGCTTGTGTGAACGTCGCAAACCTGCAACTGGCCCGCGCATCCAGCCGGCAAAAAGAAATGGCCATTCGGTCCGGCATGGGCGCGAGCCGCTGGCAACTGGTCCGCCAGTTGCTGGTTGAAAGCACATTGCTCGCGCTTGCCGGAGCGGCTGCAGGCGCCCTGCTGGCGAAGTGGGGAACGCAGCTTCTGCGGCGGGACCTCCCACCGTTCATCATGGCGCACGTGCCAGGCCTCGAGCGCGTGGCCGTCGATTCCCGAGTGCTCTTATACACTCTCGCAATGGCTTTGTTTAGCGGAATTCTTGCTGGCCTCGCGCCCGCGTTCCGTTTCTCCGGCTCCGACCTTAACGACGCCTTAAAGGAAAGCGCCCGGTCCTCGACTGCCGGTCACTCTGCCGGCCGTCTTCGCGGCGTGCTGGTAACCTTGGAAACCGCGCTCGCTCTGATTCTTCTTGTGGGAGCGGGACTCATGGTCAGCGGTTTCCGCAATCTCCTTGCCGTAGAAATGGGATTCGAACGCACCCACGTGCTCACGTTTCACATTGCCTTGCCTCAAGAGAAATATCAGAAAAAAGAACAGCTCCTCGACTATTACGATCGCGTGCTCCACGAGCTGGCAGCCTTGCCATCGGTAGATTCCGTCGCTTGCGTAACCAGTTTGCCTTCCGGATGGAGCTGGAATTGGACCGAGTACACCGCTGAAGGTCGCCCTCCGGCCTCCGCCGGAGAAGTGCCCTCCACCATCTCGCAAATCGTCACGCCCGATTTTTTCGCAGCCTTGCGCGTGCCGCTTATCAAGGGACGTTTCATCTCCGCCACGGACGGCCCGAACGCCCCGCTTGTAGCCGTTATCAGCGAAAGCATGGCGCGTGCCAACTGGTTGGATCAGGATCCGATCGGCAAGCATCTGAAGTTGGGAAATCCCAAAAGTTCGGAGCCGGAGCGGCGCGTCGTCGGGGTTGTGCGCGATATTCGTTCCTCCGCGTTTGATCAGAGGCCCAATCCCACCACCTATGTACCCTTTGCCCAGCTGCCACAAAGTTCCACGGCCATCGTAGCGCGTACTTCGACAAATCCTTTGCGTCTTGCTCCGGGTGTCATGGAGCAATTGCGCGGCATCGACCCCGCCACGCCCGCTTACGACATCCGCACTCTCGAACAGGTTGTTTCCGACAACGTCAGCGGTGTCGAATCTGCCGCGCGCATGATGCTCATTTTCGGGTTTATCGCTTTGGCATTGGCCGCGGCTGGCATCTTCGCCGTAATGGCCTATTCGGTAACGCAGCGCACTCACGAAATCGGTATTCGCATGGCGCTCGGCGCCCGCCGATTCGACGTTCTTCGCCTGGTCATGGGATCGGCCATGAAGATGGCTCTTCTCGGCTTGACCTTCGGCCTTGGCCTATCACTGCTTCTGACCCACGCCATTTCGAGCGCCATGTTCGGCGTCATTCGAATCGAACCCCCGGTCTTCGCCTTGTTGACGGCGCTCCTCGCGTTCGTCGCAGCGGCAGCCGCTTATCTTCCCGCTCGCGGGGCCACCAAGATCGATCCCATGCACGCCCTGCGCTGCGATTAGAGTTTTCCGGTTCATTCCCGCGCTTCGCAGATCCCCGTTCGCACAGGTATCGTAGATCGAGTCGCGCTCCCTTGAAGGGGCAGGGGATTCCTTTTCAAAGACGGCAGCTGCTTCGGATCCTGTCATTCGCTTTCGGGTCGAGCTTCACTGCGGGGCAGCTGTTAGGCACAGGTTCGCTGGAGGGACGGAAATGGAAAGAGTGACGGGAATCGGAGGACTGTTCGTTCGAGCGCACGATCGGGCAGCGTTGGGGCATTGGTACCGGCAACACCTGGGGATCTCGCTTACGCCATCGAGCTACGAGGAATCCGTTTGGCGGCAGGA
>Ga0070698_100007563_pt1 | contig 11752 bp, 7 predicted proteins | sample KBSK1502metaG_FD_65477 | JGI IMG/M metagenome (GOLD analysis project Ga0070698, IMG submission 65477) | Corn, switchgrass and miscanthus rhizosphere microbial communities from Kellogg Biological Station, Michigan, USA - KBS K1-50-2 metaG | ecosystem: Host-associated > Plants > Roots >...
AAATGGCCGGCTGGTCCCCCTGCGCTGCCGGCCTCGCCCTCGCTCTGGAGGCGGAGCTGCTGGCCGTCCGCGATGCCGGCGGGAATCTTCACCGTGAGCTTGCGGTCGTGCGACACACGGCCGGCGCCGCGGCATGTCTGGCACGGCCTGGTGATCATCTGGCCCGTTCCGCGGCACTGGGGACAGGTACGAGCGACCGTGAAGAAGCCCTGCTGGAACCGGACCTGCCCCTGACCCCGGCACTGTGAGCAGACGCTCGGCGATGATCCTTTGGCTGCACCCGTACCGTTGCAGGTCTCGCAATTTTCCTGACGCGGGATCTGGATCGCGGTCTCGGTGCCCTTCGCCGATTCCTCGAACGAGATCTCGAGGTCGTAGCGGAGGTCGGCGCCTCGCTGCGGTCCGCTGCGCCGGCGACCGCCGCCGAAGAGATCGCCGAACCCGAACATGCCGCCGAGGATATCCGCGAAGTCGCCGAACTCGCTGAAGACCGACGGATCGAAGCCGGCGCCGCCCGCGGCGGATTTCACACCGGCATGTCCGAAGCGGTCGTAGAGGCTGCGCTTCTCGGCATCGGCCAGAACCGCATAGGCTTCGGCTGCCTCCTTGAACCGATCTTCGGCTGTCTTGTCGCCGGGGTGTCGATCGGGATGAGACTTCATCGCGATCTTCCGGTAGGCGCTCTTGAGCTCGCTCTCGTCGGCCGTCCTGGAGACGCCGAGCACTTCGTAGTAGTCGCGTTTGCTCACGCTTTGGCCACCTTCACCATCGCGGGGCGAAGCAGGCGGTCGCCGAGCATGTACCCGCGCCTGAGTTCACCGATGACTTCGCCCTCGCGGTGCTCGGGGCTGACCTCGTGCGCCACGGCCTGATGCACATTCGGATCGAAATCCGCGCCGAGGGCCTCGATCGCCCGTACGCCCTGCTTCCGTAGAAGATCCTGCAGCTTGGCGTGGATCAGTTCGACGCCCTTGCGGTAGCTCTTCGCGGCCTCGCCGCCCTCGACCCTCAGCGCGAGATCGAAATCGTCGACCACCATCAGCAGTTCCTGCAGCAGATCGACGACGGCCTGATCGGCCTGTTCGCGCCGTTCGCGCTCGATGCGCTTCCGGTAGTTGTCGAACTCCGCCGTCTTGCGCAGCAGGCGATCGTACAGGTCGTCGCGTTCGCGCTTGATCGCGGCGGTTTCCGGCGATGCCGCCGCCTGGGTCTGGTCGTCGCCCGTCTCGGGCGCGTCGGTCACGGCCGGTGCTGGACCCGCCGCATCTGGGGAATGCTTGTCAGCCATGTCTCTGCCTAGTTGGGGTCGCGCAGCATGCGCGAGATCGCCTGCGCCGTGCCGTCGACCACCGCGATGGCGCGCGAATAGCGCATGCGCGTCGGACCAATGACGCCGATCGTGCCGAGCCCCGCGCCGTCCTCGTAGGTGCAGGCGACGAGGCTGAACGAGCGAAGGCTGGGATCGAGATGTTCGGCGCCGATGACGACCGTCAGCCCCTGGCCGTCGATGTACTCGTTGAGCAGCCGGACGAGCCGCTGCTTCTCCTCGATCATCAGCAGCAGCGTCTGGAGCGTGCCGAGCGTGAGCCCCTGATCTTCGCCGAGCAGCGAGGCCGCGCCGTCCACGTACAGCGTGCGAGCCTCGGGTAGATCCGTAAACGTCGAGGACGCGAGCCGCATGGCGCGCGCCATCAGCGCGTCGTACAGCAGCCGTTCCTCGTTCATCCGCTCGAGCACCGCTTCGCGCGCCCGCGACAGCGGCAGCCCGGAAAACTCCGCGTTCAGATAGTTCGCCGCCTGGTGCAGATCGTCGGCATCGAGCGGTTCGCCCACCTCGATCACCTTCTGCACCACATGACCGCCGCGCGCGACGATCACGACGAGCACGCGGGCGCCGCCGATCGGAATGAACTCCACGCGATCGAACACCGCCGCCTCGTGCGCCGGGCGAAGCGCGAAACCGACGTGGCGCGACGCCTGAGACACCACGTGCGACGCCTGCGAGAAGAGGGAATCGACGAGCGTTCCCGCGCTCTCGCGCCGCAGCTGGGCCTCGACCGCGCTGGCGGTGCGCGGCGAGCGCTTCGATTCGAGCAGCAGGTCGACGTAAAAGCGGTAGCCGCGGTCCGTCGGGATGCGGCCGGCCGAGGTGTGCGGCTGCTGAACGAAACCCTCTTCTTCGAGCCGCGCGAGGATGCTGCGTACAGTCGCCGACGACACGCCGAGCCCGGCGGCGCCGACCAGAAGGGACGAAGGGACGGGCTCGCCAGACGAGATGTACTCGCGCACAAGCGCGGCCAGCACTCGCTTCGAGCGTTTGTCGGTTTCCATTAGCACTCTAGCTGTGAGACTGCTAATCCATTATACAACACGGAAAAGTGCAGAGCTCAGCGGTTGAGCCTGCAGATCGAGTTCGGGATTCGCCGTTGCCTCTGCCCTCGATCGGCCGAAAGTCCTGGAACCATCATGAAATCTGCAAATGTGACGTCGGCCCTGCGGCAAGGTGAAGCCGCAATGTCAGCGCTTCGCTGAAGACGGCGTCCACTTCATCGACAGCTCGGCTGCGTCACGGCCCTTCAGTTTGCCGTGTTTGACGGCAATGAGCTCCGCGAGGATGCTCACCGCGATTTCCTGAGGCGTGACGGCGCCGATGTCGAGACCGATTGGGGCGTGGACGTGTTCGAGGAGCTCGGCCGGCATGGCGTCGGCGATCAGCGCATCAGTGATGCGCGCGATCTTCGCGCGGCTGCCGATGAGCCCGAGATATCGGAGGTCGCGCGGCGCAAGCGACCGCAGCGCTTCGAGATCGTTTGTGTGGCCGCGCGTGACGATGACCACGTACGCATGTGGCGGCAGCGGGGTGCGCGCCACCCAGGCGGGAATGTCTTCGGCCAGGACTTCCGCGGCGAAGGGAAACCGCTCGCGGTTCGCAAACTTTTCCCGATCGTCCACGATGTGCACGCGGAAGCCGACATCGTGTGCGAGCCGCGCGAGATGAAATCCGACGTGGCCTGCGCCGACAACGTAGAGCTCGGGCGACGGCTCGATCGGCTCGATGTAGACATCCATCTGCCCGCCGCAGATGAGCCCGGTCTCCTGCGCAAAATCGTCCGACAGCTCGTAATGGACGAGCAGCGGCCGGCGGCTGGTAATCGCTTCGCGGGCCTTCCAAAACGCGTCGTTCTCGTAGCAGCCGCCGCCAATCGTGCCGACGATGCGGCCGTCGGCGAAGACGAGCATCTTCGCGCCCACCCGCTGGGGCGTCGAGCCGATTGCCGCGACGATCGTGACGAGCGCGGCCGGCTCCCCGCGCTCGAGCGCGTCGGCCACCGCCGCAAACACCTCCTGGTTCATGCTTTACGACTATTAGACCACGAAGACACAAAGACCACGAAGACCCCCACGAAAATCCCGCTCAACTCGAAAACCACAACGCCATGAAGCCAGCGAAGACGCACGAAGACCGGCTGTCTGGAACCTGAAAGAGCTTCGTGTCCTTCGTGTCGTGGTGGTTGATGACCGTATGTCAGAACCGGTGGAGGTCACAGGCCTGCGTCGGCTCCGTGCCGGCGACGAACGCCTCACGGATCACCCGCGGGCAGCCCGGAACGGCGAGCTTGCCGGTATCGGCATCGATGTCGACGAACGAGACGCCTTCTGGCGCCTCGAAGGGGATGTTGGGCGTGCCGGCGAGCGCCCGCTTCATGAACTCCGTCCAGATCGGCAGCGCTGCCTGCGCGCCGGACAACCCGAGTGGCTGGTTGTCGTCGAATCCGACCCAGACGACCGTCAGGAGCCCGGGCGTGAAGCCGGCGAACCAGGCGTCCCGCAGATCGTTGGTTGTGCCGGTCTTGCCCGCGGCGTCGAGCGTGAACCCGGCGCTGCGCGCGCCGGCGCCCGTGCCCTCGTTGAGCACGCTGCGCATCATGTTGGTCACGAGGAACGTGGTATCGGGCCGTGTGACCGCTGTCGGCTGGCTGCGTGGCTTCTTGGTAACGTCCTTCGTCCCTGTCTCGATCTTGAGGATATTGCGGAGCGGACGAACCACGCCCATATTCGGGAAGATCGTATAGGCGGCGGCGATTTCGTACGGCGTCGCTTCGAACACGCCCAACGCGATCGACGGGTAAGCTTTCGGTGCGCCGCCGACGCCGATCGCCGTCCACAAATTCGCCACGCGGTCGTAACCGGCGCGCTCGGCGACCTTGACGGTCGCGACGTTTCTCGAAAGAGCGAGCGCGCGCCTCAACGTGATGAAACCGTCGTATTCCCGCTCGTAGTTCTCCGGCTCCCACGTTTTGTCGTCGAACGACCAGGTCGTCGGGGCATCGTCCACGAGCGATGCCGGCGTGACGTCGGTCCTCCCGGCCTCTGCGGCCGTCTCGAACGCCGTGAGGTAGACGAACGGTTTGAAGACCGACCCTGGCTGACGCCGCGCCGCGACGGCCCGGTTGTACTGGGACTGATTGTACGAACGGCCGCCGACGAAGGCGAGGATCTCGCCGCTGCGCGGATCGACGGAAATGAGCGCCGCCTCCGCGAGCCCCTTGCGGCGGCGCCGCGAGAGCAGTTGGTCCACATGCGTCAGGCCGCCGCGGACCGCGTCCTGGGCGATCCGCTGCAGATGCAGGTCCAGAGTTGTGTACACGTCGACGGCCTGGTTCGTCGTGGTCGTGAGGCCGGGGTAGTCTTTGTCGATCGTCTGCGTGATGTAGTCGACGAAGTAGGGCGCTTCAGCTTCGAGCGCCCGCTGAACGACGGCGAGCGGTTCCCGGGACGACGCGAAGCCTTCTTCGTGCGTGATGAAACCGGCGTCGACCATCGCCTGGATGACGACGTTGCGCCGTTCTTTGCAGCGGTCCGGATTGTTGAACGGCGAAAGTGACGTGGGCGACTGCAGCACGCCGGCTATCGTCGCCGCTTCGGCCAGCGAGACGTTGCTGACATCCTTGCCGAAGAAGAGCCGCGCGGCTTCGGCAACCCCGAAAATGGCGAACGATCCGCGCTGCCCGAGCGGCATGTCGTTCAGATACATCTCGAGAATCTCGTCCTTCGACGCCCGCGTGTCGAGCACGAGCGCGAGAAACTGCTCGAGGAGCTTGCGCCGGATGCTTCGCTCGCGGGCGCTCTCCAGCGTCCAGCCGGCGAACTGCGGCAGAAACACATTCCGGACCAGTTGCTGCGTGATCGTACTGGTGGCCGCGATCCGTCCGCTGTCGTTGGTGAGGCTCCCGAGGATCGCGCCGACGAGCCGGATGGGATCGACTCCCGGGTGGTAGTAGTAGCGACGATCCTCGATCGCAAGCACCGCCTGAACCACACGAGGGGGAATCGCCGTCAACGCGACCGGGCGGCGCTTTTCACGCTCGCCGCCGATGAGCGCGGTCAGCACTGAAGCGTCGAGCGTGATCCGTTCGGTGACCTTCTTTCCGATCTCGATTCGCTGCACGTGGTCCGCGGGAGCCGGCGGCGGCATCCGTCGCGCCACCACTTTCTGGCGGGGCGGCGCCGGCGGTTGAAAGGCGACGCGCACCAGCTCGCCCTTGAACCGCGCGGGTCGTGGTCTGATCGAGACTCCCCCGTTTGCGATGACGAACTCGCCCGCTTTGTCCGCGCTTGGCCGTTCCGCGTAGCCGAGGTCGTTCAACCGATCGACGAGCTGGCGCTCGGTGAGCGACTGTCCGCGCCGGAGTTCGAGCGGCCGCGCAAAGACGCGTGGGAGCACGAGCTGCCGGGCGCCTTGCAAGCGCTGGTCGATCAACCGCGCGAAGGACACATAGTAGTAGCCGGCCGCGAAGCACAGCGCGACGATCGGGATGATCGCCACCAGCGCGGTGACGCGCACCCATTTCTGGCGCCACAAGGCGGCGGCTCGAGCTTTCAGGTGTGCGATGTCAGGTCGAAACAATCCAGTGTCGCCCCATCTCGAGGGGCAGCTCCTCGTTCAATCTTTCGACGAGCGCCGGGCCGTATTGGTTGAGGAACGAGATGAACCCGATCACCCGCTCCTGGGGCTGGCCGCCGGGGAAGGCGAGGGCGCGCGTCCGCGTGTATTGGCGCCGCAGGATGTCGTCGCGGCGCTTCGCCGCCTGAATCATCTTCCCGTGCAGCGTCTGGAGATCGTGCTGCATGCGCGCGAGCGTCGACTTCGCGGCGCCCTCGAGCGTGGGGTCGAGGGCGGGCAGCACCGTCGTCAACCGCGTCATCTGCGCCTCGATCGCCTGCGACGCTCCTTCAAACGCGTCTTCGACGGCGGAAGGAATCCGCAGTCTGAGCAGCTCGTTCAGCGCCGCTTCGTCCTGCGGCTGCAGCGCTTCCAGCGGAAGCTGGTATTTGTTGAGGAATCGGAGCGCGGCTGAATCGACCAGCGTGGCCGACGCGCGCTGATACATCAGCGGCATCGGCACGCCGAAGTGCTCGTAAACCCCCCGGAGCTGGCCGAGGTACGCGAGCTCGTTCGGCCCGGCCACATAACAGACGGTTGGGAACAGCGTGTCCTGCACGATCGGACGCAGCAGGACGTTCGGGCTGAAGCTGACGGGGTGCTCGGTGGCCTGCTGCACGAGCGCGGCAGCCTGATAGGCCTGTTCGCCGACCACGAACTGCCCGTTGCGCTGGCGAATCGGTTGGCGTCCGCCGTCGAGGTGAAAGAGGGCCAGGCTGCCGTCGGGTCCCTGAACTTGCGAGTGGTAGCCGCGAGCCAGGAGATCCGCGCCGGCGACGCCGGCGAGCTTGGCCGTCTCGCCGGGCGTCGAGAGCTCGCCGGCGAATATGCCGCCGGCGAGCGGCTTCGCCGCCGGATCCGCGCCGTCGAAGACGATGAGTCCGCGATCGCCGAGGACACGTTCGAGCCACCGGCCGAAGGCGTCGGCCATGCCCGCGCCCGGGGCGTACGCCTGGCGAAGATCCGCCAGGAGCTGCGGCCGGAATTCGGTTGCCGGCAGCGCCGCCTCGAGCTCCTCGAGCGCCGTCAGGATCGAATCGTCGAGCCGGACCGCGGCCACCGGCGCCGGGTCCACCATCAGAGTGCGGGACAGCTCGATGGTCCGCGGCGTCAGCCCTTCGTCGAAGACCGTGCACGCGCGGACTTCGTCCCAGTCGTGATCTTCCGCGTCGATCCAGAACACCGCGACCGTGGGCACGTGATGATCGCGCGCCACCTGTTCGGCGAGCCTGAGCGCCGTCTGCGCCTTGAGCAGCGTGAACAGCGGCCCGCCAAACAGCCCGGCCTGCTGGCCGGTGACGATGGCGACGGTCTTGGGGTCGGCCAGCGCCTGGCCGGCTTCGACGGCGCGCGGAGGAGCGCTGCGGAGCCGCTGCTGCGCGCCGACGATCGACGCAATCTCCGTACGCCGCCGATCGTGCGCCTGCGCGCGGGCGATCGCCTGTGCCCACGCGGCGCGATCGGATGGATTGCCGGAGAAGAACGGCGCGACAGCGGAGAAGTCGTAGGCATAGTCGGCGGCGAGGCGCCGGATCCAGGGAAATCGGCGGACGTCGACCGGGATTCTCAGCGAAGGTTCACCTGCGGTTGAGTTGGTCGACACCTGTCGACTACTGTGTCAAAGAACGGGGGCTCACGCAAGGTTCACGCGGTTCACGCGGTTTACCAGGTGTGCTACGATCCGTCGGCTTTCCCTCCAGGAGTACCTCACTGCACACGGACGCTGCCGGTACTGCACCTCCTGACGCCTTCGGTCCATTTCGCGTGCTCCATCAGATCGGCGCGGGTGCGCTGGGTCCCGTTTTTCGCGCGTACGATCCGGAGCAGGAGAAACTCGTCGCGGTAAAATGGTTCCGTCTGGATCTTCCGCCGGAGCGAACGCACCGCCTGGTCGCCGAACTCGAACAGTTGATCGCGTCCGATCTGTCGCACCCGGCGATTGCGACGCCCCTCGCAACCGGGATCGTCAACGCCGCGGCGTACCTCGCGCACGATTTTGTGACCGCCGACTCCGTCGACATCGTCATACGGGAGCACGGGGGGGCGCCCCTTGCCGAGGTCGTGAGGATAGCCACGCGTCTCGCCGGCGCCATCGATGCGGCGGCGGACGCAAAGATCGTCCACGGCGCAATGCACCCGCGCGATGTGCTCGTGTCGACCGACGACGTCAGGCTGACCGGACTTGGGATCGCGCGCGCGCTCGAGCGGGCCGGTTCGGCGGTTCCGACGCGGCGGCCGTATACCGCGCCAGAACGGGCGGCGGGAACGGCGGCCTGGGATCGGCGAGCCGACGTTTTCACCCTGGCTGTCCTGGTCCACGAGTGGCTGTGGGCAAAGCGGGTGACCGGCCTCGGGAAACAGGCGGCCGACGCGCTGACGGAACTGCCCGGCGCCGATCTGGCTGCGCTGCGACAGCTTTTCATGCGTGCGCTTGCCGACAAGCCGGACGATCGGTTCGACACCGCGGTCCAATTCGCGGAGGAGTTGACGCATGCGCTGGCAGCAACCCCAAGTCTCAAGTCTCGAGCCTCAAGTCGCCGGCCTCTTGCTGAGCCTCGCCTTCCGCTGGACGGACCCGTGGAATCCGCGAAGGCGGCCGGCGTCGTGACGCAGGGCGTCCCTGGCGGGGGAACAGCGTCCGCGCAGCACGACCTCGCTCAACTCCCAGTCCAGGCGCGCCAGAGCGGTCCGACCGACTTGGAGATCGGCGCCGCCGACATCTCTGGCGATCCCGATCTGCCGATCGCGCCGGTGACAGCACAAGCGCAGCGGCGCGTGCCAGCATCCGAACCCGCGTTCCGCTTCACAGAATCCCAATCGCAAACGGAGCCAGACAATCGGGGACAATTCCCCGTGGATCGCGCACCCTTCGAACCCGTCAACGGCGCGTTCGACCCCGCGGGGTCCGCCCTGTGGCCGCTCGGGCTCGCGCTGGTCTTGGGGGTCTCGCTCGGGTTCGCGGCAGGTTACGAGGTGGCGAGCTGGCAGCGCCGGCCAGGAGCCGAGCGCGGAGCAGCCACAGGGCCCGCACCCGCCGCGCAGGCCACCAGCGGAAGCTCCGTTCGCGAGTTCACCGAAAGCGCCGTCCGCGAACCGGCGGCGGCCGCGACCCCAGGCACGCCCGGCACCGACGTGTCGCTGACGCCGAACGCCGCGAAGGCGGCGCGACCGCCTGCGGGCGCGCGACCGGCGGCGGCAACTCCGGCTGCAGCGGGGCGTCTCCTCATCCGCTCGACGCCTGCCGGCGCGCGCGTGGTGATCGACGGACGGGACGTCGGTGAGACGCCCGTCACGGTGCGTGACGTCGCCCACGGCGCGCATACTGTTCGCGTCGTTCGCGATGGGTATGTCCCCGGGCAGCGACGTGTCATCGTCTCGGCCACGAGCCCGGCGCAGTCGCTCACGATCGCGCTCGCGCGCGCCCGTCCGGCCGCCGCGGCGCCGTCAACGCCATCAACGCTCTCCACGCCCCGCCAGTCGGTGGCTGCGCTCAACGTCGAGTCGCGGCCGGGTGGCGCGAGCGTGTTTCTGGACAATAAGCTCATTGGCAGGACTCCGCTCCTGGTGGGCGAGGTCGCGGCGGGCGATCACACGGTGCGGATCGAGCTCGATGGGTATCGGCGCTGGTCGTCATCGGTCCATGTTGTGGCCGGCGAACGCGGTCGCGTCGCCGCGTCGTTGGAACGATGACGATGCCCACGATCACCGCAGAGATCGCGAAGCACGCAGGGGGTGATGCTGAAAAACCTTTTGGTGCTCGGCGACGTCTGCGAGCTCCGCGGTCAACATGAGATTCATGCGAGGCAATTTCTTCCCGGCAAGCGTCGCGGTCACGTGGCAGGCATACGAAAGATCTTCAGTGCTCTGCGCTCTTTGCGATCTCTGTGGTTGACGTGAGATTCATGCAGGCCATCCTCGCTCTTGAAGACGGAACGTTCTACCGCGGTGCCGCCGCCGGCGCTGACGGGGAAGCACGCGGCGAGGTCGTGTTCAACACGAGCATGACCGGATACCAGGAAGTGCTGACCGATCCGTCGTACGCCGGCCAGATCGTGACGATGACGTGCGCGGAAATCGGCAATTACGGCGTGTCGCCGAACGACGTCGAATCCCGCAAGCCGCAGATCGCCGGCTTCATTATTCGCGACGAATCGCCGGTCGCGAGCAACTGGCGTTCCGAAGGGACGCTGCGCGACTATCTCATCGCGAACGATATCGTCGCCATCTCCGACATCGACACGCGCGCATTGACGCGTTTGCTGCGCTCCTCGGGCGTGATGCGCGGCGTCGTCGCCACAGGCGACGCGCTGGACGTGAACGCACTCGTCGAGCGGGCGCGGTCGATTCCCAGGATGGAAGGATCCGATCTCGTGCGGTCGGTGACATCGGACAAGATCTTCGACTGGCCTGCCGAAGACCCCGGCGAGTTCGGCATCCCCACCGAGCATCTTGCGAAGCGGCGGCTGAAGATTGCGGCGTACGATTTCGGAATGAAATGGAACATCATGCGCCGGCTGAGCGCGCACGGGTGCGACGTGCGGGTGTATCCGGCCGCGACGCCCGCCGCGGAACTGCTGGCGAGCAGCCCCGATGGCGTGTTTCTGAGCAACGGCCCCGGCGATCCGGCGCCGTTGACCTACGCGATCGACAACGCCAAAGCGCTGGTGCAGGCGGACGTGCCTGTGTTCGGCATCTGCCTCGGACACCAGATTCTCGGTCTGGCGATGGGCGGAACGACGTACAAATTGAAGTTCGGCCATCGCGGCGCGAATCACCCGGTCAAGCAGCTCGTGACCGGCAAGATCGAGATCACGTCGCAGAACCACGGGTTCGCCGTCGATCCCACGTCGCTGCCGGACGACGTCGAGGTGACGCACAAGAATCTGTACGACGGAACGGTGGAAGGCCTCCGGCACAAGACGCATCCGGTGTTCTGCGTCCAGTATCATCCGGAGGCATCGCCCGGTCCCCACGACGCCGATTACCTTTTCAACGATTTCATCAAGCTGATTGAGGAAAAAGACGCTTGATTCAACGATTGGCGTGGCGGTTTGGTGACCTGGCGATCTTGCAGAAGCCATGCACCCATTCACCAACTCTCCAATTCGCCAGCTGTCATTAGGATGCCGAAGAGAACCGACCTTCACCGGGTGCTCATCCTTGGCTCCGGTCCGATCGTGATCGGCCAGGCCTGCGAGTTCGATTACTCCGGCTCGCAGGCGTGCAAGGCGCTGCGCGCCGAGGGCCTGGAGGTCATCCTGGTGAACAGCAATCCAGCCACGATCATGACCGACCCGGAGCTGGCGGACCGTACCTACGTGGAACCGCTGACACCCGCATTTCTCGCGGCCATCATCGAGCGCGAGCGGCCGGACGCGATTCTGCCGACGGTCGGCGGCCAGACCGCCCTCAATCTGGCCGTCGATCTCGCCAACGCCGGCACGCTGGCAAAATACAACGTCCAGCTGATCGGCGCCTCGATCGACGCGATCAAGATCGCCGAAGACCGCCAGTTGTTCAAGGACGCGATGCGGTCGATCGGCCTCGACGTCCCGCAGAGCGGTCTGGCGCGCAACCCGGCCGAAGCGATGGAGCTGGCCCACACGCTCGGGTTCCCCCTCGTGATCCGGCCGTCGTTCACGCTGGGCGGTATCGGTGGCGGCATCGCCTACAACATCGAGGAGTTCCGTGATCTCGCCGAGCGCGGCCTCGAGCTCAGTCCCGTCCATGAGGTGCTGATCGAGGAATCGGTCATCGGCTGGAAAGAGTTCGAGCTCGAGGTGATGCGCGACGTCGCCGACAACTTCG
>Ga0070698_100007564_pt1 | contig 11750 bp, 7 predicted proteins | sample KBSK1502metaG_FD_65477 | JGI IMG/M metagenome (GOLD analysis project Ga0070698, IMG submission 65477) | Corn, switchgrass and miscanthus rhizosphere microbial communities from Kellogg Biological Station, Michigan, USA - KBS K1-50-2 metaG | ecosystem: Host-associated > Plants > Roots >...
GCCCGCGTCCACCTCGAGGCCCGGGTCATCGATGCGCGCGTGGAAGTCCTCGATGCTGTCGAAGACGACCGCCCGGCCGCGATGGCGGAGCAGTCCCGGCGAGGCGGCGGAAGGCTTGATCACCGCCCCGGCCGGCGCGAGGTTGCCGCGCAGGACGGCGATGCCCGCCTCGGCCAGCAGCGGGGTACCGCGCGGCCTGATGACCGTCTCGTCCCAGATCCGCGCGTCGGCCAGGTGCTCGACGAGGGGGCGGCCGGTCACCGTGAGCGCGGCCGGGTCGAGCAGGTCCTGCATCTCGCGCAGGACGGCGAGCAGGCCGCCGGCCCGGTGGAAGTCCTCCATCAGGTGACGTCCGGCGGGCTGCAGGTCGACCAGCAGCGGCACGCCGGCCCCGGTGCGGTCGAAGTCGTCGAGCGAGAGCTCGATCCCCAGCCGGCCGGCGATCGCCAGCAGGTGCACGACCGCGTTCGTGGAGCCCCCGATGGCCGCCAGCGCCACGATCGCGTTCAGGAATGAGCCGCGGCTGAGCTGGGCGCTCGGCCGCAGCCCCCCGGCGACCATGGCCACCGCGAGCCGCCCGCTGTGGTGCGCGGTCTCGAGCAGCCGGCTGTCCGGCGCGGGCGTCCCGGCGATGCCCGGGATCGTCGTGCCCAGGGCCTCGGCCATGCAGGCCATGGTCGAGGCCGTGCCCATCGTGTTGCAGTGACCGCGGCTGCGGATCATCGAGGACTCGGACGCCAGGAAGTCCTGCTCGGACAGGGTCCCGGCGCGGACCTCCTCGCTGAGCTTCCAGACGTCGGTCCCGCAGCCGAGCGCCACGCCCCGGAACGTGCCGGTCAGCATCGGGCCGCCGGGGACCACGACGGCGGGCAGGTCGACCGAGGCCGCGGCCATCAGCAGGGACGGGATCGTCTTGTCGCAGCCGCCCAGCAGCACCACGCCGTCGATGGGGTTGGCCCGCAGCATCTCCTCGGTGGCCATCGCGGCCATGTTGCGCCACAGCATGGCGGTGGGACGGACGAGCGTCTCGCCGAGCGACACGACAGGCAGGTTCATCGGGACCCCGCCGGCCTCCCACACCCCCTGCTTGACGGACTCGGCGACCTGGTTCAGGTGCAGGTTGCACGGCGTCAGGTCCGAGGCGGTGTTCGCGATCGCGATGTGCGGCCGCCCGTCGAACGCGTGGGCAGGCAGGCCGCGGCGCATCCACGCGCGGTGGATGAAGCCATCCCGGTGAGATCCGCCGTACCATTGCGAGCTGCGCTGCTCATTCATCGGCTTTCTTCCGCCCCCATGCATCGGGAAATGTCCCCCAACCTACTAGTGACCTGGCCTCGGTCCTCCGGGCGGCGTCTGGCAGGGTGTCGTTATGACCAGCGATTCTGTGCACCGCACCGTGACCATCAGCCGCATCGCGAGCGGCGAGTTCGCCGCCGCCAACGACCGGGGCGGCCAGATCACCCTGGGCACGGGCAGCGGCGCCGACTTCACCCCGACCGAGCTGCTGCTGGTCGCGATCGGCGGCTGCACGGCGATCGACATCGACATCCTGACGTCGCGCCGGGCCGAGCCCGAGGCCTTCGAGGTGCTGGTCGACGCGGAGAAAGTGCGCGACGCCGACGGCAACCGCCTGACCGACATCGCGGTGACGTTCCGGCTCAGGTTCCCCGCGGGAGAGCGGGGTGACGCAGCCCGGGCGCTGCTGCCCGACGCCGTGGCCAAGTCGCATGACCGGCTGTGCACGGTGGGCCGCACCGTCGAGATCGGGACGCCCATCGCGACCCGGATCGAGTGACGGCGGGCGGGAGCGCTCACCCTGCTCGCGGGATCCTTGACGTCGCTTTGCTGAGCCGAGACGAAATCCCGGTCCTTGGAATAGCCGTCAATTACACCTGCTAATGATTCAGCCATGCCACCGGTCATGGGATTACAAAATTCCCGTAACGCCTCTATAAGAGGGCTGGTCAGGAAGAGTAACTCTGGTCCCCGGGGATATGGGTCCGGGCGGATGTGAGGGGGAAAGTCTCGTCCGGACGAGGGGGAAATGCATGCACCGCAAGCTGGACATCCTGGCCGAGAAAGGCTACGTCATCCTGCGCGATAGGCCCGGGGCGCACATTCCGCCTGCGGAGTGGGAATCGCTCGAGTACATGGACTGGAAGAGCGGGGGCGACACGAACTTCGCGCCGCTGACGTCGGCGACAGGAGGCATGGACTGCCGCGGTTTCTGGGACCACGGAAGGCCGGACCGCGACGGCATCTGGACGAAGAACAGGAAGATAGCGCCTGAACTCGCGCGCTACGTCGAGGAGATTGGCGGTAATTTCGGCCGGGTGCGTGTTATCAAGCTCAATCCAAGCGACGAGGCGGCCGCCATTCGGCAGCTGCACCTTGATGACAACAACCGCCTTAACCCCGGCGGGGCCGGCTGGGTCGTGCGGTCCTGGCTCGAGCTGGACAACGCGCCCGGCAAGTCGGTGTTCATCCTGCGCGAGGACAGGAACGATCCCGCCACCGAGACCCGCGTCCCGCTCCACCCGGGGATGCAGCTCGTCATCGACACCGAACGGCTCTACCACGTCGTCTGGCACCCGGGCCCGCTGCCGCGGTACGCGCTGATCACGTCCTGGGTCAGCGACGACGTGCTCGACCGCTGGATCGGCCGCGAGCTGGCCCCGGAGCTGGTCCCGGCCGGCACGCGGAAGCTGGCGACCGGGCGGAAGCTGGCGGCGGCGCCCCGGTGACGCCAGGCCGGCGCAGCCGCGCCGCCGGAGCGGCTAGGACCGCGGGAAGACCGAGCATTGGGCTGGGCGCGGGGATCGTGCTGCCGGGCTACCCGGCCTTGGTCCATGGGCGGCCGGCGAGGACCGCGAGGTGGAGCGCGACCAGCGTGTCCTTCAGGCCGTTGGCGGCGTCGATCGGGCCCCGGCGGACCTCGGCGCGCACGAGCTCGGTCGTGGCGCCGGCAAGCGCGTAGTAGGCCTGGTACGGCACCGCGGGCCAGCCCGGATGGTCGCGCCGGGCGCGCTCATGCCAGGCGCGGTTCAGCCGGGCGAACCCGTGCTGGGCCGCCTCGAGCTGCCGCACCGCCCGCGGCCCGGCCACGGGCATGTCGACGTAGAAGGCGCGGGCGAAGGCCGGCTCCTCGGCCAGGAAGTCCACGTACGCCCCGATGCTGGCGCGGAGCAGCTCCTCGGCGCCGGCGTCGTCGGGCGCCTTCCGCGTCGCGGAGACCACCCGGTCGGCCAGGAGCAGGCCGCCTTGCCGGGCCGCGGCCAGGAAGCAGTCCTCCTTGTCGGCGAAATGCGCGTAGAACGCGGCCCGCGATACCCGCGCCCCGCGGACGATGTCGGCGACGGTGACGTCGCGGAACCCGGCCGTGTCGACCGCGGCGATCACGGCCCGCAGCAGGCGCTCCCGCTGCGCCTCGCGCACCTCATCGGCGGGCAGTCCAGTCCGGCCACGAGGCAGGCCGGGCTCGCCCTCGTGGGTGCGCGCGAGTACGCCCTCTTGCCTCATGGGGGCCACGCTCCTACGATTACGTCAATCCTAAAGTACGCGATCGTACTTCTGTGGCCGTTAGGACCTTGGCCCGACGAGCATTGCGAGGCTCGCATGGCGACAGCAGCTGAAGAAATTACTGGCCGTCCGGGCGGGGCCTCGTTCCTATGGCGGCGCCAGCTCGACTCGTATCCGGACACCATCCCGCGGGTCACGTACCTGGGCCTGACGGTGCTGGCCACGGTCATGCTGTACTACGAGCTGTACGTGGGCGGGTCTGTGTCCACGCTGATCCTGGCCAACCTGCACATGAGCTTCACGTTCTTCGTGCTGACGCTGGCCTTCGGGGCGCTGATCGGGGCGTTCGGCTCGCTGTTCGCCGGGCTCACCGACCGGTACGGCCGGGCCAACATGGTGGTATTCGGCCTGCTGTTCACCGCCGTCTTCGTGGCCTTCATCATCCCCGCCGCGACGAATAGGTGGGTCTTCACGGTCGAGGGCTTCGTGGTCGGGTTCGTGGAGGGCATCTGCCTGGTGGCCACACCGGCGCTGATCCGCGACTTCTCCCCGCAGCTCGGCCGGGGCACGGCTATGGGCTTCTGGACCAGCGGCCCGGTGGTGGGCAGCCTGATCGTCGCGGTCGTGGGCACGAACACCGTGCCGGCCATCGTGAACGACAACCGGTTCTGGACCCACGAGTACCGGATCTGCGGCATCGCCGGGCTGGTCGTGTTCGTGATCGCGCTGATCGGGCTGCGGGAGCTGTCGCCGAGGCTGCGCGACCAGCTGATGGTGACCATGCGCGACCGCGCGCTGATCGAGGCCCGGGCCAAGGGCCTCGATGTCGAGTCGCTGCTGCACAAGCCGTTCAAGCAGCTGGCCAAGGCCGACGTGCTGGTGTCTTCGCTCGCCATTTCGATCTTCCTGCTCATCTACTACACGGCGGTCGGGTTCCTCGTCATCTATATGACCACCGTGTTCGGCTTCACGATCAAGGACGCCAACGGCCTGGGCAACTGGGAGTGGGGCTTCAACATCGTCGCGGTGATCCTGATCGGGTTCCTCTCCGACCGGCTCCGGGTGCGCAAGCCGTTCATGGTGGCCGGAGGCGTGGCCTCCGCGGTGATGACCGTGGTCTTCCTGGAGCAGTTCGGCCACCATCCCAGCTACTACACGATGGCGATCATCCTGGCCGCGGGGTCGTTCACCCTCGGCGTGGCCTACGTCCCCTGGATGGCGAGCTTCACCGAGACCGTCGAGGCGCGTAACCCGGCGCTGATCGCCACCGGCCTGGCCATCTGGGGCCTGATCATCCGGATCGTGGTCGCCGCCTCGTTCTTCATCATCCCGGTCGTGATCAACTCGGTGACCCCGCTGGTCAACTACGGTGCCCAGGTGCAGGCGTACGCGACCACGTACAAGAGCCAGCTCGCGTTCGTCACCGCGCACCCGAACATCGTCGCCGCGGCCCAGCAGATCCCCCCGAGCGTCCTGGCCGACGCCCAGCAGGTCCCCGCGAATGTCATAGCCACGGCCCAGTCGATCCCGCCGAAGGTCACGGCCACCGCCTCGGCGATCCCGGTGAACGTGCTGCTCGCCGCCCAGGCGATCCCGACGTCGGTCACGGCTACCGCTCAGCGGCTCGCCCCCTTGCTGACCGTGATCGGGGCCCACCAGGCGATAATCAACAAGCTGGCCAGCTACCCGAACCCGGCCACGATCCCGCCCGCCGTGATAAACCAGGCGGTCGCCGCCCTCGGCGGCGGCACAACGTTTAACGACACCCTCAGGGGCCTGTACTACCTCAACCAGCTGTCGGTTAACAAGGCGGCCCTCGCCAGCGTGGCTCCGTGGGGCAACGCGCTGAAGCTGCTCGCCCCGTACGCGGCGGACTTTAAGATCATCGCTCCGTACGGGACGCAGCTGGGGATCATCGCCCCGTATTCGACCCAGCTGACCGCCATGGCCAAGTACTCGACCCAGCTGACCGCTATTGCTCCCTACGCGACGCAGCTGAAGGCGCTCGCGGCGGCGGCGGGGCCGCTCGGGTACCTGAAGGCCCACGGCACCGACGTCCTGAACGCCAGCAGCAGGGCTCCCGGCCAGTGGAAGACCTGGTGGTGGGTGTGCTTCGGCGGGATGATCTTCTTCCTGCTCACGATCCCGCTGATGCGCGGCCGCTGGCGCCCGCGCGACGCCAAGCGTGACGAGGAGGAGCACGAGGCGATGGTGGCGGCCGAGCTGGCCAAGCTCAACGCCTGAGCCGACCGTCAGCGCCTGAGCCGACCCGCCCCGCCGCGGCATCCCCCCCGCCGCGGCGGGGCCGGTTGGCCCCCGTCCCGCGCGATCTCGTCACCGCTGCGCTCCTGGTCCGTTCTGGAATCATGGAGGCGGAGGTCGGCTGATGAGGTACGGAGGCATCGAGGCGGGAGGCACGAAGTGGGTGTGCGCGATCGCGGACGACCCGGCCCGGCCGCTGCGAACCGACACGTTCCCGACGACCAAGCCCGCGGAGACCGTGTCCCGGGCCACGCGGTTCTTCACCGAGAACGGCCCGGTTGACGTCCTGGGCGTGGGCTCGTTCGGGCCCGTGGACATCCGCCGCGGCTCGCCGACATGGGGAACGATCACCACTACGCCGAAACCTGGCTGGGCGGACACCGATCTCGCCGCGGCCCTGCGGTCCGGGCTCGGCGTGCCGATCGCGCTCGACACGGACGTCGACGCGGCCGCGCTCGGCGAATGGCGGTACGGCGCGGCGACCGGGCTCGACACGTTCTGCTACATCACCGTCGGCACCGGGATCGGCGGCGGCGCGGTTGTGAACGGCGCCGTGCTGCACGGGCTGCTGTCCCCGGAGTTCGGGCACATCCGCATCCCGCACGACCGGGAGCGCGATCCCTTCGACGGCAGCTGCCCCTACCACGGCGACTGCCTCGAGGGCCTGGCCTCAGGCGAGGCGATCCGGCAGCGGTGGGGTCATGCCGGCCAGCAGCTCGACGACGACGCCGTCTGGCAGCTCGAGGCCGAGTACCTCGCCCTCGCCCTGGTCAACCTGGTCTGCACGATGTCACCGCAGCGGATCATCGTCGGCGGAGGCGTGGCGAAGCAGCCGGCCCTGCTCCCGCGGGTGCGCCGGCGGCTGCGCGAGCTCCTCGCGGGGTACCTGCGGGTGCCCGAGCTGACGGAGCCGGACGCGCTCGACCGCTACGTCGTGGCACCGCGCCTCGGCGACCAGGCCGGCGTGATCGGCGCGCTCGAGCTCGCCCGGGACGCCGGCCGCGGGTGACCGGGAGCGTCACCGGGCTTCGCCGATCCAGCGGGTCACGACCTGGTCGAGCACGCCGAGCGGGACGGCGCCGCTGCCGAGGACCGATCCGTGGAAGGCCCGGACGTTGAAGCGCGCGCCGAGCCGGCCCTGTGCCAGCTCCCTGAGCCGGCGGATCTCGCGGCGGCCGACCATGTAGGCGAGGGCCTGGCCGGGCCAGGTTATGTACCTGTCGATCTCGTTGCGGACGTTGGCCTGCGTGGTCGCGGTGTGCTGCCACATGAAGTCCGACGCGCGCGACCTGGACCATCCGTAGTGGTGCATGCCGGTGTCGACGACCAGACGGCAGGCGCGCAGGGCGTCGAACGACAGCATGCCCAGCCGCTGGACGTCCGAGGTATACAGGCCCATCTCGTCGGCCAGGCGCTCGCAGTACAGGCCCCACCCTTCGACGTACCCGCAGACCTCGGCGTCGAGGAACCGGCGGTAGGCGGGCAGCCCCGGCAGCGTCTGCGCCGAGGCGATCTGCAGGTGGTGACCGGGCGTGCTCTCGTGGAACGCCAGCGCCTCGTACTCGTACACGAACCGCTGCTCCGGCTGGCTGGTCAGGATGCAGTGGGCGCCGGGCCGCAGCCCGCCGGCCGCCGGGGGCCGGTAGTAGGCCAGGGGAGCGTTGCCGGCCTCGACCGGGTCGATCTCCTCGATGACGCACCCGGGTATCCGGAAGGGCGGGAACCAGTCATCGCGCGCCTCCTCAGCACGCCGCAGGGCATCGGTCACCGTCCGCACGATCTGGTCCGAGCTGGTGAAGCGCAGCGCCGGATCCTCGCGGAGCCGGGCCAGGACCGAGGCGGTGTCGGTGGTCCCGAGCACGCGCCCGCTGAGCTCGGCCCACTCGGCCTCCAGGTCGGCGAGGCAGTCGAGGCCGATCTGGTGGATCTGCTCCGGCGTCAGCTCGGTGGTGGTGTGCCGCCGCACGGCCGCCCGGTATCCCTCGGCGCCGCCGGGGATGAACCGGATGCCGACCGCGTCGTCGCCGCGGGCGACCGGCAGGAGCTCCTCCCGCAGGCACGCCAGGAGCCGTCGCATCGCGGGCCTGATCTCGGTCTCGACGATGCCCGCGGCCTCGGCGCGGAACGCCACGGGGTCGGCCTGGTCCGGCAGGTTCACGGCGACCAGCGTGTCCGCGGCGAGGTCCTTGGCCAGGTGCCCCTCGAGCTGCTCGGCGGCCTGGCGCACGCCGACCTCGGTGGAGACCCGCCCGTCTTGACTGGCCTCCCGGTAGCGGCGGGTGACGGCGTCGAGGTAGCCGCCGAGGCCGCGGAGCCGCTGCAGGTAGCCGTCGACCGCCGCCGCGTCGGCGAGCAGCGCCGTGGGGACGGACTGGAAGATCATGGCCTGGGGCGAGACGTAGCCGCCCGCGGAGGCGTTACCCTCCCAGAGGCCGTGCTCGAGGTCCGAGCGCGCCCCACAGGCGAGTCGGGCCAGCACGGCGTGATTGGTCTGGTCCCGCTCGCCGAGCTGGCTCGCGTCGATCGCGTCCAGGCGTTTCTCGATCGAGGCGAGCCGCCGCGCACCGCGCGCAGCGCCGTCGCGGCTGGGGTCGGGAACCAGGGCATCGAAGCCGGACACGCCGACCTGTGTGGCGCTGAGCGGGTCGGTCGTGTGGACGACCTCGAAGAACTCGTCGCTGAGCCGCGCGAGCCGCGCCGCAGCCTCCTGCGCACCCGCTGAGGTCCGATTCTGCTCGCTCATGTGCACTATTCTGCTCTGCATGGCGACGATGCCGGACAAGCCGTCACTCGAGGGCCTCGAGTCGAAGTGGGATGCCTACTGGCAGGAGAACGACATCTATCGCTTCGACCGGAGCAAGGTTCGCGAGCAGATCTACTCGATCGACACTCCGCCGCCCACGGTCAGCGGCCATATCCACCTGGGCACGGCGTTCGGCTATATCCAGGTGGACGCCGTGGCGAGATTCCACCGCATGCGGGGCCGCGAGGTCTTCTACCCCATAGGCTGGGACGACAACGGACTGCCGACCGAGCGCCGCGCGCAGAATCACTACGGCGTGCGCTGCGATCCATTGGTGCCGTATGAGGCCAACCTGACGCTCTCCGCGGATAAGAATGGCCAGCTGGCCATCTCGCGTCCCAATTTCGTGGAATTGTGCCAGCGCATGATCGCCGAATTCGAGGAAGGCTTCGAGCAGGAGCTGCGGACGATCGGCCTCTCGGTGGACTGGTCGCTCAAGTACACGACGATCGAGCATCGTTCCCGCCGGATCGCCCAGCGCGCGTTCCTGCGCAACCTGGGCCGTGGCGAGGCCTATGCGAGCGATGCGCCCACCCTGTGGGACGTCGACTTCCAGACGGCCGTCGCCCAGGCAGAGATCGAGGACCGCGAGGTCCCGGGGGTCTACTACCGGCTCGCGTTCGCCCGCCCCGGCGGCGACCCAGTTGAGGTCGAGACCACCCGCCCAGAACTGCTGCCATCCTGCGTGGCCCTGGTCGCCCATCCCGATGACGACCGGTACCGCGCTCTCTTCGGCTCCGAGGTGACCAGCCCGCTGTTCGGGGTGGCCGTGCCGATTGTCGCGCACCGACTGGCCGAGCCGGACAAGGGCACGGGCATCGCCATGATCTGCACCTTCGGCGACACCACCGACGTGCAGTGGTGGCGTGAGCTGGGGCTGCCGCTGCGCTCGGTCATCCGGCGCGACGGGCGCTTCGACGAGGCCACGCCCGCGTGGCTGGTCGGCCCGGGGGCCGCCGCCTACGCGGAACTGGCCGGGAAGACCTCGGTTGCGGCGCGCCGGCGCGTGGCCGAGATGCTGCGCGAGTCCGGCGACCTCGTCGGCGAGCCATGGTCGACAACGCACCAGGTGAAGTTCTACGAGCGGGGTGAGCGCCCGCTGGAGATCGTGACCAGCCGGCAGTGGTACATCCGCAACGGCGCGCGCGACCCCGGACTGCGCGATGCCCTGCTGGCCGCCGGGCGCGCGCTGGACTGGCATCCGGACTTCATGCGCGTCCGGTACGAGAACTGGGTGGAAGGCCTCGCCACCGACTGGCTGATCAGCCGGCAGCGTTACCTCGGCGTGCCGTTCCCGGTCTGGTACCGCGTCGACGGTTCCGGCGATGCGCAATGGGACGAGCCGATCCTGCCCGATGAGTCCGCGCTGCCGGTGGACCCGCAGAGCGACGCGCCGTCCGGATACGACGGGAGCCAGCGCGGCGCGCCAGGCGGCTTCGTCGGCGACCCCGACGTGATGGACACGTGGGCCACGTCGTCGCTGACCCCGGAGATCGTCACCGGCTGGGTGGACGACCCGGACCTGTCGGCCCGTACCTATCCGATGGATCTCCGGCCGCAGGGCCCCGAGATCATCCGTACCTGGCTGTTCACGAGCGTGCTGCGGGCGCATCTGGAGCACGGCGGGCTGCCGTGGGCGCACACGCAGATCAACGGCTGGATCCTGGACCCGGACCGGAAGAAGATGTCCAAGTCCAAGGGCAATGTGCAGACCCCCATGCCGCTGGTCGAGCAGTTCGGCGCGGACGGCCTGCGTTACTGGGCCTGCCGGGCCGCGCCGGGCACCGACACCTCGTCCGATACCGGGCAGATGAAGGTGGGCCGCCGCCTCGCGGTCAAGGTGCTGAACGCGTCGAAGTTCGTGCTGGGCCTGGGCTCGCAGGCTGCCTCCGCCGGGGACATCACCGAGGCGCTGGACCGGGCCATGCTCGCGCAGCTCGCCGCGGTGGTGGACGAGGCAACCGAGTCGTTCGCGAGCTACAGCTATCACCGCGCGCTGGAGCGGACCGAGGAGTTCTTCTGGCGGTTCTGTGATGACTATCTCGAGCTGGTGAAGGTCCGGGCCTACGGCGGCGGCGCCGCGGGACGGTCGGCGCAGGCGGCGCTGTCGGCGGCGCTGTCGACGCTGCTGCGGCTGTTCGCGCCGTTCCTCCCGTTCGTCACCGAGGAGGTCTGGTCCTGGTGGCAGGAGGGATCGGTGCACCGGGCGCCCTGGCCGCGGGCGGGCGAGCTGCTTGACGCCGTGAACGGCACCGACCCGGCCGTGCTCGACGTGGTCGGCTCGGCGCTGGCCGAGGTCCGCAAGGCCAAGTCCGAGCAGCGGCGGTCCCAGCGCAGCGAGGTCGCCTCGCTCCGCGTCGAGGACCTCGCCGACCGGGTGGCCGCGCTGCGGCTGGCCGAGCAGGACCTGCGCGACGCCGGGCACATCCGTGACCTCGTGCTCGGGGAGGCACAGGAACGCCTGATCACGGTCGAGCTCGCCGCGGCCGACTGACGCGGGCCTCGCCCGTCCGCGGCGGCCCCTGCCCGCTCAGCCCCAGAGCCGCGCCGGGCGCAGCGGGTCGAACGGGGCCAGGGCCTCCGGGCGACGGCCCGTGGCGATGAGCTCGGCCAGCAGCCGGCCGGTCGCGGGCCCCAGCGTCATGCCCCACATGCCGTGCCCGCCGGCGACGAACACCCCGTCGATCGCGGTGCGGCCGATGACCGGCAGCCCGTCCGCGGTCACCGGGCGCGGGCCGACCCAGCCGTCCGTGATCGCGTCCCAGCCCGCGCCGGGCAGCCAGTCCCGCGCCGATGCCACGATCGCGCCGATCCGGCGCCGGTCGAGCGGTGCGTCGGGAGGGCGGAACTCCATCGTCCCGGCGACCCGCATCGCGCCCGGGGCGGGGGTGCAGGCCACCCGGAGGCCCGGCAGGTACAGCGGCCCGGGCAGTGGCTTGGTCAGCGGGACCAGGAACGAGTAGCCGCGGCCCGCTACGACGGGTACACGGACCCCGGCCGTCCGCGCCAGCCGGCTGACCCAGGCCCCGCTGGCCAGCACGCACACGTCGAAGTCCGCGGCCCGGCCGTCGGCCACGACGCGCGTCCCGCCGCCAGCGCGCGGCTCGACCGCGGTGACCGTCCGGCCGGTCTCGAGTGCCGCCCCGCGCCCGGCCACCGCGGCCGC
>Ga0070698_100007565_pt1 | contig 11750 bp, 10 predicted proteins | sample KBSK1502metaG_FD_65477 | JGI IMG/M metagenome (GOLD analysis project Ga0070698, IMG submission 65477) | Corn, switchgrass and miscanthus rhizosphere microbial communities from Kellogg Biological Station, Michigan, USA - KBS K1-50-2 metaG | ecosystem: Host-associated > Plants > Roots >...
TTCTTGAGATTGTGCGTGCGCGCGCCGCGAACGACGAGATCGGCGGCAGCCTCGCGTGGAGCGGTGTCGGGCATCCTCGGTTACGGCTCTGCGTGCGATTTACTGAAGGTCCGAACCAGCAATCGTAGCCCAGCGCGCGCAACCGAGGCAATCAGCTGATCCATTCGGCGCGACCAGGAGTCCGCCCGCACCCCGGGTCAGGCCCGCACAAGCGAGGGACGCGGCGCCCGCCGCTGCCAGGCGATCGTGAGCGTCGCCGCGAACAGCACAATCGCCGGCAGCGCGCTGCCGCCGAGAACGAGAGTGTGCGCGACGATCGCACCGGCCATCACGATCGCGAGCACGAGTGCACCGGCGCCTGCCAGTACCGGCACGATCAGCAGAACGGCGCCGCCAATCTCCAGCACGGCGGTGAAGTAGCGGAACCATTGCCCGAGCCCGAGGGCGTCGAACTCCTGAACCATCATCGGGGCACTGGCCAGCTTGGGCACAGCGGCAGCGACGAACATCGCGGCGACAGCAATCTGCAGAACCCACAGCGCAACATTCTTCTTCATCGATCTCTCCTTTTCATTCATAGACGATACATACATGCACTACAGCTCAAAAAAATAGCTAGGCGCGCGCCCGATCCAGCTTGCCAAGGATGTCCGCGAGCCGGGCCGAATCGTCGCCCGACAGCGCATCGAACAATTGGCGCTCCGCCTCGCGTTGCACACGCGACCCTCTCTCGTAGGCGCGACGCCCTTCGTCGGTGAGAACCGCCAGACGCGATCGGCGATCGCCCGGATCCGGCGCGCGGGCGACCAGACCATCGGTTTCGAGGCGATCGACGAGCTGTGTGACGTTCGACTTCACACATGCGAGTCGCTCGGCCAACTGCCCTAAGGGGAGCGAATCGCCCGCTTCGACCAGGCGGTCAAGGGCAGCCAGCTTCGGAATCGACAACCCAACGGCCGCCAGCCTCGATTCGACGAAGCCCTCCGCGGATCCTGCGGCATGCAGCAGCGCGAAGAGACCCCCACTCGGAACTGCCATATAGTTCAGGTATGTATTATACACGGCTCCCCCCTCCACTGCAATAACTCCCACCGCACATATGATGGGCGGCGGGGCACTGAACAACCATGAAAATCTTTCGGGGTGTCGACACGGCGCCACGTCCCGCCGACACGAATTCTTTCGTCGGCCCGGCGCGAACGAAACTGCTCGCCTCGGACAGCGAAGGCGCCGCGGTCCACGTCTATCGCGTCGAATTCGAATCCGGGTCGCGAACGAACTGGCACATTCACTCGGGCCCTCAGTGGCTCCTCATCGTCGAAGGCGCCATTCGTGCACAGCGTTGGGGAGAGCCGCCGCAGGATGTCGAGGCAGGAGATGCCGTCGTGATCCCGCCGGGTGAGAAACACTGGCACGGCGCGGTGCCAGGCGCGCGCGGCGTGCACCTGGCACTCAACGTCAATGTCACGACCGAATGGCTCGAGCCGGTCAGCGATGAACAATATAGGGGCGGGGACTAATCACGCGTCGCCGCGGTCCCCGCCTGCAAACGCGCGGCGCGAAAAACGCGCTGCTGTGAGTCTGTTAGAATGCTGGTTTCCGGGTCTCACCGCCTTTGCCGGCGTAGCTCAGTTGGTAGAGCAGCTGATTCGTAATCAGCAGGTCCGCGGTTCAAGTCCGCGCGCCGGCTCCAATCGTAACAATAACGTACGCAGCTCACCGCGGCTTTCTGGCAATTCAGCAAGGCAGGCGAACGAACATCTAGACGTTCCATTAGCGGCTGTGCCTGCTCGGCCGTCGGCCTCGAGCTGTCGGTGACACGAGCGCCTTAGGTTTTCAGGTTTCCGCGAGGCTATTTTGATACCGCTCGACGACTATGTTTCGTCGAACATCGCCTGAATTCCGTGTGTTTCTCTGCCGTTGCCTTCCTGAATTCCGTGACCCACCTGTTAGAAATCTGCGTGCCGCGCGTTAATACGCTTGCGGGGGCTTGTCCTCCGGAGGGGGAGCGAAACGCATGTCAAAAGCTTTCGTGGCGTCCGGGGATCTCTTTGGCGGGCCTGGCGTTATGATGGACCGACTCATTCCCGAAGGGATCTTCCCTGTCATGACCGACCGGCCCGACGCTCCCGTTCGGCCTCAGTACGACCCTCGATACGAGGGGCCCCTTGAGTCATCCTTTGAGCTGCTGCTTCGCGCCAAGACGGGTGATAAGGAAGCCGTGGAGCGCCTCTGCGCGCGTTACCTTCCACGTCTGCGGCGCTGGGCCCATGGGCGACTTCCTATTGGTTCCCGCGGCCTGCTCGAGACGGAGGACGTGGCGCAGGAGGTGCTCTTTCACGCCGTGGAACGAGTTCACACGTTCGAGCCGCGCCACGAGGGCGGATTTCGCGCGTACATCAGACAGACGCTCTTGAACCGTTTGCGCGACGAGGCCCGGAAGGTACGCCGGCGCCCTGCCCAAGCACCGCTCGAAGACGATCGCGCCGCCGATGGTCCATCGCCGCTCGAGATCGCGATCGGACAGGAGGCGCTGGAACGGTACGAAGCCGCGCTCGCCCGGCTGAAGCCGCAGGAGCGCGAAATGATCATCGCCCGGCTGGAGCTTGGATTCTCGGCGGCGGAGCTGGCCGCGGAATTCGGTAAGCCGTCGGCGGCCGCCGCACAAATGGCGGTTGGCCGCGCCCTGGTGAGAATGGCCGAGGAGATGGCTCGTGGCTGACCAACAGCGGCTGCTGGAGGTGGCGTCCGCGGTTGCCGAGGGCTCGGCTGTGAACTGGGAGGACGCCGAGCGGCAGTCGCCAGACGGCGAGCGCTCCGTTGTCCGAGCGCTCAGGCTTCTGGCCGAAATTGCCGACGTGGCGCGGAACCCGTCCTCGAGGAGAACTGTCGAGGAACCGGGCGCACCGCCCCCTCCATCCTCGTGGGGCCATCTCCGCGTGATCAGAGAGCTGGGGCGAGGCGCGTTTGGCACCGTCTTCCGGGCGTGGGACGACACGCTCGAACGTGAGGTGGCGCTGAAATTGATGCGAGGAACGGGCGCTTCGGGCGACCTGGAGTCGTCGCGCGCGCTCAAGGAAGCTCGCCGCCTCGCTCGCGTGCGCCATCCGAACGTGGTGACCATCCACGGCGCCGACTGCCACGACGGCCGCTTCGGCATCTGGATGGAACTGATTGGTGGCTGCACGTTGAGCGAGCTCCTCGTGGCGCAAGGCACGATGAGCGCCCGGGAAGCTGCGCTAGTGGGCATCGATCTCTGCCATGCGCTCGCAGCCGTCCACCGCGCCCGGCTGTTGCACGGCGACATCAAGGCGAGCAACGTGATGCGTGAGGATGGCGGCCGGGTCGTGCTGATGGATTTTGGAGCGGGCCGTCGCATGCCGATGAGCGGTGAACACGCCTACCTGCTGGCCGGCACGCCGCTCTACCTTGCGCCTGAGCTGCTCGGCGGGCAGAGCGCGTCCATCGCGTCCGACATCTACAGTCTCGGCGTGCTGCTGTATCAACTCGTCACCGGCAGATACCCGGTCGTGGGCAACGATCTCGCCGAGCTCGCGCTGGCGCACGAGCGTGGCGAGCGCCTGTCGCTCCTGGACGCGAGGCCCAATCTCCCGCGGGCGTTCGTCGATGTCGTCGACCGTGCGCTGGCGGCCCACCCGAAAGATCGGTACCAGACGGCCGGTCAGTTTGGCACGGCGCTCGCCAGCGTTGTCGGCGCGCGATACCGGCGCGATTCCATCCTTTTGCCCTACTGGAAGATGGTCGCAGCTGCCGCCGTGGGGATGGCGCTCATCGCTGGTGTCTCTCGACTCGGGCGGCTCACGGGTGAAAATCGGATTGAAGAGATTGCCGGCCCTTCGACCATGATCACGGGGCGGCTCGAATCGCCCGCGGCGCCGGCCATTCCAGCGGCGTATCAAGTCTCGGCGGCGTTTTACGCAGTCAGAGAGGGACGCCCCGTCCGGCTCACCGCCGGGAATCGCGTCGCTCCAGGCGATCAACTGTTCCTGTCGATTGATGCCTCTCGTCCTGTATTCGTGTATGTCGTCAACCAAGACGAAATGGGGGAATCGTATCTGCTCTTTCCGTTGCCGGGCTACGAACCCGGCAATCCTGTGCCAACGGGCCGAACGAATCACTTACCCGGGTCCAGAGACGCCGAGGAACATTACTGGAAGGTGACGAGCGCCGGACGCCGCGAACATTTCCTCGTGTATGTCGCCCCGGAACGGCTGACGGAGTTCGAACAGTTGCTCGCGGCATTACCGCGCGCCGAGATCGGCCGGCCGGTCGACAGCGTTCCTCTGTCGGCATCAACCATCGAAGAGCTTCGCGGCGTGGGCGGGTTGACTCCAGCGGCTCAGTCTCCGACGGCCAAGACACTCGCCCTCGCCGAGCTGCCACTTTTGCCCGATGTCAGTGAAGTTGCGCGCGGCGTCTGGGCGCGACGCATTACCTTCGACAACCCGACAAGGTAAAAGAAGAAAGGCCCGGCGGAGCGGAGCGGGGCTCGCCGGGCCTGGCGCGTGGCGGGAACAGTCTATCGACTCGTGACGCGGTAGAGAAAGCGGTACCCGAGCGGCTCGCCGTCCGGATACCAGGCGAGAATCGGCGGGACCATGCCAGGCCGGGCCTCCCCAATCGAGATGGGCCGGTTGGCGGGCCAGTCGGGCGGCCTCTCGGCGCGTGCGGTGAACGCTGTGAGGTAGACGATCGAACGGTCTCTGTTGAACACGCGAACGATGTCCGTGGCTCATCAGGGGGTCGGCCAGTTCGAAGATGTAGGTGCCTGGCGCCAGCGTCACTCCCGGGAGCCCCAGTGGGACGTTGAACGTGATGTGGTTGGTCCGGCCCCAGCTCGTGCCGGCGTGCGGCGAGGCGCCCATGAAGACGGCCCCCACGAGTGCGGTGATAACGGCGACGCTCGATCGATGCGTGAACATTAGCTGCCTCCTTGTTATTGGTATTAACGTCGGAGGCAACCGCCTCACACGGCCGGAACCGCTGAACCCCTCCCTCTCGCCCGTAGCTCAGCTGCATAGGCCACCGGCCTTCTACGCCAAGTAGCTGCCACATCATCCTGCTCAGCGCTGGCAGGCGCCATGAACCTCGTTCGTCTTTGAACGCACCGCCAGTGGACTTGGAATCGAAAGCGGGTGTCGCCGCTGTTAGGTTCAGCCCCTTGGAGCGTTATAGCTAACAAGAGCGCGTTTGCTCAAAGAATCTCCGAGGGACGTCTATGAGAGAAGCTAAGATAGGCCCACTCGAATGGCTACGCGGAGTTATGGGGCTGGCGCGGGACCAATCGCGGCAGAACGTAGGGAGAGGTCTGTCGCGTCTGTTCACCGCGCCGTTAACCAATCGGCGGGAGAGCGCGCGCGGTCTGTGAGTGCCTCAAATCACGCTCGGCGACCCAGCCCGTCGAGTGTGACTTCAACCGTTGATGCGCGTGCTGGCGCGAGTTCAAGCAGGAACAAATGGTAGAGCTACTTCGGAGGATCAAGGAAGTACTGCTCGACTTCTTGAGATGGTTCTGGAACAAGCTCCGACCTCCAAATCGAAAGAGCTGGTGCGGAGTCTTCTACTTCGTCGCCCAGGAAACCAATATCAGCATGCCGAATCCTGAACTGGGAGACCTCGACCATAAACTCAAAGACGCGATCAAAGCTTTAAAACGTGCTCGTTTCGACAAGCGCCAGGTTCACGTGGTCTACCGCGCCATCTGGCTGGACGAGAGTACCCCGGTCGCACGCGTTGTCGGTCCGATCCTATCGCCCCAAACAGATTACTTTCCTGGGTGCTCTAAGACGACATCAACGCCTCTCGCCACTGAGGAAGATCTGCCGTGCTTCCTCAAGTGGGTCTACAAGTGGTGCCCCGCCGATCATTATGCAGTCTTCTTCTGGGGGCACAGCTTCGGCCCGGCGGGCCTGTTCGCACCAGGTGGCGATATTGACATCCCTCCGCCACTTGGTCTGGCCAGCCTAAAGGCTGCATTCGAGGAGTTCAGTACTCTTCGAGCATCAGGGCAGGCGCCTGGCGCTGTCTCGACGGAGATTGTGAGACCAGGGCCGGCGGGCAGTCTGGCGATCACCGGGACTGGCGGCGGTGGCGGAGCCGCCGCCGGCGACGATGATCGTAGCGACACGGAAATTATCGAGGAGTGGGCCGCTGCAAACCCGAAGATCGAGGTCGTTCTGTTTCAGGATTGCTGGATGAGCACGCTGGAGACCGCGTATGAGTTGGCGCACGTGGCTCAGTACGTCATTGCATCGCAGTCCCTTGTGCCGATTGGACTCGCGCACAAGAAGTTCCTGTGGCCATACAAGCAGTTACTCGATGATTTGCTGAGCGCTAATTATGCTCGGGACCTTGCCGGGCATATCGAGCTCTTTTATCAATCCAACTTCAACAAGATTCCTACATTGAGATCGGTGCCCATCGCTTTACTCGACCTTGCTGGAGTAGCGGGGATTACCAAGCCTTTGGAAAATTTGACGAAGAGCCTCAAGTCCCTGACGCCGCAGGCACGCGGGAACTTGATCAGGAAGGGCCGAATCCTCGACCCCTACCCGTGGTCGTCGTCGTCCGAACTAACGGCGGGAGACGCAGCGCTCATTGACGTGCCGCTGATGTGCAAAGCGATGCTGACCTACGGTGATCAGGATATACACGATGCGGCGGACTCATTGAAGCTGGCTCTTGCTACGTTGATCGTATCGAACAAAGAAGCGCTTCCACGAGGTCGCGGGCCGCTCGGGTTCGGCGGGATAAGTGTCCTGTATTGGCCGCCCCACGAGCCCGAGGACACTTATATCACCGACCAACTTGATAGAGCGTCGTACGAGAACCTGAAGTTTCAGAGCACTGCGTCTTTCCCGAACCACCGTTGGCCGGCATTGGAACACCGAACTTGAGGAGGCGGCTATGCCAATCGTTCAAAAGGGCGACAACTTCGGCGGTATTCCCGCGGAGACTTTCAACCTGCTCTTGGGTTTATTTTCTCCGAAATTAGCTGATGGTCTTTCTGAAACAACAGCGATCAAGGTGCTGTTTGAGCTCGCACGTGAGGAGGGCACTGCCCTACGTCCGGGTTCCGGCGCGGCTGGTTTCAAGGAGGTATCCGAGGCGTTCGACAAACTGAAGGCCGCCGTGGATGACGCCAAAGGCGCGCCTAAGAGTACGAAGGACGCTAAGGTTGCTGTATTGGCCGACAAACTCAAAACAATATCTGCTTTGTGGTCGAACGGTCCGGTTGGGTTCTTCACAATCGAGCCCTAGCCCTGACGAATCAGGCACTGGCGACTGCAGGATGAAGCCCGTCGGTCTCATGATCTCTCGTACATGCGTCGGTGTCCTGGTGGTGTTCAGCATTGTCCTCGCTGTGGCCGTCGCGGGCGCCGTCCAAGGGCGGCCGGACGCCGCGACCGACGCGGACGCTATTAAAGGAATGCTCGACGCGGGCGCTTACGCAGATGCGGAGCGCCTGGCGTCGGCCTGGGTCGCAACAGTTGAGCGTGATTCCGGAGCGGAGTCACTCGATGCTGCGCGCGCCTCGGATTTGCTCGTGGCCGCATTGTTGAGGAACGGTAGGGCCGGCGCCGCGGACACCCGTGTCCTCGCCGAACGCGCTGTTCGGTTGAAGGAACGACGGCTTTTGCGGGACGACCCCGACCTCGCCCTCTCGCTCGACAATCTCGGCGCCGTCTATACAGACCGCGGTGAAATGGGCGCTGCCGTGCCGGTGCACCAGCGTGCAGTGGCCGTCCGGCGTCTCACAGTCGCACCTGATGACGCGTCGCTCGCTGATAGTCTCGACCACCTCGCGCTGCCGCTGATCCTGCTGCAGCGATTCGGCGATGCAGCCCAGGCACTTGAAGAGTCCCAGCGCATTCGGGAGCGCGCGCCAAGTCGATCGCCGCTCGCGCTGAGCCGAACCCTCTACATTGCAGCTCTACTCCGACGCTACGACGGCGGCTACGCGCTCGCGGAATCTCTGCTCGATCGCGCGCTCGAGATTCGGCGGCGACTCCAGCCACCCGACCATCCGGAGATCCGTTCGGCGATCCAGTTGCAAGGCGACCTCTTCTTCCTGCAGGGGAACATTTCCGGCGCGCGTAATGCCTGGTCCACTGCGCTCGAGATCGCCGAACGCACGCTCCGTCCCGGCCACCCGGACATCGCCATTACCCTCCGACTCGTCGCGCTCGCCGCCAAAGCGTTCGGCGACCTGACGATGGCGCAGCAGATGCTCGACCGAGCGCTGGCGATTGGGGAGCAATCGTTCGGACCCTGTCATCAGGAGCTTTCGGGCCTGCTGAACGATTTGGCCGGCATCACCATGTACCTCGGGGACTACACAAAGGCGCAGAAGCTGTATGCGACGGCACTCGGGACGCGCGAACGCTGTCTGGGCCGGAATGATCAACGCACGGCCACCGTCATCCACAATCAGGCCCTCCTCGCCGCTGAGATGGGCGACCTGGCTCTGGCGGAGCGACTCCACGCCCGCGCCATCCGGATGTGGTCAACAGGGCTTGGGCCCAATCACCCATACGTCGCCAGAGGCCTCGATGCGCTGGCTGAGGTGGTGGCGACACGTGGGCAGCCTGCCAGAGCTAGGGCGCTTTACGAACGAGCGCTGGGAATGCGGCAACGCATGCTCGGCCCCGACCATCCGGAGGTCGCCTGGACGTTGACGAATATCGCGCGACTCGCGGGAATGTCGGACAACTTGGAGCTCGCCCTGAAGCGTCTCGACCAGGCCATTGAGATTTATCAGCGGGTCGGCGCCGGCGACGAGCCAGATCACCTGGCGCGGTCGCTTGCGCTGCGCGGGACATTGGAAGGACAGCACGGTAATTTCCCCGCAGCGCGCACGAGCTTTGACGAAGCCCTTGTGATGCGGGAACGAATATTTGGCGCCGGCCATCCGCTCGTCGCAGAAGCTCGAGCGGACGTTGCCGGCGTCGATTTGGCGCTCGGCGAGCCTGACAGCGCGCAGAGGTCGGCACTCGACGCCGAACGCATCGGCCGCGATCACTTGCTCCTCACCATCCGGTACCTGCCCGAACGTCACGCAATGGCGTACGCCCGGAAGAGACCTCGTGGATTGGACCTCGCCCTATCCATAGCAGCCAGCACGGAGAGTCAGGAACCGTCCCCTGTGCTGGACGCGGTGATCCAGTCTCGCGGCGTCGTACTCGACGAACTGGCGGCCCGTGCCCGATCTGCCGTCGACGTCGATCCTGAACTCACTTTAATGAACGCGTCGCTGGCGGCGGCACATGGGCGCTTCGCGAACTTGATGCTCCGCAGCCTTCAGGGGGAGGAGTCGGTGCCGCGAGCCTTGCTGGACGAGGCCCGCAAGCAGAAGGAAGAGGCCGAACGAACGCTCGCGGAAAAAAGCGTGATAAGCCGCGCCAATCTGTTGCGCGCGCGGGTGGGGCTGGAAGAAGTGCGGCGCGCCCTGCCGCCGAGATCTGCGCTCGTTTCATTCGTCCGCTATGACCGGACTACGTTCACGACGACCAGGGCCCGAACGATTTCGCGTGTGGTTCCCTCGTATATCGCCTTTGTGATCTCGCCGGCCACCGCTGTCACAGCCGTGCCGCTCGGCGCGGCGACGACGCTCGACTCGACCGTCAGCTCATGGCGTCGCGAAGTCGAGGGCCGATCCATGGCAGCAGGCGTGGCATCACGTGAGGCTGAGCGCACATACCGCGCTGCCGGTGCCCGCCTTCGGCAGCGGATATGGGATCCGTTGGCTGAGCATATCGGCGACGTCTCTTATGTTTTCATCGTGCCGGATGGCGCGCTCAATCTGGTGAGCTTCGCCGCCCTGCCGATCAAACAAAACGAGTATCTCGTCGAGAGCGGCCCGGTCATTCACTTCCTTTCTACTGAGCGTGATCTCATTTCCCCTGACGCAGTCTCTTCTGGCCGCGGGCTCCTGGCGGTCGGTGGACCGACCTACGATCTCCAGGTGCCGGGTCCTGTTCGATCCGGATCACGTCGATCGGGATGCGAAAATCCCGGACCGTTGCGATTCGAGGATTTGCCTGGTTCGCGCGCCGAGATACAGGACATCGCGCGGATCTGGTCACCCAGGCCCCTCGCGGCAGGGACCAACACCGCATCGGGCGATGAGGTGACGGTACTGAGCGGACGAGCGGCAACCAAGAGCGCCGTCATAAAGGCGGCCACCGGCCGACGAATCGTGCATCTGGCCACTCACGGATTCTTCCTGGGATCCCCGTGCGAATCGGCACCGGGCAGCGCGCGCGGCGTCGGCGGCCTCGGCAGGATCTCGTCACGCCTCTCCATCCTGGCAGACAATCCGCTCCTCTTCGCGGGGCTGGCGTTCGCTGGCGCCAACAGGCGTGCCTCTGGAGGCTCTGGAGAAGACGCGGGCATCCTGACCGCGGAGGAAGTGGCCGCGCTCAACCTGCAGGGAACGGAGTGGGCGGTGCTCTCCGCGTGCGACACAGGCCTGGGAGAGATCAGGGCCGGCGAAGGTGTGTTTGGTCTGCGCCGCGCTTTCCGAATCGCCGGGGCGCGCACCATCATCATGAGTTTATGGTCTGTTGAAGACCAGTCGACGCGAAACTGGATGCGCGCCCTTTATGAAGGACGGTTCCAGCAGCAATTGACCACGGCCGACGCCGTCCATCACGCGAATGTCAGTATCGTGCGGAACCGTCGGGCGCGCGGCCAAAGCACCCACCCGTTCTACTGGGCCGCATTTCTTGCCGCCGGCGACTGGAAATAGCTCGCGCGCTTTTCGTCGACCGACTAGACACCCGCCGCGCCGAGCTGTACTTGTTACCCGACGGAGATACGGGCTGTGCCGCCGCGCAGGCCCCCTAATGCCGCACGGTGTAGGTCTTGCTGAAATTGTTGCGCGTGTTCGTGATCGTGAACTTGCCGTCGGCGGCCACGGTTGCCGTGATCGCATTGCCCTGATCGGCGGCGCCTTCATCCAGGTTCGCGATCATGTCGGGCGCCGTGTTGTGCGCCGGATCCTTGTCGATCAGAGACAGATGCCCCTGCCAGATGCCTTCGATGCCGGGAAGCTTCGCAAGCCGTAGGTACGAATTGCGCTCATAGGGCGCGTGATTGCCCGGGAGAGGTTGGGCGCGGTCGTCGGTCTGGCCGAGGCCCTTTCGCGGCCCGTTGTTGATGACGATCACTTGCGGCTTGATGGCGCCGAGCAATGCCGGCGCCCCGGAATCGTCGAGCCCGCCGTGGCGGTTTATGGTGTAGAGGTTGACGGTGCCGATCTTGTTCACCGGGCATACCATCTCCATCTCCCTCGACCAATCCAGATCGCCCAGGCTCGCGAACTTGAATTTGCCATAGGTGATTGAGAAACCGACCATGCGTATGTTCTCGGGCGCGGCGGGCGCCATCTGAGCGGCATTGGCGCAGAGCGGATTGGGTCCACCGCCATTGATCGGGCTGGCGATCACGGGGCCTTCCGCAACGAGCACGCGCATCTGAACGCCTTTGAACGGAATGGTATCCCCGCCTTTCACGATCGTACGTTTGGCGCCCGCGACGGTCTTGTAGGACTCGAGCCTCGGACGGTCGGCCTCTTCGACCCCGTTGCCGTGATCGTAGAACCTGCCGAGCGGGATCAGCTTGGCGAGCGCCTCCAGGCCGCCGACATGGTCGCCATGCCAATGGCTGATCACCACATGGTCGATCTGCCGTAAGCCCGCCTTCTGCGCGGCGGCGAAAATTCGCTT
>Ga0070698_100007567_pt1 | contig 11749 bp, 11 predicted proteins | sample KBSK1502metaG_FD_65477 | JGI IMG/M metagenome (GOLD analysis project Ga0070698, IMG submission 65477) | Corn, switchgrass and miscanthus rhizosphere microbial communities from Kellogg Biological Station, Michigan, USA - KBS K1-50-2 metaG | ecosystem: Host-associated > Plants > Roots >...
ACCACCCATCGGTTGAAGTCGCCGTTGGAGCGGGCCATGATTCGGCCGACGAGGCGACCAATCAGACCACGGGGGCGTCCAAAGTGGCTGGCGATCATCGACAAATTTGGCTTACCTCCTAAGAGGCCATCGTACGACGATGAGGTGGAGTTCCCGACGCCTCCGTTGGGACCGAATCGCGTCGGGTGGAGGCTCTTGCTTGAGCCAGGCGCCGAGCCCGGCGGGCAGGTGGAGGTCATAACTTGTACGGTTGGGGACACCACCAAAACAAGTTTTGAACCGGACTGTAAGGGAGACTTCAGCCCAACGTAAGGCGGCGTAGAAAACGTGAGTCGCCAGAGTGATACATCACATGGCGAAGCTCCATGGCTGTCTCTTGCAGCATGTCCACAAGCGGCTCTCCGTCAAGGTCGCTGCGTGCCAATGCGGGGAGAAGCTTTTCGAGGTAAACCTCGCAGGAGGTTTCGATATCGGACAACGCGTGAGCAAGAGTTCCGGCCTCGTTCCAGTCGCCGCCGCTTTCAGCCGCAATTTCCGGGCAGCGCGCCAAGCGTTCAGCCAGTTCCTCCATAAGGGGCACAGAGAGGATCCGGTCTTTTGCTGAGGTTCGCTCAATACCAGCTTTCAACATGTCGTTCTCGGACCGCAGCTTTTCTGCCTCTGCCCTGAGCGTCTTGTGGTTATCGCGCCAGTGTTCAGCTTCCTTGCGGGCCTTGTCAAGCTTTTGGCGACATTCGACAAAGGCTGCCTTTGGATCTACCGGCCAGTTTCCGGGACCGCGTTCCATGCGCACGAGTATATGGAGGGGGGAAGACGTTCCGAGGGCGAGCTTTCGATCACTCGGGCCCAGCCGCCCGCTCGGAAAGTGGTAGAAGTCCAGGACATCCACCTTCAGAACCACGAGTGGGAGCGCGGCGGTCCGATCAAACACGCACAGGGCGGTAAGGCGGCTGGAACACTGATCCCTTTCATCGGCTCTGTCGGTACCGACCAGCCCGTGTCCGACTGGAGTCGATGTGCACCGTCTTGTGCAGCGAAGAGCAGGGACGCTGTTAGAAGATCTCGGTCGGACCGAGGAAGCCGAAGTTCATCTCTCTCCGCGACCTATGCCGGGGATCAGCTGGCCCTAGGAAACTACCGTCTCTTCCTTTGGGACCTCGGCCGACTTGCCGAGGCCGAACAGTTCCTCGAGCGCGCCGTCCAAGTGGGGAATGACCGCGCCCGCGAGGACCTGGTCGAGTTGCAGCATCAGCGGCGCCGGGGGAAGGCCGTCCGCCGGCGGTGAGCCATAAAAGCCATTAAGCCCCGTCGCAAGCCTCGAGCCTGAGCCTTACCGCTTGGTCCACCTGGCGTCCGTCGTCCGGTTCCGCATGCTTGGTGATCCTCCAACCGCTCATCTCGGCTGGCAGGCGGAGTTCATAACTTGTACGGTTGGGGACACTACCCTTTTCGGGAATTGGTTCCTATTCACCGATTTGTATGTTCAGGGTTGAGCACCCCTGACGATTGGCTTGCCTTGTAACCAGGCGACGGTCTCTGCAATTGCCTGTTCGTGTGCGGTCGGCTGGCTCCCAAACATTCGGGTGAATTTGCCGTGGTCGACCACCCACGGCCGCTCCGACTGATAGAGCGTCTCCTTGACGGCGCGCATCGCGGGGATGAAGACCCCCAGCATCGAGATCATCAGTCTCGGGACCGTCTGCAGTCGCGCCGGCCGGCGGATCTGTTCGAAGACCATCTCGATGAACCTTCGCGTAGTAATTGTCTCGGCGCTGGGGATATGCCAGACCTCTCCCATCGCCTCATCCCGTTGTGCCAGCGTCATCAGGCCTGCGGCGAAATCGTGAATGAACGAGTAGGTATGGAGCGCGTCCGGATCGCCCAGGGTCTGAGCCGCCTTCCCGGCAAGCGCCCGGGCAAACACGCCATCGCCGACCTTGGACTGGCGGACGAGTGGACCGTAGAAATCTGACGCCCGGCCGATAGTCGCGCGCACGTTGCCAGCCGCATGCGCGTTCATGAGCGTGGTTGCCAACTGAGCTCTGACACGGGTAGTGGGACCGATTGGTCGGTAGGGCAGGTCCTCGCGAATGGGGCCGTCGACCGGCCCGTACGCGTACAGGTTGTCGCCGTACACCAGTCTGGCTCCGGCCGCTGTTGCCCCCTCGATGATGCCTTTCATGATGGGCGGCAGGGTCTGTGCCCACCCACCGTACGGCCCGCTGGCGCAATGGAACACCACAGCCGCCCCTTCGCAAACTCTTCGAGCGGCCGCCGGATCGGTCAAATCGGCGGCAACGACTTCCACCCCTTCGGGCGCATCCGCCCTCCCGCTTCGATTGACCAGCCGGACCCGTCGGCCCGACGACATCAGCCGGCCGGCGACGGCGAGCCCCAGGGGTCCGGTGCCGAAGACCACGTTGTCTGCATTTGGCTGCATGGTTCCTCGTCTCCCTGAGTTAGCGGATTCCTCCTTGGCTGGATTCCCTGTCGCTACGAGTCGTCGGCCTTCGCCGCTGGCCCCGAAGATTTCGCCTGCGGAGCAACGCGGCCGCGACCAACAGCGCGGCTTGGATCGACGGTAGATTGCGCGCAAACCATTTTGGCAGGTAGATGTCGGTGATTAAGCCGCTCTGCACTCCAAGCATCTCTGCCAGGCTTGTAAGTGGACACCGAAATCCACTGGCGACGGAGACGACACTCTCCCACCAACGATCGCCCCGGCTATGGTGGCTGTCCGATCGGACCGCCTAATAAAGCCAGCGTAGAGAGGGTAGATCATGCACGCCTCGATCGAGAACCAGGCGACCGTGTCGAGTCCCTTGATCACGACTAGCGCCCGCGTTGATGCTCGGGGCAGCGGCCGCGCCCCCGGATTGTTGCGCTGGCCCCGCCAGCCTTTCGTCATCTCTACCTCGATCCTGACCGGCCGCGCGCCCCAATCAAGCCGAGATGTGACCACGACAATCTTCGTCGCTCAGCGTGAAGGCGAAGCCGTCGAGCCGCTAATTGGTTTCCAGGAGGTGCCTATCCATTCCCAGGCATCGCTAGGGTTCGCAGGCGGCTGGTTCAGCGATTTTGTTGTCTCGGTTGATTGTTGGTGGACGTCCACTGCTGTGTCCGGAGTCTTTCGAATCCGTCCAGGAGGAGATCCAGCGCGAACTCGAACTCGAACTGATCGTCGCAACCTGGACCGACGATCGACTCGCCTTCGTGGGAGGCCGCCCCGGCAATCTCCATTACATAGGGATACTTCCCTGCCAACTCGCGGAGCATGATCGCCGGCATTTCCGGATCGACAGTTCGTGAGTCGTTGAAGAGCTCCTGGGTGAACCCTAGGACACGGCTGCCGATTGTATGCATCACATGATGGGTGAGATTGACGGAGAAGCCGCCGGCCCGGAATAGTCCGATCATCGAGTCCATGTACTCCATCACAATCGGTGTGGGGTTCTTCTTCGACTCGATCACCCGAGACGCCCAGGGGTGACGTAGCAGCGCTCGTCGGGCGGAGAGGATCCTCTGCCGGACCGCGCTCTTCCACTCGGCTCCGGCGACGGGAGGATCGATCTCGCCGACGACGACATCGATCATGCCATCGAGGAGCTCTTCCTTGTTGGCCACATGCTTGTAGAGCGCCATCGGCACGACCCCCAGGTCCTCAGCGAGCTTGCGCATGCTGAGCGACTCGATCCCGGCCTCGTCGGCAAGGGCGACGGCGGCGCGTAGCACGCGGACCCTGCTCAGGGGGACTCGGCGCGGAGCCTCGATCTGCTGAGCCGTCTGGACCACCTTTTCCTTAGCGCTCAAATCCGTATTTCCCTCTTGACAAGTGTACGCCGTACACCTACACTACGCAACAGGTGTACGGTGTACACCCAGAAAAAACGGACCATTGGGTGCCGCAGCCGGTGGATCCCGAGGAGAGAGGAAATGACTACAAGGAAAAACGTCCCCAGACTCTTAGGTGCTGCGTTCTTGATTGTCGCTTTAACCAGCTTGGCCAGTGGTTTGTTGCTCACATCAGTTGTTGGATCCGGAGGTATATCCGACGTCCTTGTTGGTATTTCAAATCGGCTTACCCTGATGCGGATCTTCATCCTGGGTGATCTGGTTATCAGTCTTGGAATTATTGTCCTGGCAGCCCTGCTTTATGCCGTCTTAAACAAACAGAATAAGATCATCGCGGTTGTTGCCCTCGGATGCTGGGTGACAGAAGCAATCGCTCTAGCCATCAGCAAGATAGGGGCTTCTGCTCTGATACCTCTAAGCCTGGAATTCGTTAGGGCGGGAGCTCCGCAACATTCCTACTATCAAACGTTCGCTGGATTTCTCTACAACGGCATTGTCATCCAGTTGGGCCAAACGATCGAGTTGTTGTTCTACTGCTTCGGGGCGATGCTATGGTATTTCCTTTTCTACAGATCGAGGTATATCCCGCGGGTGATCTCTCTCTTTGGCCTTATCGCAGTGTCCGTGGCATTGGCTGGCCTCGGGGTTGAATTTCTTGCTCATGATGTTTCGATACTTGTATTCCTTCCAATCCTCCCGTTTGAATTGACCATTGGGACATGGCTTGTGCTTAGGGGCATTAAGGATGCGGTCCCCGTTGTCGTTGATCCCGCGTGGTGACTGACCGGTTAGGCTCGGCCTGATGGCCTGAACCGGTTCCCTTGCGATCCTGAGTCAGACAACGCTGTCGGCCACCGGCATGACGCCGCGCCCCATGCGGCGCACCGGGTTAGATCCGGATCCGCCGAAGTCGGATGGGCGCTCCTACAAGGCACCCTCAAATTGGGAACGCGTCCGCCGAGCGGTCTGGGAGCTCGACCGCCGCACCACCCCATTCCGGGTGTCACAAGTTATTGGTTTATTGGTATAAGCAAGGTAAAGAGGGGCTGCAACCACCCCGGGACGACACGGGGTTCGCGGCTCATCTCGACTCCGCAACCGTCGCGCTTACCCGACTGTCTTCGCCAGGCCGCCCTCATCTGACGGCGAGGGGGCGGGCTCGACCATGATCTCCCGGGCGTCCGGAAGCTCAGCTCGTAGTCGCGTTTGCACCCGATGCGCCAACTCGTGGGCTTCGGTGATTGGCATGGTCGGTAACACGTGAATTACAAGCCGCACTTCCGCCTGGCGCCCCAGCCACCGTACCCGCAGTTCGCCGAGGCTCCGTACGCCCGGAATCGCTCGCGCGATGCGCGCGACCTCGCCGGCAACTTCATCGTCGTGCACGTCCATCAGGCGCGCGACAACGTCGCGAGTGGCGTCGAGCCCGATGTGCACGATCAAGACCGTGATGGCAAAACCGGCAAGGGGATCCGCTTGTCGGAAGCCGAGCGCCACCCCAATGAGGCCGATCAGGGCACCGAAAGACGCGATCGCATCCAGACGGGAATGACGCGCGTCCACGATCAAGGGGGCGCTCTTGATCGCGCGCCCCACGCGCATCTTGTAGCGCGCGACGAGCTGGTTTCCGACAATCCCGATGACCGCGGCCACCATGCCGAGCGGGAGGTGGCTCGTCCCGCGCCCGGATAGGAGCTTCTCGAAGGACTGAATACCGGCCAGGACCGCGCTTCCCCAGATGGCGGCGACTATGAGGATGCCGGCCAGATCTTCGGCGCGTCCGTAGCCGTAGGGATACCTTCGTGTGGGTGGCTTTCGAGAAGTGCGAAACCCAAAGTACACCCCGACGGTCGTAAACACGTCGCCCAGGTTGTGGAGGCCGTCGGCCAGCAATGCGACGCTGCCGGAGAAGACGACGACGGTTAGTTCGAGGCTGCTCGTCAAGAGGAGTCCCAGGGATGAGACGGCGATCGCGCGCATCGCGCGGGCACGATTTGTGGTGTCACGCGAGTCGGGCCCCGGCAAGCGAATGACGGCTTCGTCTGTCGTGTGGGTCACGTCGCCATAATGCCAGACGCCCCGTGAAGTTCATTCTGGTCGGGAGACGTTGGCGAAGCCCGGGGCATCGGCCTCGTCGTTACACAGGCGGATGGGCGAGTCGCTCGATCCTGTTGGGCAGCCTCAAATTACCCGAGCGTCCGTCAAAGCGTCCGCTGGAGCTCGACTTGCGCATACCAAGCGCTCATCTCGGCCGGCAGGTGAAGTTCATAATTTGTACGGTTGAATGACGGTTCATGACTAACGGGGGCACAACGGTTCCCCGGAGACGACGGAGATCGAGGATGGTCAACGTCGTGGCAGCGATTCTCGTGGTCCTGCTCGCCGTGCTCGTGAGCTATGGCGTGTGGACGGTGTCTAGAACGAGCCCAGTACGGCGACACCGTGAGCGAGCCGCTATTTGGTTCCGCCGGGGGTTCGATTCCCGTCTCCCGCTTTGCCAGTACCTGACCTAGCATCGCAGCCCCCGTTCAGAACAGGATACTGAGTGGCATGAGGACTCTCCACCCGGCGTACCGCGTCACCGACCTAGCCGCATCCCTGGACTTCTACACCGCACTCGGGTATGAGCAGGTAGGTCGCGTTGACGTCGCAAACGGCTCAAGCCTGACCATGCTCAAGTTCCCTAGCGAGGAGGTAGTTACGCTCGAGCTGGTGCACCGGCCGGCGGATGGACCCGTGGATATCGGCACGGGGTTCAGTCACCTCCCAATTCAAGTCGACAACCTCAGGTTCACCATAGAGGCGCTATCGCACGCTGGGCTAAGGGCCGGCCCAGTCGAGCTCCCCGGTGGACCCGACGGACCCCAAACCTCATGGATCACAGACCCCGACGGATACCGGATTGAGTTGGTGCAATGGCCACCGGGCCATGCCAGCGGGATCACAGCTGCTGACTTTCCTTAGACGGGGTGCTGCAAAACTCGTGCGTCGCCGGAGTGTTGCTCTGGCGAGGGCGTTGAGCATCTCAATCGCAGACACGACTTCTCCATGTTGGGACAGAGGCGTGCATTCGGCGAAAGGAATTCCCGAGGAGCGTTACGTGGGGTGCGAGCGCAATCTGTGCTGATCGGCGAGGTCATGCGGAGACCAATATAGGGTCGGTTGGAGGGTGGAGCGCGGCGAGCCGAAGCCGCTGCTTCTCCGGTGACGAGCTAATCGAACGCACGTGCCGTCCAAGTTAGGCTGGCGTCCGCCGAGCGTCCGCTGGAGCTCGATCGCCGAATACCAAGCGCTCATGTGGGATGGCAGCTGGAGTTCATAACTTGTACGGTTGGGGACACTTTTTGAACCGCTCGGGTTTGGTTCGAGACTCGGTCCCGTTGGGACGATCAGGAAGCCGATCGGCGCATCGCCGCGCAGGCCTCTGGCAGCCGTTCGGACCAGGGACCTAGACTCCTGTCATGGCCGCCTGTGCCCAATGTGGCGAGCCACTCTCTGAGCGTGCTCGTTTCTGTTCGGCATGTGGCGTGGAGCGAACCGCGCTGCCTTCGGTACGGGAGGTGCGACAGACCGTGACCGTGGTCTTTGCCGACGTGATGGGCTCGACGAGCCTCGGGGAACGGCTCGACCCCGAATCGCTGCGGCGCATTCTGTCCCGCTACTTCGACAGCCTGCGTGCTGTTTTCGAACGACACGGTGGGGCCGTCCAGAAGTTCATCGGCGACGCCGTGGTGGCTGTGTTCGGCATCCCGGACGTCCACGAGGACGACGCGCTGCGCGCCCTGCGGGCGGTTGTGGACATGGCCGCGACGCTCCGCAAACTGAACGACGATTTGCTGCAGGAACAGGGTTTTGCCATCGGTGTGCGTACGGGAGTCAACACCGGCGAGGTGGTGGTCGGAGACCCGCGGCCAGGGCAACAGCAGCTCGTCCTCGGCGACGCCATCAACGTGGCGGCCCGGCTCGAGCAGACCGCCCAGCCCGGGGAGGTCCTCCTGGGAGAGGAAACCGTTCGGCTGGTGAGGGACGCGGTCGAGGTGGAGGTGCTGGAGGCCCGGACTGTCAGGGGGAAGGAGCACCCTATCCAGGTCTTTCGGCTAATTCGCGTTAAGCCGGGCGCTTCCGGCCACGCCCGCCACCTTGATTCGCCGATGGTTGGCCGGGAGTCCGAACTCGCCCTCCTGACCCAGGCCTTCGCGCGCGCGGCGCGGGACCGGGCCTGCCATCTCTTCACGGCGCTCGGAGCAGCCGGAATCGGCAAGTCGCGACTGCTGGAAGAATTCCTTCTCCGGGTTAAGGACGACGCGAACGTTTTGCGCGGACGCTGCCTTCCTTATGGAGAGGGAATTACGTTCTGGCCCGTCGCGGAGGTCGTGAAGCAGGCTGCGGGGATTACGGAGGACGACCACCCGGCCCAAGCTGCCGGAAAACTCCAGGCGGTGGTGCAAGACGAGAAAGAGGGCCCCATGATCGCCGAGCGCCTTGGCGATCTGATCGGTCTTCGTGACGCCGGTGCCGTCCCCGAAGAGACGTTCTGGGCGGTACGCAAGCTGCTTGAAAGCCTTGCCCGAGGGCGTCCGTTGGTGGTGGTCTTCGACGACATGCATTGGGGACAACCAACGTTCCTCGACCTCGTCGAGCATATCGCCGACTGGACCAGGGATGTGCCCATGCTGCTCCTCTGCGTTGCCCGGCAGGAGTTGCTCGAGCTTCGGCCCGCCTGGGCGGGCGGCAAGCTGAACGCGACCTCGATCTCCCTCGACCGCCTTCGCCCCGAGGAATGCGACACCTTGATGGCCAACCTGCTCGGAACACGGGAATCGGTCGGCGGCGCGTTACGCGGAATCGTCGATTCTGCAGAGGGCAATCCGCTTTTCCTGGAAGAAATTCTGTCGATGTTGATCGATGATCAACTGCTCCGGCGCGAAAACGGACACTGGGTGCCTGCCGGCGACCTGTCGACGCTCACGATCCCGTCCAGCATTCAGGCTCTCCTTGCGGCGCGGCTCGGTCGACTGGTTCCTTCGGAACGCGAGGTTCTCGAGCGAGCCTCCGTCGAGGGGCGCGTCTTCCATCGGGGAGCCGTGGTCGAGCTTCTGCCGGAGCCGTCGAGGCTGAAGGCCACCGCCAACCTCATGACCCTGACTCGCAAAGAGATGATTCGCACGGACCAGCCCGAGTTTCCCGGCGAAGACGCCTTCAGGTTCCGCCATCTCCTGATCAGAGATGCGGCCTACCAGGCGATGCCCAAGGAACTTCGGGCGGACCTCCACGAACGGTTCGCCGGTTGGCTGGAGAAGGTGGCAGCCGACCGGCTGGGGGAGTATGAGGAGATTCTCGGGTACCACCTGGAACAGGCCTATCGCTATCGGAGGCGGCTCAGGCCCGGGGATCCGAACGCGAGCGACCTTGGGCGGCGCGCCGGCGAACGCCTGTCGACTGCAGGTCGGAAGGCGCTGGCTCGTGGAGACGTACCGGCCGTGATCAATCTCCTACAGCGAGCCGTGTCTATCCTGCCTGAATCGGACCCGGCTCGGACCGCGCTTCTGCCGGACCTCGCCGCGGCACAGGGGGCGCGTGGCGAGTTCGCGCAGGCGGAGGCGCTGCTCAACGAGGCCATGGTAAAGGCGTCTGCCTCAGGCAATCGCGTGGTGGAGGCGCATGCCCGAGTTAACGCGTTCGCACTGCGACTCCAGAGTCAGCCGGAAGGCGTGGCGGAAGAGGCTGTCCGCGAACTGCCTAGGCTGATGCCCATCTTCGAGGCGGTCGGGGACGAGCGGGGCCTGGCTAGGAGCTGGTTGTTGCTGGCGACTGTGCACAACATGACCTGGGACTATCCTGCCTGCGAGGAAGCACTTCGTCATGCCTTTGCTCACGCCCGCCAGGCGGGTGACCGTGGCCAGGAGGGGGAGAGTCTCATGTACCTCGCCTACGTCACCTACTGGGGCCAGACCCCGATCGCTGGGGGTCCCGGCAAACTCGACTCGATCATTGAAATGTCGAGCGGGAATCGGCAGGTCGAAGCAGCCGTGCTGGTGATCCGCGGAGCCTTCGAAGCACGATCCGGCCGAGTCGTTGACGCACGCCGACTTCTCGCGGCCGGAATAGCGGTTTTTCTTGATCTCGGGCTCCAGGTCCAAGCCGGAGCGAATTCGATGCTGGCCTTTGAAATCGAGCGCGCGGCTGGAGATCCGGCGGCGGCCGAGCCGGAGCTGCGACGTGGATACCGCATTCTCAAAGAGACTGGCGAGAAGAGCTACCTCTCGACGGTGGCGGCCTACCTTGCGGAGGCGGTGTATGCCGTGGGTCGTTACGAGGAAGCTGAGGAACTCAGCCGGGAGAGTCAAGACGCCGCCGCCACCCAGGATGTGGTTTCCCAGATTCTGTGGCGGGCCGTCCGGGGAAAGGTCCTGGCGAGGCGTGGGGATTCCGAGCCGGCGCTACGGATGGCCGAAGAGGCGGTCGCGCTTGCCAGGGGAGCTCAGAGCTCGCGGTCAGCGACCGATGTCTACCTGGAGGTCGCCGAGATCTTCAGTCTCCTTGGCCGCCTTCCCGATGCCGTGGCGCTGATCGAGAAAGCCGCGCATCTCTATGAGGAAACGGGAGATGCTCTCGCTGCCCGGAGGGCGCGCGGAAAACTCGAAGCGCTGTCGACTAAGCCTTGAGGTCCCTTATCGTCACCTGCGAAAGCTGTCCCATGTCGGGCGCTAGAGCGTCGATGGCTTTAGGGGCCAGCCTGTGCATCGTTTCTTGGAGCCTGATGTTTCTTAAGCCGTCCGGGGAGCCTGCCGACTGTCCGTTCATCGTCTGAGCTCGGCCCAGCCCAACCCGTCCACAGCCAGGCGTTCGGTTCTAGAGACAGGTAGAGTTCATAACTTGTACGGTTGGGGACACCATTCATTCCGCGTGTTACTTGTCAGCGCGTCACTGGCACTCTGCCGCGAAGCGTCGTACCGGCTCCGGGTGAGGACCGGACCTCGAAGGTCCCATTGAGGGCGGCCAAGCGGTCGGCAATGCCTTGCAAGCCAGTCCCGTACGAGGTCTGCTTCGGGTCGAACCCATTGCCGTCGTCAGCGACCTCGAAGGTAAGCTCCCCGTCGGACTGGACGAGGCAGATCGTCGCATGTGTTGCCTTGGCGTACTTCGCCACGTTCTGCAGACCCTCTAGACAGCTGAAGTACACGGCGGCTTCGGCCTCCTGTGGATACCTCCCGAGACCGTCCGCCGACACCTCCACCGTGAGTGGAGACTTCCTCGCCTGCGCCGACAGTGCCGCAGCCAGGCCTTGGTCTGCGAGCAGCGGGGGATAGATCCCGCGCGCAAGGTCGCGGAGAGTATCTAGGGTGTCTCCCGCCTCGGTGCTCAGCTGGTCGAGAAGTTGGTGCTCCTTTGCCGAATCGCGCCCAACGAAGGTGTTCGCTAGCCGAAGCTTCACGGCCATCGCAACCAGCTGCTGCTGTGCGCCGTCGTGGATATTGCGCTCGATCCGCCGGCGCTCATCGTCCTGTGCTTTGACCAGCCGCTTCCGGGAGGCACGGAGCTCCTCGATCAGACGCACGTTTCGAAGGACAAGCCCGGCCTGGCTCGCGAGACCCGCCAGGAGTTCGTACTCTGCCGTGGCGAGCCGATCTGTTGCTTGTGTGGTCACGCTGATGGCCCCGAGCAGCTCTCCGTGGTGGCGAACCGCGACGGCGCGGCTCGTGCCGGCGAACTTTGGCAGGTCATCTCGGGTAACCGGCACGGCCGCGGGCGGAGCCGCGTCGTCCGGCCACGAGGCGCTCGGTCGAAGCTCTCCTCCTACCCGGACCCACACGTCGGCTCGGGCTGCGCCGATCCCCTCAGCCACGATCCTCGCCATCCTCGGCAGGATGTCTTCGATCGAGATCGTCTCGGCCAT
>Ga0070698_100007569_pt1 | contig 11748 bp, 12 predicted proteins | sample KBSK1502metaG_FD_65477 | JGI IMG/M metagenome (GOLD analysis project Ga0070698, IMG submission 65477) | Corn, switchgrass and miscanthus rhizosphere microbial communities from Kellogg Biological Station, Michigan, USA - KBS K1-50-2 metaG | ecosystem: Host-associated > Plants > Roots >...
TGGATCACCTCATACGGCTCGCCCGGGTCCGGGCCGCTGGTTGCCTGCGCGGTCATACCGCCACCGTACCGGCCCGGCCGGACATGGTGATGCCAGCTCTGGTTCTGCGCTCGGCGTGTCTTCCGGCGGTTTGGTGCGCTGATCGCCGGAGCCCTTGTTGCTGGACATCGGGCACGCTGTCGTCGATCGCTCCCCGAGGGCCACTCTGGCCGGGAGCAGTGGCGAGTTTCAGGCCTCCGTTCGTGTTCGCTGAAGGTTAGCGGCGCTAACGATGCGGGGGAGCCAAACGGGGAGCCAAGGCTCAGTGCCGCGGACCCCGTCCATGCGCGCCCTTTCCGCGACCGCCGTCTGCCATCGCCGCGTCTGGCGGGTCAGCATTTCCTCGATCATCTTGTCATCGATGTGGGTGTAGTGGTCGGCGATGTCGCCCGAGGCGCCGTGGCCGAGGCGGTCACGGCGCAGGACTCTGGGAACCCGGTCGCGGCGCATCGCCGTCTGGTGGCCGTGCCGCAGGCCGTGCGGTGTCAGGCCCGGGATGAGCGCCGCCCACGAGCATTCGGCCAGCTGCTCCGCCTTCGCCCGCCAACCGGCACGTCCTGGTCTCGCGCATCAGCGCCCTGGGCACCAGACCGGTCTCCCCCGACTACCCCGGCAGGCACCAGCCGCGCGGCGTTTGCCTCGACCACATCCGGCGTGACCGCATCCTGCAGGAGGCCCTGGCCACCGGCGCCGACCCTCTCCATCTGTCCCTGGTCTTCAACATCGACCACACCAACGCGATGGCCTACGCCAACGCCGCCCGCAACCTTCTTCGCGGCCCAGCCGAACAGGCACCGTCGCGCCGCCCGGAATAGGCGTGAAGGCACGCCGGGCACGAGAGCCAGCTTGACACGGCTAGGATAACCGTTATCCTTATAGCTAGCCGTTAGCTTAGGCGGGCGGGACTCCTGGAGGGGCGGACTGTGCAGCAGGAAGTGGTGCTGGCGCTGCTGGCGAAGGAGCCGTCACATGGCTATGAGCTGCGGGCGCGGCTGCGGGGGGCGCTCGGCCCTCTCGGGGAGTCGATGAACCCGGGCCAGATCTACGTCACGCTGACCCGGCTGGAGAAGGCGGGCCTGGTGACCTGCGAGCATGCGGCCGGGCTGGCGGAACGGCCGGACCGCAAGGTTTACGCGCTGACGGCGGCGGGGCAGCAGCGGGTGGCCGGCTGGCTCGCTGAGGTGGCCTGGCCCAGGCCCGACCTGGCGGAGTTCCATCTCAAGCTCATCGCGGCCGCGGCGGCGGGGCTGGCCGATCCGGTCAGCATCGTGGACACGCAGCGCCGTGAGCTGCTGCGCCGGCTACGGGACGCGCAGCGGGCGGCGATGGCCGAGCCTGACCGCTCTGCTGCGGCGCTGCTGCTGGAAGGCATCGTGCTGCGGCTGCAGGCGGACCTGCGCTGGCTCGAAGCGTGCGAGCGGAATTGGACTGCTCGGAAGGAACGATCATGAGCGACACGGACGGCACGTGGGTGCTGCGCGCCCGCGGGCTGCGCAAGGAATACGGCCGGGACGCGGGCCTGGTCCGCGCCGTCGACGGGGTGGACCTGGAGGTCGCGCCGGGCGAGACGCTGGCGGTGATGGGGCCAAGCGGCTGCGGGAAGTCGACGCTGCTGTACCTGCTCGGCGGGCTGGACCGGCCCACCGGCGGGGAGATCTGGCTGGCCGGGCGCCGGGTCGACCAGATGAGTGAGAGGGCGCTGGCCCGGATGCGCCGCGACGCCATCGGGTTCGTGTTCCAGGCTTTCCACCTGATGGACGAGCTGACCGCCGTGGAAAGCGCCGAACTGCCCGCGCTGCTGGCCGGCCGCTCGCCGCGCGCAGCACGGCAGCGGGCCACCGGGCTACTGGAGCAGGTCGGGCTGGCCGACCGGGCCAAGTTCCTGCCCACGGCGCTGTCCGGGGGCCAGCGGCAGCGGGTCGCGATCGCCCGCGCCCTGGTCGCCGACCCGCTGATGGTCCTGGCCGACGAGCCCACCGGCAACCTCGACAGCGCCGCCACCCTGGACATGCTCCGGCTGTTCGACCAGCTGCACCAGGCCGGGCAGACCCTGGTCATCGTCACCCACGACACCCGGATCGCCGCCACCGCCGACCGGATGATCTCGATGCGCGACGGGGCATTCACCGATGAGACCAGGCTCCAAGGCGGCACCACCGGCCGCCTGGGCGCCCTGGCCGGGCTGGAGGGCTGAAACCAAGGGCCGCGTCGTGCTCGTCTGCCGCCTGGCCGCCCGCGACCTGCGGCGGCAGCCGGCCGAGGCCGTCATGGTGCTGCTGATGATCGCGTTCGTCACCACCACGCTGACCGTCGGGATCGCCCTGAACGGCGTGATCAATCGCCCCTATCAGCAAACCCGGGAGGCCACGGCCGGGCCGGACGTGACAGCAGACGCTTCGCCCGGGCCGTACGGCCAGAGGCCCAACCTCGCAAGCATCACCCCGCTAATCCACGCGTCCGGCGTCACCGGCCACAGCGGGCCGTTTCCATACGCCGCCACCATTATCCGGGCGCATGGCCACAAGGTGGATGTGCTGGCAGAGGGACGCGACACGGCGCCGGCGCCGGTCGACCAGCCGGAAGTGACCCAAGGCAGCTGGGTCCGCGAGGGCGGTGTGGTCATCGAGCGCGGTTTCGCCGAGGCGCTCGGCGTGCACCCTGGGCGGCCGGTCATTCCCGGTCGCCGGGATCGCGATCACCGCCGCGGTCCCGGCCTACCCCGTGAGTTTCTGCAACGACCAATGCGACATACCCATGGCGATGCAAAGCTCTCAGTCTGAGGAGGCTCCCGTTGTTGGCCTGGTCTGGGTCACCCGGCCGGATGCCAAGAGTCTTGCCGCCTCAGCCAGCCCGCGGGGATACCTGGGATACCTCCTCGACCTGAAGCTGGCGCATCCGGCGCAGGCCCAGGCGTTCGTCGCCGCGCACACCATCAACAACGGGCCCGGCGCTGCGCAGCGCCGGGCTATCAGCCGCACAACTGCTCCCTGCCCTGCCCGGCGCCATCATTGGCATACCGCTAGGCATCTATCTGTACCACGGCGCGACAGGAGAGCAGCTCACCGTCCCGCCTCTATGGCAGCTACTCGCCGTACTGCTGGGAGCCCTGCTCGTCATCACCGGACTCACTGCCATTCCTGCCCGCGCCGGCGCCCGTCGGCCCCCGGCCGAGATCCTCGCAGCCGAAACCGCCTAATCCCGCGCAGAACAGCCTGATCCGCACGCCTGAATTGGCAAGCAGTGAGAGACTGCTGGCCGCGCCGCACCGCCTACCCGAAGTCTCAATTAGCGGATATCGCGTGCCGTGCGACCCCGAGGTGTCCGGCGGACCGTTCCGATCGGACAGGATCTCTGCGGCAGCAGCGAGCGGTACAGCGTCATCCGGCTTCAGAACCCGTCATGCTCACCTGGATCCCAGGCCTGCCCAAGTTCGAGCACCATGATGACCGCTGCGAACCTACGTTGATCGTGGCCGCCAGGTCTCAGATGACCGCGAGTTCCCCACGCAGCACCTTCAGTCAGGCTGAACTCGCGGGCGAACTGGTAACCCGTCGTATTCAAGTGTGACGAGTTCGCCGTTGGGAGCCATGGCCGTGCTGGGACATCGCCGATAGACCATGGTCCGGCGACGCGTCCTCGTTTATCGGGGGCTGCCTCGGTAATGCCCCGTTCGTCCGGCGGCTGCCGCCGCTAGGCCGGCCCGGCAGCAGTCGCCAGTAAGACCGGGGCGATAGCCCGGGCGGACCTCGCCTGACTGGCTGCGGGTGCCTGCCCGCAGCCTTGACCCGGTCCCGGGCTAGGCCCTTGAAGAGCTGAAATCAGTAGGACGCCTGGCAGCGGCAGCGGAAGCTTCTATCAAGCTCTCTCGTCTGCGCGCGTGGTGGATCGACCACACCAACGCGATGGCCTACGCCAACGCCGCCCGCAACCTGACCGCCGAGGTGTTCCTGGCGGTCATCGGCTCGGCGCACACCTACCGGCCCAGCAGGGGCTCGCCGGTGGCGTGGCTGTATGGGATCGCGCGCAACGTCATCGCCGCCGACCGCCGCCGCGCCGCACACCAGCGGCAGGCGGCAACCCGGATCGCCGGCCGCAGGCTGCTGGATGACGATGACATCGCCCGGCTGGAGGAACGGATCGACGCCGAGCGCGCCGGCCGGGCCGCCTGCCAGGCGCTGGCCGGGCTCCCGCACAACGAGTGTGCGGTGCTGGAACTGGTCGCGATCGACGGGCTGGCGGTCACCGACGCCGCCGCCGCGCTGGGCATCCGGCCCGGCACGGCCCGGGTGCGGTTGTACCGCGCCCGCCGCGCCGCCAGGAAGGCCCTCCGGCCGCCCGCCGTCCCCGACACGCTGCCCACCGAAGCGGAGAAACTGACATGAGCACCATCCACGGCGCCGGTGAGGGAACTCCCGGCGGCCACCCCGGTCCCGCAGCCGGCCACACCCTCGGGGGCTTCGAGGAGCGGCTGCTGGCCGAGCTCAAGCAGGTAGTGGTGCAGCACGCCGCCGCCGCCACTCACCCGGAGCCCCGGCGGCGCGCCGGGAGGGCATGGGCGGCGCGGCCGCTGCTGCTGACCGGTGCCGCCTCCGCCGCTTTGGCGGCCGGCCTGGCCGTGGTGCTCACCGTGGCCTCCGGCGGCGCCGGTCGCCCCGGCAGTGGTTCCATCCCGGCCTTCGCTCCTGCCACCACCGCAGCGGCCGTCCTGCACAACGCCGCGCTGGCCGCTCTCGCCGAACCCGCCGCCACACCCCGGCCGGGCCAGTTCGTGTACTCCAAGGTGTACACCAACGAGGTTGGCTGGTCCGGGCCGATGATTGTCCAGACCTGGCTGTCGGTCAGCGGCACGCGCGTCGGGATGCAATCCCAGACCGGCGGCACGGGGGCGGAGACCCATCCGGAGCAGGCGTGCGTGCACGGCCGGGTGTTCCCGGCCAGCCGCGCGCTGAGGATCCTCGCGAGGAAATACCCCTCCAGAGTCAGCCTCCACTGCATCCCGGCCGACCTCGCCGCCTACCTGCCCGGCATGCCCGCCCGCCCGGCCGCGCTGCGCGCCTGGCTGGAGCGGAGGAACCAGATCCGCCCCGGCCGCGGTGGCACAGCCATCGACCTGCTGTGGGTCACGGGATCCATGCTGACCACGCACTACCTCACCCCCGCCCAGCGGGCCGCGGTCTATGAGGTCCTGGCACAGACCCCCGGCCTGAAGATCGTGCCCAAGGCGGCCAACCTGCTGGGGCGCACCGGTGTGGGAGTCCGCTGGACCCTCCGCGTCGGCCCCAACAGGGGGAGCACCTACACGCTCGTCTTCAACCGCACGACCTACCAGCTGCTCGGCGAGAACTGGACCGGCCGTCTCGGCCTGAACGGCGCCAGCGGCGGCGAGGTCCTGGTCAAGCTCGCCATCGTCAACAAGGCAGGCCAGCTCCCCTGAGCCCGCTCAATCGCAGTTCACGCCCAGGCCGGGCGCCACCTGCGAACTCACGGTGATCGTGGCGGTCAGGTCCCCAACGACCGCGAGTTCCCGGTGAGGGACCTTCAGTCGCGATGAACTCACGGCCGAACTGGCAACACGTCGTATTCGAGTGTGACGAGTTCGCCGGCCGGGTGACATCCGTGCTTGACCGGACCGCCACAAGGCCGACGTCAGTGGCCGGCTGGGGGTCACGGGCGCCACGGTAACGGGCATTGTGGTGTGGGCTTGCCCGTCTGGCAGCGGCCAGGGGAATCGGGCGGCCAAGCAGCGGGCGTCACCACGGGCGGGAGCCCGTCACCACGGGCGGGAGCCTGGTCTACCCGGGCAGGTGCTGGATGGCCCAGGTCTTGCCGTTCCACAGCTCGGCTACTAGTGCCCCGGAGTTGCTCTGGCCAACGGCGACGCAGGTGGTGGCCGACGGGCGACGGCATGCCGGGAATCAGCGCCCCGCCGCACCCGACACGGGCGAAGCTGGCTCAGTCCGGCTGAACTCCCGAACCTGGTAACGCGTCATATTCAGGTGTGACGAGTTCGATGGATTGCTGCCACAAGGGAGCTGGTGCCAAGCTGAGGAGCGGTCAGGACGGCCTGGCCTGGTTCTAACCCACATTTCGTGATCGCAACCGGCCCGGGCTGGCGGCTGTTTCCCAGCCGGGTCAGGCCGCGCGGCGGCGGACCATCCAGATGGTGGTGGCGATGAGCAGCACGGACAGCGCGAGCAGCCAGCTGCCCTCGATCCACTGGAAGGGCCAGAACCGGCTGCCGGGCTGATAGCTGGTCCACGCCGTGTAGCCGTGCTGGGTGAGGCACTGCGCGGGCGAGAGTCCGGAGTTCCCACCATGGCAGAGCTGCGAGACGGCGTTGACTATCCCGGAGCCGTGGGCGCCGAACGCGTATTTGCCGCCCTTGGTGTACCACTGGCTGACGACCCACGCGGACCCGGGCACGTTCGTTTTGGTGGTGAGCAGCGGTCTCATGTAGTGCTCGCGCAGCCACAGCGTGGTCGCGAGGGCGAGCCCGGCGTAGGCGGCCAGGGTGGCGGCGATCGCGGGGACGACCCGGCGGATGACCATCCCGGCCAGAACGCCGATCGCGAAGGCGGCCAGCGTCCAGGCGGCGAACGCGACCCCGAGCAGGTCGAACAGGTCGGTAGCGAACGGGATCGCGTAGCCCGCGGCGAAGAACGGGCTGGCGTACCAGGAGAACAGCACGGTGAACGCCCCGGCGGCGGCCGCCACCACGACCGCGAGCAGCACCAGCTTGGCCAGCGCCCAGCGCCACCGGCCGAAACCCTGGGTCCAGGCGAACCGGAAGGTCCCGGTCTCCAGCTCCCGGGCCAGCACCGGCGCCCCGGCGAACGCCCCGATCAGCGCCGGCACCACCTGCAGAAAGGCTCTGATGATATTCACATTCACCGCGTATCTGCCGGTGAAGTTTATGGTGCAGGCGAGTGAGCTTGCCGGGTGGCAGTCCGCGGCGTAGGCGTGGTGGATCTGAAGGCCGGTGAGCCACAAGTACACCGCCAGCGCGCCGAGGAACACGGCCACGCCGCCCAGCGCGGCACGGTGCTGCCGCCAGGTGACCCAGGCCATCCGCCGCCACGGCACCGGCCGCAGGCCGGCGTCGTGCCCGGGACGGGTAGGCATGGTCAGCGCGGTCATCGCGTCACCTCCGACGGCTGAGTGCCCCGGCCGCGGGACGGGCCGGGCAGCGCGCCGGCGCCGGGCTCGCGCAGGTAGGCCATCGCGAGTTCTTCCAGGTCGACCGGGTGCGCCTCCCAGCTCGGCGGGACCGGGTCGTCCGCGGTGGCCCGGACCAGCAGGTGGGTCTGCGCCCCACCGCGCTGGACATGCACCACCGGCCGTTCGGCATACTTGTCGGCCTCGGTGGTGGGGCCGGTCAGCATGCGGTGGGAGGCGAGCAGGCCGTCGACCTCGCCGGCCACCTGGACACGGCCCCGCGACAGCAGGATCAGGTAGTCGGCCACCCGCTCCAGCTCGGCGAGCACGTGCGAGGACAGCACCACCGACACCCCGTCGTCGGCCATCGCCGTCAGCACGGTGGCCATGAAGTCGTGCCGGGCGACCGGGTCCAGCATCGCCACCGGCTCATCCAGCACCAGCAGCTTCGGCCGCCGGGCCAGGGCCAGGGTCAGCGCGAGCTGCGCCTGCTGTCCGCCGGACATCTTGCCGGCCTTCCGGTGCAGCGGGATGCCCAGCTCGCCCAGCCGGGTTTCCGCGTAGTGCTGGTCGAAGCGGCGGTTCAGGTTGCGGGTCAGGTGCAGCATGTCGGCGGCTGACAGGTTCTTGTACAGCGGCGTGTCCTGGGCGACGAACGCGATGCCGTCCAGCGCTGCCGGGGACCCGGCGGGCAGGCCGCCGAGCACGGTGATGCCGCCCGCGGACGGTTCGGCCAGGCCGACCGCCAGGTTCAGCAGCGTGGTCTTGCCCGCGCCGTTCGGGCCGACCAGCGCGGCCACATGCCCGGCGGGGATCGCCAGCGTGCACTCGCGCAGCGCCCACGTGCCGCCGTACCGCTTGCCCAGGCCGCTGGTCTCGATGATGTTCATGATCATGCGACGCCCTCCGTTTCGCCGCTCGCCGCGCCGCGGCGGTCCCCCGTGCCGCCGCGGCGCTCATAGAAATCCCGCAGGGCGCTGGTGAACAGCGCCACGATGCCGTCCTCGTCCAGGCCGGCTGAGTCGGCGGTGGTCAGCCAGCCGAGCAGGGACTTGTGCAGCCCGGCGAGTTCCGGGAGAGCGACCTGGCCCAGGGTGGCCTGGATGAACGTACCCTGGCCGGGCCGCCCGGCCGCCAGGCCCTTGACTTCCAGGTCACGGTAGGCCTTCAGCACCGTGTTCGGGTTGATGGCCAGCGAGGCCACCACGTCCCTGACCTTCGGCAGCTGGTCACCGCGCTTGAGGTAGCCGAGCCGCAGCGCGTGCTCCACCTGGTGCACCAGCTGCAGGTAGGTCGGCACTCCGGAGGTCGCATCCAGCCGGAACTCGATCCGCGAGCCGGGCCCGCGCGGCCCGCCCCCAGGCGTGCCGCCGCCCGCGCTCGCAGGGGAAGCACCAGTCCCGCCAGCCTGCGCGCCGTCCCCTTTACCTATAGACATAAAACAAAGATACATACGCCGAGGCCACTGTCAACTCGCGGCCCACGGCAGGAGCGCAGCGCGCGCAACCAGGACCCGCCCATAGGCAACGCCCACCTGCATGGACAATGACGCCCAGGACGGCTTCCGGGATGCTGCGGCGCCTATCGTCTTCCAGGCGTGGCGGTCAGGACTCAGCAGAGAGATCTCAGCGATGAAGAGCCTCCGACGGTCCTGGTCGCCACCGGGGCGCTGCCGCTCCGCGATGAGCAGATGACCCGGCTGGAACACTAGATCTCCTGGGCCGTCGCCGAACGCTCCGACCCCCCAGGCCAGCAGCAACTGCTGCACCGCTACGCCGTCTGGCACGTGATCCGCCGGCTGCGCGGCCGACTGGACGGGGCGCACGCCACCCACGGCCAGGTCGTCGCAGCCCAGCAGAACATCAAGGCGGCCATCGCCCTGCTTGACTGGCTCACCGCACGCGACCTCACCCTGGCCACGGCCCGCCAGGGGGACCTGGAGGCATGGCTGGCCAGCACGCAGGCCACCCACCGCACCGACGCGGGCAACTTCGTCCGCTGGGCCAAGAAGCAGAAGCTGACCCGCCTGGACTTCGCGGCCGTCAGGTGGGGCGGGCCGACCGGCGTCATCGACACCGAGACCCGCTGGGAACTCGCCCGCTGGCTGCTCCACGACGACCGCGTCAAACCCGAGGACCGTGCCGCTGGCCTGCTTGTCCTCCTCTACGCCCAGTATCCGGCCACGCTCAGCCGCCTCACCCTTGACCATGTCCAGATCGCAGACGGCCAGGTGCGGATACGGCTGGGCCGTGAACCCGTCGTGCTCCCCGCACCCCTCGACATTCTGGTCCTGAAGCTCGTCGCCACCCGGCAAGGTCACGCGGCCATAGGCGACCAAGGCACCTCGCCGTGGCTGTTCCCCGGCGGCCAGCCCGGCCGGCCGATCAGCGCCTTCCAGCTCGCCGAGCGCCTGCGCCAGCTCGGCGTGCGCTCCGGCCAGTCGCGCTCGGCCGCGCTGTTCCAGCTCGCCACCGACCTGCCCGCCGCCGTACTCGCCCGGATGCTCGGCATCCACATCACAGTCGCCGTCGCCTGCCACGCGCCTCCGCCGGAGACTGGGCCGCCTACGCCGCCGACATCAGCCGACGAAGTTCCCGCACCGAGCACATCCCTGAACCCGTGGCACTGACCTGACCCCTGCACCGAGACTGGCGATCATGACTCCAGGCGAACCCTCTCCCGGTCAGCTGCGACGAGACGCGCTGCCGTTGCGCGGCCGGGCGGCCCTGGTGACCGGCGCCAGCAGACGCGCGGGCATCGGATACGCCATTGCCCGCCGGCTGGCCGCACTGGGCGCCAGCTTGTTCCTGCACCACTACGCTCCGCATGACCACGACCAGCCATGGGGAGCCGACCCCGGCGGACCCCAGGCCGTCGTCACCGGCGTGACCAGCGTCCTGGCCACCGGCAACGCGAGCATTCATGACATGGAGCTCGACCTCACCGCCCCCGACGCACCCAGCCAGCTGATCAGCACCGCCAACGGCGTGTTCGGGCACCTGGACATCCTGGTCTGCAACCACGCCCGCAGCGGCGGCGACGGCCCCCTCGGCACCCTGGACGCCGCCATGCTCGACGCCCACTGGGCCGTCAACACCCGCTCCGCGATCCTGCTGGCCCAGGCCTTCGCCGCCCAGCACGATGGCCGAGCCGGCGGCCGGATCATCTTCATGACCTCCGGGCAGGACCTCGGACCCATGCCCGGCGAAATCGCCTACGCCGCGAGCAAAGGCGCCCTCGCCTCGATCACCCGCACCCTGGCCGACCATCTCGCCGACCAGGCGATCACCCTGAACACGATCAACCCCGGCCCGGTCGACACCGGCTACGCACCGCCCGAGCGCCACGAAGCTGTCCGCCGCCGCTTCCCGCAAGCACGCTGGGGAGTCCCCGACGACCCCGCCCGCCTGATCGCATGGCTGGCCACCGACGAGGCCGCCTGGGTCACCGGGCAGACCATCAACACCGAAGGCGGCTTCCGCCGCTGGGACTGACCCCGAAGCTGCTCCAACCGGAAGGCATTCAGACAGTTGCGATATCTGACTCCGCCAGAGAAGCCATCTTCGAGGAAGACGCCGTCCGCCACTACCAGGAGTTCCTCGACCGAAGGCGGGCAAGACGCCCCGACGGCGAGTACCGCCAGCCCACGCCCGCGTCCGCTGCCCGATGCTCTCGGTCAACCCCAAGATGCTCCCTCGGCTCGACGAGCTCGAGACCGACCTCATCACCCGCCGCGAGCGCGCGGTCGACGAAGGCTGGCACGGCGAGATCGAAGGAATCGACCTCACCCTGACCTTCCTGCGCAGCAAGCGCGTTCAGGCCCAGCGCGCCGCTGCAGCGGGCACGGTCAGCCTCGGCATGCCAGCCATCCCGTCCAGATAGACCCAGAACGGCCACGGAAGGAGCCCCATGAGGCCCCCGGCCACGCCAACCTGCCGACAGCGCGGTGTGATCGACCGACGGATCGTTGATCAGCGGCGACGCTGATTTGTAACGGTGAAGCGAAGTGTTGCTTCCACACGCAGGCCAGCTGTCGCGGAGCGTGATCGGCAGGGCCGGCCCGCCAGGCGGCAGGTCCAAGCAGATCGCCGATTCAGGCGCGCCGAGGCATAGGCCAAGTGTGTTCGACTTGCAACCGGACGACTTGAGCACAGCCGGGTCACGCGCGACAGCGCTCGCTCGACGTCCTCGGACCGACAGTCTCGGTCGCGTCGAGGTCACCGACCGCGACGACATGCCGCTTGGACTTCACGATCCACGTGCCGAGGCCCGGCGGACCGAGGCAGTGCCCGGCCCGTCAGCGGTCGGTGTCGTGCACGAGGCCGCCGGGCAGCGGGACGCGGTCAGCCGCGCAGTCGCATGCGATAAACCCGTGGCGACGTCGGTGGCCATCCCGCGATAGTAGCCAACGTGGAGGAGGTCGAGGTCGTCGTCGCCCATCACGAGCGCGCGACCCTGCGCGTCGGCGACGTGTTCCTGAAGATCGACGCTGATCAGACGCGCACCGACGTCGAGGTCGAGGCGATGGCTATGGCGCCGATCCCGACTCCGGAG
>Ga0070698_100007570_pt1 | contig 11747 bp, 11 predicted proteins | sample KBSK1502metaG_FD_65477 | JGI IMG/M metagenome (GOLD analysis project Ga0070698, IMG submission 65477) | Corn, switchgrass and miscanthus rhizosphere microbial communities from Kellogg Biological Station, Michigan, USA - KBS K1-50-2 metaG | ecosystem: Host-associated > Plants > Roots >...
GGCGCGGTCGTAGATAAAATTCGCTGATTAATATTTTCACCATTGCCGCCGCGGGAATGACGAGAATCAGTCCGAGAAAACCAAACAGGGAGCTCATGGCAAAGGTGAAGAAAATGATCGTCACCGCGTGCAGCTTCATCTGCTTTCCCATGATAAAAGGACGAGCAGATTGGTTTCAACTTGTTGGACAAACAGGACCGAGAGAAGCGCGAGAACGAATTTACCAAAGCCCATACTCGCCGCCACGAAGAGAGCGGGAATGGCAACAATGACCGGTCCGACGATTGGTACGAATTCACCCAGAAAAGCGAGAACGCCGAATAGGAACGCGGGTTGGACTCCGACCAACGCGAGTAAAATGCCGTGCTGGCGCCGGTTGCGACGCCGTTGATCACAACGCCTCTGGCCCAGGCACTGACTTGATGCATCATGCGTGCAAGCGAGCGAAACGCCGGTTCTCGGTAACGGGGTGGAACTAACTCCAGATAAGCAGTGGTGATTGGCTCGGGCTCGATCAAAGTAAAAATCACCACCAGCAGGCAGAGGAGCGCGATCAAAATTCCATTGGCCAGATTGAGCGTGGAGCGCAGCAGAAAGTTGGCGATGCCGCCGACCTGCCCGGTAACCGTGTTCAACATATCGCCGGCGCCGCTAGGCAGAGCTTGCTGAAGAACCGGGTATGTTTTGATCCAGCCTTGAATCTGCTCGTACAATCGGTTCCACTCGCCCGGGATTTGTTCAATTAACTGCTGGAGTTGTTCAAAAAACGGCGGGACAACCAAAAAGACGACCAGAGCCAATATGGCAAAAAGTACTACGATGAGAAGCGCGACAGCGAGCCCGCGTTTCAAACCGCGCCGCTCGAGTAAGGCGACTCCGGGATTGAGAACCAATCGCTATCAGGAACGCGATCGCGAAGAGCAACAAGGTCTCTTTAATCGCGATCGCTACGGCGACCCCCAACGCGACTAGTCCGACAATGACGAACCATCGGACCAGATCCGCGTAACTCAACGGTCGATCGGCGCCATTGTCGTCGCTCGGACCGTTCTCGATTTGGACCATCCAGGAAGAAAGCAGGAACCGATTAACTGTCTATGCATGAAAGCAGGAAAGGTAGGGATGCACTACTGCGCGTCCGCAAAAAGAACAAACGCACGGAACCGGGTCCCTACCAGAGCGATAGCGAAATGGTCCATTCTTCGGTAGGGATGCGCTCCTGCGCGTCCGTTTTAGTCGCCGCCACCGAAAGCGGGCCTTCTGTCGACAGGTTCACCGCTTACCGCTCACCGTTTGTTGCTGTCGGCGCTCACGGCGCTCACGGCGTTCGCAATTCAAGTCGCTCCAGCCGGCCGGCGCGAGATGAACTTCTGTAGGACGATGAAGATCAGCAGCAGAGCGCCAATTACGATCTTTGTCCACCAGCTGTTCAACGTGCCGTTGAAGATAATGATTTGTTGGATCAATCCAAGGATCAGTACGCCCATAAGCGTCCCAGGAATGAAACCGACTCCACCGGTTAAGAGCGTGCCTCCAATTACTACGGAAGCAATCGCGTCGAGCTCCAATCCCACGAAGGATGCGGGATTGCCTGATTGCATATAGAAAGTCGCTACCAGACCGCCGAGCGCGGAGAAGAACCCGGCCAACGCATAGATCGCGATTTTCGTTTGGCCGATCGGCAAGCCCATCAAACGAGCCGAGTTCTCGTTCGAGCCGATTGCATAAACGTTCCGGCCGAATCGCGTAAAGCCCGCTACTAACGTCCCAACGATAACCGATGCCAGAAAACACATAGCGGTAAACGGTAACACCGCCTTGGGCGCGACTAACACGGAGAGCTGGGGTAAGACCTCACCGTAGAAGGGATGATCGATGCCGATCGATTCTGGATTAATGACAAAGCCCAGGCCACGCAGACAAAAAAGGCCGGCGAGCGTAACCAAGAATGGAGGCATCCCGAAAAAATGGATCAAACAGCCCATAATAGCTCCGGCAACAGTACCGACACAGAGCGCAATCCCCATCGCTAGAAAAGGGTCGCATCCAATTTGCAAAAGCTTGGCGATAAGTATTCCAACGAACGCGACCATTGAACCGACCGATAGATCGATACCACCGGACAAAATCACGAACGACTCCCCAACAGCCGCGACTCCCACAAACGCCATATCATTTAAAAGGTTTACGATGACCCGAGGGGTGCCGAAGTTAGGATAAAGCACGGAGCCGGTGCCAAAAATCGCCAGCAGGACCACCGCCGTCGCCAGGAGCGGAATGTACTTAGGGTTTAGGCGAATCATGCCGCGTCGCGGTAAGCAGATGATGAGGTAACCGAGAGCTAAGCGGTTTGAGAACTCTCACTAACGGCCGCAGAAAATGCGCCAGCCGCGTCCGGAACGATTCACTTTGGAACAGGCAGACCGCAATGATCACCAACGCCTTCGGTACCGGGGAGATATCGGAGCTGACGTTTCTAGCGTATAACGTCGTAGTGAGTGTTTGGATAAACAATCCACCGACCACTGCGCCAATCAGGTAGAAACGACCTCCCTGCAGTGAGGTTCCGCCCACTACAACCGCCAAAATTGCATCCAATTCCAGATACAAGCCGATATTGTTGGCGTCCGCGCTCTTAATATTTGAGCAGGCAACCAGTCCGGCGAGTCCGGCACATAACCCCGAAAACGTGTAGACCAGGAACTTCACCTGTTTGGCGTTAATGCCGGAATAGCGACTGGCCTCGTCATTGTCGCCCACCGACTCAATAAAAAGTCCGAGCGCAGTGCGCCGGACAAAGAAAAGAGCGATTATCAACATCACGACGACGAGCGTCAGAGTAAAAGGCAAGGCGAATAAATGGCCATTGCCGAGGTAGACCATGGTAGGGTCGAGAAAGTTAATGATCTGTCCTTCGGTGATCAGCTGAGCGACACCGCGCCCCGCCACCATCAATACCAGCGTCGCAACAATCGGCTGAATTCCGAAGCCGGCGACCAGCAAACCGTTCCACGCACCGGCCAAAACGGAGATAACAAGGGCGACAGCGATCGCGATGCCGGCCGGTTGATGCTCAGTGACCAGTAATCGCGACGACACCGCGGCAGCGATTGCCATGACGGCGCCCACCGAAAGATCGACTCCGCCGGTAGCGATCACTAAGACCATCCCTAGCGACAAGAGCATAACTTTGGCTCCTTGGTTCAGCACGTCGATCCGAGAACCGTAGAAATGGCCGTCCAGCAGCTGAATGTGAAAAAAACCGGGAGTGAAAAACTGGTTAAAAACCAGGAGCAGTGCAAGCGCGCCGACCGTCCAAAAAACTTTTTGGCGGCGTAATAAGAACAGAATTGCGCCGAAGATGATCCAAAATAGCAGGTCAGAAAACCAGTCAGTCATGCAGCCGGCCGCTCCAAATCGTGAGTCGCGATGGACTGCATTATAGCTTCCTCCGAAATCTCTCCTTCTGTCAATTCGCCAATCTTTTGGCGGTCGCGTAAAACCACAACCCGCTGGCTTTGCCGGACGATTTCTTCCAGTTCGGAACTGATAAAGAACACGGCCAAGCCTTCTTGCCGCAGTGATTGGATCAATTTCTCAATCTCGGCCTTTGCTCCTACATCGATTCCACGCGTCGGCTCGTCGAGAATGAATAACTTTGGCTCCGTGGCCAGCCATCTGGCGAGCAAGACCTTTTGCTGATTCCCGCCACTGAGATTCCGCACGATCTGTTCCCGGCTCGGAGTCTTGATATCGAGCGACTGAATGAAGCGGTCAGCAAGCTTCTCTTGCTCGGCCACCGACAAACGCCGCCAGCTTCCTCGGCTGGCTTGTAATGCTAACACAATATTTTCCCGAACGGTGAGACTGGGTATGATTCCGGCAACCTTCCGATCCTCGGGAGTTAGAGCCAAGCGATAACGGATCGCGGCGCGCGGCGAATTGAAGCGTACAGCCCGGTTTTTTATTCGGATTGTTCCCTGATCCGGCCGATCGACCCCAAAAAGCAGTTTTGCAATTTCCGTGCGGCCCGATCCAAGAAGGCCGGCCAGACCGACGACCTCGCCGGGACGGATATCCAGATCGAGCGGCTGGATAGAGCCCTTTCTCCCCAGCGCTCGCGCCTCCAGGATAGGGGAGTCCGAACGAATCGTGGCTGTGCTCGCGCGCTTTTGCTCAAGCGCTTCGACTTGCTGGACCGCCTTGCCGATCATGTGGGAAACGAGCTTGATCCGAGGAAGCTCCTTGGTGGCAAAACAACCCACCCGGCAGCCGTTTCGCAACACCGTGATTAAATCGGAGATCTGATAGACCTGCTCGAGAAAGTGGGTGATGAATATGATGCCGAGACCGTCTTCCCGGAGCTTGCGCAGCTTCTTAAAAAGTTCTTCGACCTCCGTCTTGTCCAGACTCGAGGTAGGCTCGTCCAGGATCAGCAATTTGGCGGAGATATCGAGCGCACGAGCAATAGCCACCATCTGTTGAATGGCGATTGAATAGGATGAGAGCTGCCGGTTGACGTCAATCGAAAGCTCGAGCCGCGCGAGTGCAGCTCTTGCCCGCTTGACGATTGCACCCCAGCGGATGACGCCAAGCCAAGTCGGTTGCCGGCCCAAACAGATATTTTCTGCTACAGATAAATGCGGAATCAGATTTACCTCTTGGTAAACGGTACTGATTCCGAGAGCCTCTGCTTCACGCGGCGATTTCGGTGCAATGATTTGGCCGTCTAGCTGTGTCTCTCCGGCGTCTCGTGGAAAAACGCCGGTTAAGACTTTAATCAGCGTGCTCTTGCCCGCGCCGTTTTCACCCATTAGCGCGTGAATTTCGCCGGTCTGCACCTTCAGATCGACTGAATCCAATGCTTTGACACCGGGAAACCCTTTACTCAGACCGGTAATCTCTAGGAGCGGAGCAGTCACTGGAACGGTAAAAATTCGGGCGCTCCGCCATTCGGTTTGAGCGCCCGCTTTAGGACAAAGAATGGATTAGAATCCTTAGTATTGTCTTTTTGGCAGCTCTTCGGCGGCTTGCGCTTGCTCGTAAACGCCCTCCTGCGTGACCACTCGATGCGGCACTTCTTGTTTGTTCGCAACCTTTTCAATCAAATCGAAAAGTTGCGGTCCGAGAAGCGGATTGCATTCAACAGTGACGTTCAGTTTACCGTCCTTCATTGCTTCGAACGCTCCGCGTACACCATCGATCGAGACGATTTTGATATCTTGACCGGGCTTAATACCGGCCTCTTCCATGGCTTGGATCGCTCCCAGGGCCATGTCATCATTGTGCGCAAACAACACGGTAATCTCTTTCGCATTGGGCGCTTTCAAAAATGCTTCCATAACCTCTTTGCCTTTGGCCCGGGTGAAATCGCCGCTTTGAGACGTGACAATTTTAATGTCCGGATACTTGGCAATGACTTCTCTAAATCCTTTCGCCCGGTCAATCGCAGGAGCGGATCCTACGGTTCCAACCAGCTCGGCGACCCCCGCCTTACCGCCAGTCAGTTTCACCACTGCGTTGGCCGCTCGTCGCCCTTCTTCGATGAAGTCCGAACCGATAAAGCACTTGTACAGAGCATCATCTGACACTTTGACCGCCCGATCAGACAGGACAACCGGAATTCCAGCTTTCTTCGCCTCCTGTAGCACCGGCTCGAAACCAGTTTCGACCACGGGCGAAAATGCGATCACATCGACACCTTGAGCGATGAACGATCGGATTGCCTTGATTTGGTTTTCTTCTTTCTGTTGAGCATCGGAAAAACGGAGATCAACTCCACGTTTTGCGGCTTCCGATTTAATCGATTCGGTATTAGCCGTACGCCAGCCGCTTTCCGCACCGACCTGGGCGAATCCGACGACTAGCTTCTTGTCTGCGGCTAATCCCAGGGAACTGGCGAGGCCGAAGATTGCGGCGACCGTCAGCACTCTCATGCCCGCAGTCGATGGGTGAACTAGATATTGTTTCATGATGGGGGAATGTTTGGTAAAGCGTGATCGTTCACGGAACCAACACGCTTTCTTATAAAGTCAAAATCTGCGCCAAAGATCAATGTTTTCTTCCTCCCCTGAAAGATTTCAAACGGGATGCCGGTTCCCAGCATAATTGCTTCTTTCAGAACAGATTACGAATGATCCACCGCTTTCCGCTGCACTTTTTATCCGGTTGCACAAAAAATCTTAATTGGCTGGAAGCCGGAAGCGTTTTTTGGCGCAACGTTTTCTTCTTTCTCCTGTACGCGCTGGCACAAACTGCTACCGGCCGTTGCCAGATGTCCTCGATTTTCGTTTTAGAAACTGGCCAGAGACCAAGACCATCGAATCAGTTTTCGTCGCGAAAAGAAGGCTTTGGCTTGGCAGTAGCGGCACAAAGCTTCTAGTCTTGGTTCATGATGCCAACGGATGCAAAGAGTAGCTCCGCCTCTTCCTCTTCGGGCGACTCGAAAGCGGGTACTCAGGCCGATGCGCCTCGTAACGCCGCTCTGGAGCTTGTGTTAGAGGGTGTCAGCTACCCCTGCAAAGATGGTACGATCATTGGTACCAGTTCCAGTTTCGCCAAATCTGCGTTCTCTAAGGTTGAGGGGCTCGAGCCACGCCATCTGCTTCTGGGAATGGAGAATGGTTATTGGTTTGCCCTGACGCCGAAAAGTGTACAGCGGCCGTTTCGACTGGAGGGCAAACAACTTGTTCGCGGGCAACGAATCATCCTCGACAAAGCCCGATATCATGTCGAATTCGACGATGTCCGGTTTGGCCTTCGGTTATCGCCACGCCGGTAGGGACGGGCTCCCGCCCGTCCGTTCTTTACGTTCCCGATCGGACCAATCTTCGTAATTCGGTGGCTTGAAACGGACGGGCGGGAGCCCGTCCCTACCGCTCAGGGAATCACTGACCAGATTTCTACTGCGCGGTTCTGATCGGGCCGCGTGTTCTCGAGAACGTCCGTTCCGCCCATTGCCACCGTGTGAACGACGTTTGTCACACCCGCTTGTTTCATCAAACGAGCGATGTTCTCTGCCCGGGCATTTGATAACGCCTGGTTGCCTGCTGGGTTGCCGCTCTTGTCTGCATAGCCGGCCACGACGAAAACCAATGTCGGATCGCTCATTTTCTCCTTCATCTTGGTGTCGCTAAAGCTTGCCATGAGTTGATCGACCTGAGGCTTCGGGATCATGCTGCTACCGATTTGAAAGTAAATCGTTTCGAGCCGTTCCATCGAACGCGCGCTTTGGATCTTATCCTCCAACTTAGCCTTTTCCTGATCCGACTTTCCAGGCATCGCTCGCAGCCGTAGTAACACCTGCTTACGGGTTGCCTCAGTGTCGGAACTAGAAAGTTGCTTGGGATTCGTGTCGACCGAGCCGCCTGGCGATGGCGAAGAGCCTGGGGAACCGGGAGGCGATGAGCCGCCGGGGGAAGTGCTAGGGGAAGGGGTTTCCGGAGAGGGAGTTGGGGTCGCCGAGGGAGTGGGACTCACGGAAGGACTCGGAGTCACGCTGGGTGTCGGCGTTGGAGTCGGTTTCGGAGTTATGACGGTTTGGACTAGGAAATATCCTGCTGCAACCATACCGACTAGAACTATCGGGAGCAGGATCAAAAGCCAAAGCTTGCTCCCGCCACCCCCGGGACCCTTTACCACCGCAAGCGATTGCCCGCATTCCGGACAAACTGAAGCACCTTCAAAGCGAATCTGGTCGCCTGTATAGGCGAGAGTGCAACCGGCTCGGTTCGTGCATTTACCATACTGGACGGCCATACCGCAGGATTATCAGCCAAGAGCTGGGCCAAAAAGCAATGCAACACTGTTAAATTGTTCATATTTGCACCTTAGATTCTCCAGATTTTATGGTTTGGAGGGGAATCGGTGCTGCCGTAGGGCTGAGTGACGAGCCGAAATAAGATCGATTGGCCTTCCCGCCGTCATCAAATTGTCGGCCTGGGCGGGCCCTTAATACTTTCCGGGCGGGGCAGCCGCCGAAGCCAAATTCAGACCCCCGGCTTGTCGGCGATCTCGGCGTTATTCCTTGGGAGTCGACGCTGGACGATTCGCTGCCGCAGAATAGAGTCTAATGGCGAACGTTTTCTTTGTTTCTGCCCTCCCGACCGCCACGGCAGGTCAAAAGAACGATTCTGCCATCCGACGATGACCTCTGAAAAGAAATCGCCTCTTTTTTCGCTCCCGGAACTTCGCGAAGCCGGGGCGGCGACGACCCTTTATCCGCTGAGTGCATTTCGTGCCATGGCCGCTGCGGCGGAGGGAGTTTATCGAACGATTCGGGAGTCGGGATCCCAGGCCGAGGTTGTCTCCTCCATGCAGACTCGCGTGCGGCTTTACGAAATCCTTGATTACCATCGTTACGAGAGAAAACTCGACGAACTCTTCGGATCAAAGTCATGAGCGAGAAAACCGTGCTCCCATCAACTACTGGCCTTCGTGGACAATCCGTCGGCTCAACTGCCGTATGTACTGTGGGTAAAGAGGGTGTTGGTCTCACTTACCGCGGCTATGCCATCGAGGATCTGGCCCACAACGCTTCTTTCGAAGAAGTAGCTTACCTCTTGATTTACGGTGCTCTTCCGAACCGACAAGAATTGGACGCGTTCAAGCAGCGATTGCGGAAGAAACGCGAACTTCCAAACGCGCTACAGACAGCCCTCGAGCTGATCCCAGCGAGCGCCCACCCCATGGACGTCTTGCGCACCGGATGCTCGCTCCTCGGCTCGCTCGAACCTGAAAACTCGTTTTCCCAGCAAGATGCCATTGCCGAACGATTATTAGCGAGCTTTCCATCGATGCTCTTGTACTGGCATCATTTTTCGAACCGGGGTGAGCGAATCGATACGAAGGGAGATGCCGAGTCGCACGCCGGCCATTTCTTAACTCTCCTGCACGGAAAAAAACCCGACGAGACAATGCGGCGTTGCCTGGACGTTTCCCAGATTCTCTATGCCGAACACGAATTCAATGCCTCGACCTTTGCCTGTCGCGTCTGCGCGGCCACTCTGTCCGATTTCTATTCTTGTATCACCTCAGCCATTGGCACCCTGCGAGGTTCATTGCACGGCGGCGCCAATGAGGCTGCGATGAAACTGGTTCAAAGATTTCGAACGCGAGAGCAGGCGCGCGCCGGTATTATCGAAATGCTTGCCAGGAAAGAAAAAATCATGGGGTTCGGCCATGCTGTCTACAAGCACTCTGATCCTCGGAACGCGATTATTAAAGAATGGGCCCAACGTTTAGCGTCGCATGCACCGGACGGTTACCTGTTCGATATTTCTGACGAAGTGGAGAGCGTGATGCGGGAACAGAAGAATTTGTTCGCCAATGCGGATTTCTTTAGTGCGAGTGTTTACCACTTCTTGGGAGTTCCAACCTCGCATTTTACGCCTTTGTTTGTGATGGCTCGCATAGCCGGCTGGACTGCTCATCTCAAGGAGCAACGCGCCAACAACAAGCTGATACGGCCAAGCGCCGACTATATAGGACCGCAAGTGCGGCCCTACCTACCGATTGCTCAGCGTTAAGCCCGCGAATCTCGCACGCTCAATGGATCCAGGCGCTTATTGCCGGCTAGGGTTAACGTTGCTACCTATAGAGGTCACGATTGCCTCGCGGAAGGTATATGCGCCGGCAGAAGTCGTCCCGGAGGGACGGAATGAAAGTAGCCCAGTACGAAGTGCTGGGTTGGCGTTCAGAAAAAGCGACCCGTCCCGGACGGGACGATCGACGGGCGCTCGCGCTCGGGAACCCGGATGCGATAGACCAGGAACTCAACATTCCGATCGTCCCTGGCGGGACGGACATCTTCTTTTGCCTCGTTTCCGAGCCCCGAACGCTTTCGGGGCTGGGCTACTTTCAGCCCCTTCGGGACTAGTCCTCTGCGCATCCGCGGCTGCCGGAGCCGATAACGCCGATGACGAATGAACAGCCCTGGGACATGTGAGTGACCTCGTGCTTCCTGTATCCACCAACAAGCCTTGGCTATTTGTCTTACTGATATGCACTCCGAACACAAACGCCCCGATCCAGACCGTTTATTACAAGAGATTGCCGACTATGTCTTAAGCGATGCATACGAGCATCCCGACGCGTTGGGAACGGCTCGGCTCTGTCTGCTCGATAGCCTAGGTTGCGCCCTCCAGGCGCTCCAATATCCCGCCTGTACCAAGTTGCTTGGCCCGATCGTCCCGGGTGTGATTTGTCCTGGCGGATCGCGAGTGCCGGGTACCTCTTACGAGCTTGATCCAGTTCGCGCCGCTTTCAACATCGGAACTATGATCCGCTGGCTCGACTTTAACGACACTTTCCTGGCTGCGGAATGGGGACACCCGTCGGACAATTTAGGAGCAATTTTGGCGGTCGCTGACTATCTCAGTCGAAAGGCGATAACCAACCAGGGCGATCCGATCACGCTGAGACAAGTTTTCGCTGCAGCGGTGCAAGCCCACGAGATCCAGGGTATCCTGGCGCTCTCGCATAGTTTTAATCGAATCGGGCTTGACCACGTTTTGCTCGTTCGGGTGGCTTCGACTGCGGTAATCACCGGTTTGCTTGGCGGAACCCGCGAAGAAATCATCAATGCTCTTTCTCAAGCGTTTCTGGATGGCGGCGCGTTACGCACCTATCGCCATGCTCCGAACACTGGTTCGCGGAAGAGCTGGGCGGCTGGTGATGCCGCTTCCCGTGGTGTTTTTCACGCATTCCAGGCAATTCGCGGTGAAATGGGTTATGCCACTGCACTAACGGCAAAAGAGTGGGGGTTTCAAGACGTCGTTTACCGAGGGCAGCCAATCGCGCTCGCTCAACCGCTCGGCTCTTATGTCATGCGGAACGTCCTCTTCAAGATTTCGTTTCCGGCAGAATTTCATGCTCAGACCGCGGTAGAAGCCGCGATCCAACTTCACCTGCCGATCGCTGACCGGCTGGACCAGATCAGTCGGATCATCATCGAAACCCAGGAATCGGCCAAGCGCATCATTGATAAGAGCGGTCCACTTTTCAATCCGGCGGACCGTGATCATTGCATTCAATACATGGTCGCCGTGCCGCTCATCCGGGGCCACCTGACCGCTGAGGATTACGAAGACGAAGTCGCGAAAAATCCGCTTATCGACCAGCTGCGGTCCAAAATGGAGGTCAAAGAGAATCCGCAGTTTACTCGGGATTATCTCGATCCCGAAAAACGCTCGATTGGCAACTCGGTGCAGGTCTTCTTCTCTGATGGAAGTTCGACGGAGAAAGTTTCGGTAGAGTATCCGATCGGCCATCCGCGGCGGCGAGCGGAAGGCGAGCCGCTGCTTCTAGTCAAGTTTGAGCGAAATTTGCGATCGCGGATTGCGCCAAAGAATGCGGATCGAATCTTGAACTTGCTCGGCGATCAGCCGACGGCCGAGGCTACTGCCGTGCATGATCTATTTGACTTGCTGGTGGTCTAGTGGCGCAAGATTGGTTGGCATGTGCTCTGCAGCAATGTCCGAAACTCTTCTTCGAATCTTCGAATGTCATCTTGCGATGATGAATTTTTTGGCTCGCAATAGACGCGATAACCGACTCGCACATCTAGCGCCCTTTCAGGGCGATCTCTGGGAGACACTTTCCCCGGGGTTAAAACCCCGGGCTGAGTTCTCCTGCCCCTTATAGGTAGTCCGAAGTTATTCATCAATCTGGGGCCAAAGCCCCTAGGTCAAGCTTTGGAGCGTGAGCGACCACAGATTGTGAGTAACTTCGCCCAAGCGCGTCGGCCG
>Ga0070698_100007571_pt1 | contig 11746 bp, 9 predicted proteins | sample KBSK1502metaG_FD_65477 | JGI IMG/M metagenome (GOLD analysis project Ga0070698, IMG submission 65477) | Corn, switchgrass and miscanthus rhizosphere microbial communities from Kellogg Biological Station, Michigan, USA - KBS K1-50-2 metaG | ecosystem: Host-associated > Plants > Roots >...
GTTGTCCATGGTCCAGTCCTGACCCGTGGGGAAGCCGAGGGCCTGGCTGTTGATCTCCGGGGCGAAGAAATCAGTGACGCCGTTGCCTGACGGACCCGAGAAGGCCTGGTAGGCGGGGTGCTTATCGGACCAGGCGGTGAGGAGCCCATGGTCGTGGGCGACATTGAAGATCGTGTTGACCTTTAGGTACTGGTTCGGGAAGATCGGCTGGCAGGTCGCCGGGTCGACCGGAAGGTTCGCCGGGTTGATCACGTCCAGCGGGTTGGCGGTCATCTGCAGGATGCTGCCGGGAAGCCCGCTGAGCCCCTGGCCGGCGTCGATCGAGTTGGAGTTCTTGTCGATGGCTTCGTGGTAGGCAGCCTCGGCGCCGGGCACCGGCCCGGTGCAGCTCGTGGTCCCCGCCGGGAAGACGTCATGATTCCACGTGTCGTCATAGTAGATACCGGTGACCCGCGGGTCCCCGCCGGTGACCTGGCCGTACATACCGGGTGAGGAGTCGGAAGGGAAGGGAGTCTGGGCGTTGCTGTACTCCACGCCGTGGCCGGTGAGGCTGGCCAGCAGCGAGTTCGGGTTGTTCTTGACGTACCAGGTCAGATCCTGCTGGTGGAGCCCGTCCACAGAGATCAGCAGGACGTGCTTGATGCTGCCCTGGCCGGGGCTGCCGGTGGCCGCCGAGGCCGAGGTCAGCGTGGTGCCGGCCGCGAGGGCGGCAATCCCCACTGCGACCGCGGCGGCGCGCAGCGTCTGTCTCATCCGCATGATGTCCTCCCAGTTGGGTGTTCGCCTCTGTAGCGTTCCGGGTGAAAGCGAGACCTTTCTGACATGACCCTGAACGGGAGGTAACGGCTTCGCGGCTGGTGGCAATCTGGCCGTGCTCGCCTGAGCGGTTCACGGCAGGCCGGCCGGGGGGCCGGCGACACGCACCAGGTCCGTTCGGGGAAATGATTCTTAGGCCGAACGGACCGGGGTGCTTGCGACGGCCGCCAGCAGCGCGCGGGACCAGTCGCGGTAGCCGTCCTGGCTGGGGTGGAAGCAGTCGGAGGCCAGCTTGCCGGCCCAGGGCGGCAGGAAGTGCGCGGACACCTCGGCGACCGGCAGGCCCCGGGCGGCCGCGGCCCGGTGGATGGTCCGGTTGATCCGGGTCACGTAGGGCACGCCGACCCGGCCGAGCAACCCCCCGTAGCCCGCGGGCCGCGGCAGGTCGAGCAGGACGGTCTGGTCCGGGACGGCCGCGATCAGCGCGCGCAGGTCGGCGAACAGCTTGCCCGGACTCGTGTACAGGATGTCGTTGACGCCGACGCCGCAGGTCACCAGGTCGGCGTCGGCGGGCAGCCGGGGCAGCTGGGCGCCGATCACGTCGCGGGTGAGAGCGCCCGAGACCGACAGGTTGAGCACCCGCCAGGGCCGGCCGGTCCGCTGGCGCAGTTCGGCCAGGACCTGGCCGACGTACCCGCCGTCGGGGCTGGACGCGCCGAGGCCCTGCGCGGTGGAGTCGCCGAGCACGACCCACAGCGGCCCGTACCCAGGATCCATGGCGAGCACCCGGTCGTTGTGCGCTTGCCAGTGGCGGGCGAAGGCCGCGCAGTCCTCGCGCATCGCGGCGACGCCGTCGGCCCAGCGCCCGAACGGCCCGGCGCGCAGCCCCGACACCTCGGCGGCCTGCGTCCGGGTCACGTACGACCCCATGGTCGCGACGATCTCCACCGGCGAGCGGCGCGGCGCGCCGACCCGGCCGCCCACGCCGGACAGGGCCAGCATCCAGGATGGACGCGAGACCGCGGGCATCCGCTGCATGCTCCCCCACTGACCTGGGTGACACGTGAAACTGGTGGACACGGGACAAGCGACGGTAAACGAATGCATAGACGGATGTCAACGCAGAGATGTACGCTCGGGCCCTCGACTACCTTGGGGTCCATGCCGGCCGACTACGAGAAGATCCGCGAGGAGAACATCGCCCGGTACGGCTGGGATACCGCCGTGCTTGACCTGCTCGGGCAGCTCTACAGCGAGCGCACCCACTTCATCTTCGAGCTGATCCAGAACGCGGAGGACGCCGGCGCGACCGAGCTGACCTTCGAGGTCTTCGAAGACCGCCTGGAACTGCGCCACGACGGCCGGCCCTTCACCGAAGCCGACGTGCGGGGCGTCTGCGGAGTCGGCCAGAGCGGGAAGTCCGGGGACCTGACCGCGATCGGGAAGTTCGGCATCGGGTTCAAGTCGGTGTACGCGTACACGAAGTCCCCGCGGGTCCACAGCGCGGGCGAGCACTTCCGGATCGAGAATTACGTCCGGCCGTTTCCGGTGCCGCCGCTGCCGGTGACCGGGACGCTCTTCGTCTTTGCCTTCGATCACGACGCCGTGCCCGCCGCGGTCGCCGTCCGGGAGATTTCCGCGGCCCTGAACGCGATCCGGCCCGGAATCCTGCTGTTCCTGGAGAACATCGAACGCCTGCGGGTCCGCGGCGACGGGGTCGCCGATTCGGCCATCGAACGCTCGGTCTCCCATCGCCCGGGTATCGGGCACGCGCCGAGCCGGCGCGTCACCTTGTCCCAGGGCCGGGGCAGGCGGGGTGAGGAGTGGCTGGTCTGGCACCGTCAGGCCGAGGGCCTCGGCCGCCCGGCGGCACCGGTCGAGATCGCCTTCCGGGTCGAGGCCGGCCGGATCGTGGGGTGTGGCAGGTCCCCGCTGACCGTGTTCTTCCCCACCGAGAAGGAAACCTTTCTCGGCTTCCTGGTCCAGGGTCCCTACCGGACCACGCCGGCCCGCGACAATATCCCCGAGCACGATCCGTCCAACCAGGTCCTGGTGCGCGAGACCGCGGCGCTGCTCACCGACGTGCTGCGGGAGCTTCGCGACGCCGGGCTCCTCACGGTGGACGTCCTGACGGCGCTGCCGATCGACGCCGCCCGGTTCCCGCCCGGCTCGATGTTCCGCCCGGTGTTCGACGCGGTGCGCGAGGCCCTGGCCCGTGAGTCGCTGATTCCTGCCGCCGGAGGCGGCTGCCGCGCGGCCGGGGACCTGATGCTGGCCCGCGGTGCCGCGCCGCACGAGCTCCTCGACGCTGACCAGCTCGGCGCGCTCTACGGCACTGGCCAGTTCGGCGCGCCCCGCGGCGCGGGCAGGCTGGTTTCCTTCGCGGATGAGTCGATCACGCCGGACGGCACGCCGCTCCTGTGGCGGTACCTCAGGGAAGACATCGGCATCGATGAGGTCACCGCCGCGGACATGGTGGCGCGGCTCACCCGCGATTTCCTGCAGGCGCGCCCGGATGAGTGGATCACCCGTTTCTACGGCTTCCTGCTGGCCGATCCCGCCCTGTGGCGGGCGCCGAGATTCCCCGGCGAGCAGCCAGGGGCGGCGCGAGCAAAGCCGATCATCCGGCTCGAAGATGGCAGCCAGGTCGCGCCCTTCGACGCCCAGGACCGGCCAGCGGTGTACCTGCCCGGACCGGCCGGCAGCGGCTTTCCCACGGTACGGCGGGTTATCGCGGACTCCCCCGCGGCGCGGCCGTTCCTGGAGGCGCTGAACCTGACCGAGCCGGACGTGGTGGCTGAGGTCCTCGAGCTCGTCCTGCCCAGGTATGACGGCATGGACATCGCCGCGCTTGATCCGGCCCGGCACGATGCTGACCTTGACTGCGTGCTGCGCGCGCTGGACGAGGCAGCGGCCGGACGGCGGCGCGAACTCCTCGGGCGGCTGCGGCAGACCGCCTTCCTGATCGGGGAGAACGCCGCTACCGGCGAGCAGCGCCTGATGCCACCGCCAGCGCTCTACCAGCGCACCAAGGACCTGGAGATCTACTTCGACGGGAACCCGGACGCGTGGTTCGCCGGCGACGGTTACGGGCCGTGGCTGGTCCAGCTGCGCGGGATGGGCGTACGGCAGGCCGTCGAGGTGCGCGGCCGGGCCCCCGGCGACCTCGGGTACGTGATCATCACCGTCGAGTTCGGCCGGAACGAACGCGGGCTCGACGGATTCGATCCGGACGCCGAGATAGACGGCTTGGACTTCGCGCTGCGCCACCCTGGCCACGCCCGTTCCGAGTACGTCTGGAACGTCCTGCTCGCGCCGAACCGCCGGCTCGTGGCCGGCGTGGTGGAGAGATCAGTTCTCCAGTCGTTCAGCGATTCCAGCCTGGAAAACGTCAGGTCGGCGATCGCCGTGGCCGCGGAGCGCGAGGCGTGGCTGCCCGGGCCGGACGGGACGTTCCGCCGGCCGGCCGAGCTCTGGATCGATGACCTGCCGCCGACGTACACGCGGGACGAGGGGCTGGCTCAGGCTCTGCACATGCTGCAGCCCGTGGTGGCCCAGGCCGCCAGGCAGCTCGGGATCGCGCCGGAGGTCTTGCGCGGGCTGAGCGCTCACCCGGACCTGGTCGCGATGGTGGAGCGGGAGCTCGCGATCCGCGCCGGCGGAGCCTACGGCTGATTTCCTGCGGCTTCTGCTACGGCGCCCTCGGGGGGATCGTCTGCGGCGGGCGCGGGCGGGCGGGCAGATCTGCGGGGGCGGGCGGTCCAGCGTTCCGTGCAGGACTTGGCGTCCTTGCAATACCAGCGGAGGTCGGCACAGGTCCGGCCGCCATCAGGCACCATCAGGCCGATCGGAAGCTCGATGCCGCACAAAGAGCACGCGGCCGTCTGCAAGGCGCGGTGGCTGTTGTCAGGCTGCGCGCGGGAGCCTTCATCGCGCGGCGTGACGGCCGATGGGTTCCACGGCACCGAACGATTCATCGGAGGACCGGCTCCCTGGCCGGGGCCGTCGTTCGAGCTGATGAGCCATCTGCGGCCATAGTTCCTCCACTGACAGGCCCGCCGCTGGGAGAGCAGATGTTTCCCCGGCCAAACCCGCTTAAACGTCACTGGCGGCTCATGCGTGAACTGTGATCAAAGCGAGCCGATAGCGTCGTATTAATGAAGGCTGCTGTGGTGGCGCTATCCTTGTGAGGCCTGTGTTACCAGGGAACGGCAGGTCAGAGGCGGACGATCATCTTGCCGGTGTTGGCGCCGCGGAGCAGGCTGATGAAGGCCTCTGGGGCCTGGTCCAGGCCGTCGACAATGGTTTCGGTGTGGGCGAGCTTGCCGTCGCGGAGCCACGCGGTGACGTCCGCGATCATGTCCGGCATCCGGTCCTGGTGGTCGATGATGATAAAGCCGCGCAGGGTGAGGCGCTTGGTGATGACCAGGCCGATGTTGCTGGGGCCGACGGGCGGTTCGGTGGCGTTGTAGTGGGCGATTGCGCCGGACATGGCGACGCGGCCGTGGGGGTTGAGTGCCACCAGGGCCGCGTCCAGGTGGTCGGCGCCGACGTTGTCGAAGTAGACGTCGATCCCTTTGGGCGCGGCCTCGCGCAGCTGCTCCAGGACGGAGCCTGCCCGGTAGTTGAAGGCGGCGTCGAAGCCGATCTCGCGTAGCCAGCGGATCTTTTCCTCCGAGCCCGCGCTGCCGATCACCCGGGCGGCGCCCTTGAGCTTGGCGATCTGGCCCGCCATGCTGCCCACCGCGCCGGCCGCGCCGGAGACGAAGACGACGTCGCCCAGTGCCAGCTGTGCGATGTCGAGCAGGCCGACGTAGGCGGTCAACGCGGGCACGCCGAGCACGCCGAGGTAGGCGGACGGGGACAGGCCCGCCACGGCGGCCACCTTCCGTGCGTGGCTGGCGGGCAGGACCGCCTCGTCCCGCCAGCCCAGCATGTGCAGGACCAGGTCGCCTACGTCTAGCGAGGGCGAGCGGGTCTCGACGACCGTGCCGATCGCGCCGCCCTCCAGCGGCTCGCCCAGCCGGAACGGCGGGAGGTAGGACTTCACATCGTTCATCCGGCCGCGCATGTACGGGTCCACCGACATGAACTGGTTCCGCACCCGGACCTGCCCGTCGGCGAGGTCGGGACGGTCCGCCTCGGTCAGGGCGAAGTTGGCCGCGGTCGGCCACCCGGAAGGCCGCGAGGCGAGGACGATCTGACGTGGCATTTGAGCTCCTCCGCCTGAGCAACAATTGACGTGAGTCGCGGTGCGGTCTTACCGTACCGCCGAGTAAGTTCGGCGGCCAGCGAGGATGAGGGCTCTTATGATCCGCAGCACCATGCAGGAGTACCCGCTCACGATCCCCGCGATCATGCGGCACGGCACGTTCGTCTACGGCGCCAGCGAGTGCGTCACCTGGACCGGCGCGGGTACCCGCCGGGCCTCCTACGCGCAGGTGGCGGAGAACGCCGGGCGGCTGGCCGGCGCGCTGGCCCGGCTCGGCATCGAGCGAGGCGACCCGGTGGGCTCGTTCTGCTGGAACAACCAGGAGCACCTGGAGGCCTACTTCGGGGTGCCCGGCATGGGTGCGGTCCTGCACACGCTCAACATCCGGCTGCCCGGCGCCCAGGTGGCCCAGATCGTCAGCCACGCCGGGGACCGGGTCATCATCGTGGACGACACCCTGGTCCCGCTGCTGGCCAGGATCTCCGGCCAGCTGCCCACGGTCGAGGCGTTCATCGTCAACGGCCCGGGCGACGCGTCGGCGCTCGGCGACCAGGTCCGGGTGCTGCGCTACCACGAGCTGCTGGCGGCGGAGAGCCCCGGCTATGACTGGCCGGAGCTCGACGAGCGGGACGCGGCGCTGATGTGCTACACCAGCGGCACCACCGGGGACCCGAAGGGCGTCGTCTACTCGCACCGGTCCACCTACCTGCACGCGGCGGCGGTCATGGCCGCGAGCGTGCACGGCATCACCGAGGCGGACCGGGCGCTGGCCATCGTGCCGATGTTCCACGCCAACGCGTGGGGCCTGCCGTACGCGGCGTTCCTGTCCGGCGCCACGCTGCACATGCCCGGCCCGTTCCTGCAGCCCGAGCACCTGACCGCCTTCATCGCCGCCGAACGGACCACGGTCACCTCCGGGGTCCCGACCATATGGAACGCGATCCTGGACTACGGGCAGGACCACGAGATCGACCTGTCCTCGCTGCGGATCGGCACCTCGGGCGGCGCCGCGGCGCCCCGGGTCATGCTCGAGCGGTTCGGTGAACGGTACGGGCTGCGGATCGTGCAGGGCTGGGGCATGACGGAGATGAGCCCGGTCGGCGGCCTGGCCCTGCCGCCCGCCGGCGTCGAGGCAGGCACGCCTGAGGACCTGGACTGGCGGACGCGCTCGGGCCGGGTCATCCACGGGGTGGAGATGCGCATCGTCGGCCAGGACGGCCGGGAACTGCCCAGGGACGGGGTGTCGGAGGGCGAGATCGAGGTCCGCGGGCCGTGGGTCACCGGGTCCTATCACCTGGACCCGGCCCCGGAGAAGTTCCGCGACGGCTGGCTGCGCACCGGCGACGTCGGCACGCTGGACGGGCGCGGCTTCTTCCTGATCAGCGACCGGATCAAGGACGTGATCAAGTCCGGCGGGGAGTGGATCTCCTCGGTCGAGCTGGAGAACCAGCTGATGGCGTACCCGGCCGTGCAGGAGGCCGCGGTGATCGGGATCCCCGACGAGCGCTGGGGCGAGCGGCCGCTGGCCTGCGTGGTGCTGCAGCCGGGCGCCAAGGCCGATGCCGCGGAACTCGCCGATTTCCTCGGGACCAAAGTGGCCCGCTGGCAGGTGCCGGAGAACTGGGCGTTCGTGGCCGAGATCCCGAAGACCGCGGTCGGCAAGTTCGACAAGAAGGTGCTCCGCAGCCAGGAGGCAGCGGGGGATCTGGCCATCGAGCGGCTCAAGTCGTAGGAGTGCTCACCGGGTGGTGCGCAAAATCATATATGAACATCCCTCGCCCAACCAGGCTCGCGGGTGGCACGCTAGAGTCTCGCTATGCGATTCGCCACTATCCGGACTGATCAGGGGACGACCGCGGCGCGGCTCGACGGGGACGTCCTGGTTCCGCTTGACGCCGCCGACGTCGGCGAGATGCTCGCCGGCGGCGGGCCGGGACGGCCGCGGGAAGGAGCGCGGCCGGAGCCGGCGGCCGAGGCGGACTTCGCGCCGGTGGTCACCCGGCCGGGCAAGGTGATCTGCGTCGGGCTGAACTACCGGGCGCACATCCTGGAGACCGGGCGGGAACTGCCCGAGTACCCGACGCTGTTCGCCAAGTTCGCCGACACGCTGCTCGGACCGCGCGACGACCTCGTGCTGCCTTCGGTGAGCGACCGGGTCGACTGGGAGGTCGAGCTCGGCGTGGTCATCGGCCGCCCGGTGTACCGGGCCACGCCGGCCCAGGCCGCGGCGGCCATCGCCGGGTACACGGTGGTCAACGACGTGTCGATGCGGGACTGGCAGGCGCGCACCCTGCAGTGGCTGCAAGGCAAGATGTTCGAGCACTCGACGCCGGCCGGGCCTTACCTCGTCACGCCGGACGAGGTGGGGGACGCGGCCGACCTGGAGGTCCGGTGCGAGGTCGACGGCGCGGTGATGCAGCAGTCGCGGACCTCGGACCTGCTGTTCAAGCCGGCCGAGATCGTCGCCTACGCGAGCCAGGCGATCACCTTGAAGCCGGGTGACCTCATCGCCACCGGGACGCCGGGCGGCGTGGGCAACGCCAGGCAGCCGCCGGTCTACCTGCAGCCGGGAAACGTGCTGCGCACCTGGATCGAAGGCCTCGGCGAGTGCGTCAACCACTGCGTGGCGGAGAAGGCCGACTAACGGGGTTGTGAAGACTAACGGCGTTGTGAACAAGCAGGAGCGGACCTACGAGATCCTGCGGGACCGCATTCACACCGGGGTGTATCCCCCGATGGCCAGGCTCAACATCGACGCGCTCGCGCGTGAGCTCGGGGTGAGCCCGATACCGGTGCGCGAGGCTCTGCGCCGCCTGGAGGCGCAGGGCTGGGTCCAGTTCAGGCCCAACGCCGGCGCCATCGTCTCGCCGGTGGACGCCACCTCGTGGGAGCAGGCCATGGTGGTGCTGGCCATCCTGGAGGGCGCCGCCACCGCCCAGGCGCAGCGTCACCTGCGGCCGTCCGATTTCACCCGGCTGCGGAAGATCGCCGCGGACATGGAGGGCCAGGACGACCCGGTCCGGTTCGGCCAGGTCAACCGCCGGCTGCACGGGGCGATCGTGGCCCGCTGCGGCAACGCCTGGCTGCTTGACCTGTTGCGGCAGACCCACGACCGGCTGGACCGGGTCCGCTCCACCATGTTCGCCTACCTGCCCGAGCGCGCCGCCGAGGCGGCGCGCGAACACGCCCGGCTGATCGAGTTGCTGGAGACCGGCGACCCCGCCGAGATCGAGCGCTACGCCCGCTGGCACAAGCTGCAGACGGTCGAGACCTACCGGGCACGCAGGGACTGAGGCACGCAGGGACTGAGGCACGCAGGGTCTCAGTGGCCGGCTCAGGCGCCCCTGCTGACCCGGCCGTCACATCGATCGAGCTCACGCCCGGATCTTGCGGGGAAGATCCGGGCGTTGGGGAAATTTGGGTGGATCATAGTCCCCCGGATCCTCCCCGAAACCCGGATCCTCCACGATCATCAGGCGTCGTACTCAGGGCACGCACCGGTCCGTTCGGGATAATTCTTTTATTCTCCTGTGGTGCCGGTGGCGAGTTCGGTGACGATGTCCAGGTGACCTGCGTGCCTGGCGTACTCCTGGAGCAGGTGGAACAGGACCCGCTCCAGCGTCGCCGGGTCGGCGCCGGCCCAGCGTTCACCGGGCTGGCCCACCTCGTCGAGGTCGTGGGACTCGATGATGGCGCGGCTCCGCGCGGCCTGCTCGCGCAGGTCGGCCAGCAGGGTGGCGGGCGTCTCCTCCGGCCCTACGGACCAGCGGCCGCCGGCGCGGTCGGCCCACGGGTCGCCGACATCCCGGCCTTCGAAGCCCCACTCCAGCCAGCGCCGCTCGACGTGGCGCAGGTGCTTGACCAGCTCGAGCGGGGTCCAGCCCGACGGCAGCCTGCTGCGCCGCAGCTCGGCGGCGGGCATGGCCTCGACCTTGGCGGTCACCCGGTCGCGGAAGAAGTCCAGGTAGCGCACGAAGACCTCGGTGCGCGAGTCCGCCGGGGCGGTGGGCTCGGGAAACGGCACGGACACGCGGCATATCCTAGGCCGCTGAGCGCTTATCCCCCCGCGACCGGCACGTCGTGCCAGAGCCCGCCGTTCAGGTTGATGTTGTTCCCGCCGTCCTGGCCGGGCGCGTTGTCGCCGATGTAGGTGTACAGCGGGTGCCCGTCGTAGGTGGCCTGGGTGGAGCCGTCCGTTCGCTTGATCGTGCCGATCGTCCCGGTGACCCCGGGCCCGGCCGAGGCGCTGCCGGCCACCGGAGGCCAGTAGGAGGCGCAGGTGCCGTAGCAGACGGACTTGTTCGGGCTGTCCGGGGCGAACCAGTAGAGGGTGAAGCCCTTGGCGTTGGTGAGCAGGTTCGCGCCGCCGATCTGCTCGGCCTTCAGCATCTGCGCGCCGCTCGCGCTGGTCGCCGCCGGCGCGGCCTTAGGCGTGGCGACGAAGGCGCCGAGCAGCGCCAGCGCGACCACCGACGCGGCCGCGGTCGCCTGGAAGGCGCGGCGGTCCAGGCCCAGGGCGATCGCCACGCCCACCGCCAGCACGGCGAAGGCGGCGACGTCGATGATCCCGGCGACGATGCCCGCCGTGGTGCGTACCTCGGTGAAGCCGAACAGGCCGACCTTCAGCGACAGCAGGTAACCGCCGAGGACGCTGAGCGAGAATACGGCGCCAGACGCGGTCGCCAGCCAGAGGCGGGTGACGGGAATCGCGACGGCCAGCGCGTACGCCGAGATCACCTGCAACAGGAACAGCCAGCCGATGGTTGGTATCGACCGGTAACCCGTCAGGTACAGGTCCAGGTGAATGGATCCCGAGGCGATCAGTAGTGCCGCCCCGACGATCCCGTAGTACCAAGACCGCCGGGGCAGTGACGCCCCCTTCATGCTCCCCATAAACCTGATCACGCAATCGCCGCCCATGCGGTTCAAGGCCGTTTATAACGAAACAGTAGTTTCGCCGGGCCCCGCCCGCCAGGGGGGAGCCATCAGGCGCCAGCGTAGGCCTTCTCAAGTACGGCGACGTCGAACTTGGTCATGCCGAACATGACCTGTGTCACAGCGGCCGCCTTCTGGGCGTCCGGGTCGGCGATCATCTCGAAGAACCTGGCTGGGACGATCTGCCAGCAGAGGCCGTACTTGTCCTTCAGCCAGCCGCAGGCGATCTCCTGACCACCGTTGCCCAAGCTGCTCCAGTAGTAGTCCACCTCGGCCTGGTCCTCGCACGGCACCACGATGGAGACGGCCTCGTTGAACGTGAACTGCGGGCCGCCGTTCAGGGCGGAGAACTTCTGCCCGTTGAGCTCGAACTCGACCAGCATCACCGAGCCGGCCGGCCCGGGTCCGGCCTCGGTGTGGCGGTGGACGCGGCCGAGCGCGGAGTCCTCGAAGATGCCGGTGTAGAAGCTCGCGGCCTGTTCGGCTTCGGTGTCGAACCACAGGCACGTGATGAACGCCTGGTCAGTCATCTGGTGTCTCCCTTGTTCGGTTTCCTGTATAACGGCGGGCGGGCGGCAGAGTCATCGGTCCGGCGTGATACGACGGGCCGGTGAGCGCTAAGTGGCAGATCATCAAGGCGATGGCCGTCATCAGGCGGCCGCGCGACGGGGCGTTGCTGGTGTCCGAGCATGTTGATCGGCGGGAGCCGCCGTTCCAGCGGCCGCTCGGCGGCCACGTCGAGTTCGGTGAGTACGCGCTGGACACCATCCACCGGGAGTTTCTCGAGGAGATCGGCCAGGTCGTGACCGACGTGCGGCTGCTCGGCGTGCTGGAGAACATCTT
>Ga0070698_100007572_pt1 | contig 11745 bp, 10 predicted proteins | sample KBSK1502metaG_FD_65477 | JGI IMG/M metagenome (GOLD analysis project Ga0070698, IMG submission 65477) | Corn, switchgrass and miscanthus rhizosphere microbial communities from Kellogg Biological Station, Michigan, USA - KBS K1-50-2 metaG | ecosystem: Host-associated > Plants > Roots >...
CGCAGCCGGCGTGCCCGGTTCATCGTGCACCTGCAGGACATCGTGCCCGACGCGGCCCTGTCCACCGGCATGATGCAGGCTGGCCGCGCCGTCGGGCTGTCGAGGAGGCTCGAGCGCTTCGTTTACAGGCGCGCCGGCCAGGTCACGGTGATCAGCGAAGGATTCAGAGAGAACCTGCTCGCGAAGGGAGTGCCTCCCGATAAGGTCGAGGTGCTCCCCAATTGGGTGGATGCAGGTCGCTTTCGCTCGGCATCGAACCCCGACGTGCGTCGGGCTCTGGGAGCGCACGACGGAGAGATGCTGGTCCTGCACACCGGCAATATGGGGGCCAAACAGGGCCTCGAAACCGTCGTGGACGCGGCAGCGCAGCTGAGGGGTGAGGACATCGCCATCACTCTCATCGGCGATGGTCAATCCCGAGCGGGGTTGGAGTCTCGGGCGTCAGCGCTGGCGGCCACGAACCTCAAATTCCTTCCCCTGCAGTCCGACCTTCCCGCGACGCTTGCGGCAGCGGACGTGCTGGTGCTCTCGCAGCGGGCGCAGGTGACGGATAGCGCGGCGCCGTCGAAGTTGCTCTCTTACATGGCCTCGGGAAAGCCGATCGTCGCGACGGTGAACGAGACGAGCGAGGCGGCGCAGCTGATCAGCAGCGCGAACTGCGGCGTGGTCGTACCGCCCGAGCGGCCGGCGGAGCTCGCCGAAGCGTTGCGCGAGCTCCTTCACCACCCGGAGCGCCACGCCGAGCTCGGCGCGGCCGGTAGGCGCTATGTGTCCGACCACTTCGACCGCGAGAGGATCTTGCAGCGGTGGGAGCGTCTGCTCGAGAGCCACTCGTGAAGCCGAGCGTCCAGCGCCTCTATGACCGCCACTACCCGGTGCAGGAAGGCAAACCACGCCGCGGTGACGGCTCGCGCCTGTTCTATGAATGGATCCGCTCCACGCCCGGGCTGTCTCAGGCGAGGGTACTCAACATTGGCGCGGGCCCAACGCCCGAGCCGGCTCTCAGGCGTTTGCGCGGCAAGGTCGGCCATCTCGTCGGTGTGGATGTCGATCCTGTCGTCATGACGAACGAGGACCTCGATGAAGCCCATATCAGCGATGGAATCTCGCTTCCGTTCTCGGATGGTGAGTTCGACGTGGTCTACTCGGACTGGACGGTCGAGCACGTAGAGAAGCCCGAACAGTTTTTGCGTGAGGTCCGGCGAGTCCTCAAGCCTGGAGGCGAGTTCTTCTTCCGGACGACCAATCGCGGCCACTACGTGACGATGGTGGCGGCTCACACGCCGCACTGGTTCCACAGGCTCGTCGCCAACCGCGTTCGGGACCTGAGCAAGGACGATCACGAGCCCTGGCGGACGTACTACCGGATGAACAGCCCGGGGGTGGTGCGACGGCACCTGCATGAGGCCGGCTTTGATGCGATCGCGATCGAGCTGATCGAGCCGTATCCGGTATACCTCGTATTCCATCCACTGGCGTTTCGGGCGGGTATCGCGTACGAACGACTCGTGAGCCATTGGACCTGGTCATCACGTTTTCGCCTCATTCTCATCGCGCGTGCGCGCTCGGGTCAGGGCCTGGTCGCCGCCGAAGCCGGCACCTCACCGTAGGTTTCGAGGTAGCGCTCGGCGGAGCGCTGCCACGAGTACTCGCGCTCCGTGAGCGTCCGTCCTGCTCCTCCCAGAGCGGTGCGGCGGGCGGGATCGAACAAGGTACGCAGAACCTGCGCGAGTGACGCGTCGTCGTCGTGCTCGAACGCAACTCCTGGGCCGCTCGTCACCAGCTTGAAATAGCCGCTGTGATTGCTGACCACAACCGGGATGGACGTCGACATTGCTTCGAACGCCCCCATCGACTCCTGCCTCGGCCAGATCGCGATGTCGCCCGATGCGTAAGCTCCGGGCAGCTCCGAATGCGGGACGCTGGGCTCAAAGCGGAAATTCTCGGTGTGTCCCGCGGCCGCGATCTGGTGCTTGATCTGCTCCAGATAGGCCGGGTCGGGATCGCCCACAGCCAGAACTTTGAGACGCTCCCCCTCGTTGAGCAGCCGCAGTGCTGCAGCAATCAAGACGTGAACGCCCTTGGCTTCAATCACCTTTCCCGTGTACAGAAGAACGAGATCATTCGAACCCAGGTCCAGGCGCCGGCGCCATTCGAGGCGAAGAGATGGCGAAGGTTTGAAAACGTCGACGTCGACGCCGAGGGGCCGCACCTCGATCGGCGCTCGGACTCCACACATGTCGCGCAGGTACTCACGCGTGTCCTCCGAGATGGCGCAGAAGCTGTCAATCTCCCGTGTCATGAAGGGCTGAAGCGCTGCGCGGTAGAGGAGATAGAAGACACGTCCCGCGATGGTCCGCCGCACGACGCTCTGGTGCATGTGATCGTCGACCACCAACCGCCTCGGAGCGCGCCCCCGAGCTTTCCCAAGGACAACCCGGACCGTCTGCGTCTGCAGCAGGTTGTGGCAGTGGACGACGTCCGGGTCGATGCGCTGAACCTCCCTAGACAGCCTCCTCATCCAGACCCTGCGACCCGGCAGCTCCCAGGAACCAAGCCGGATTACACGCACGCCGTCCTGGTCTTCTTCGCGCGGCTTGACTCGGCGCTCGGGGAAACGAGCCTTGAGCACGCCATAGAACGCTCCTGGCGGGTGCAGGAAGTTCGAAGCAATGATCGTGACGTCGTGCCCCAATCGCCGTTGCGCTCGGGCGAGGGGTAGCTCCTCGTACCCAAACCCGGGTACGAGGTAGCTCGTGATGTGCACGATCTTCATCAAAGGCCACCCTACTGCAATCTCTCAGTCCTGGACCCGGTGGGCTCTTTTGCTAGCCTTGCACCGTTGGTGGTCAATCAAATCTCGCGGGTCCGGCTGATCTCGCTGAAGACTCACACAGACGAGCGCGGCAGGCTGACCGCGATCGAAGGTGAATCGGACATACCATTCGCCATCCAGCGCCTCTTTTATGTATACGGGGTGGCCGATGGCGGGGACCGCGCCGGTCACGCCCATCCTGAAACCGAGCAGTGCCTCATCGCTGTCTCGGGCGGGCTCGAGGTCGAGGTCAGGAGTCCCAACGAGACGAAGCAATTCCAGCTCGATGATGCGGGCGTCGGGCTCTACGTGCCGCCGATGCTCTGGGTGACGCTCAGCAAGTTCACGCCTGGCGGGGTCTGCCTTGCCGCGGCGAGCACTCACTACGTGCCTGATGACGTCATTCGCGACTGGAATGAGTACTGCCGCCAAGCCGGCGAAGCCGTCAGAGCGGTCTAGTGAAGACGTTGCCCCTTCAACGAAATGTCGGCTTCCTGAAATCGGCCCTCACCGGGATCGGCGGTTTCCACACCACTGAGGACATTGTTGCGTGGCTTCGGGCAACGCCGGTCGAGCGCCCGCAGGTCGTGAACCCCATCCCTTTCGATGCGCTGGTCGACTGGTCTTTCCGCGAGACGGGTGGCGATCTGGTTCACCGGTCCGGCAAGTTCTTTCGGGTCACTGGCCTGCGGGTGAGGACCGATCTCGGGCCACGCCCGCAGTGGGAGCAACCCATCATCGATCAGCCCGAGATAGGCATTCTCGGCATCATCGCCCGCGAGTTCGACGGAGTGCTTCACCTGCTCATGCAGGCGAAGATGGAGCCAGGGAATCCGCTTGGCGTCCAACTCACCCCGACGGTGCAGGCCACGCGCAGCAACTACACGCAGGTCCATCAAGGCACACGCCCGCTCTACCTCGATCACTTCCTGGAACGGGGTCACGCGCGTGTGCTGGTCGACCAGCTGCAGTGGGAGCACGGCTCGGCCTTCCTCCGAAAGCGAAATCGGAACATGGTCATCGAGATCAATGAGGACCTTCCCCTGGAGCCGGGTTTCCACTGGCTCACGCTCGGCCAGGTCAAGAACCTCATGAGACAGCCGAACCTGGTCAGCATGGACACCCGGACTGTTGTCGCATGCATGAACCTGGTCGACGCTCGAAAGAGTGACTCGTTGGACGGTCTGGATCGAGAACAGGCCGGCGAGTTTGCCGGCGCCGTGCTCGATTCATTTGCATCGCAGGAAGCGGCCTCGACCGACGAGGAGGTGATGAGTTGGCTCACCGGCCTCAAGGTCGGGCATCACCTGGGCCTCGAGCACATCGGGCTGTCAGGGCTGAGTGGATGGAAGCGAACCGACCGTGAGATCCGACCCGACGGCGGGGGGTTCTTCACGGTGATCGCGGTGGACGTGAAGTCGGCCAGCCGCGAGGTCGTGCGTTGGACGCAGCCGATGATCGCCGCTGGCGAGGTGGGTCTTGTCGGCTTCCTCACCACGAAGATCGATGGAGTCCTTCATGCCCTCGTGAGGGCGCGTGTCGAGCCCGGGAGCGCTGACACGATCACGTTGGGCCCGACCGTGCAATCGGCCCTCGGCGGAGAAGGCAGCGGTGGGGACGGGGGGCACAGCGAATACTTCGAGCTCGTCAAGAACGCGGCGGATGCGACCGTTCGCTACTCATGTCTGCAGTCGGAAGAGGGTGGCCGTTTTTATCACGTGGTGAGCGACTACCGGATCGTCGACGTGGACGGCGCCCATCAGCTCGAGCTTCCGCCCGAATGCTTGTGGCTCTCCTTTCGGCAGATGCAAGAGATGGTGAGATACGGGCTCTTGGGCGTCGAAGCTCGAAGCTTGCTGTCCTGCCTGTCGTTCGCCTGAGGCGATGGACGTCCTGATCATCGGGCTGTCGAGCCTGGTCACTCGCCGCGTTCTGCCTGCCCTCAAAACCTTGTCGCAGGTGGACCGCATCGACGTCGCAACGAGGAGGGGCGCCAACCTGACCACTCGAAAGGAGTGGACGCACGGACACGTTTATCAGGACTACGCCGACGCTTTGAAGCGCACACCGGCACAGCTGGTGTACGTGTCGTTGGTGAACAGCGAGCACGAGCGGTGGACGCAGGCCGCACTTGAGCAAGGCAAGCATGTCGTGGTGGACAAACCGGCCTTCCTGGGCGCCAAGCGGGCCGAGCGGATGGTTGAGCTGGCCGCCAAACATGATCTGTGCCTGGCGGAGGCCACAGTCTTCGGCTATCACCCACAGCTCAGGATCCCCCGGCAAATGCTCGCGGATGCGGGACGTTCCACCTTGCGCATCTCGATGGTGCTCTCCTTCCCGCCGATGGACCCAGGGAACTTTCGCTATCAGGCTGCGCTCGGCGGCGGGGCCCTCTGGGACGTCGGTCCGTACCTCGTGGCGACGAGCAGGATATTTTTCGGCTCCGAGCCTGTCACCGTAGACTGCCGCGTGCTTGGGAGGTCGGACACCAACGTCGAGATTGCATTCACCGCCCTTGGAACGTTTCCGGGTGGCGGCAGTCTTGTGGGCCAATTTGGATTCGATACCGCTTATGTGAACCGGCTCCAGCTGATCGACCGAACACACATCATCGAAATCGACCGCGCGTTCACCACGCCGGCCGACTACGCAAATACGGTGCGGGTGACCGGCGCCGATGGTCCGTTGTCGGTGGACGTGGCGCCCGCGGACTCATTTCGCTGCTTCTTCGAACACGTGCTCGGGCAAATTGCGGCGCACGACCCACGCGGGCTCGCGGCAGACCTGCTCGCCGACTCGCGTCTGCTCGAGCGCTATCGACACGCCGCGGGGGCGGCATGAAGCCGATCCAGGTCTGGGACTACCGCGCCGAATACGAGGACGAGCGCGCCGAGGTCACGCACGCGATCGAGACGGTCTTGCGATCCGGCCGCCTGATCCTGGGAGAGCAGGTGCGTCGGTTCGAGACTGAGTTCTCGGCCTACTGCGGAGTCGGGTATGGGGTCGGCGTGAACAGCGGCACTGACGCGCTGTTTCTCGGCCTTAAGGCCCTTGACGTCGGCGCGGGCGATGAAGTCATCACGGTGGCCAACACCGCGGTTCCAACGGTGTCAGCGATCTGTGCGACCGGCGCGACCCCGCGATTTGTCGACATCGAACCCGACACCTACCTTATGAACGTCGCTCAGCTCGAGGCGGTGATCACGCCGCGAACGAAGTGCATCCTGCCGGTTCACCTCTTTGGCCAGTGCGTCGATATGGAAGCCGTCGGGACGATCGCCAGGCGCCATGGGCTGCGCGTGCTGGAAGACTGCGCCCAGAGCCACGGAGCCGAACAGCGCGGCGTCAAATGCGGCGCGATGTCCGATGTTGCGGCATTCTCGTTCTACCCAACCAAGATCCTGGGCACCTTCGGCGACGCCGGAATGGTTTGCACGAATGATCCGGACCTCGCGGCCAGATTGCGGCGGCTGCGCTTCTACGGCATGGAAGAGCCCCGCACCTACTCCGAAGATTTCGGGCTCAAGTCGCACTACTATTCGCTCGAGGCGGGATACAACTCGCGGTTAGACGAGCTCCACGCCGCGATCCTCCTGACCAAACTGCCCAAGATCGACGCGTACCTCGGGCGGCGCCGGATTGTGGCTGCACGCTACGCCGAAAGCCTTTCGGAAACGGATCTGGTTCTTCCGAAGACGGCAGCCGGAAACTCGCATGCGTACTACCTGTACGTGTGCAGGCATCCACGACGCGATGCGATCATCGCCGAGCTCGCCGAGCGCGACATCTTTGCGAAGGTCGACTATCCGTGGCCTATCCATTTCATGCCCGCGTACGAGTCGCTTGGCTATCGGGAAGGCGACCTCCCCGAGACTGAGTGCGCTGCACGTGAAATCCTCTCGCTCCCGATGTATCCGTCGCTGCCGATCGACGATCAGGACCGAGTGAGCGCAGCGCTTCACGAGATCCTTGCCAGCATGGCCTCTACCGGTCGAAGCTCGATCTAAGCGAGGTGCTCCCGCCCGTTTGGTCTGGCTGGGCGTGCTGGCTAAACTCTCACATGTGATGTCCAAGAACACCCATTCTGCGGAAACGTGGTGGTCGGGGAAGCGGGTGACAGTCACCGGCGGTCGCGGTTTCCTTGGGACGCCGCTGGTTCGGATGATCAAGGAAGCCGGCGCGAAGGTCGCAACGTTCTCCAGCCGGGACTACAACCTGACGCGGCAGGCCGATGTAGCGAGGATGTACGCGGACCTCACTCCGGCGATCGTCATCCACCTGGCGGCGCGGGTCGGTGGAATCGGCGCCAATCGCGAGAATCCCGGAAGCTTCTTTTACGAGAACGCGATCATGGGCATCGAGCTCATGGAGCAGGCGCGCCACAACGGCGTCGCCAAGTTTGTGCAGGTGGGTACTGTGTGCGCGTATCCAAAGTTCACGCCGGTGCCGTTCTCGGAAGACGACCTCTGGAACGGATACCCCGAAGAGACGAACGCGCCGTACGGACTGGCTAAGAAGATGCTGCTAGTGCAGGCTCAGGCGTACCGGCAGCAGTACGGCTTCAATGGAATCTACCTGCTGCCGGTGAATCTCTACGGCCCAGGCGACAACATCGATCTCGAGCATTCCCACGTCATCCCCGCCCTCATCCGCAAGATGGTCGAAGCTAAGGAGGCCGGTGCGCCGTCGGTCGAGGTGTGGGGGACGGGGACACCGACACGGGAGTTCCTGTATGTCGACGACGCCGCCCGCGGGATCATGATGGCCACCGAACGTTTCGACAAGCCCGACCCGGTCAACCTTGGTAGCTCGGAAGAGATCTCGATCCGTGACCTGGTCACGCTCATCGCGGAGCTCACGGACTTTCAGGGCGAGGTGGTGTTCGATTCGAGCAAGCCGGACGGTCAGCCACGCCGCAAGCTGAACGTCGAGCGTGCCAAGCGCGAATTCGGGTTCGCATCAGAGACACCCTTCCGTACCGGGCTTCGACGGACCATCCAGTGGTTCAAACAGACCACGGCCCGCTCCTCCGTCGCCTGATCACCAACAGGTGGACAACGGGCTAACCTAAGGCCGATGCCGCGCCGCGTCCGGGATGCCCAGGCTCGAGCGGTCGCCACTCAATCCAGCACGAGCGCGATCGAGCCTGCCACCGATGGGGTGATTGACGCCGGCGTAGCGCAGGCGCCCTCGGTGACAACCAGGCAGGTTCGCGGCCTTCCGCCGGACTGGCTCCCGCTGGCTCTCGTCCCGGGTGATGCCGTGATCTCGGCGGCGGCGGTCCTATTCGGCTATTGGATCCGCTACGGACAGGGCGGCCCGGCTCTTCCGCTGGGCCCGTACATAGCTGCCATCCCGGTGGTGGTGCTGATGAACCTGTTCGCGCTGTATGTCAACCGCCAGTACAAGTCGTGGCGCGGCCTCGCGCTCGTCGACCAGCTTCTATCCCTCTACAGCGGGATTGGCTTGGGCGCCCTCCTGATGCTTGCCGCAATCGAGGTTGGCAACCTGGGCCAGCACTACTCTCGACTCACGATCGTCCCGGCGATATTGTTGACCGCCGCCCTGATGACCGGTGAGCGATACCTGCTCAGGCAGTACGAGACGCGCCTGCGCCGCAAGGGAATCGGCACGGAGCGTGTCCTGATGGTCGGCACCGGAGCAGGCAGCGAGCTGTTGATCCGGCGCATGAATATGTTTCCTCAGTACGGCTTCCATGTCGTCGGCGTGGCCGCTGATGAAGGTTCGCCAACCCAATTCGTCGGCGTCCCGGTCGTGGGCCGCGTCGGCGACCTGCCCAGGCTCGTCCGAGAGCTCAATGTCGACCAGGTCTTCCTCGCTCTGCCAACCGGCCAGCGCGACCGCCTGCTGCACCTGGTCGAGCTGTGTGAGGGCGAGAACCTCGAGTTCAAGATCGTGCCCGACCTGCTCGACATGATGAGCACGCGTGCGGCGGTTAATGCCATCGATGGGCTTCCTCTCGTCGGAATCAGAAGGAGCCAGCTTCGGGGCGGCGCGGCCGTGATGAAACGGACGACCGACGTCATCATCAGTGCCATCCTGCTTGCCGTCTTGAGCCCTCTGTTGCTTCTCATCGTGATCCTGATGAGGATCACCATGCCAGGGCCGATCCTTTTCCGGCAGGAGAGAATCGGCCGCCAGCGAAGGCCCTTCGTAATCTACAAATTCCGGTCCATGATCCGCGACGCGGAAGCGGCCACCGGTCCGAAAGTGGCCAAGCCGGGTGATGAGCGAGTTACCCGGCTCGGACGCATCTTGCGCCGGCTGAGTCTCGATGAGCTGCCGCAGCTCTATAACGTGCTCCGGGGAGACATGAGCCTTGTCGGTCCGAGACCACAGCCGACATTTTTTGACGAGCGCTACGGGGGAGAGGTGCCTCGGTATCTCGAACGGCAGCAGGTGCGGCCGGGCCTCACGGGATGGGCGGAGGTCAACGACCTTCGAGGCGCGGCGCCGATCGCCGACCGCACGATGTACGACGTTTACTACGTCGAGAACTGGAGCCTGGCGCTGGACCTCAAGATCGTGCTGCTTACGGCGATGCGCATCTTTTCTCAGCGACACGCGTACTGATCGACCGACTGCGCCGTTTTCCGGCCCGGCCGAATCCAGAGCTTATGGTTTACGCGTGAAGGATCGGAGCGCTGGCGGAATCGACCTCGCTCCATACCCGATCACGCTAGCCCTCGCGATCCTCACCTGCGCCCTGACCCCGGCCTACGTGCTGCGCTGGCACGTCGCCTTCTACCCGTCGACGGTCCTCGAGGTGGCGATTGTGGTCACCGTCGCCGCGTTTGCGTTCGAGAGCTGGCGCTTGAGGGCGATGCCCGTATACAAGACCCCGTTCACGCTGCCCGCTCTGGTCTTCCTGCTAGCCGGAGCAATCTCGGTCGTCGTGCCGCCTGACCATCGAGCCGCGCTGGGTATCTATCGCGCCTACCTCATCGAGCCGATCGCATTCTTTTTTGTCCTGAACAATGTGGTCAAGAATTCGATCCAGGCCGCGCTGGTCGCGGCCGGCCTCGGGCTCGCGGCCGTAGTCGTTGGAGTCGCCAACTCCTTCGTTGTGCTCAACGCGCTGCGACACCACACGCTCGACCTCTCGCAGTCGGCGCCGGTGGTCATCTACACCAACGCGAACGATGTCGCCCTGTTCCTGGTGCCACTGATCGCGGTGGCCGGCAGCCTGCTCCTGTTCTCACCTTTTCGTCCGACTCGAATCGGGAGCCTCGCGTTCCTCCTGATCGCCGTACCCGCCACGCTGTTGAGCTTTTCAAGAGGCGGGTACCTGGCCCTGGCGGCGGTGGCGGTAGGTCTCGCGATCGCTCACAGGCGCCGCTGGGCGCTGCTCGGGATTGCCGTCGCGGCGGCGATTGTCCTCATCCTGATCCCGCCCATCCACAAGCGCATCGCGATCGAGGTCGACCTGTCGGATCCCAGCAACACGCTTGTGGGCAGGTCCCATTTGTGGTCGGCGTCGGTTGAGATGCTCAAGCACCACATTCCATTTGGCGCGGGGCTCTCCGGCTTTGCCACCGCCATCGCGCCTTATTGGAACCCGTATCACCCGGATCGGTTCATCTATCCCCACAACTTCGTCCTGACGTTCTGGAGCGAGACCGGCCTGCTCGGCCTGGCCGCCTTCGTCTGGATTGTGATCACGGGCTTCAAGGTGGGCTGGAGGGGGTGGCGATCAGCCGATGCGGGTTGGAGACCGATTCATCTCGGTGTCGTGCTGGCGCTCGTGGCCGTGGTCCTGCACGGCCTCGTCGACGTTCCGTACTTCAAGAACGACCTGGCCCTGGAGTTCTGGGTGATCCTGGCACTCGCGTCCGCGGGCGCGATACGCAGCACAGCTCGCACGTGATGCCGGAAACCGCAGAACATCGGGTCACCCCCGGGCACGGTTTGCTGGAGGTGGTTCTTGCCCGTCAGCGAGCGAAGCAAACCCGTGGAAATCGAATCGGCGGACAGCCTGCCGTGGCATGGAATTTCAGCTAGAGCTTAGGTTGCGAATCCGCCGGGCGCGTCACTAAAGGATGTTGGCGCGCAAGCTCGACTTGACGTTCGCGATGGTATCCCCAGTCATGAGACCTACCGAAAAGACCACCATCGGAGCTGAGCCGAAGCCGAACGAGTGCGCCCAAGGCTCGCACCCCGTCGAGCCAGGTCAATTTCTTTCCCTCGTCACGACCCCGTGCGTAGTAGCGAATCGGCACCTCATGAATCCGGTAACCCAGCCTTAGGGTCCGAGCTGTGATGTCGGGTTCGATGTCGAAACGTGCACCACGCAGATTCAGGCGTCGCCAGAGCTCCGAGCGAAGCACCTTGTAGCCCGTCTCCATGTCGGAGATGTAGCAGTCGAAGAGGAGGTTGGTGGCGAGCGTTACAGCCTTGTTGCCGAGCACGAACCAGAAGCTGTATGCGGTCTGGCCCGCGAAGCCGCGGACGCCGTACACGACGTCGGCTCGCTCCTCCTCGAGCGGCGCAAGCAGAGCCGGGTAGTCACGCGGGTCGTACTCGAGGTCGGCGTCCTGCACCAGCCCGAAGGGCATTCGCAGCTCGGTGATGGCCCGGCGCAGCGCGGCCCCCTTGCCCAGGTTCCGTTCGTGCCGAAAGGGGCGCACGCGTGAGTCGGACCTGGCGATCCGCGTGAGGATCTCCCACGTGCGATCGGTGGAGCCATCGTCGACGGCGATGACCTCTCCGACCTCGGGTCGTTCGAGCACGTGCCCGAGAATCACCTCCAGCGTCCTCTCCTCGTTGAAGGCCGGCATCATCACCGACAGGACCGCACGTCCGCCCATCGGGTCACAACTCTAATGGCGCCCGACGATCCAGATCCGCCCAGGCCGTACAGTGATGCCTCGAAATCCAGCCTGAAATAGGAGTGCCAAATGTCGACCCTC
>Ga0070698_100007573_pt1 | contig 11744 bp, 9 predicted proteins | sample KBSK1502metaG_FD_65477 | JGI IMG/M metagenome (GOLD analysis project Ga0070698, IMG submission 65477) | Corn, switchgrass and miscanthus rhizosphere microbial communities from Kellogg Biological Station, Michigan, USA - KBS K1-50-2 metaG | ecosystem: Host-associated > Plants > Roots >...
TGGTGATGAAGGGATGGGTGTCGACAGTGATGTCGGGATTGACGCGAATGCCGACCCTGACCGGGCGCCCGACCGCGGCCGCGGTGCCGGCCAGTGCCTCGAGCTCCTCGATCGACTCGATGTTGATCTGCCCGATCCCTACGGCACAGGCTTCGGCGAGCTCCGCGGGTGTCTTCCCGACGCCACTGAAGACGATGCGCTCGACGTCGAATCCCGCCGCGAGCGCCCGCCGAAGCTCACCCACGGAAACGATATCGCATCCGGAGCCCAGGTCCCGAAGCACCCGGAGCACCGCGAGGCAGCTGTTGGCCTTGACCGAGTACTGGATCTGGTGGGGGAGCGGAGCAAGGGCGTCGGTCAGCTCGGCATACCGGCGGCGGATCGCTCCCGCGTTGTAGATGTAGGCCGGCGTCCCGACCGCCGCGGCAAGGTCGGCCACGGGGACCCCCTCGTACCGGAGGCATCCGTCAGGGGATCGCTCCAGTCCCGCGTCTGCAAAGAGCAGGCGTTCGCGCAGCGCACCGGCCGCCCTGCCGTCGAGTCCCCGGGCGACGGTCATCAATACGCCTTGGCCCAGACCACTTCGGCGACCGCGGGCTTGCCGGTCCAGATGCAGGTCGTCGGTGCCGTCGGAGAGCGGAACTCCTCGTCCGGAATCACCCGGATGGTGGCCTTGGTCTGTTCCTTGATCTCCGCCTCCACCGCCGGGTCGCCACACCAGCCGGCGTAGACGAACCCTCCGGTGCCCTCGAGAAAGTCGATGAACTCCTGTTTCGACTTGGGGCCTCGCAGCGAGGCGGCCTCGCGCCGAGCCCTGGCTGCGCCGAAGAGTGCGTCCTGCATCCGGTCCATTTCCGTGATCAGTCGTTCCGCCAGTCCCCCGGTCGACACTGCTTCCTTGGGTCCGCCGGTCCGCCGCGCCAGCATCACGGTCTGGCTCGCCAGGTCGCGGGGCCCCAGCTCCAGCCGGAGCGGCACCCCGCGTCCTTCCCACTCGTAATACTTGGCGCCCGGCTTCATGCCCTGGCGCCGGTCCACGTGGGTGCGAATGCCCGCAACACGCAGGTCTTTCGCCATCAGATCCGAGGCCTCCAGCACACGGGCGAGCTCCTCGTCGGTTTTCCAGATCGGGACGATTACGACCTGCCACTGGGCCAGCCGGGGCGGGCAGATCAGGCCGTTATCGTCGCCATGGGTCATGATCAGACCGCCCACCAGCCGCGTCGACACCCCCCACGAGGTACTCCACACGTGGTCCAATCCGCCGTCTGCGGTTTGGAAGGTGACGTCGAAAGCCTTGGCGAAATTCTGCCCCAGGTTGTGACTGGTCCCGGCTTGCAGAGCCTTGTTGTCCTGCATCAGGGCTTCGATCGCGTAGGTCCGCAGCGCCCCGGCGAATTTCTCGCTCTCCGTCTTGCGGCCGGTGATCACCGGCATCGCCATGTACTGCTCGGCGAAGCTCCGGTAGAGACCCAGGATCATGAGGGCCTCCGCCTCGGCCTCCGGCTCGGTGGCGTGGGCGGTGTGGCCCTCCTGCCAGAGGAATTCGGTGGTCCGGAGAAACAGACGGGTGCGCAGCTCCCAGCGGACCACGTTGCACCACTGGTTGATCAGGAGCGGCAGGTCGCGCCAGCTCTGGATCCATTTGGAGAACATCGCGTAGATGATGGTCTCCGAGGTGGGCCGAATCACCAGCGGCTCTTCCAGCTCCTTGCCGCCGCCGTGGGTCACCACCGCGGTTTCGGGCGCGAAGCCCTCGACGTGTTCCGCCTCCTTGCTCAGAAAGCTCTGCGGAATGAACAGGGGGAAATAGGCGTTCTGGTGCCCGGTCTCCTTGAACATTCGATCCAGCGCGTGCTGCATCTCTTCCCAGATGGCATACCCGTTGGGCCGGATGACCATGCAGCCGCGTACCGGGCTGTAGTCCGCCAGCTCGGCCTTCATGATGAGCTCGTTGTACCAGGCACTGAAGTCCTGGGCCCGCGTAGTGAGCGCTTTGGTGTCTGCCATTAGCCTGTTGAACGGTGAGCGGTGAGCGGTGAGCGGGCGATTCCGCCACCAAGTTCGTGAGTGAGCACGGGAGCCAGCTCTTCCAGGGACACTTCCCGCTGCGAGCCGGCCGCAAGGTCCTTGAGCACCGCCGCATTCCTGGCTCGCTCGTCCGGACCCAGCACCACGGCGAAGCGGGCCCGGCGGGCATCGGCGAGCTTGAGCTGCTTGCCCATCTTGTCGTCGCTCAGGGCGTACTCCACCCGGAGGCCGGCATCACGGAGGGTATGCGCGAGCCGGAAAACGGCGGGACGGTCATCCGGCGTCACCGACACCACGAACACCTGGGCGCCAGTCGGTGCATCGGGCGCGAGTCCGCGCGCCTTGAGCAGCTCGCCCAGCACGACATCTCCCATGCCGAAGCCCAGTGCGGGAAGATCCACGCCGCCGACCTGCTGCAGCAGAGTGTCGTACCGGCCGCCGCCACAGACGGCGCGCAGCGTGCGCTGCGCGTCGAACAGCTCGAACACGGTCCCGGTGTAGTAGGCCAGCCCGCGTACGATGGTCAGGTCCAGGTCGACGAAATCGCCGAGGCCCATGGCGTCGAGAGACGCGAGCGACTCCCGCAGCGGCGCGCCGGCCCGCGCAGCGCCGGGAAACCGCTCCTCGAGATCGGCCCAGGTCCGGATCTCGGGCAGAGATTCCAGCGCCGCGATCGCGGATTCCGCGGCGCCGGCCGCCAGCAGCGCCTTCCGTCGCGGGGGGTATTCCGAGCGGCCGAGCTTGTCGAGCGCGTCGAAGGCAAGGTCCTGGCGCTCGGTGCCGATTCCGGTCTCCTCCAGCAGCACGGCCAGCAGCCGCCGGTCGGAGACCCGCACGCGCACGTCGGCCGCGGTGAGGCCGAGTGCGCGAATCACGTCGATGGCCAGGGCGATGATTTCCGCGTCGCCGCCGGGCCCCGGCTCACCCACTAGATCGGCGTTGAGCTGGAAGTGCTCTTTGAGCCGGCCGCGTTGCTGGCGCTCGTAGCGAAACAGCTGCGGAATCGAGAACCAGCGGATCGGCTTCTTGAGGCCGTTGGCCCGCTCCGCCACCATGCGCGCGAGCGTCGGCGTCATCTCGGGCCGGAGCGCCACCGCACGTCCACCCCGGTCGACGAAGTGATAGAGCTGGTCTACGATTTCCTGACCGCTTTTGCCGGTGTAGAGCTCCAGCTCTTCGAGCGGCGGGCCGTCATACTCCTCGAAACCATACCGGCACGCGACCGACCGCATGGCCTCGAAAATGTGGGCCCGGAGGGCAAATTCCTCTGGGAAAAAATCGCGGAACCCGGGCAGGGCCTTGGACGGCATCGGCGTAAGATAACCGCGTTAAGTCGTCCCCGATAATGACTTATGGTCGATGGATCTAGCCCTTCCGGAGCGGATATGCCCGCACGTGCTCCACGTCGTCGGCGTCCTTCCAGACGCCGTAGACCGCGTCGGAACCGATCCACGATGCCCGGAATCTGACCGGCATCGACACCCGACCCAGAAATCGGCCGGTCGAATCGATCACCGCAAAGCGCTGGGTCTGGTCGGCGCCCGAGCTGACCAGCTCGGCCCAGAGGCTTCCATCCGGGTCCGCGAGCATTCCGGCGAAGAACGCAAATGTCGCGGGATACTTGGCCTGGTCGACCCGCGCCGTCAGCTGTTTCTTGATGGGCTCCGGGACGTTCCGCAGCATCGGCTGTGCTTCCATCTGTTCCCGCAACGCCTTCCGGCTCGCCGCGATGTCGCCGGCCGTGATTGTCGCCGGCTTTTCGGCGGCGCGGATCAGTCGTGTCAGACCGCCATCGGGGCCGCGGACCTCGATCTCCCAGGCATTGTTGACGCTGACATAGATGCGACCGCCGCGGGCCAGGGAGACGAACTGCCGGCCCAAAGGAACCCCTGTAGGGGCCGACATCGATTGCCCCCCCATGGTCATCGTCATCGTCTCCATCTCCGGTCCCGGAAAACGACCCACCGTGTCACGCGTCACGCCATCGAGTCCGTAGAGGATCACGCTCACCGTGTCGCGGAAGATCCCCTCCCGCGCCTTGTTGATGGCGAAGGTCTGGGACAATCCAACAATGGAGCCATCCCCCATCCAGCCCAGCGGGACCGCGAAGTCGAATTGGCCACCGATCGTCGTGAAACCCTCCGAAACGGCGCCGAGCGTGAGCGACCGAGCGAAGGTGCCTTCGCGGTCCAGCACGCTCAAGCGGCGCACCAGGACGTCGGACACCATGACCGAATCGCCGGGGCCGGCCCAGATGCCTACCAGGTTCTGATATTCACCGGGACCGCTGCCGGAGCGCCCCGAAGACTTGAGGAGGGCGCCTTTGGCGTCATAGATCCGCACTTCATTGCTTCCCGCGTTGGCAAGGGCGAGCCGGCCATCGCTCAGCCGCACCGGGCCGAGGACCCGATCCACGTCGCCGATGTCGACCAGCGGGCTGTCCGCCACCCTCCAGCCGCTGCCGGCCGGCCAGGCCGGTCCGGAGTTCTCGACGATCGTGATGCCCGCACTGTCGCGAGTCGCCGCGGCACCGGTCGTACCACCGCCGCCGCCGCAGGCAGCGAGGATGATTCCCGCACCGGCGCACCAAATCACAAACGCGTTCCGCATGCTCCTGCCTCCAGGTTCAAACCGGCGAGAGTCCCAGTACTTCCATCACGTCGCCCACGGTATGAAACGATCCGGTGACCAGCACCGTACCGGCTCCTTGCTGCACTTCGGCCAGGGCGCGCTCGAAGTCAGGCTCGAGACGCCAGGCGGCCCGGGCCGGCGGGCGATTGGGATCCGCCAACCACCGGCGAAGCCACTCGATGTCCCAGCGCCGTCCCTCGGCGCTGGGTGTCACGGTCAGGATTCCCCGGTCGACCACCCGGTCCAGTTGCACCAGCATTTCGGGCCATGCCTTGTCACCCAGGATAGACACCAGCGCATGCACCGGCCGGGGTGGCGACAGCTCGACGATGGCGCGGGTCAACGCCGCCACTCCGTCGGGATTGTGGGCCACGTCGAACAGCCATTTGCCTCGGCGCTCAAGGCGGCCCGGAACCGTCGCTCCCGCGAAGCCGCGGCGCAAGGCCGCGTCGGGCGGCCGGTATGGGGGTGGCAGCGCCTCCAGGACCGCCCGCGCCACCGCCGCATTCCGCCGCTGGTGACTGCCCAGGAGCGCGAGCTCTCCGTCGTAGAGCGAGGCCGCTGGAACCACTCGAACGTCGGCTTTGGCCCCCGGATCAAGCGAAGCAACCGAGTTGCCGGCTTCCGCGCGCAGCACCTCGAGAATCTCGGGGCGGGTCTCCCCCACCACGAAGGGCGCGCCCGGCTTTGCGATCCAGGCCTTTTCGCGGGCGATCGCGGCGAGCGTGTCCCCCAGGTACTTCTGGTGATCCATCTCGATCTTGGTCACCACGCTGGCCATCGGGCGGATCACGTTGGTACTGTCGAGCCGGCCGCCCAGCCCCACCTCGATCACCGCGACCTCGGCGCCTCTCGCCGCCAGGTCCGCGAACGCCATCGCGGTCGTGGTCTCGAAGAAGGTTGCGCCCAGGCGGTCGGCCAGGGGCTGTAGCCGCTCGGTCCACATGGCCACCGCGGCCTCGCTGATGGGCGCCGCGTCCACCGTCACCCGCTCCCGGAACGAAACCAGGTGAGGCGACGTGTAACTGCCGACCCGCCAGCCGGCCTCGCGAAGCGCGGCAGACACCAGCGCCGTCACACTGCCCTTGCCGTTGGTCCCCCCGACGTGAACAGAGGGGATCAGCTCATGCGGATCTCCGAGCTCCGCGAGGAGGGCACGGGTGGTATCGAGTCCGAATTTGATCTGGGTGATGCGCGGGTAGAGGTAGGCCAGCGCATCGGGATAGGAGAGGGGCATGGGTGGGTGAACAATAGCCAATAGCCGATAGCCAGTAGCAGAGCGCTACTGGCTATGGGCTATTGGCTGTTGGTTGCGGGCTTTGCTATGGGTTGCTCGTCACCGGCAGCGGTTCACTGGCGACGGCCTTCTCGGGAGACACCGGCGCCGCGCCCTGCCCCAGCATGTGACGGATCAATCGCGCCGTCGTCTCGCGCAGCGAGCCGCGCGGCACCACGTCGTCGATCTGCCCGTGGTCCAGCAGGAATTCGGCGGTCTGGAACCCTTCCGGCAGATCCTGTCCGATTGTCTGCTTGATCACCCGCTGGCCCGCGAACCCGATCACCGCTCCCGGTTCCGCCAGGATCGCGTCACCCTGCATCGCGAAGGATGCTGACACGCCGCCGGTGGTGGGGTTGGTCAGAATGGTGACGAAGGGAATCGATTCGATTTTGAGCTGCCCGATCGCGGCGGAGGTCTTGGCCATTTGCATCAGGGACAGGACGCCCTCCTGCATCCGGGCGCCACCGGAGGTGCAGACCAGCACCAGCGGCAGCCGCTTGTCCGCCGAACGGCGGGCCAGTCGCGCGACCTTCTCTCCCACCACCGAGCCCATGGAGCCGCCCATGAACGCGAAATTCATGACGCCCAGATGGTAGGGACTCCCTTCCAACCGCCCGAATCCGGTGTAGATCGCGTCGGAGCCCCCCGCCTTCTTTTCGGCGGCGGTCAGGCGCTCGGAATAGTTCTCGAAATTGAGGGGATCCTGCGATCGCAACCCGGCGAACAGCTCACGCCAGGTTCCCGGGTCGGTCATCAGCTCGAGGTACTCTTCGGCCGTAAACCGTCGATGATGACCGCATTCGGTGCAAACGTTGAGCGCCCGGTCGAACCGCTCCCGGATGTCTACGTGGCCACAGTTCTCGCAGCGCTCCCAGGCATCTTTCGGAATCTCCAGCTTGGTCCGCTGGGAAATCCGGGGTTTGCGCTCCTTCTTGAACCACGCCATCACGGCCATAGGTCAGGGTTGGAGGTATCGAGAAGGCGCCACCGCGTCCCGAGCGACCGATCAATCTGGCGCAATCCTTCGCACACCGCCAGTCCTTGACATGTAAGTCGTTGTTACACATCAGCATAGCCACTTAACCTTGAGTCCCACGCCACCCGAAGCACCAGACCAACCGCCAAAGCACAGGACAGCAGGAACGAGCCCCCGTACGAAAAGAAGGGGAGCGGAATGCCGGTAATCGGCATGACGTTGATCGTCATCCCGACATTTTCGAAGAGGTGGGTGAACAGCAACCCGAGAATGCCGAATACCACGAGACTGGAGAACGGATCGGTCGCACGCCGCGCGATCCGGAGCAGGATCCAGAAGAACATGAGGAACAGGCCCAGGGCCGCAAATACACCGACGAAACCCAGCTCCTCTCCCAGTACCGCGAAAATGAAATCGGTGTACTGCTCCGGCAGGTAGGCCAGGCGTTTCTGTGGGCCGTTCAGAAATCCGGTGCCGAGAAGCCCGCCGGAGCCGATAGCGACCATGGACTGGATTGCCTGGTAGCCGGCATGAACCGGATCGCTCTCCGGATTGAGGAACGTGATGAGCCGGTTCTGCTGGTAGGGCTTGAGCTGATTCCAGAGAATGATCGCCAGCACGCCCATGGCCGAATTGACCAGGTAGATCAGGACACCCTCGCTGACATACGCGCGCCAGAGCACCAGAAGCAGGAACAGGAGGAGCATCCACGCGCCCCACCAGCGGGTGTCGGCCGCGAGCAGGAGGCTCACCGCCGGCGAGGCCAGCAGCAGGAGCAGGCGGGGCGATACCCCGGCCCAGAACAGCATGGCGAACAGAATGCCGATGAACACGATGGCACTGCCCAGGTCCGGCTGTCCCATGACCAGGATCAGGGGCACGCCGGCGATGACCACCGGAGTCAGCAGTCCCTTGAGGGTCCTGGGCGGCTCGCGAAGGGACGAGAGGTAGCGTGCCAGCAGGAAAATCGTGGCGAGCTTGGCCAGCTCCACCGGCTGGCCCAGCCGATACCCCCCGATCGAGAGCCAGCTCTTGGATCCGGCCGCAGTCCCCGCCCCGGTCCCGACGAAGAGGGTCACCAACAGGAGCACGACACCCAGGATGTAGAGACCCGGGGCGGCCCATTCGAGAATCCGGAAGTTGACGCGGAAGACGATGGAGGCGCCGACGATTCCGACCGCCAGCCAGATCAGCTGGCGGATCCAGGCTCCACGCGCGGCGACCGAGGGGACGTCGGTCTGCCCCGCTGAGTACACCATCATCACCCCGAACACCGTGAGCGCCAGGGCGACCAGGATCAGCGGCCGGTCCAGCCCGTCCCGCCTCATCGGCCCGCTGTATCGGGCTTGGCGAGCGCGCCGGTGATCGAATCCTCCTGGATAGGCACCCGGACCCTGGCCTTCGCCAGACTCGAGTCGCTCGCGGTCAGGAACCGCCGGATCACCCGAACCACGTACGGAGCCACCGAGGACCCATGCTCCTTCGATTCCATAATGCTGCCCACCACGATCTTGGGATTGTCCGCGGGGGCATACCCTATGAACCAGCCATGATCCTTGCCGGAGTTTTGGGCGGTGCCGGTCTTCCCGCACACGTTTAGATCGCGCCCCCCGCTTCCCGCCGCGGTGCCGCTTTGCACCACGCGACACAGTGCCGCCTTCAGCCCCGCGAGCTGCACCGGCGTGAGCCCGAGCGAGCGGGTGGTGGAATCATGCTGCCGGACCAGGTAGGGAGCGGCCGAGGTACCGTTACCCGCCAGCGCCGCGTAGAAGCGCATCATGCCGACCAGAGACTGGTTGTTCTCTCCCTGGCCGATCGCGAGATTGAGCACCGCCGCGTTGCTCCAGCCCCGGGGACCGTAGCGATCGTTGTAGTACTTGACGCTGGCGGGCAGCAGCGGCTTGGATTCGCTTCCGACGTCGATTCCGCTCCGCTCGCTGAATCCGAGGAGATTGCCTTCCTCGAGAAGGCTCGGCAGGCCGATGCGCAGCCCAAGCTGGTAAAAGTAGGCGTCGCAGCTCGCGGCGATGGCGCCGGTCAGGTCCAGCGAGCCATGCCCTTCCCTCCTCCAGCATTTGAAAAACCGGTTGCCGAACTGGAACCCTCCTCGGCACGGCTGCGGCATGTGGGTAGTGAAGTCCACCACGCCGCGGCGGAGCGCGATGACCGCGGTGGCAAGCTTGAACGGGGACGCGGGCGGATAGGTGCCCCGGATGGCGCGGTTGATGAGCGGCTTGGCTGGATCGGTGTTGAGCGACAGCCAGGTCGGCGCCGCGATGCCCCCTATAAAATCGTTCGGATCGAACGCCGGCGCGGAGTAGAGCGCGAGGATCTTGCCATCCGGAGTCATCGCCATCAGCGCTCCGCGTGTATCTGGCAGCGCCGCTCTCCAGAGACTGTCGATGTACTCCTGCAGCGGGAGGTCGATCGTCGTCCGAATCTGCATCCCGGCGATGGGTGCCAGCGATGGGGTAGACACCTGCTCGCGCACCATCCGGCCGCGGGCATCGACCTCGGTGTACTGCACCCCGTCCACACCGCGCAGGATCGAGTCGTACTGCTGCTCGAGCCCGTCGCGCCCCACGATCGATCCCAGCCGGGAGCCCGGGAACCGGCCTCGTGTCAATTCGTCCTCCGAGACCTCACCGACATACCCCACCAGGTGGGCTACCGCAGTGTGGGTGCTGTATAACCGGCGCGGCTCGGTCTGTACCACCAACCCGGGGAGCAGGAATCGATGCTCCTCCAGCTTCGACACCATCGCGAAATCGGCCCCGCTGAACACCAGCGCGGGCTGATAGCGAGCCTCACGAAAGCGCCGGACGATCATCTCGACCTCGGCGCTATCGATCGGGGTCAGCGCGCGGAGCCGGCCCAGCACCGCCCGGAGGGTATCCAGCGATGGAGCAAACAACTTCACCGTATAGCCCGGGACGTTCTCCGCGATAACCAGGTTGTTCCGGTCGAGGATCGCCCCGCGGGGAGCGAGGAGCGGCACCTGGCGCAGCCGGTTCTTCTGGGACTGCAGCCGATAGTCTTCGTAGCCGACCACCTGGGCACGAAAGAAGGCCCCCGCCAGCAGCAGGAAAGTGAGGACCATCACGCCCTGAACGGCGGTGACCCGGTCCCGGAGACGGTCGGCGCTGACGGTGCTCATGCTTCGAGCCGGATCGCGAACCAGTCCCGGAACAACATCAGGAGCACCATGCCGGCGACGGCGGTCGAGAGCGCCTGGAGCGGCGCCCAGACCAGCAGGCCGTTTGAAAGTTGTTCGGAGGGTGTGCCGCTGGCGAGCAGCACGATGGCGTTGCGCACCCAGACTCCGCCTGCGAAGAGGCCGGCATTGACCAGGAGATTGTCCGGGAAGAATACCGCCCTGCCCCACGCAGCGGTGTACGCCACCACGGTATGGGCCAGCGCACCGGCGCCCAGACTGGCCGGCGTGAGCACATCGCTGATCATCCCGACCAGAAACCCCGCCACCGCGGCCAGGCCCGGCCTGGCCCGGACTGCGATTACCATGAGCGCCACGAAGAGAAAGTCCGGTGCCGCGCGGCCGTCGAAGATGCGGGGCCTGACGTAGAAATGCAGGGTGACCAGGAGCACGAAGCCCAGGTAGATCCGCCCATCCCAGCGACGGGGACTCACGGGACCGGACCGGCGATGGCCGGCGTGCGAACCACCAGGGCGTGGGCCACGTGGCCCGGGTTGGCCAGCGGAGCCATCCGGTAGATCCGCTCCCAGCCCAGCTCCTCGCTTCGCACTCCGACGACTCGGCCGATAGGCACGCCCTTCGGATACACTCCGCCCAGCCCCGACGTCAGCACCAGCGTGCCGGTGGCGACCGTGTCACGGTAGGCCACGCCGCGAAACTCGAGAAACGCCTGGCTGGCGTCGGTGCTGGTCGAGGGGACCACGATCCCGAGCACCGATCCATCCGCGGTGACCGCGCTCACCCGGAAATCGGGGTGGGCCCAGGTCATTGCCACCGCGCTCTGCGTACCGACGCTCACCAGCACGCCCAGCAGGCCCTCCGGCGTGACTACCGGGTCGCCGGCGCGCACGCCTGTGGCAGCGCCGACACTCAGCAGCAGGGTTCTTCCCTCGGTTGGGGCCGTCTGATGCAATACCTCGGCCGGCACCGAGGTGGAGGCGGTCCGGGCTCGGAGGTCCAGCAGCGCACGAAGCCGGGCATTTTCTGCGGTGAGCGCGGCGACCGACTGCGATGCCAGCGCGGCGGAATCCCGCTCCGCCTGCACCGCCTGGAAGCGGCTCCTGCTGGTGCGACCCTCCTCGGCCTGGCGCTGCACCCAGAGCAGCGGCGACAGCACGGTGTCGCGGACGACCTTGGCGAGGCTCTGGCTCCACGCGTCCGGCAGGGCGATGACAGCCGCCGACAGCACGAGGCACGCGAGTAACAGGAGGGAATCGCTCCGTGAGGTGGCGCGGCCCCGAGCCCGGATCATGTCAAGTGGTGAGGACGCTCCGATACTTCTCGTAGTCATCGAGGATGCGGCCGGTACCCCGCACCACGCAGGTGAGCGGGTCCTCGTCCACATGGATAGGCAGGCCGGTTTCCTGCTGGAGCAGCAGGTCGAGGCCGCGGATCAAGGCACCGCCGCCGGTCATGATGATGCCGCGGTCCACGATATCGCTGGCGAGCTCGGGCGGCGTGATCTCGAGCGCCCGGCGCACCGCGTCCACGACCTGCTGAATCGGCTCCTGAATCGCCTCGCGGATTTCGCTGGAGTGAACCCGGACGGTCTTGGGGATGCCGGACACGAGGTCGCGACCCTTCACTTCCATCTCGCGCTCTTCGCCGGTCGG
>Ga0070698_100007574_pt1 | contig 11743 bp, 8 predicted proteins | sample KBSK1502metaG_FD_65477 | JGI IMG/M metagenome (GOLD analysis project Ga0070698, IMG submission 65477) | Corn, switchgrass and miscanthus rhizosphere microbial communities from Kellogg Biological Station, Michigan, USA - KBS K1-50-2 metaG | ecosystem: Host-associated > Plants > Roots >...
GCGGCGTGGCTCGCCATCTGGATGCTGTTTCACCCGTACAAGCCGGTGAAACTTCTTGGCACGACCGTCTGGCCGCAGGGCATGATCCCGCGACATCGCGAACGGCTCGCGCAGTCGATCGGCAACGCAGTTGGGAACGAACTAGTTTCACAACAAACCGTATTCGATGCTCTGTTCGAAACCAGTTTCTTCCAACGCAAAGTCGAAGACTTCGTCGGCGCGTACACTGACGAAATACTCGGACGCGTTTATCCATCGTTCATTGACGCGTTACCGGCTCAGGCGCGCGCGCCGATTCTCGATACGATCTCTGCGCTTCAATACCGTCTCGCGGAATACATCGCAGAGATGTTAAAGAGCGAAGAAACTGCCGAGGCGATCGAACGCTTTGTTGATAAGCAAGTCGATGAATTGGCGCAGCGACGCGTTGCTGATGTAGTCAGTCCAAGATCAGTCGATAGACTCGGAAGTTTTGTTGAGGAACGCGTGCAACGACTGATCGGCACTGAAGCGTTCGAACAGAGAGTGCGTGACTTTGTTTCGGGCCGCCTCGACGATCTAACGCACAGCCATGCCACACTCGCCGAGACTTTCACACCCGAGACGATCGCGTTCATCAAGGAACGAATCGACCAGCAGGTGCCACCAATCGTTCATCACCTCGCCGACATCGCTACGAGTCAAAGCACACGAAAACAAATCGGCGCCCTGATCAAACTAGAGGTGGACCAGTATTACGAACAGCTCTCACTGTTCAAAAAGATCTTCATCTCGCGCGAACGGATCCATCGCGAAGTCGACGATCTCGTAAACAAGACGTTGCCGCGGCGCATTGAAGAGTACCTGCGTGGGCCGGCTTTCGAACAGGAAGCCGAAGCGTTTCTCAACGCGACGATCGACAACGTGATGGCGCGGCCGCTCATCGAGCTCATCGGCCAGATCGACTCCGGCAAGTTGGCCGAACTGAAAGAGCAGGTCGCCAACCGATTGATCGAGATTCTTCGCAGCGAAGTCTTGTTTGATTCAGTCTCTACGCATTTCTCCGAAGCAGTCGATCGACTCTTCCCACAAACGATTGGCTCTGTTTTGCAGCAACTCGATTCGCGTTCGATCGACGAAGCCAAACGTTTCTTGACACGCGGCGTGCTCAACCTGCTGGCGCACGAGCAAACAGCGCGAACCATCAACGCGATTCTCAGCGCGCAGGTCGAGCGTTTGTTGATCGCTCCGATTGGCCGGCTCGGAGATCACGTTTCCTCCAACGCAATGCGGCGCGCGAGCTCTGCCCTGGTCGAGCGAATCACCTTCGCTGCTCGCGAACGTTTGCCGGTAACAATCGCGGAATTTGACGTGGGCGGGCTCGTTCGAAAGAAGGTATCTGACTATCCGATCGAGAAACTCGAGGAGCTGGTGCTTTCTGTCGCGCAGCAGCACTTAAAAACGATTGAACTTTTTGGCGCAATAATTGGTTTTTTCATTGGTGTGGGGCAAGCTATCTACTTTTGGTTCACTTATCGCCACTGACGAGACGTGGTAGTCTGTGGCCCCCTACGGAAAGGACCCCGATATGTATTGCGCAAATTGCGGTAATCAGCTCGTCCAGGGATTGAGCTATTGCAGCCGTTGCGGCTTCAATCTGCGGGAGAAACACGAGGCAAACACGAGCGCGGTAAACTCTTTTCTCACCGCAATTGTCCTCATCGGTGTGATTGGCCTCGGCATCATGCTCGGCGGCTCATTGGTGTTGAGAAAGGATGCCGGCCTTGGCCAGGAGCTAGTCGGTTTCTTCATGCTGTTTACGTTTCTGATCGTCGGCATGACGGAGATGATGCTCATCAGAAACCTCTCCCGGCTGTTGAATGCTAAGGAAGACAAACCCCGTTCGCTGCCGGCGCCGCCGGTTCATCAGGATCTTCGTCTGCCGCAGGCGTCAACTCTCGGAGAGCCTGTTCCGAGCGTAACGGAAAACACAACGCGCACCCTCGAGTACGCGCGGCGTGATCAATGAACGATTTAAGGAGGAACTGTCGATGAAAAAGCTGCTGAGTCTGTTTGTTGTTGTTCCACTTTTGACAGCGGGCTGTCATCACCGCGGAATGTCTGACGTGCAAGGCTCCGGCAAACGCCAGACGGAGAAGCGACAGGTTGCTCCGTTTACGTCGATTTCGACTGAAGGGGCTTTCGATATCGAAGTCGTTTGTCAGAAGGACCTCAGCCTTGAGGTCGAAGCCGACGACAACATACTTCCGCTTGTGAGCAGCGAGGTGAGTGGGAATGTGCTGCATCTTCGGCCGGCGCGAGGTTATTCGGTGAGTGATCCGCCGAAGTTCAAAATCACTGTTCCGAATCTCGAAGCGATCTCTGCGACCGGCGCGGGGAGAATTCAGATCACAGAAGTGAACAATGAAAAGCTTCAGATTTCTTCGGACGGCGCGCCCGCGATCACCGTTTCGGGAACGACGAAGATGATCGGCATCGATACGAATGGCGCTGCAAAGATCGACACTCACAATCTGCGCGCGGCGCATGCAATTGTCGATAGCAAGGGCGTTTCGAAAGTTGATCTCGGCGTTGCGGATAAACTCGACGTGAACGTGTCGGGACCTTCGCGCGTCACTTACAAAGGCGATCCGGTTATCAACAAGACGATTCACGGACCGGGTAAGGTTGAGAAGCGAGGCGATGAAGGCGCGTAGGCCACAAAGAAGCACAAAAAGGACAAAGAACTTTTAGGCAGGTAGGTAACGCATTTATCACAATTCCTCAGTTGTAGTGTTGTGCCTCTTTGTGGTTCTTGTGCTTCTTTGCGATACCTTCTTTGCGATGCAATTTTTTCTTGTTGACATTACACTGATGGCTGAATAACTATTTGCCATCAGCGAAAGGAGCTTACTTCCCCAATGACCTACGTAGTTGTTGAATTATGCGTCGATTGCAAGTACACCGACTGCGCAGCTGTTTGTCCTGTTGAAGCATTTCACGAACTACCAGATCGTCTTTACATTAACGCCGACACTTGCATCGATTGTGACGCTTGTGTTCCCGAATGTCCGGTTGAGGCAATCTTCGCCGACACGAACGTTCCGGAGCATTACGCTCACTGGACGCAGATCAACATCGACGAAGCTCCCAACTATCCGGTGATCAGCCAGAAGATTCCGGCCCTTCATGGTCCGACTTGCACGGGTCCCGAAGAATAGACTTTGATTCAGGAACCAGATGACTTTTGAGGCGTGCTTTCAAGGGCACGCCTCAAACTTTTGTTGACGTTTTTTCCTGGGTTGCGGCAAGATGGACGGGCGAGTAGTTGCTTGTAAACAGTGAATGCGGTTCCTATAATTCGCCGTCTCTCAATTCTTCACTCTCTCGCATAACCTTGGGACATGATGATGAAGCGTTTCCTTTTTCCCGTTCTAGTAACTCTTTGCCTTGTAGCCCTCGTCTCTAAGCCCGTTGTGGCCAAGGACAAATGGATCAGCCTGCGCACGAAGAACTTTTTTCTCATAAGCAACACCGGCGAGAAAGAGTTACGGCAGGCTGGAGTGAAAATGGAACAGTTTCGTGAGGTCTTTACGCGGCTGTTTCCGAAGATTCGCTACAACACCTCTGTGCCGACTACAGTCGTCATCTTCAAGAGCGATGACTCTTACCGGCCCTTCCAGACAGGCTCAAACGTCGGATACTTTCAGCCTGGCCCGGACGCCAATTACATCACGTTAACTACCGAACTCAACGGCCGGCCGGATCCGTTTTCAGTAATCTTTCACGAATACACTCACCTGCTGGTGAAGAACACTTTCGCGAACGCGCCGTTGTGGTTCAACGAAGGACTCGCCGAGTACAACAGCACTTTTAAGATCACCGACGATCAGAAAGTGGCGCTCGGCACTGCAATCGGCAATCACGTATTCCTCCTTCGCGAAAGCAGGTTGCTGCCGTTCAAAACTCTTTTCGAAGTCGATCACAATTCACCGCACTACAACGAATCGAAGAAGCAGGGGATCTTCTACGCGGAATCGTGGGCGCTCATGCACTACCTGCTCATCGGCAAGACCGGGTACGTCGAACCGCTGGCGAAGTTTCTCGATCTTCTCAACGCGAACGTGCCAAAGGACCAGGCTTTTCAACAGGCGTTCGGAATGCCTTTCGAGACGATGGAGAAAGATCTTCGCGCTTATGTAAAGCAGGATCGTTACAACGTTCTCAACGGACACTTCGAGAATAAGCTCGCACTCGACACCAGCGCTCAGGTCACCGTGTTGACGGAAGCAGAGTCACAGGCATACCTCGGCGACTTGTTACTGCACATCAATCGCGCCGGCGCACTCGAGTACCTGCAAAACGCAGTGAAGCTAGATCCGAATCTCACGATGGCCCATACCTCGTTGGGCATGCTCTATTTTCGCCAGGGTAAAGTTGCGGAAGCGCGTGCGAGTCTCGAGCGCGCCGTCGCAGGAAATTCGCAAAACTATCTTGCCCATTACTACTACGCCTTCGCGCTTAGCCGTCACGCGCCTGACGAGAGCACGCCATCTTCAGCTTACACGCCGGAAATGCTTGCCAAGATGCGGGAACACCTGCAAAAGGCGATTGCGTTGCGTCCGGATTTTTTGGACTCGTACAACCTGCTTGCGTTCGTGAGTTTGGTGACGGGTGAAGGCGTGAAGGAAGCTATCGAGGCGTTGAAGAAGGCGTTGAGTGTTTCGCCAAACCGGACAGATTTTACGTTCACGCTCGCGCAACTCTACATGCGCGACCGCGATTACAAGACGTCGCGACAACTTCTGGAACAAGTTAGTAAGTCAGACGAGGAACACCTGCGCAAAAGTGCGGAGGTGATGCTGACCCAGTTAGCCGGCATGGAAGAGCAGATGGCGCGCTTCGAGCAGATGAAGAAAACGAGTGCCGCTGCCGAATCCAGTGGTCCACCGGCTACGCCGCCGAGCCTGGTGGACCTTGGGCCAACGAGAGTGACGATTTCACCAGAACCGCCTCCGACTTCAGGCACCGGTAGCCGCCCTTCACCGATTCCCGCTCCAACTCCCGCAGCCGATCCTTCCGCGTACTTGCGTGAAGTGTTGCGGACTCCCGCCACCGGCGAGACTCAGTTACAAGGCACCCTTCTGCGCCTTGAATGCGACGCGAAAGGAATCGTTTTCGTGGTCCAAACCGAAGGCGGATTGCTGCGACTCAGGTCTCCGAGTTTCGACGACGTTGAAATCACCACGTACGACACGAGCGTGAAAGGCGACATCACGTGCGGCGAACGCAAACCCGTAAATGCAGTCATAGTCGTTTACACGGCAAACACCGACAAGCGCATAAAAGCAGACGGCATCATCAAATCGATCGAATTTGTTCCTTCGGATTTCAAACTAAAGCCGGCGCCCTGACACGCCGGTTAACCCTCTAAGCCCAAAGGAGACTTCCCCATGTTCGAATCAGACTACGGCCGGCATGATGAATTGGCCCAACGCTACAGATCCGGCGCAAACTGGTTTTACTGGATAGCCGGGCTGACGCTCGTTACGTCCGTCATCGGATTGATGGGAGGCGGGTGGCGTTTCTTCCTCAGCCTCGGCACGACGCAGATCATCGACGCGATTGCCACTGCCGCTTCCGAAGGCGTTGGCAATGCAGCGAAGGTGATTGCGATGGTTTTCGACATTTTCATTACCGCGATGTTCGCCGGCTTTGGAGTGCTTGCGAACAAGAAACACCTCTGGGCCTACATCCTGGGCATGGCAGTGTTTTTCATGGATGGTCTCGTGTCGCTCGCGATTTTTGATTGGATCGGCATCATCGTCCACGGCTTCGTGCTCTTTGTGATGTTCCGTGGCTACCAGGCCGGTCGTGAACTGGTCACTCTGGAGAAAGCCATGGCCGAGTCAGCCCAAGCCGCAGCCCAGGCGCCTCCGGAACCCGTGCCCGCACCGGCGAGTTCTTTTTAGTATTCTCCGGACCATCTGTGGCTTATACTGTTGGTCCCACCTTGCCCTAAACCTCAACACTAAATGCGTTTAGGGTAAGGTCTTGGGACAATCCCGTTATTTCGTCGCTTTTCTCTTCATCTTCTTTTGCCTGGCGTTGCTCGTTCCGACGAGAGCGCGAGTCGCAAGTGCACCAATCCTCTTAAGCAGGCCGGACTCAACACGCGCGATCGCGTTTGAATCGGTTACTCGCGTAACCGAACCATTCGCTCCCGTGAATAACGGCGCGAGTTGGAACGCGGATTCAGGAGCGTTGTTTGACTTCAACTCGAATGCATTGCGACCAGCCGGTTGGACTTCTGCTGACGCAGCGGGGCTACCCATCTTTCCGGGTTTGGTTCGTTACGACGAGGTATTTGAGCAACAGGAGATTAAGCACGCGATTCGCTTCACGGCGCAGATCACGCGTCGAGCTTACGTTGCTCCGGCACGACATTGGGCCAGCACGAATACAAGTGTCGATCGACCGCCGATGGGAATGCGAGTGCGTTTGAAAGCGTCCGTGGATATCAGCGGCTACTCGCCGGCGATGCAGGTAATTCTGCGAGCGTTGAAGAAGTACGGGATGATTCTCGCTGACAACGGTTCCAACTGGTTCATCAGCGGCGCACCCGATCCGCGTTGGAACGACAGCGAGTTGAATACCTTGAAAAATATTAAGGGGTCACAGTTTGAGGTCATTAAGATGACCAACATTGTGACCCCCTAATGTAAATCCACCCTGCCTACTTCTGGTTCTGCTGCCCTTCCGTGGTCACATTGCGACGCGAGCCGTTCAACTGCTTCATCAGCTCTTCAACTGCGGCTTCAAGCTGGCGATCGCGTCCGGCAAGCGTGTCCTCCGGTTTGTTGTCGACGAGCAGATCGGGCTGCACACCGTAGTTTTCCATGTTCGTTCGCTTCGGATCGGCGAGGAACACGCCCACACCCGGAGTGCGCACCGTCGAACCGTCAATCAAACTGTAACTGCCGGTTCCGATCACTGCGCCCATCGTCGGCGTTCCAATCACCTTGCCAAGTCCTAAAGCCCGGAAACCCGCCGGAAACATCTCGGCGTTTGAAGCCGAGCGCCAGTTTTGCAACACGACCTTCGGTCCAAAGAACCCCGCAAACGGGCGACTCGTAGCTTCCGTACCGCGCGGCTGCCAGACCTGATACTGACGTTGGACCAGAATCGCGAGCAACTCCTGTTCGATGTTGCCGCCGCCGTTCCAACGCTGATCGATCACAAGCGCTTCCTTGTTGCGAAACTCGCGAACCTCTTTTTCAAACTTTCGCAGAGACGGCGGGTTCATCGCCTGGATATGGAGATAGCCGATGCGTCCGCCCGAGAGTTCATCGACTCGCTTGCGTCGTTCCTTGACCCAGCGGTCGTAACGCAACTGGCTGTAAGCGCCGCCCGTGATCGCTTCGATGCGCGTGTTCCATGCGCCGTCGTCAGCCGGTTTGCTGTTGAACGTCACCGTCACCTTGCGATTGAGACGGTTGTTCAGTAACTGCCAGTACTCGTCGCCGGCTTTGACTTGCTTACCCTCGATTGCGAGCAGGTAGTCGCCGACTTTCACGCGTACCCAATCTTTGTCGGCTGGTCCATCTTCGTAGATGTACGCGACTTTGTAACGACCCGCGGCCTTGTCAGGCTCGAGTTCGATTCCCAGGTGAGAAGTCGAAACTCCGCCACTGCCTGGACCACGCGGCGGTGGCGCTGCGCCGGTGTGCGAAGCATTCAACTCGCCGATCATCTCGTTGATGATGTTCAGCAGTTCCTGACGATCGCCGACGAAGTCAACAAGCGGCCGGTACTTCGCGCGCATCGCGTCCCAATCCATGCCGTGCATCTTCGGATCGTAGAAGCGATATTTCATCGTGCGCCAACCGTCGTCGAACATCTCGGACCATTCGGCGGGACGGTCGACGCGAACACGAACGTTGAAACTGATGCGTCGCCTGCCGCCAGCACCTGCGCCCTCGCGTCCGGCTGCTGCGGTTGCCGCACCTGCGCCTGCGCCTGCGCCCGCTCCGGCTGCGCCGGCCGAGATTGGCACTGAATAAATGCCGTCTCGCTCGCGGAAGAAGAGCGTTCGACCGTCGCGCGAGATATTCAGGTCAGCAACGCCGCCACCGAAACCACCACCGCCACCACCCGGGCCGTCGCCATCGTTTGGCGGTTGTCCGGCAGTGATTCGCGACAGCCGGCGGCCATCATCCTGAATCGAATAGATCACCGGAATGTTGGCTTGTCCTGCCGGTTCAGTCGTGACGAAAAGGATCGTGCGGCTGTCGGGCGCGATCGTGTAGTTGAGAATCGGGAACGGCATGCGCGTGATCTGGCGTGTGCGACGTTTGAGCCCTTCCCAATCCAGCTTGATCTCGCGTGGCGGACGATTGGCTGGTGGACCACGCCGCACTGCTGGTGGCGCACCCTCACCGCCTTCAGCATTAGGCGCAGCGGGCGCTTCAGCTTCGCGCTCTTCCGGATCGTCAGGATCTTTGTCCTGCCGCTCGAGCCACACTGAATAGATCTGCACCGAGTTTGGCGCCACGCCGCCGGTCGTGGCTTCAACGCGTTGGAAGAAGAGTTTGCGGCCGTCTGGTCCAAACCGCGGGTTCGCATCGTTGTACGAATCGAACGTGACCTTGTGTGGTTCCTTCTCCGCGCCGGACGCGGCAATCATGTAAACGTCCGAGGTGCGCGAGACGTCCGGTTTCGAGTAAGCAATCCACTTGCCGTCAGGCGACCAGACCGGCATGCCGAAACCGCCGTAACGAGAACTGTCGAGTTCAACCACCTGCTTCGTGGCGACTGTTAACTTGCGCAACTTGTCGTCTGACGAAGCAAACGCGATGTCCTTTGAATCAGGCGACCAGTTATAGCCTTGCTTGAGCGCGTCGATGTCGGTGACCTGCTGCGCCGCTGCGGAGCCATCGACAGGAACAACGTATAACTCTTCGCGTCCGCTTTGATCCGAGATGTAAGAGATCCACTTGCCGTCAGGCGAATACGACACTCCTCGATCGCGCGCTGGACCATCTGTCAGTTGTTTCAGATCGCCTTCTTCAACCGGCGCGGTAAAGATCTCGCCGTGAATCGACAACACGATGCGGCGTGACGACGGCGCGAGATCGTAATCGTCGGCTTGAGAGTTGAACGATTGGACTTCGCTGAGGTTCTCCTGCGTTTCGGCGTCGATGTTCAGATTGATTGGCGTGGCGCGTTTTGAGTTGACGTCGAGCTTCCAGATGCCGAAGTCGTGCTCGAACACGATCACGCGACCGTCGGAGCTAATCGCGGGCCAACGCACGTCGCCGGCTTTGAACGAAGTAACCTTATCTGCCTTACCACCGTTCTCTGAGATGCGCCAGATGTTTGTGAGACCAGTGCCGTCGCGATCGCTCACGAAGTAGATGTAACCGTCACGTCCCCACATGGGCCACGAATCGAGTCCTTCGAAGTCGGTGAGTTGCGTAAACTTCTTCGCCGCTACGTCCATCACCATGATGTCGCTCTGGTAAGAGCCGCGATAGTACTTGCGCCAATAGACTTGCGACTTCTGGTTGTAAGCCAGCCGGTTTCCGTCGGGCGAATACGAAGCCTGGACGCCCATGTCAGTGCCCGCCTTCCACGGCATACCGCCTTCCGTGCTGACGAGATAGAGCTGCGGCATGAAATCTTCGCCGCGGTTCGAAGTGAACAGGACTGAACGCGAATCCGCGGACCATCCGAGCACCGTGTCGTCGGCCGAATGCGTAGTCAACTGTTTCACCTGTCCGCCACCGGCAGGGATCAGGAAGACGTCAAGATTTCCGTTACGGTCACTCGAGAACGCGATCCATTTGCCGTCCGGAGAGAAACGTCCGTAAACGTCCCTGGCGCGATTGACGGTAAGACGTTGCACGTTCTGACCGTTGTCATCGGCGGTCCATATGTCGCCAAGGTACGTGAAGACGACGCGGCCGTTGTAGTAGTGCGGATAGCGAACGAGCCGCGCTTCGCGGCCGAACACCGAGATTGCTGCAATAAGAAGCATTGCTGCTGCGAAGAGAGTGGTTGTCTTTTTCATGGCTCCTGACCTGCGTAGTGGGATGGACTTACGGGAATGCGGAGGCGGGATTATATATGGGAAATTGCGGAATTGCGAAGGGCAATGGCATGATTGGCGCATGGCAATTCGCTGTCGCAAGATGGGCGCCGCTGATGTTCACGACGCGTTTCACATGCTGAGTGATTTTCTCAGAGCGGACGAACACTACCTCGCCAGCAGCCATGCTTACGGCGATCTCGGATTACAAGGTCTGAACAATGCGCTCGATCTGTTTTTAGAACATCCGGAACTCGGATTTGTGTGGATGGCGTACGACGACCAGGGCGTCGCCGGGATCTGTGTGGTGTGTTACGCGATCTCGACGTCGATGGGAGCCGTGGTTGCAAAACTGGACGACGTTTCTGTGAAGGAAGATCGTCGTGGAGCCGGGATTGGGACCGTGTTGCTGGATCAGTTAAAAGAGCAGCTACGCAAAGAAGCCGTCACACGAATCGACGTGGCAGTCCATCTCGAAAACCCGCAAGCGCGCCACTTTTACGAAAAGGCAGGCTTCGTCGCTTTAAATGAAGAACGCCTCTGCTGCTTGATCTGAGCCACAAAGAAGCACAAAACTGCGTTGCACCTCTTGTGCCTTTTTGTGGCTAAAGCCGAGAGATCTCCTCGAAGTATTTCGCAAACGCCACCATTCCTCCTGACGCCTGCTGCCAATCGAAGTTCTCATTCGGAGCGTGATAACCATGTTCCGGTAACGATAAGCCGAGGAACAGCACCGGGCACTTCAAAACTTTTTCGATACTCGTCATCGCACCGATCGTTCCACCGTCACGCACGAACACAGCATCGCGTTTGAACGCAAACTTCACCGCGCGTTTCAACGCCTCCGGCAATGGGCCTTCGACCACTGTGCGAAACGCGGGCGCCGCTGACTCAAACTGGATCTTCACGTCGCGATTTCGTTCTTTCACCGCGGCAGCAATCAACTTCTTGAGCCTCGCTGGATTCTGCGTCGGCACCAAACGACACGACGCTTTCACTTCGGCGCGCGGCGGCACGATCGATTTCACACCCGGCCCTTGATAGCCGCCGACAACGCCGTGGATTTCGAGTGTCGGCATGCCCCAAATGCGTTTCATCACTTCGAGCGAATCTTCCGTGCGCATCTTCTTCAGGTGGTGCGCTTTCTTGTACGCCTTGACGTTGAAGCCGCAGTTGGCCCAGTCCTGCAATTCCTTCTTCGACGGCGGAATCACGTCGTCGTAGAAACCTTTGATTTTGATTCTGCCGGTGCGCGGGTCGTAGATGTCGCAGATCAGTTGCATCAGCTCGGCGATGGGATTACGCGACGCTCCGCCCGTTTCGCCCGAGTGTGTATCGACTGTTCCGGTTTCGAGCGTGAGAATGAAACCAAGGAGGCCGCGTAAACCAGCCGAACTCGCCGGACGGTTTCGCGAAACCCAAACAGTGTCTGAAACAACTACTGAGTCGGTGCGCAAGTCTTTCGCGGCATTCGAAATGATCGTTTCGAAGTTGGGCGAGCCGATCTCTTCCTCAAACTCCCAAAGAAAACGGATGTTAACCGGCACGTCAGCTTCGATCGCGGCGCGTGCGCCGAACAGCGCCGTCAAAGCGGGGCCTTTGTCGTCAGTTGTGCCGCGACCGAAATACGTGTCGCCTTTTTTAGTAAAAACAAACGGCTCGGTTTCCCACGGT
>Ga0070698_100007575_pt1 | contig 11742 bp, 7 predicted proteins | sample KBSK1502metaG_FD_65477 | JGI IMG/M metagenome (GOLD analysis project Ga0070698, IMG submission 65477) | Corn, switchgrass and miscanthus rhizosphere microbial communities from Kellogg Biological Station, Michigan, USA - KBS K1-50-2 metaG | ecosystem: Host-associated > Plants > Roots >...
GTCTGGGCCGGGCGGCTGACCAACGACACGCTGGCACCGTTGCGCACGGTCCTCGGTACGGGGCGGCCGGTGTTCGATGGCGTGCCGCCGGGGCAGCAGGCGGTTCCGGCATCGGGGGACCTGGCGGCGGGAACCGGTCTCCCCGTCAACGGCGCGGGCCGTGCCCCAGGCACGACCCCGGGCGGGCCAGCCGGTAGTCCCGCGCCCCCCGGCAGCATGCGCGTGGCCGGCCGACCGGGCCGGATCGGGGCCCGCAGGCGGGGTTACGGCCGGCCGGTGGTGCCCACCAGGACCGGGCCGCCGACGGTGACCGGACGGTGGTCACTGCTGCCCGAGCGGGATTCCGACCCCACCCGCCGCCTGCACGCCGTCGCCCAGGCCCTGCTCGACCGGCACGGCATCGTGACCCGGGGATCGGTGGTGGCTGAGCGGATACCCGGCGGGTTCGGCGCGGTGTACCCGGTGCTCCGGGCGATGGAGGAGGCCGGCCAGTGCCGGCGCGGCTATTTCGTGGAAGGGCTGGGCGCGGCGCAGTTCGCCCTCCCCGGTGCGGTGGACCGGATGCGCGCCATTGCCGCGGCGCAGGAGGCGGCGGCGGAGGGCCTGCCCGGCGGGAGCGGGTACAGCGGGAGCGGGTACAGCGGGAGCGGGTACAGCGGGAGCGGGTACAGCGGGAGCGGGTACAGCGGGAGCGCGGACAGCGAGAGCGCGGACAGCGAGAGCGGGTACAGCGGGAGCGCGGACAGCAAGAGCGGCCACAGCGGAAGCGCGGACAGCAAGAGCGGCCACAGCGAGAGCGGCCCGGGCGGGGCCGGGCCGGGCCGGGCCGGGCCCGACGGGGCTGAGCCCGGCGCTGGCGGGGACGCCGCGGGCGGGCACCGGCGACTCTGGCCCGGCGAGCCACCGCCGCCCACCGGTGCCCCCGGGGCTCCGGGGAGTGGCTGGAGCAGCAGCGGTCCGGGGCCTGGCGGGAATACCCGGGGCGGCAGGGAGCCCGGGCCCGGCGGGAGTATCTGGAGCGGCGGGAGTACCTGGAGCGGCGGTCCCGGGGCCGGTGGGGGTAATTGGAGCAGCGGGGGTCCTGGAAGCGCCGGTTCGGCGGGAGAGGCCGGGAACGCCGGGCCGCCCATCACCGTGCTCGCGGCGGCGGACCCGGCGAACGCGTTTGGCTCGGCGCTGCCCTGGCCGGCCCGCCCCGGCGAGGTACCGGGCGCGCACCGGCCCGGCCGTAAGGCGGGGGCACTGGTCGTGCTGTCCGGCGGGCACCTCGTGCTCTACGTGGAGCGCGGCGGCAAGACACTGCTGTCCTGGACCAGTGACCCGGGGATACTGGTCCCGGCCGCGGCGGGGCTCGCCGAGGCCGTCCGCGGTGGGGCGCTGGGCCGTCTCACCGTGGAACGGGCCGACGGCACCGGGGTGTATGACACTCCCCTGGCCCAGGCCCTGGCCGACGCCGGGTTCCGGCCGACCCCTCGTGGCCTGCGCCTGCGCCGCTGAGGAAGCGACATAGCTGGCTGCTGTTGTTGCCGCGCCGAGCGCCGAGCCACGACTGGCTGCAGCGGAGCGCTTGGCCGCGCCATGGCGGCGGCGTCGCGCGTGATCAGGCGGCCCACAGCACGCGCAACTCGGGTGGCTTGCGGAACACCAGGCCCCGTGGCGCGGCCGGGTGCCCGGGGTCGAGGCGCAGCTCGGGCAGGGTGAGCGCGGCCCGGACCGCCGCCTGCGCCTCCAGCCGGGCCAAGTGTGCGCCCAGGCAGAAGTGCGGGCCGTGCGCGAAGGCAAGGTTCAGCCGGGCGCCCGGCCGGCGCACGTCGAACGTGCCCGGATCGGTGAATACGGCAGAATCGCGGCCCGCGCCCGCCAGCGAAACGGTGACTAGGTCGCCCTGGCGGATCGCTGCCCCGCCGAGGGTGACGTCGCGGGTGGCGTAGCGGTCCACTACGGCGGCCGCGGGCTCCAGCCGCAAGGATTCCTCGACTGCGTTCGGCACCAGGCCGGGGTCCGCTCGGACCAGGGCCAGCTGGCTCGGATGGCTGAGCAAGTGCAGGATCACGTTGCTGATCATTCCCTCGGTGGTCTCGATGCCTCCGAACATGATCACCGCCGCGTTGGAGATGACCTCGCCGGTGCTCAGCCCCGTCGCCCCGCCGTCCGTGCCGGTCCGTGCGGCGGCGGCCAGGAGCGAGGCTGAGCCGTCCGTCGAGCCGATCACTGCGGAGAGCCGGGCGCTGAGCGATCCGAAGGCCTCAGCCCCCGCCGTGACGACCTGATCCCGGCTGCTCGTCCCGGTCCCGGCCGACTGGTGTTCGCGCGCCAGGGCCGACACCGATCCCACGATCGCCGCGTACCAGTCGAGCACGGTCCTGGGATCGGTGTCGCCAAGGCCGAGTGCCTCGGCGACGACCGCCACGGCCAGCGGGCCGGCCAGGCTGCGCCGGACATCGGCGGTCCCGGCGGGGCGCATGCCCGCCACCAGGCGGTCGGCTTCGGCCGTGACGAACGCAGCGAGCCGGGCGTGGATCTCGCCCCGGCCGAAGCCCTTGGTGAATGCGGCCCGGTGACGGCCGTGTGCGGTGCCGTCCAGGGACAGCATGCTGGGACCCACGACTCGGGCCGTGGTGAACCTCGGGTCGTCCACGGTGAAGGTGGCGCTGTCCCGCATGACCGCGACCGCGAGGTCGTGCCTGGTTACCAGCCATCCGTTCAGGGCGGGCAGCCACGAGACCGGTTCGGTGTCCCGCAGACGGGCCAGCCAGGGGTGCGGGTCGTGGTCGAGATCCGCCAGGGATACGGCCGTACCCAGCGGAAACAGGTCGCGGCGGGGGGCGGGATGATCCCGTCCGTTCTGGTCACGGAAGGTCACTTTGACCACGGTATCCGGCCCTCGCCAGCCATCCGCACGCGGCGTGCCGAACCGCCTGTGCACCATTCACCCCCTCATAAGAGACATAATGCTGGGCATGAGGTTGTCTGCCCGTGCTGACTACGCTCTGCGTGCAGCCGTGGAGCTGGCCGCGACCAGCGGTGAGCACACCACGGCCGAGCAGCTGGCACGGGCGCAGCACATCCCGGCGAAATTCCTCGAAGCCATCCTCACCCAGCTGCGCCGGGCCGGCCTGGTGCGCAGCCAGCGGGGCCCGGAGGGAGGGTTCTGGCTGGCCAGGCCCGCGTCCGAGATCTCACTGGCGGACATCATCCGCGCCGTGGACGGACAGCTGGTCGGGGTGCGCGGGGAGCGCCCGGAGAACCTGGGCTACATCGGCGCGGCCGAACCGCTGCAGAGCGTGTGGATCGCCCTGCGCGCCAACGAGCGGGCCATCCTCGATGAGGTGACCCTGGAGCACATCGTCACCGGCGAACTCCCCGCGCGTGTCCGCGAGCTCATCGACGACCCCCGCGCCTGGGCCTAACAGCGTCTCAACTACACAGGCACCATGTCGGTGATGTCGCGGATGCGGCGGGCGACGTCGTCGTACCCCGCCTGGTGGCCGCTGGGCAGCTTGATGGTGCTGATAACCGGCTCGGCCCCGTCGCCCAGCTTGGCACCATCGCCGCGCTCCGGCGTGGCAGCCAGGTTGAGCCCGGCAGGCACGGCACCGGTGAACGGGACCACCGGACCCGCGAGCGCACCATTGTCGGCGGACCGCAGCGACGGCTCCCTGGTACCGGAAAGGACCGGCTCGCTTTGCAGTTCGGCCAGGGCGAAGTTGTCCGACACCTCTCGGAAGACCTGCGACAGCGGGGTTTCCAGCGCGCCGCAGATAGCCGCGAGAAGTTCCGAGGACGCCTCCTTCTGGCCGCGCTCGACTTCAGACAGGTAGCCCAGGGACACCCTGGCGGCAGCGGACACCTCACGGAGGGTACGACCCTGGCGCTGGCGCAGCCGCCGCAGCGCGTCACCAAGCAAGTGACGAAGCAGGACCATGTCGCGCTCCCTTCGCGAAGAGTCTGGCATTCCCCACGGTACCTGCCCTCACCGACACTCGGGGAGAGCGGACGGAGCCGTGTTCGCTGATGACGTAAACGCGGTAATCATGCAGACGTAACACTGTAATCAGGGAGCATCTTCCCGAAGCAGGTCAAGAAGCAGCCTCAGAGCTTGATCGACAGTGTCCCGGCGGATCCGATTCCGGTCGCCGGCCAGGGCCAGGCTGCGGGTGGCCGGGGACCCGGCGCTGGCCGCGATGTGCACGGTACCCGGCGGAAACCCGTCGGCTGGGTCGGGCCCGGCGACACCTGTCGTGGCCAGGCCCCAGGTAGCGCCGAGCCGGTCGCGGGCGCCCGTGGCCATGGCCATGGACACGCCAGGATGGATCGGGCCGTGCCGCGCCAGCAGGTCCTCGGAGACGCCGAGGAGCGCCGCCTTGAGCTCGGTGGCGTAGGCGATGACTCCGCCCCGGTACACCGCGGACGCGCCCGGGACGGCGGTGATCGCCGCGCCGAGCAGGCCGCCGGTGAGCGACTCGGCCGTGGCCAGGGTCTGCCCCCGCTCCCCCAGCACGCTCACGATCTGGGCCGCCAGCTCACCGGGGAGATACACAGGACCATCATGGCCTGCCGCGGAGGCGGCCGGGCCGGGAGCACGTCACCGCCGGACTCGAAGCACGCCGCGGCCGGGAACACCCCACAGCGGGAGCACCCCGCGGCCGGGAACACCCCGCAGCGGGAGCACCCCGCGGCCGGGAACACCCCGCGGCCGGGAACACCCCGCAGCGGGACCCAAAGCACGTCACAGCGGGTCCAGGATCACATCAGGGCGCTTGGCGGACCTGGTCGGGCAACCGGCCGGCGGCGCAGCCGGATGGCCCGGACCACGTAGTCGCCACCGGTGCCCAGAGTCACCACCACGGCCGCGGCCATCACCACCTCGCGCAGCCATTCCGGTACCCCGGGCAGCATGTATAGCGAGATCGCCAGCACTTGGAGCAGCGTCTTGAGCTTCCCGCCCCGGCTCGCGGCGATCACGCCATGGTGGATCACCCAGAACCGTAGCCCGGTCACGGCGACCTCCCTGGCGAGGATCACCGCGGTCACCCACCAGGCCAGCCAGCCGAGGTATGACATAGTCACCAGTGCCGCGCCGGTGAGGGCCTTGTCCGCGATCGGGTCAGCGATCTTGCCGAAGTCGGTGATCAGCCCGCGGCTGCGGGCGACCCGGCCGTCGAGCAGGTCGGTGACCGAGGCCGTGCCGAACGCGACGAACGCCGCAACCCGCCATCCCGCGCCGCCGGCCAGCAGGCAGGCCACCACCACCGGGACCAGGACCAGGCGGATCACCGTCAGCATGTTGGCCAGGTTGACGAGCCCGGGCTGAGGCGGCACCACCGCCCCGGCCACGTCCGGGGAAGGTGGCTCAGCTTCCGCAGTCACCGGCGCTCCGCCGGATCCCGTGGCCGGCGCCCCGCGGGGTCACCGCATTCCCGCCTGTGCCGATGCCACGGCCGGGGCGCTGATGCGGGCCTCGGCCACCAAGTCCACCCCCTCGGACTCGACCACCACGGCACTGACCATGTCACCCACGGCCAGGGGGGCCTGCGACCGCACGGTCGTGACCCCGTCCACCTCGGGCGCCTGGTGCGCGGCCCGGCCCTGGTAGTGGCCCTGGCCGAGCTGCTCTTCGATGAGGACGTCAACGGTTTCACCGCAGCGGTCGGCGGCGCGCTGGGCCATCAGTTCCTCCGCCAGGTCGGAGAGGTCGTCGGCACGGCGCGCGATCACTGCCGGGTCAATCTGGGCGCCCAGTGAGGCCGCCTCGGTCCCGTCTTCGTCGGAGTAGCCGAAGATGCCGATAGCGTCCAGGCGCGCCTGCGAGAGGAACTCTTCGAGTTCCGCGACGTCCTGCGGCGTCTCGCCGGGAAACCCGACGATGAAGTTGGACCGGACGCCGGCTTGCGGGCAAGCCTGCCGGATCTGGTCGAGTAGCGCGCAGAACCGCGGCCCGTCCCCAAACCGCCGCATCGCCCTCAGCACCCGGCCGCTGACGTGCTGGAAGGACAGATCGAAGTAGGGCGCGACGCCGGGGGTGGAGGTCATCACCTCCACCAGGCCCGGGCGCAGCTCCGCGGGCTGGAGGTAGCTGACCCGGATCCGGGTGATGCCGGGGACCGCCGCCAGGGCGGGCAGCAGTTCGTCGAGCAGCCGCAGGTTGCCCAGGTCCTTGCCATAAGACGTGGAGTTCTCGCTGACCAGCAGCAGCTCGTGCACTCCCTGGCTGGCCAGCCATTCCGCTTCGGCGACCAGGCCGGCCGGGGGGCGGGACAGGAAGGCGCCACGGAACGCCGGGATCGCGCAGAACGAGCAGCGCCGGTCACAGCCCGAGGCGATCTTGAGTGGGGCCACCGGCCCGCCGTCCAGCCTGCGCCGCAGCACCCGGGGCCCGGACGCCGGCGCCACGCCGGGCGGCAGGTCTGGAATGCCGGACACCGCCACGGGGGCGGGAGCGTCGGCCGCAGGGCCCGGGGCACCGGACGCCGCCCCGAGGGCACCAGATACCGGGCTGGGGATTCCATGGCCGGGAACGTGGCCTGTTGCCGCCCCGTGCCGCCCCGCCGGGGCGATGGGGAGCAGCCGCCGCCGGTCGCGTGGCTGGTGTGCGGGCCGCCGTTCGCCGGCGAGGACCGCGTCCAGCCGGGCACCGATGTCGGCGTAGTCGTCGAAGCTCAGCACCTGCGCCTCGGGCAGCGCCTCGGCCAGGTCGGTACCGTACCGCTCGGCGAGGCAGCCCGCCGCGACGACCTTCGCGGGCGAGCCGCTGGCGTCAAGCAGTTCGGCGATGGACTCCTGCTTGGCGGCCTCGATGAAACCGCAGGTGTTGACGAGCACCACGCTGGCGTCGTCGCGGTCGGTCAGGGTCCAGCCGGCGGCTTCGAGTCGCCCGGCAAGCTCCTCGGAATCGACCTCGTTGCGCGCGCAGCCGAGAGTGACCAGGCTGACGGTGCGCCGCTGCGCCGCGGAGGCATGACTCGAGGACACACCGGCAGACTACGGTAACCGCGCCCGTGCACCGGCCGGGGCCGCCACACCCTGGCGCGCGCTCTAGCCGGTGGCGGTACTGGGAAGCGGGTGACTGGGCCCGAAGTTGAGCGTCACCGGCTGGCCATACGCGCCGGGACGGCCCAGGTGCTTGCCGTTGACGGTGAGCACGATCCCGCCAGGGTTGCCGATCTGCATCGTCACCGCGTGCCGGAAGTGCCAGGTGCGGGTACTGCCGCTCAGCACGTAGACCTGGAACAGGGGCTGGCCATGCGGCCTGGTGAACTGGATCCAGCAGTCCTGGATAGCGGTGAGCCGGATGGTCAGACGGCGGGGGTGCGCCGCGGCCGGGGTGGGTGACGACTTGGCGGTGGGCGACTTGGACGCCGCGGAGTGGGTCCCGGACGACGCTACCGGCCGGGGCGAAGATCCGTGATCGACCAGCCGGAACACGCCGTAGCCGAGGACCAGGGCGAGCACGACGACCATCACCACGCTCCAGTTGGCGCGGCGCCGCTCCTTCAACTTGATCGGGGTCGATGGCTCGAACACGTCGGCCGCGGTAATCGCGTTCGGCGCGCCGTGGACCGCGTCGTACTCGCGAACCAGTTCCTCGGGGTCAAGCCCCACCACCCGCGCGATGCTCCGGATGTGTCCCCGGGCGTAGAAGTCACCGCCGCAGGCGGAGAAATCGCCTCGCTCGATTCCCCGGATGATCGTTTCCCGGATACAGGTCAGCTGGCTGACCTGTGCAACGGTGAGACCCGCCTGGCTGCGCGCTTGCGCCAGGGCGTCACCAACGCTCACGCGGCGCCTCCGTCGATAGCTAGCACTGCGGGCCGCCGCGGGGACACGGGCGCAGTGGCCTCCTGCCTAGGGCCCTGGTGTACGGGCGCCGTCACCAAGTGTAGACATGCCTAGGATCAGGGACATGGACACCGCGCCACCTCACTCGTCCTCCGCGCCTCGCAGCGACGCCAGCAATCCGGGCAAATCGTCCGGGATAACCAAAACATCCCTCGCCTTGGAGCCCTCGCTCGGGCCGACGATCCCCCGGCTCTCCAGCAGGTCCATGAGCCGACCCGCCTTGGCGAAGCCCACCCGCAGCTTGCGCTGGAGCATCGAGGTGGACCCGAACTGGGTGCTGACCACCAGTTCGGCGGCCTGGATCAGCAGGTCGAGGTCGTCACCGATGTCCGAGTCGACCTCGCGGGGCTTGCCCTCGGTGGCGGCGACGTCCTCACGGTAGACCGGCTGTGCCTGCTTCTGGCAGTGCGCGACGATCTCCCGTATCTCCTTCTCGGAGACGAAGGCGTTCTGCAGCCGCAGCGGCTTGCTCGCCCCCATCGGGAGGAACAGCGAGTCACCCTGCCCGATGAGCTTCTCCGCACCGGTCTGGTCCAGGATGACCCGGCTGTCGGTGGCGCTCGCGGCGGCAAAGGCCAGCCGGGAGGGCACGTTTGCCTTGATCAGCCCGGTCACCACGTCCACCGACGGGCGCTGGGTGGCCAGCACCAGGTGGATCCCGGCGGCCCGGGCGAGCTGGGTGATCCGCACCACGGCGTCTTCCACGTCCCTGGGCGCGATCATCATCAGGTCGGCCAGCTCGTCCACGATCACCAGCAGGTACGGGTACGGGAGGTAGGTGCGCTCGCTGCCCGGCGGCGGGGAGAGTTTGCCCGAGCGCACCGCCTTGTTGAAGTCGTCGATGTGCCGGAACCCGGACGCGGCCAGGTCGTCGTAGCGCCGGTCCATCTCCCCGACCACCCACTCCAGCGCCTCAGCGGCCTTCTTCGGGCTGGTGATGATGGGCGTGATCAAGTGCGGGATGCCCTGGTAGTGCGACAGCTCCACCCGCTTCGGGTCGATCAGGATCATCCGCACGTCATCGGGGGTGGCGCGCAGGAGAATCGACGTGATCAGCCCGTTCACGCAGGTCGAATTGTGTGTCGGAACACATGAGCGGCTCGCCAGGTACATCCTGCTGGGGCTGTTGACCGCGATGCAGCGGACCGGAACCGACTCGATGGGCCGGGCATCGACGATGTATCGCTGCCGTGCGGTACTGCCCGGGTTAGCCAAGCTCTGCCGGGCCAGTTTCCGGCCGAGCCGGAACACGGGCTCGTGCGGCGTGAAGCCAACTGTGTAAACGGTTGACGTGCTCTCGAAGCGGCCGTTGCAGCGCTTGGTTCTGAGCGTGGCTTTATACCCGAGGCCAAGCGCCAATTCCAGGACTCCATGTGCGAGATCCCTGTTGGTAGCCGCGAACTCGACCGTTCCGTGGGGGCTGCAGTAGCCATCTGTATCGAGCAGCCCGGCGAGCAGGGCGCGGCGCTGCGGGACGGAGGCGCGCAGATACGGCTCTGGAATGTGCTTGGGCCCAAGCTCCCGGAAAGTCCTGGCGAGCGTCCGATAGCGCGCACGGGGCGGTGAGCACGGGACGAACGTGCCTCTTCGTCCTTGCGGGAAGCGGCCACCCGCTGCGCGCAGCACTGCGGAGAGTCCGACGCCCGCATGACGTGCGGCCCGTTCCACACTCATTCCCTGAGCTGCCAGTTCGAGCGCCTCAGCGATGCGCCGCTCACGCTCGGGACGGTTCGAAATCGTGTATTGCAAGCGGGTACTGGCGTGATGGGTGATCACGTACCCGTCGTTGCGGATATGTTCCAGGATTTCCTTGTCGGCGCATGTGAACCTGGCGGCCATCGTGGCCCCGTCGCCGAGCCAGCAGCCAAACGTGTAAGGAGCCACCGGCAGGTCCCGCTCCGGGTAGTGGAGCGGCCCGCACAACGCGACCGAATGGTTGAACCGCCCCCAGCGGCGGAGCGATGCCGCGATCTGGGCGGTCGTTGCCGGCTCGGCATCGGCCGGGCGAACGCGGCTTGCGCCAGCGGGCGCAGTGATGCGTTCCACGAGTGCCTTGTAGAGGAGGTGACCCGAGTACGCCGGCGCCCAGAACCCGACTTCGCGCCCTGATCGGCGGTAGGTCGGCCGGATAACGCGCCCCTCCTTGGGAAGGCACCCGGCAGCCCGGTAAACCGCGTTGCGGAACTGATCACCGACATCGGCTATCACCTCGGCGGTGCCGATGAGCCGGTCCGGTTCGCCGAGAACCTCGGCCGCCCGATCGGCAACCTGAGCGACATCCGTCAAGGGCCAGTACGGAGCACCCCGAGGTGGCCTGGCCCGCTGCTGGCGTCCCGCCGCCGTATCGGTCCGCCACAAGTGCTCAGCATCCGCCACAATGACAGCGCCGTCGGAGAACTCAACCTCGTAACACGGCCGACCGTGCATCACGGGGGTAGCCCCGATCACCAGGCACGGCTCACCGTTCTCGTCAAAGACCCGGTCGCCCACCTGGACTTGACCCATGGTCGTCCAGCCACGCGGAGTTGGGATCGGCGTATCGAGGGCGAGCGCCTTGCCAGCACCAGTGGCGCCGGCAATCAACATATGAGGCATCTTCGCGAGGTTGGCGACGACCGTGCTGCCCTCGACGTCCTTGCCGAGGCCCACCACCATCGGGTGGTGGTCGGTGAGGGCGACCGGCGAGCGCAGCACGTCGCCCAGGCTCACGATCTCGCGGTCGGTGTTGGGGATCTCCACCCCGATCGCGGACTTGCCCGGAATCGGCGACACGATGCGCACGTCGGCGCTCTTGACTGCGTACGCGATGTTCCTGGTCAGCTGCGTGACCCGTTCCACCTTGACGGCCGGCCCCAGCTCGATCTCATACCGGGTCACCGTCGGTCCCCGGGTGAACCCGGTGACCCGGGCATCCACGTCGAACTGCTCGAGCACCTCGGTCAGCGCGTGGACCACCGTGTCGTTGACCCCGGTCCGCGCCTTAGGCGCGGTGCCGGGCCGCAGCAGCGCCGCGGGCGGCAGCGTGTAGCTGGAGTCGCTGGTCCCGGTGAGGGTAAGCTGCTCCCCCTTGCCGCCGCGGGGCCCGAGCGTGTCCGGGGCCTGCCCCGGCTTGCGCCCGGCCGTGGGCGGCCCGAACCGGAGCGCGTCGAGCAGCCGCTCGTCGTCCCGGGCCCCTTCCAGTTCGGCGGCGACCGCGCCCGCGGGGCGGGACGGCTCCTCCAGCACCGGGCCCTTGCGCCCGCTGGCACCAAGGCCACGGCCTGTACCACCTAGCAACGGCGTGTCGTACGGCTTGACGTGATCGCCAGCCTCGATGGCCGCGGGCCGTTTGCGCCAGGCGCGGCCGCCGCGGGCCGTCTTTTCCTCCGAGTCCGCGGCGTTGTCGGCCGGACCGGTCCCGCGCAGCATGGTGAGCCGTCCGGGCACCCGGTGCAGCGGCGTGCCGGTGATCACGAGCAGGCCGAACCCGCAGACCAGTGCCAGCAGTGGAGCCGCGACCCAGGGGGTCAGCGCCGCGACCAGCGGCGCCGAGGCGAAGAAGCCGATGAACCCCCCGGCCGCCCGGATCGCCCCGCTACCGGCGGCCGGCGACGGCGTGCCGTGCGCGATGTGCACCAGGCCGAGCACGCCCACGATCAGCGCCAGCCCGCCGATGACAATCCGCCCGGTCTCCGCGTTGCGGTCGGGATGGCGCAGGTAGCGGAAGGCGAGCAAGGCCAGCAGGATCGGCAGGACCCAGGCCGTGGAGCCGAACCCGCCGTGGGCCGTGTCGGTCATCACCTTCCCGGCGATATTGCCCATGTGCCACCAGGTGGTCGCGGCCACCACCAGGGCCGCGCCGAGGAAGGCGAGGCCCACCCCGTCCCTGCGGTGCATCGGGTCCAGGTCGGCGGCGCTGCGGCC
>Ga0070698_100007577_pt1 | contig 11742 bp, 8 predicted proteins | sample KBSK1502metaG_FD_65477 | JGI IMG/M metagenome (GOLD analysis project Ga0070698, IMG submission 65477) | Corn, switchgrass and miscanthus rhizosphere microbial communities from Kellogg Biological Station, Michigan, USA - KBS K1-50-2 metaG | ecosystem: Host-associated > Plants > Roots >...
CGGCGATCGATTACAGCGGCTCCTGGCGACGTGCCAGGCACGGCGGCTACGGCGGCGGCGCGGTCGCCTACTCGACGTCGAAGGGCGCGAGCGCGACCCTGACCTTCACCGGCCGGGCGGTCGCGTGGAACGGCCCGACCGGTCCGACCCGCGGACAAGCGAAGGTCTACATCGACGGCAACTACGTGAAGAGCGTCAACCTGTACCGCCGCTCGTTCGACGCACGGTCGCAGCTCTTCCGCACCGCCTGGAAGTCGAGCGCCACCCACACGCTCACGATCGTGGTCGTCGGCACCAAGGGTCACTCCATGGTCGCCATCGACGACTTTGTCGTAGCGAAATAGCGAGCGCCACTCCCCGTTAACGAGCCGCCAATACCTCGATCTCGATGCGGAAGTCGGCGGCCAGGGCGGTGACGCCCACGGTCGCCCGCGTCGGTGGCTCGCTCGGGAAGTACTCGCGGTAGACCGCGTTCATCGCCGCGAACTCGCTGAAATCGAGCAGGTAGACCGTGCACTTCACGACGTCCCCGAATCCGAGCCCGGCCGCCTCGAGCAGCCGGCCGACGTTGTCGAGCATCGCTCGTGTCTCCGCCTCGATGCCGCCGGGGACGGCGCCGTGGCCGCCCGGCGCGTTCCCGACTTGGCCGGCCAGGAACACGAACCCGTTGGCCTCGACGACCTGCGAGAACGGATAGTCACTCGGCGGGATGCCGGGGAGCTGCGGGACGGTCTTGGGCACGGGACGACCTCCTTCGATCAGAGCCGGCGATCGGCGGCTTCCACCGCGCGCTCGCACCACCAGGCGAGGTCCTGGGCCGCGGTCAGCCCGGACGGGAGCATGACCCCGGCGTCGGCGTCGAGGCCCTTCCGCCAGCCGCGCAGCAACAGGCCGACGATCCATGTCAGATCGAGCTGCGCCGGCCAGTCGCCGGCCAGGCCGGCGAAGTCGTGCGCATCGCTGCCGAAGCCCCAACGACCGCTGTCCCACTCGAGCGCCTGGCGGTATTCGCCGACGATCGACTCCGGCGTCGCCGGCAGCGAACCGCTGTTCGACACGAGGAACCAGCCGAGATCGACGGCGATCGGCGCGCGCATCGTCATCTGCCAGTCGATGAACCCGACGCGGTCGTCGGGGAGCATCGCGATGTTGGCCAGCTTGAGATCGCCGTGCAGCCCGATCGACGGCAGCCCGGCCAGGGCTGAGACCAGGGGAGCGGGGTTCTCCCCCAGGGCGTCGATCAGGGTCCGGGCCGCTTCCGGAGCCCGTCGATCGAAGGCGTCCCAACCGGCAAGGAACCGCGCTCCGACCGGGTTACCGGCACTGGCATAGGCCGCGGCCGATGGCCGCGCCAGGAGCGTCAGCCGTTCGGCGAGCGGACACCACGGCGGCGCGGGCTCGGCGGCGCCCTCGGCGCTCGACTCGAGGATCCGGCTCCACGGCATCGCGTGCAGCCGGGCCACTGATTCGATGACGCGGCGCAGGGTCGGATCGTCGATCACCGGGTCGTGGCCCGGCCGTTCCCACGCGATGAGCTCGGTCGACAGGTCGGGCATGAGGATGGCCACCCCATCGCCGTCGGCCGCGGCGCCGAGGTAGGCGATCGACGTCCGCGGGAGCCAGGCCATGGCGCCGGTCGGCCGGGCGGCCAGCCAGCCTTCGCGCAGGTCGTCGTCACGGGTGGCGCGGGCGATCCAGTCGGTCGCGAGCGAGGTCCGCTTCAGCACGAAATGCCGGCCCAGCGGGTCGATCAGGCCGGTGAACGTCGCACCGGACCAGCCATCGGTGGGGAAGGCGTGTTCGGGGCTGAGCTCGAGGCCGTGCTCCGTCAGCAGGTCGAGCAGCGTTCGGTCGCGCCAGCCGCCGGTCATCGAATCAGCAGGGCGCCGGCACGTCGTCGGCGCCGTCGGGGCCGCCATCGACGTACACCACGTGCGAATCGGGGCAGTTCCGGCTGAGCACCACGACGAGCGGCTCGGTCGCGGAGGCGTTCTCCTCGACGTGGATCTCGCCGGCGGGGATGTAGATGACGTCGCCGGCCGTGGCGGACATCTCGTGCTCCAGGCCGGTCACGCCCCACGTGTAGCGCGCCGCGCCCGAAAGGATATAGATCGAGGTCTCGCAGTCGCCGTGGTGGTGGATGCGGGTCTTGTCGCCCGGTGCGGTCGACACGATCGCGGTGTATAGCCGCTGGGCGCCGACGGTCGGCCGGGAGATGGCGATCGACCGCTCCATCCCAGCATGCTGCCCGGTCGTGGTCAGGCGCTCCCCCGGGCTGATGCGGGTGGTCATCGGCCGATGATAGGCCGCTACCATCCGGCCATGTCCGCCCCTGCGCCCGACTTGCCCCGGTTCCGCCTGTTCGACGGGCCGTCGCCGCTCACCCGGCTGCCACGATTCTCGACCGCGCTGGGTCACGACGTCGAGGTCTGGGTCAAGCGCGAGGACCTCCTGCCGCTCGCGTTCGGTGGCAACAAGCTGCGGAACCTCGAGTTCCTTGTCGGCGCGGCCTTGGCGGAGGGCGCCGACACCCTGATCACGAGCGGGCGGCGGTGGTCGAACCATTGCCGATTGACAGCGGCGGCCGGGGCGAAGGCGGGGTTGTCGGTCGAGCTGGTGCTGTCCGGGCCACCGGTTGACCCGCCGGGGCCGGGAGTGGGCTTGATGCGGGCTCTGGGCGCGGTGGTGCACCAGCTTCCGGATGCGGACCGAGCGAGACGGGAAGCGGAGGTCGAGCGGGTCGCGGGCTCGGTCCGGGTGCGAGGCGGTCGACCGTTCGTGATCGGGGTCGGTGGCTCAGGGTCGGTCGGGGCCTGGGGCCAGCTCCTCGCGGGTCTCGAGCTGTTCGACCAGGCCGCCGCGGTGGGTCTCGCGATCGACCGGATCGTCGTGCCGTCGGCAACGGGCGGGACCCAGGCCGGGTTGATCGCAGCGGCCGTTCGGCGCTCGCCCGCGGCCCGGGTCACTGGCGTGATCGTGGCCCGCCCCGCTTCGGAGTTGCGGCTGGCGATCGGATCGATGGTCGCCGATCTGGCCGCGATGGCTGGATCCGATCCCGGGGCCCGACCCGCGGCGTCAGCGTCCAGCCTCCCGATCGACTTCGACGATGGACAACTCGGTGACGGCTACGGTCGCGTGACCGCCGCGGCCACGGACGCTGCGGATCTCCTGGCACGGACCGAAGGCATCCTGACCGATCCGATCTACACGGCCAAGGCCCTGGCCGCCCTGATCGCGGCTGTTCGGAGTGGTGCCTGGGATGGCGAACGGATCGTCTTCTGGCACGCCGGCGGGCTGCCCGGGATCTTCGAGCCGCTCGACTGACCCGGGGAGGGGCGCGGCGCCGCCCAACGCGCCGCCGCCCAACGCGCCGCCGCCTTTGGCAGGACTTTCATGGGGAGAGAGTTATGGCCGATCGTCGAGGGACTTCGGGCCCATTCGTGGCAGGATTTTCATGGGGAGACGGTTTCGTCGCGAAATCGGGGCCACCGAGAGCGAATCGGGACACCGACCGGCCATAACGGTCCCCGGGTGAGGATCTTGCCAATTCGGCGGCCGTTGTCGCCGGCGCCACGCGGCTGCCCGAGCCGTCGCCCTCTCGCGCCGGCGCCACGCGGCGGCGCGACCCCGACCCGGCGGCGCGGCCCGAGCCGTCGCCCCGTCGACGGCCTGCGGCACGCAACGCAAGACCCCGGGCAGGAGCCCGGGGTCGTTGACGCGCCAGGACGACGAGGCGGCTACTGGACCGTGAGCGTCCCCGTCATGTTCGGGTGGACCTCACAGAAGAACTGGTACGTCCCGGCAGCCATCGCCGGCACATTGTTCGCGACCTTGGTGCTCGTCACGATCTCGCCCTTGTACGACGTGGCGCCCGAGGCGTCCTTGATCGCGAAGTTGTGGGGCGCCGAGTCCTGGTTGTCGAGCGTGACCTGGAAGGCCTCGCCGGCCGGAGCCGTGATCGACGTCGTCACGAACGCGAGGTCCTTGGCCACCACGACGATGCTCCCGTCCGCGGCCGGCGAGCCGGCAGGTGCCGATGCCGCCGGCGCTGGAGTCGATCCACCACCGCCGGAACAGGCGACGGCGAGGACGGCGACGGCAACGAGGCCGAGGCTCTGGACGAGGCGTTTCATCGGATCGGACTCCTTGTTCGAGGTTGCGCGGCCGGGAAGGCTCCCGGCCGCGCCATCAGGTCAGGCGCCGGCGCCCGCGGTACCGCTGCGGTTGGTCACGAGCGAGGCGAAGGACGCCAGCTCGCGCTTCACGACGGCGACGGGATTACCGTCCATCCGCGCGAAGTCGACGGCGAGCAGGACGATCAGCGTCACTTCGATGGCCTTGGCGATGTAGGCCGTCTGGAAGTACGGGCCCTGGATCGCCCAGGCCACGATGGCCGTCAGAGCGTAGCCGATGAGGCCGAGGCGGACCACCCAGCGGAAGCGGACAGCGAGGGCCAGCGGGATGGCGATCGCAACTGCGGCGACCGCATAGCCGATCGCGTTCAGCGTGAACAGCAGACCGCCCAGCGTGAAGTGGATGTATCCCGTCGCCAGGGCGAGCGCGACGATGGCGGCGCGGATGACGACGTCGGAGGTGCGGAAGCTCGTTCGGGAAGCGAACATGTCGGTGTCGGACCTCGTGGTTGCGGGTGACCGGTCAGGGGTGCCGTGTCGTGCCGACATCGTCTGGGCGGTGCTCGAGCGGCGCGCCCGGCAAGGGACACGGACGATCCGGGACGCTCGCCCAGCGGCGCGCCGGCCCCGGGTCCAGGTCCTCCTCGGCCGGATGACGTAGCCGCCCCGGCCGAACGGCGATGCCCGGCGCTGGCGGCCCCGTCGTATCCTCGCGCCGATGGCCGCCCCACCCCGACCGCGCCGCCGAACGTCGCCCACGCCCGCGCCCACGCCCGCGAGCGCGCCCGCGGACGAGCCGACGATGCCACCGACGCCCACGCCCGGACCGACGACCGATGTGGCCGCCGACGCCGACCGATCCACGACGCCGGACCCCGATGGCGGCGCCGGCGGCATCCACGATCTCCTCACGAAGGCGGTCGATGAGGCCGCCCGATTGCTCGACGCCGACGGCGCCATGGTTTACCTCGTCGACCCGACCACCGGGAACCTGCGCTTCGCCCACGACGCGGGCATCCAGAGCGAGCGGAGCCGTGCCTGGGTGCGCGGCCTCGAGCTGGCGCCCGGGACGGGGATGTTCGGTCGCGCCGTCGTCGAGCGCGGCGTCGTCGTCACCGACGACTACGGGACCGATCCGTCGTTCCGGCACGCGGCGGGAACCGACCGCGTCGTCGCCGACCTCGGCATCCACTCGATGGTCGTCGCGCCGCTCGTTGCCGGCGACAAGGTCTTCGGGGCGCTCGGCACCTTCTCCACCCGCACCGGAGCGTTCGACCGGGCCCAGATCGCGCTCGTCCGCTCCCTGGCGGACCACGCCGCGGTCGCCATGGCAAATACCCGCCTCATCGAGGATCTCGACCGCTCGACGCTGGAACTCGCGGGACGAGCGGAGGCTGAGCGGACGCTCCGTGACATCAACGTTCGGATCTCGGCAGCCGCGGACCTGTCCAGCGTCCTGCAGCTCGCCGTCGACGAGGCGGCCCGCCTGCTGCAGGCGGACGGCGCCCGGATCGATCTCGTCGACGCGACCTCGGGCCTGCTCCGCTGGGCCTATGCGTCGGGCGCCCTGCAGCCGGACGACGAGACGTGGCCGGACGACCCCGACGAGACGCTCGACCAGGGGATCTCCGGTCAGGCCGTCGTCCAGTCCCGTCCGTTCTGGACCGGCGACTACCAACACGACGAGCGCTTCCCCCACGGCCGCGGCGCCGACACCTACGTGGAAGCTGCGGGCATCAACTCGGTCATGGCCGCGCCGCTCGTCGGTGAGAGCGGAGCCTTCGGCGCGCTGACCACGTTCACCCACCGGCCCGATGCGTGGACCGAAGCGGAAGCCGGCGTCCTCGAGGCGATCGCCGCCCAGGCCGCCATCGCGATCGCCCGGATGCGCCTGCTCGAGGAGCTCGACCGCTCACGCAACGCCCTCGCGCGACGGGCGGAGGCCGAGCAGGCCCTGCGCGAGATCGCGGCGCGCATCACGGCGATGCGCGACCCGGCGGAGATCCTCCAACAGGTGGTCGAGCTCGCGAGCCGCCTGGTCGGTGGCCAGGGTGCCATCCTCGACATCCTCGACCCGGAGAGCGGGCAGCTGCGCTGGGCCTACGACGACGGGCTGCGCCGCAAGTTCACCGACGAGGAGCGGGCGAAGCTGTGGATCTCGGTCGGGGTCGGGGCGACGGGCCAGGCGGTGGCCGAGGATCGGGTCGTCATCGCCGGCGACGACCTCGTCTCGCAGTTCCCGCCCAGCCCGGAATCCACGGAGTTCTACGAGCGTACGGGCTTCCGCTCGATGATCGCCGCGCCGATCACCGGTGACGATGGGCCCCTCGGCGTCATCGAGGTGTACACGGTCCTGCCGGACGCATTCGACGAGGACGACGCCGCCCTCATCCGGGCGCTCGCCGGACAGGCGGCCATCGCCATCACGAATGCCCGCCTCATCGAAGAGCTGGCGTCGTCGCGGACCGCCCTGGCCCGCACCGCCGAGGCGGAACGCACGCTGCGCGAGATCGTCGCGCAGGTCAGCGCGATGCACGACCGCGAGGAGATCCTGCAGGCCGTCGTGGAGGCAGCCACCCGGTTGCTGCGCGGGACCGGCGCGATGATCGACCTGCTCGACCAGAACGCCACCACGATGGAGTGGACCTACCGCCAGACGGACGATGCCATCGCCTCGAATGCGGCCCTCCTGGAGGAAGTGGACCTCTCGCCGAATGCCGGCGTCTCGGGCACGGCGCTCGTCACCCGCAAGGTCGAGTGGACCGGCGACTACCTCGCGGACTCGCGCTTCGACCACAGCACCGAGCGCGACGAGTTCGTCCGCCGCGGCGGCATCCACTCGGTGATCGCCGCACCCGTGCTCCAGCGCGGCGACGTGCGCGGCGCGATCACCGTCTACTCGGACCGGCGCGACGCGTTCGACGAGCAGGATGCGGCCGTCCTCGCCGGCCTGGCCGACCAGGCGTCCATCGCCATCGCCAACGTGCAGCTGATCGGCGAGCTGGAGCGGTCACGCGAGGAGAACGCCCAGCGCGCCGACGCCGAACGCACCCTGCGCGAGATCGCCGCCCGCGTCTCCTCCATCCTGGATCCCGCCACGGTCCTCACCCGGATCGTCGCCGAGTCGGCCCGCTTGCTCGGCTCGGATGGCGCCCGCATCGATCTCTGGGACGAGCGCATCGGCGCGCTCCGCTGGGCCTACTCGACCGGTGAGGCGATGTCCGAGGTGCCCGAGTGGGGCCGCACCGGCGGCCTCAAGCCCCGCCAGGCGGTGGCCGGTCTCGCGTTCCACGAGCAGCGGCCGGTCATGACCGAGGACTTCCTGGCCGACGACCGCTTCGATACCACGCCGGAGATCGAAGCGTTCGTGCGCAAGGCCGGCATCCGGGCGGTCATCGCGGCGCCGCTGTCGGGCGAGGGCGACGAGCCCCTCGGTGTGCTGTCCGTCGTGTCTCGCGAGCCGGGCGCTTACACCGACACCGAGGTCGACCTGCTGACCGCGCTCGCGACCCACGCCTCGATCGCGATCACGAACGCGCACCTCATGGAAGAGCTCGCGCGCTCGCGCGAGGACATCGAGCGCCGGGCCGAAGCGGAGGCCAGCCTGCGCCAGATCGCGGCGCGGATCACCGCCCTGCGCGAGCCCGACGAGGTCCTGCAGCACGTCATCGACGAGGCGCAGCGCCTGCTGCGCGCCGACGGCGCCCTCATCGACCAGTTCGACCCCGAGACCGGCACGCTCCACTGGGCGTACGACGCGGGTGTCCCCGAGGAGCAGCGCGAGGCGCTGCGCATGACGAACCTGCATCTCGGGGAGGGGGCCTCGGGCACGGCCGTCGCCGAGGGCCGGGTCGTCCACGTCGGCGACTATCTCGAGGGCGAGTTCCCCCACGACGACCTGGTGGACTCCCTGGTCGAGCGGGCGGGCATCCGCGACCTCATCGTCGCGCCGATCATCGGCGACGCCGGCCCCCTCGGCGCCATCGAGGTGATGAGCCGCCGCCCCTACGCCTTCGACGACTTCGACGCCGCGGTCCTGGGTGGCCTCGCCGAGCAGGCCGCCATCGCGATCACCAACGCCCGCCTCATCGAGGAGCTGGAGCGCTCCCGGCTGGCCCTCGCCCGGCGCGCCGAGACCGAGCGGTCCCTGCGCGACATCACGGCGCGCATCGCCGCGCTGACCGACCCCGACGAGGTCCTCGAGCGGGTCGTCAAGGACGCGCGGCGGCTCCTCGCGACCGACGGCGCGCACCTGACCCGGATGGGCCCGACCGGCACGTACCTCGTCCCGGTCGTGGTCGCCGGCGCCGGCGACGACGCCACCCGCGAGTGGCTGATGGGCATGGAGTTCCCGCTCGGCGCCGGCATCAACGGCCTGGCCGCCCAGAGCGGGGAGCCGATCTGGACCTTCGACTATCTGGCTGATCCGCGCATCCCGCACGAGCCGGACGACCAGGCGGTCGCCGAGCGACTGGCGCTGCGGGGGATGGCCGCCGCACCGCTGCGAGCACCGGGCGGCGAGGTCATGGGGACGCTCGCCATCTCGACGGCGCAACCGCGCATCTTCGAGGCCGACGACCTCGACCTGCTCCAGGGCCTGGCCGACCAGGCCGCGATCGCGCTGACGAACTCGAACCTGCTCGCTCGACTGACCCGCGAGGAGGCGCGCTTCCGCGGCCTAGTCCAGACGACGCCGGACGTCATCTGGCACACGGACCAGGACGGCACCTTCACGTTCATGGCGGACACGGGCGAGGCCTTGTTCGGCTGGCCGATCGACGACATCGTCGGCCAGCATTTCGGCTTCCTCACCCGCCCCGACTCGATGCCACTCGCCATCGAACGCTACGCGGCCATCGGCGCGAACCCCGGCCAGGTCGAGCGGGTGCTGCTGACCCTGGTCCGCCGCGACGGCTCGACCTTCGCGGCAGAGGTCACCACGGCCGGCGTCTTCGAGGACGGTCGCTTCGTCGGCGCCCAGGGGACGGTCCGCGACGTCAGCGAGCGGGAGCGCCTGGAGCGCGACCTGCGCCAGTCGGAGGAGCGCTATCGCTTCCTGGTCCAGAACGCGCCGGACCTCGTGTGGTCGATCGGCCCGGACGCGCGGATCACCTTCCTGTCCCACGCCGTCGAGCGGCTGACCGGGTTCCGCCCGGACGAGCTGATCGGGCAGCACTTCGGCGCGATCGTCCACCCGTCATCGCGCGAGGTCGCCGAGATCGACTGGACCGAGGCGATGCGGGCGACGTCCGAGGAGGTCCGCGGCCGGCTCAACCTGCGCCATCGCGACGGGTCGCCCGTGCCAGCGGAATTCGTCGCGATCGCCTCACTGGACGCCGACGGCACGTTCCTGGGCGCCAACGGGTCGGTGCGGGACATGCGCGAGCGCGACCGACTCGAGCGCGAATTGCGTGCCTCCGAGGATCGCTACCGGACCCTCGCGTCGTCCTCGCCGGACCTCGTGTTCGCGACCGATGCCGAAGGGCGCTACACCTTCCTGTCCGATCGAGCCCAGACGGTGCTCGGCTGGGACAAGGCCGCCTCGCTGGGCCGTCACTTCATGGAGTTCGTGGCGCCCGGCTTCGAGGCCACGGCGGCCGCCAGCTACCAGGAGGTCGTCGCCGATCCGGACCGGGTCCACTCGGCCCGCATGGACTTCCTCGACGGGTCGGGCCGGCCCATCCCGCTCGACATCAACATCGTCGGCAAGGTCGAGGACGGCCGGCTCGTGGGCATCAACGGCGTCGCCCGCGACATGTCCGAGCGCACCCGCCTCGAGCGCGAGCTGCGCCGCCAGGCCGGGGAGTTGGCGGCCGGCGAGGAGCGCGCCCACCTCGCCCGCGAGCTCCATGATTCGGTGACCCAGGCGCTGTTCTCGATGACGCTCGTGTCGCGGTCCGCCGAGATGCTCCTGGGGACCGATCCCGAGGCGGCCCGTACCCACCTCACCCAGTTGCGCGAGCTCCAACGCGAAGCGCTCGCCGAGATGCGCGCGCTGATCTTCGAGCTCCGGCCGGGCAACCTCGAGAGTGACGGCCTGGTCCGCGCGCTCAAGACCCACTCGGCCGCCCTCCAGGGCCGCCTCGGCCTGCCGGTCGTGGTCGAGAGCGACCTCGAGGACCGCCTGCCGCTGGCGGCCGAGGAGGTCCTCTACCGCATCGCCCAGGAGGCGCTGCACAACGTCGTCAAGCACGCCGCGGCGCGGCAGGTCCGCGTCCAGGTCCAACGGACGGACGGCGGCGTCCGCCTCCGGGTCGAGGACGACGGCAAGGGTTTCGACCCGCTGAGCGTCCCCGACGGCCACCTCGGCCTCGCGGGCATGCACGCCCGCGCCGAACGGGTCGGCGCGACCTTCGCGTGCGAGAGCAAGCCGGGCAAGGGCACGTCCATCGAGGTCGGGCTTGGCCCTATCGCCCTGGCCGAACTGCAGGCTGCCGCCGCCATCGGCGAGACGGCCACAGCCGAGTCGTCCCCGGTCGAGACGCCATCGATCCGCGACGGATGACGTAGGGCGGAGCGGTCGTTCCGCCGAGGCGAAGGTGGGTCGAAGGACGCTGTCGCCTGGCCGACACCGGCCCCACCATCGGAGGCATGTCCGAAGACCCGGTCCGCACCGATGGGCCACTCCGCATCCTCGTCGTCGACGGCGACGACCGGGTACGCGAGAGCCTCGCGGGTCTCCTCGCCATCGGCGATCGGGTGCTCGTCATCGGCAGCTGCGGCCAGCCGGCGACGGCCCTCGAGCTCGTGACCGACTTCCGCCCCGACGTCGTCATCGTCGATCCCCGCCTGCCGGAGGTCGACGGCGGCCTGCGGCTCATCGCCGACCTGCGGGCCAAGTGTCCGGATGTCCGGATCCTGGCCATGAGCTCATCCGACGCGCACGAACGCGCCGCCCTTGACGGCGGTGCCCACGCCTTCATCCGCAAGACCTTCCGACCCACCGAGCTGATCGCGGCGATCCTCGCGACGCGGCAGCCGGCCGACGCCTGACCGACAACCTCCTCGAACCACCCAGCCGGAGGCCCCTGCTTTGCTAGACTCGATGGCGCCCGCCCCCACCCCGCCGACCACCCGCGGCGCGACGCCGCCAGGAGCTGATGTGACCGACACCGCCCCGATCCGCGTGCTGATCGTCGATGACCACGCGGTCGTGCGGACGGGGCTCAAGGTCTTCCTCGACCTTCAGCCGGACATGGAGGTCGTCGGCGAGGCGGCCGACGGCTCCGAGGGCGTGGCCATGGCTCGCCGCCTCGAGCCCGATGTCGTCCTCATGGATCTGCTGATGCCGAACATGGACGGCGTCACGGCGATCGGGCGCATCAAGAGCGAGCGGCCCGAGACCGAGATCGTGACCATGACCTCGTTCATCGAGGAAGAAAAGGTCACCTCGGCGCTCGAGGCCGGGGCGTCGGGCTACGTGCTCAAGGATGCCGAGGCGGAAGAGGTCGCGGCCGCGGTCCGCGCCGCCTACGCCGGTGAGGTCCATCTCGATCCGGCCGTCGCCCGCCTGCTGGCCCAGCGCATGCGCGACCGCAAGTCGCCCAAGGACGAGCTCGCCGAGCCGCTCACCGAGCGTGAGAAGGACGTGCTCCGGTTGCTGGGGCAG
>Ga0070698_100007578_pt1 | contig 11741 bp, 10 predicted proteins | sample KBSK1502metaG_FD_65477 | JGI IMG/M metagenome (GOLD analysis project Ga0070698, IMG submission 65477) | Corn, switchgrass and miscanthus rhizosphere microbial communities from Kellogg Biological Station, Michigan, USA - KBS K1-50-2 metaG | ecosystem: Host-associated > Plants > Roots >...
GGTATCGCCAGGGTTTGCCGTTTAACCTTGCTGCTTTGTCTTGGCTTGGCGTCTGGCGGGTCTCCTGGTCTTCGGATGGGGTTTGCCGACGGGGTGGCGGGGTGCTTTGTGCCGGTTTGCTGATCCTTTTGGCCGGCCGGGGCCGGGCCGGCCGGGTTTCGGCGGGGCTGCGGGGGTGCCGAGTGTGTCGCGGACGGCGCGAAATGCGCGCCGGACCCGGGCCGGGGTCATGGCGCCGGGGGGCTGCGGCCGCTGCCAGGGCAGCCGCTGGTCGGCGGCCAGCGCGGCGGCGGGGCGGAGCTGGGCGTAGGCGGCGGTGACCAGCCAGGTCCACCGGTCCGCGGCGTGCGGGTCGCGGATCTTGGGGGCGGTCCAGCCGAGTACCTGCTTGAAGAACCGGAAGGTGTGCTCGAGGTCGAACCGGCGGGCGTAGGCCTGCCACAGCACGGTCACCTCGGCCGGGTCCGCGGCGGGGGCCGAGGCCCACAGCCACAGCGGCTTGCGCTCGCCGCCGGGCCGTAGCTGGATCAGGGTGCCCTCGACGACGGGCAGCGTGCCCGGGTGGCCGGCCCAGCCGTTTTCCCTGGCGAGCTTGGGGTGCATCCGGTGCCAGGCGGAGACCTGCGCCGGGCCGTGCCGGGCGGTCTCGGCGGCCCAGGCGGCCGCCGGGGCGGCCCAGGTCGCCGGGCCGTCGCAGCGGACCGCGGTGCCGTGCACCCGGGCCCGGCCGGCCAGCCCGGCCGGCTTGGGCGCCGGCGGCCCGTACATGACCCGGTTCGAGCGCAGCCGGGCGCACAGCACCACCGGCAGATCGGCCAGCAGCCAGGCCAGCCGGGTCACGTCATACCCCGCGTCCAGCACCACGATGATGCCGCCGTCGCCCGGCCGCCACTGCCCGGCCGTGACCAGCCGGCCCACCACCTCGCGGACCTGCGCCGCGGTCACCCCGGTCGGGTCATCGCCCGGCCCGAGCCGGACCGCGTCCAGCGGCACCGTCCACGACGACGGGCCCGGGCCCAGCGCGGCTGCGAACGAGTACGGCCAGCCCGGGATCCGCTGGCCGCTGCCCCGGCCGCGCGCGGGCACGTGGCAAAACAGCCGCTCCGCGCTGGTGCCCGCCTCCGGCCGCAGCCAGTTACACACGTCGACCGCCAGCCGGATCCGCCCGTCCGGCCAGCCCGGCAGCGGCAGCCCCGCCAGGCACCAGCGCAGCCGCGCCACCTCGACCCGGCCCGCGTTCAGCGCGTCATACACCGCGCCGTGCCCGCGCCGGTGCCCCGCCGCCAGCGACAACCCGGCCAGCACCCGCACCGGCCCGTCCGCGCACAACACCGCATCGGCCAGGTCAAACAGCTCATCCCCGCGCGCGGCCAGACAGCCATACAACTCCCGGCGGAACCCGGCCAGCACCCGCCGCGCCCGGTCCGCCTCCGCCGCGCCCTCGCCCGCGCCGCCCAGCCACGCCATACTGAAAGCCACGGCCACCGCCTCCACCGTCACGTTCTCCGTCAAGAACCGACGATGCCACGCGGTGGCCGCCCACGTCAGCGGACAAACCGGACACCACGCCAGCCCCGCACCCAAACCGGGCCGGCCAGGTTAAACGGCAAACCAGGGCAATACCAGCTCTTCACGTCGTCGGGAGATCTCTGATTCCGTCTCACATACTGAGATAATGGGGGTCCAACCGGACTTTGCCGAACCGCCCGGGCTCAGACGCCGGTCTCGGCGATGATCTGGCCGGCGGCGACGGCGTCCGCCAGCGCCTGGTGGTCGCGCTCGTTCTGGTCGGCGTAGGCGGCGGCGAACCGGGCGACGGCCTGGTCGAACACGTCCGAGCCGCCGAGGTAGGCGGCGATGGCGATCCGGTCGCCGGAGCGGGCGTGCGCCCGCGCCAGCGTCCAGCCGCACACCTCGCCGTACAGCCGCATGACGCGCGGCGTCATCGTCTCGATCGTGAGGGAGACTTTCCAGTCCCGCAGCTGCCGGACGTAGTAGTCGCGCTGCCGCCCGTCCAGGTCCGCGTCGATCCGCTGCCAGCCCAGGAAGATGTCGCTGGACGCCTGCATCAGCCGCTGCCCGGCGATCACCCGCTGCCCGTGGTTGCGGTAGCTGCTGGCCCCGCAGAACCGGCTGAGCACCGAAGCCTCGGCTTCCTTCACCTGCAGGAACAGCGGATCTGAGGCGTCACGGCCGTGCATCAGGACGATCCAGCAGCGGGTGCCGACGCTGCCCACGCCGACGACCTTGCGCGCCATGTCGGCGAACCTGAACTGCTCCAGCAGGTACCTCCGGTCGGTCTGGAGCGTCCGCCGGTAGCTGGCGATGAGCCCGGCCAGCTGCCCCTCCACGGCCGCCCGGTCCGTCTCCTCGGGCAGCAGCTCGTCGACCGGCACCAGCACCGGCGGGTCTGAGACGATCCGGCGCCGGCCGGCCTCCAGGCGGGTCAGCTTGGCCACCTCGGCCATGCTGTCCCTGGTCCGCGCCTTGGCCAATCCCCGGTCCGCCAGCTCGCGCTGCCGCGCGGTCAGGCTCGGCTCGATCTCCGCCCGCAGGTCGTCCACGTCGGCGCGCGCGTACCAGACCTGCAGGTTGGTCATTCCGGCGAATTCGCGCATCGCCCGGCGGTAGCGGGCCGCGGCCGCCGTGGCGATCCGGCCGCGCTCCTTGCCGCTGAACCCGTTGTCCCGCCCGGCGATGTCCAGGCTCGCCGCCAGCCGCTTGACGTCCCACTCCCACGGGCCGGGCAGGGTCTCGTCGAAGTCGTTGACGTCGAAGACCAGGCGCCGCTCCGCCGAGCCGAAGATGCCGAAGTTCGACAGGTGGGCGTCGCCGCACGCCTGCACGGCCAGCCCGGACACCGGGGTGGCGGCCAGGTCGCTCGCCATCGGCAGCGCGGCACCGCGGAAGTAGCTGAACGGGGACACCAGCATCCGGCCGTACCGCACCGGCACCAGCTCCGGCACCCGCGACGCCGCCTGCTCCGCCAGCAGGCCGAGCGGGTCAGGCCGGTCCGGCGGCGGGTCGAACACGGCGTGCCGGTCCCGGGGGACCGCGGCGCGGGCCCGCTTGCCCCTGGCCGCGCGCTCCGCCGGGGCCAGCTGCGCCAGCCCGGCGTCCAGCCCGTAGCGCCCCACGCTGCGCGGCGGGGCGGTCATTTGCGCACCCATCATCGGCTCCTCTCGCGGTGCCCTGCCGCAATCCATACCCAGAAGGAGCCCGAACGGCTGCCGCCATCAGGATTTTCGGGCATTCGAGCTGAGGTAGCACCCCTGTACCTGACTTCCGGCGGGCGGGAAACAGATGTACTTATAGTCCGCGGCGTCGTGGCTCAGAAACCGCCCGATGCACTGATCACGAGTGGTCCGGCCATGGGCGGCACAGAAAGCGAGCGCTTGACTGCCAACCTGGCACTCCATGATCGTCTGAAGGGGCCGCCGGGCCGGTATCTGCACGTGCTGGGTTACCTGGGTGGCGGCGATCGAGCCTTCGCCGACCGCGGAGGCGACGCGTTCGACCGAACCGTGGCGGACATCGTCGGCGGCGAACACGCGCAACACCGGCGTGGCCGCTTGCCGGTCCAGCACGAGCGGCACGGGAACGCGCAGGCTGGGCGCGGCCGGCCCGCCCCGCGAGACGATCAGCACGCGCCCGGTTCCTTTCCGTATGAGTGATCATCTCTCGTAACTGTTAGAATCTCTAACAAGAGCATGAACCTGTTACGATGCTGCTGTCAACCGTGGAAGGATGGATCCGTGCCAGCAGCGCCCGCGCCCGAGCCGACGACCATGCGCGAGCGCTACCGGGCACAGGTGCGCGGCGAGGTCAAGCAGGCGGCGCTGCGCCAGCTCGCGGAGTCAGGACCGGCGGGCCTGTCCGTCTCGGCGATCGGCAAGGAGCTGGGCGTCTCCGGGCCCGCGCTGTACCGCTACTTCGCCGGACGCGACGAGCTGCTCACCGAGCTGGTGATCGACGCCTACCAGGACCTCGCCGAGGCGCTCGCTGCGGCCGCCGGCCGCGCACCGGGCCGGGACCCGCGCGCCCGGTTCGAGGCCCTCGCCCGCGCCTACCGGTCCTGGGCCCTCGCCCAGCCGTACCGGTACCGGCTGCTGTTCGGGCCGCCGCTGCCCGGCTACGACGCGCACGCGAAGCGACTCGTGGACGCCTCCGAAGCCTCGATGAACGAGCTGCTCGCCACCCTGCGCGGGCTCGGGGACCCGGTGGTCGCGCCGCCCGGCCAGCCGCTCGCCGCCCAGCTTTCCGCCTGGGCGCAGGCACACGGCTTCGCCGTCGACCCGGCGATCGCCTTGCGCGCCGTGCTGATCTGGAGCCGCCTGCACGGCGTGGTGAGCCTGGAGATCGCGGGGAACTTCGCGTCCATGGGCCTCGATCCCGGCCAGATCTTCGAGGCCCAGCTCGCGACGCTGACGGCGTGAGCGTGATGAGTGAGGCGAAGCCGTTCGGAATCGCCCTGATGACGGCGTGCAGGGGGACCTACGGCGACCTAGTCTTCACCTCGAGGAGGTGCCGTGGACGGTTTCTTGCTCACGTATGACGGGTTCGATCCCCCCTCCGAGGGGCTGCGCGAGGCGCTGACCTCGACGGGGAACGGCTACCTGTGCACGCGCGGCGCGGCGGAGTGGGAGGACGCCGACGGCGTGCACTATCCGGGTACCTACGCGCACGGCGGTTACAACCGCGAGACGACGATCATGGGCGGGCTGCCGGTGCTCAACGAGGACCTCGTCAACCTGCCGAACTGGCTGGTCCTGCAGCTGCGCATCGAGGGCGGGGAAGCGATCCGGCTCGCCGACGTGGACCTGCTCGACTACCGTCACGAACTGGACATCCGGTACGCGACCCTCGTCCGCCGGGTCCAGTTCCGCGACCGCACCGGCCGGGAGACCACGCTGCGCAGCCGCCGGTTCGTCAGCATGGCCGACCCGCACCACGCGGGGATCGAGTGGACGCTCGTGCCGGAGAACTGGTCGGGGCGCGTCGAGGTGGTCGCGGCGATCGACGGCCGGGTGAGCAACGGCGGCGTCGCCCGCTACCGGGAGCTGGAGGGCCGGCACCTGGACCCGGTGTCGCCGCGGACGTTCGGGCCGGAGGTGATCGCGCTGAAGGCCGAGACCCGGCAGTCGAACCTGTACGTCAGCCAGGCGGCCCGCACCCGCGTGTTCGGCGGTGACCAGCCTGACCAGCCGGTCCCGGTCGAGCGGCGGCTGTACCAGATGGAGGACTACATCCAGCAGGTGCTGGCCTTCGACGTGCGGGAGGGCGCGGCGACGCGGGTCGAGAAGATGGTGACGTTCTACACGTCGCGGGACCCGGCGATCAGCGACACGCTGGTGAAGGCGGCCACGTCGGCGGCCCGGCACACCGACTTCGCCGCCACGTTCGGGCGCCACGCCACGGCCTGGGACGAGCTGTGGCAGGCGTGCGACCTGCGGGTGTCCGGGGACGAGCGCGTGCAGCAGTTGCTGCGGCTGCACATCGCGCACGTCCTGCAGGTCTGCTCGCATCACACCGCCGATCTCGACGCCGGGCTGCCCGCCCGCGGGCTCAACGGCGAGGCCTACCGCGGGCACGTGTTCTGGGACGAGATCTACGCGCTGCCGTTCTTCAACATCCGGCTGCCGGAGATCACGCGCGGGCTGCTGATGTACCGCTACCGCCGGATAGGCGAGGCGCGGGCGGCGGCCCGGGAGGCCGGGCTGCGGGGCGCGATGTTCCCGTGGCAGAGCGGCAGCGAGGGAATCGAGGAGACCCAGCGGGTCCACCTCAACCCGGTCTCGGACCAGTGGGAGCCGGACCTCAGCCGCAATCAGCGGCACGTCAACGCGGCGATCTTCTACAACATCTGGCACTACTTCCAGGCCCGGCACGACCAGGCGTTCCTGCGTGACTACGGCGCGGAGATGATGCTCGAGATCACGCGGTTCTGGGCGTCGATCGCGCACTTCAACCCCCGGCGCGGGCGCTACGAGATCCACGGCGTCATGGGCCCGGACGAGTTCCACGAGAAGTACCCGGACTCGGCGCAGGGCGGGTTGCGCAACAACGCCTACACCAACGTCATGGTGTCGTGGCTCTGCGGCGTCGCCGGCCAGGTGCTGCCGCTGCTCCCGGCCAGCCGCGCGGAGGCGCTGCGCACCCGGCTGGACATCGGCGACGACGAGCTGGCGGTGTGGCAGGACATGAGCCGGCGGATGTTCGTCCCGTTCCACGGCGACGGGATCATCAGCCAGTTCGAGGGCTACGAGGACCTCGAGGAGCTGGACTGGGACGCGTACCGGGAGAAATTCGGCAACATCCAGCGGCTCGACCGGATCCTGCGCGCCGAGGGCAAGGATCCCAACCGCTACAAGGTCACCAAGCAGGCCGACACGGTGATGCTGTTCTTCCTGTTCCGGCAAGAGGAGCTGCACGAGATCTTCGGGCGGCTCGGGTACGAGTACCGGGCCGACACGCTGACGCGGAACGTGGCCTACTACGACCAGCGCACCACGCACGGGTCGACGCTGAGCTTCGTCACCCACGCCGGGGTGCTCGCCGCCGTGGACCCGGATAGCTCGTGGGAGCGGTTCCTGGTCGCGCTGCACAGCGATGTCGACGACGTCCAGGGCGGCACGACGAAGGAAGGCATTCACATGGGGGTCATGTCCGGGACCCTGGACCTGGTGCAGCGCACCTACGCCGGCATCCATTGCCGCGACGGCGTGCTGCACTTCAATCCCCAGCTCCCCAGCAGGCTCGACAGCCTGTCGTTCACGATGCAGTTCCGGGAGACCCCCATCCAGGTGACGCTCACCGGCGACCGGCTGAGGCTGGCCGTCCACCCGGAGGGCACCAGCAGGCCCATCAGGGCCGGAGTCCGCGGCGATGTCCGTGAGCTCTGCCCGGGCGACCAGACCGTGTTCGGGCTCGGCCGGGACTCGGCGGACTCCGGGCCCTCCACCGTCGATTGAACCGTCGATTGAAAGGGAGGCCGCGTGCCGAAGTTCCAGGGATCGATCTTCGACGTCGACGGCGTGCTGGTCGACTCGCCGCACGAGAAGGCGTGGCGCGAGTCGCTCCGCGAGCTGATGGAAGGCGGCTGGCGCGACATCCGCGACCTCACGACGTGGTCGCCGGACGCGTTCACCTCGCACGTCTACCAGCAGTACGTGTCCGGCAAGCCGCGCCTGAGCGGCGCCCGCGCCGCCCTCGACCACTTCGGTGTGCCCGACGCCGACCAGCGCGTCGATGAGTACGCTCGGCGCAAGCAGGAGATGGTCGTGCGCCTCATTCAGGCCGGCGACTTCACGGCCTATCCCGACGCGCTGCGCCTCGTCATCGCCACCAAGGACGCCGGGATGCTCATCGCCGACGCGTCGTCGTCGAAGAACGCCGGGTTGTTCCTGAGCCAGATCCGGCTCGACACGTTCGCGCAGGAGCAGGGGATCTCGTCGCCGACGCTGCGGCCCGGCCTGACGCTGCTGGACTACTTCGACGCCGACGTGTCGGGGCGTGACTTCGCCCGCGGCAAGCCCGACCCGGAGATCTTCCTGACCGCCGCGCGCGAGCTCGGCGTCGAGCCACGGCACGCGATGGTGATCGAGGACGCCTCCGCCGGGGTCCAGGCCGCCAAGGCCGGCGGCATGGCCTCGATCGGCATCGCGCGAGCCGACGACGCCGCCCTGCTGGCCGCCGCCGGCGCCGATCTGGTGGTCACCACGCTCGACGACGTCGACACCACAGCCCTGTCCGAGGGACGGCTGGCGAGGCGAACCGGCGAAAGCAGCGCGCCAGCGGGGTGATGCCTGGTCCCAGGGTTATGCCTGGTCCCAGGGTTATGCCTGGTCCCAGGGTTATGCCTGGTCCCAGGGTTATGCCTGGTCCCAGAGTTATGCCTGGTCCCAGGGTTATGCCTGGTGCCCGTCGGCAATCCAGTCCCGGAAGAGCTGGACGCTGTCCGGCGACCACGGCGGCTCCCCGCTGCGACGTGGCGGCATGGTCCCCGCGCTGACCATGTTCAGGACCTGCTGCGCGTGGCCCGGATCGCGCATGTAGTCGAAGTCATCCAGCGAAACGCCCAGGTTCTTCATGTGCGCGATGTCCATCTCGGTGAACAAGGGCCTGATGTCGCGCGCGAAACTGACTGCCATCGGCTGGCTCCCTTCTCGGCTCGGCTCGCTCAGCGCGGCGTAGCTGGTACCGCCTCACGATGCCAGACCCAGCGTGATGGCGTGCAGGGCCAGCCCCACGCACGCGCCCACCACCGTGCCGTTGATGCGGATGAACTGCAGGTCTGGCCCGAGCAGCAGCTCGAGCTGGCTCGACGTCTCGGTGGCGTCCCATCGCTCGATGGTCCCCGTGACCAGCTCAGCGAGTTCGTCGTGGAACTGATCGGCGAGCGCCCGGGCGGCCGACTCGGCCATGCGCTCGAGGCCCTCATGCAGGACGCGGTCCGACCCGAGGCGCTGGCCGACCGCCACCAGCAGGCCGGCCAGCCGGCGGCGCAGCTCGGAGTCCGGGTCGGCCGCCTGGGCCCGCAGGGCCTCCTTGGCCCGCTGCCACAGCGACGAGGACCAGTCCCGGAGCCCGGCGCTACCCAGGACGTCGCGCTTGAGGCGCTCGCCGCGCTCGCGCAGCTCCGGGGATGTCTCGAGGCGGTCGGGGAGCCCCTTGAGCCACTCCTCGAACTGATGCCTGGTCTCGTCCTGCGGATCGGCGGCCATGGCCACCAGCCGGTGCCGCAGCCGGGCGAACAGGCGGTCGAAGACCCGCCGGTAGACCGTGTCGGGCACCCAGCGCGGCGACTCGGCCTCGAACAGCTCGCGAAGCTCCTGGTAATGATCACCGACGTAGCGGTCGGCGGCGAGCACGATGGCGTTGAACAGATCGGCGTGGTGGCCGCCCGCGATGGCGACCCGGAGGGCCCGCCCGGCCAGCGGCGCCACCTCGACGGCGTCCACCGCCCGGGTCAGCTCGGCGGTCAGCGCGCGCTGGACATCCTCATCGCGGAGAGCGTCGGCCACCGTGACCACCGCGTTCGCGGCGTAACCGGCGAAACGGGCGGCGTTGGCCTCGTCGGCCAGCCACGCGGCCAGGCGGGAAACCACGCGCGCCGAGCGGACCCGCTCGGCCAGGACGTCGGCGTTCAGGAAGTTCTCTTGCACGAACTGGCCGAGCGTGGCGGCGAACTGGTCCTTGCGCTCGACGAGCAGCGCGGTGTGCGGGATCGGCAGGCCCAGGGGATGGCGGAACAGCGCGGTCACCGCGAACCAGTCGGCGGCGCCGCCGACCATGGAGGCCACCGCACCGGCCTGCACGAAGCCGAGCAGCGTCCCGTGGGCGCCGGCCGCGGTCACCCCCACGAACAGCGCCGTCACCGCCACCAGCAGGCCGGTAGCCCGGCGGCGCGCGGCGGCCAGGCGCCGCTTCCGCAGCGCCACGGGCTCGCGGTCGAGCGCGGGCAGGTCGAGTGGTTTCATCAGGCAGCCAGCCTAGGCCGGCCGCCAGCTTGCCGTGCGGGCGCGGTACGCGGCCAGCAGCTCGCGCGCTCAGCCCGCGCTCAGCCCGGCCCGCGTTCAGCCCGGCCCGCGTTCAGCCCGGACCGGGCCTGGACCGGACCGGACCGGGCCTGGACCGGACCGGACCGGGCCCGGACCGGACCGGACCGGGTCAGTGCATCGGGATGAGGACCTTGTTGATGATGTAGACGGTCGCGTTGGCGGTCTGGATGTTGCCGCAGATCACGTCCGCGTTGTTGACCTCGTAGACCGAGCCCATCTTCGACGGCTTGAGCGTGCTGCCCTCCAGCGTGGTCAGCGGCTTGCCGCTGGCGATCTGGGCCGGGGTGACGCGGCCGTCCACGACGTGATACTTGAGGATCTTGGTCAGCTCGGCGGCGTTGTGCAGCATGGCCATCGCCGAGCCGTGCAGGCTGGCGAAGGCGCTGTCCGCGGGCGCGAACACGGTCAGAGCGTGCATCGAGTCCAGCGCGGCGGTGAGCCCGGCGCCCTTGACGGCCCTGGACAGGTCGGACAGCAGCGGGTTGTGGCCGGCGGCGGTGGCCACCGGGTCCATGCTCATCGAGTGCAGGCTGCCCATCCCCGTCGCGGGAACCATGCCGCAGTCCGAGCCGAACACCGCGGAGGCGGTGTGCGTCATCGCATGACCGGCCATCGGGTGGTGCGAGTGGGTGGCCGAAGCGGCGGGAGTGCCGGAGCTGCCGCAGGCCGCGGCGGCCAGGGCCAGCCCGGCGGCGACCGCGCTCATCCCGGCGGCACGGCCCGCCCCGGTCCTGCTGGCACGGATGAGATGCATGTACCTCTCCTCAGCGATTTAGCGGACTTCTACACCCGGGTATTCGGCGCGCGGGCGGGACTGCATTGCCCGTCAGCCGTCATTGCTTTTCCGGAACGGCTTCGCCCGCCCGCACGCGGCCGTCGCCACCACGGGCCGCGGGGTCAGGGCCAATACGCCGCGGCGGCGGCGGCGAATAACCAGTGTGCGGACACCACGCGGCCCCCTGCGGGCAGGCCCCGGCCCGGCGGGCCCGGCCGCGCCCGGGACCAGCCTGGCCGCCCTGCTACGCCAGATCGCGGGCGGCGACGAGGCCGCGTTCGAGGCGGTCTACGACCACATCGCCGCGCCGGTGTACGGGATGGTCCGCCGCGTCCTGCGCGACCCTGGCCAGTCCGAAGAGGTCACCCAGGACGTGCTGATCGAGATCTGGCGGACCGCCGCCCGGTTCGACCCCGGCCGGGGCAGCGCCATGGCGTGGGTGGCCACGATCGCGCACCGCCGCGCCGTCGACCGGGTCCGCGCCGAGCAGGCCTCGGCCAGCCGCCAGCAGCGGTCCGCGACCGCGACCGTCCCGTACGACGACGTGGCCGAGACCGTACAGGCCAGTCTCGACGCGGAGCGGCTCCGCCGCTGCCTGGGCGCGCTCACCGACCTGCAGCGCCAGGCGGTCACGCTGGCCTACTACTGCGGCCACACCTACCGGCAGGCGGCCGCCCTGCTCGGCGTGCCCGCGGGCACCCTCAGCACGCGGATGCGCGACGGGCTGATCCGGTTGCGCGACTGCCTGGAGGCGCGGCGATGACACCCAGGCGTCCCCACCCGCACACCCTGACCGGCGCCTACGCGCTGCACGCCCTGACGGGCCCGGAGGCGGCCCGGTTCGAGCGTCACCTGGCCAGCTGCCCGTCCTGCGCCCAGGAGGTCGGCGAGTTCGGCGAGACCGCCGCGCGGATGGCCGTCGCGGCCGCCGCGCCGCCGTCCGCCGCGCTCAGGCGCAGGGTGATGGCCGCCGTCGCGCGCACCCGGCAGCTGCCGCCGGTGACCCGCGAGCGCGCGGCCGCCCGGATCGCGTGGCCTGCGCCCCGGGCCGGCGCGATCGCCCTGCCCGTGCGACGGTGGCTGGCGCTGACCGCCGCCGCGGTCGTCCTGGCGCTGGCCGGAGTGCTGGCGTTGGTCGCGAGGGCGCACCAGCCCGCCCCGGACCTGGCCCGCGACTACCAGATCGCCGCGGTGCTGACCGCACCGGACGCGACCATGCTCGACACCCGGGTGACCACCGGCGGCACCGCCACGATCGTGATGTCCCTGCGCCAGCACCGGCTGGTGTTCGCCGCAGCCAGGCTGGCCCCGCTGCCTGCCTCCCGGTGCTACGAACTGTGGCTGATCGGACCCCGCGCCGACACCCCGGCGGGCATGCTCCCCGAATCCCAGGACGGCAGCACCGG
>Ga0070698_100007579_pt1 | contig 11741 bp, 9 predicted proteins | sample KBSK1502metaG_FD_65477 | JGI IMG/M metagenome (GOLD analysis project Ga0070698, IMG submission 65477) | Corn, switchgrass and miscanthus rhizosphere microbial communities from Kellogg Biological Station, Michigan, USA - KBS K1-50-2 metaG | ecosystem: Host-associated > Plants > Roots >...
AGAGCTTATCTAGCGCATCGCTAACAGAACCGCTTCACCCCGAGAATGACAAACGTCCCGTCGTAGCGCCCGCTGGTGAACCCGATCTGGCAGCGGTCGGCGCCGACCAGCAAGACCTTGATCTCCTTGCCGCCCTGGAGCTTGATCGTGCCGCGGGTGCCGCGCATGTCGACCTGCACGTTCTTGACGTTCTGACCTTGCGAACCGCAGCCCGCAAGCGCAAGGAGAATCGGCAACAGCGCGAATCGCCGCATCATTGCCTAGTTGGCCACTCGATCGGCCGTTCCTGGTTCCGGAGGCAAGGGGAGAGAGGGTCCCGAAAGACCCCCTCTCCAAAAGCACCGGAGTTTTCCGCTAGCCCCTGGGGTGCAGCTGGCCGACCATCTCGGTCGCGAACTCGAAATCGGCGCTCTCGCCGTAGCTCGCGTCGAACTGGAGACCGAAGGCGTCGGAGGTGCCGGATCCCTTGCCGATCTTGTATTCCGGCGCGAAGCCGAACATCGCCCCTTTGACCGTCGTCGGCGACCCGTCAGGCCCCGTGTACGGCTCGAAGGTGAGCTCGGTCTTGCCCGCGACGCTGGCCGAGTTGCCAGTCATCGTGACGGATGCTCGCTCCATGCCAATGTACTCACCGATCAGTGGCTTGAACTCGCCGAACGGACCACCGGCGTCACCCGAGACGATCTGCTCGACCGCCTGGGCCTGCTCGTCGGAGGCTCCGTCGTCGACGACAATCCCGACCTTCCAGTTCCCCGCCGTGAGGTTCGAGGGGAACCAGTTGTAGAGAGCGAAGTTGACGCCCCCGAGGTCGACGTCGTCGAGGTTTCCGTCCTTGATACCGAAGACGAGTGCGCCACGGCACTCGCCGTCCGCCGATGTAAGCGGACCATCGACCGGGCACGGGCAGAGCCCCAAGCAGTTGCAGGCTCCCACATACGTGCCTGCGATTCGATAAGCCATGTGCCTCCTCTCTTGCTGGAACCGGAGCAGTCTAAAGCGCTCGGCCGGCTAAGGTGCCATCCGCTGCATGGCCGGAGCCGACCCGGGCTTCGTCAGGCCCGGGACGCTTTCCGGGGCCACCGCGACCCAGATCCCGAGCACAACGAAGGCGACCGCGAAGACTCTGGTCAGCCGGGCGCCGGACGGAAACACCTTCTCCGCGAAGATCACGCCTGCGATCACGCCCATCCAGAAGAGGCTCATGACACCGAGGCTGAAGAGGACGACCATTAGCCCCCAGCAGCAGCCGACGCAGTAGAGACCGTGCTCCGCTCCCATGCGCAGCGCGCCCAACCTGCCCTCGTGCCAGCCGTGGAGCAGGAAGTGCAGCGGGGTCCGGCAGTGGCGCAGGCAGACGTCCTTGATCGGAGTCAGCTGGTAGAGCCCGGCCGCGAAGATCGCCCCGCCGGCGACGTACGGCCCGGCGCGGTCCCACGCGAGCGCGTCGCCAGCCACAGAATTCACGGCTCGGAAGACGCCGTACGCGAGTAGGCCATACACCGTCCACGCCGCGAGGTACCCGGCGAGGAAGACCCAGGTCGGGACGAACGCCGCCTGTCCGCGGCTCGAGCGCTCCCTGCTCACCCGCGCGAAGGCCAGCACCATCGGCGAGACCGACGGCAGCATCATCGCCGCCATCATCGTCACCCAGATGCCGATGAACCATCCGAGGCCGCCGAGATCGGTGCCCGGCCCGGCGTCCATGCCACGCATCCGGTCGAACGTGACCACCCAGGAGACAAGCGCCAGCGCCAGAAGGAGTGCGGCGATGCTCACCGGGCTCAGCCGCAGCGAGCGCCCGGCCGGTTGGTCACGTGCCGGAGCGACCGCCATCGGCAAGAATTACAACTCAGTGACCTTGATTATGCAAGGCGGAGAGAGCCTTGCCGAGCGTTATTCGCGTCTCGCTCAGGAGATGCCCGACCGGCGGCGGGTCGATTTCGAGCTTCGAGCGCTCGATCTGTTCCTGTCGTCCGTGTTCCTCGTCGCGTCCCTTCCGATAGCGATTCCGATCGGCCTGGCGAGCCTGATCAGCTCCGGTCGGCCGGTCTTCTACAGGGGCCACCGGGTCGGGCGTGGCGGCAGGGTCTTCACGATGACGAAGTTCCGGACGCTGCGACCGGGCGCCGAGCTCCGCCTCGGAAGTCACCTGGGAACCAATCTCGTCGAAGCGACAGAGGCCGAGGTGACGCGCATGGGGCGCTGGCTCCGCGCGACGCAGCTCGACGAGCTTCCGCAGTTCTGGAACGTGATGAGGGGCGACATGAGCCTCGTCGGTCCCCGCCCCATCCGCCCGCGCTTCTTCGAAGAGCTCGCGGCAGAGCTCCCCGCGTACTGGCAGCGCCTCGTCGTGCGCCCGGGCCTGACCGGCTTCGCCCAGGTGCGCCGCGGCTACGAGACGTCGATGGTGGAGAAGCTGGCCCACGACCTCGAGTGGATCGCCGACCGCTCGGTGCGCCTCTATCTGCGGACGCTTGCCGCCACCGGCTGGCGCGTCCTCCGCCAGTCACTACACATCTAGCCGCGAGTCCTCGAGGTCGAGGTCACGCTGGACGCGCAGCATCACGTCCTCGCTGATCTTTCCCTCGTTGCGTAGCGCGACGACCGCGCCCCGCTCGGCGTCGAGCAGCTCGCGCCGGAGGCGCTGATAGGCCAGTGAGCGCTCCTCGATCTCGCCGTCGTCCGACTCGTCGAACCGGGCTCGGAAGCGATTGCTGCGGAAGTTGTACTGCGCGCGAGTCCGCTCGGCGGTATCCGGCCGCACCCATCCTTCGTCGACGAGCTCGTCAAGGCGTTCGATGGCTGCCTCGGCCGCATGGATGCGCGCCTTGGCCTCCTCGCGCGACTCGGCGGCGTCGTCCTCCTCCAGTCCCAGGAGCTTCACGACCGCCGGAAGCGAGAGCCCCTGCACGACGAGCGTCGCCAGCACGACGCAAAACGCGAGGAAGACGATCAGCGAGCGGTCGGGAAACAGCGCGCCGGAATCCGTGCTCAGCGGAATCGCAAGCGCCGCGGCGAGCGTTACTCCTCCCCTCATCCCGGCCCAGGCGACGAAGGCGACGAACTGCCACGGAGGAGCGGGATCGCGCTCCCGAAGACTCGGCGACACCCACCGCGGGATGTAGGTGATCGGGTACCCGTAGACGATTCGAATCAGAACCACCACGGCCCAGACGAGCGCCGCGTAGCCGACGAGCTCCTCCCACGAGCGCCCGTGCAGCTGGTCGAGAATGGGTTGCAGCTGGAGGCCGACGAGGCCGAAGAGCAGCGCGTTGAGCAGGAAGTTGAAGATCGCCCAGAAACCGTCGCCCTGGAGCCGGGTCTCGACCGTCGTCAGCTCAGGCGTGTGCCAGCCCATGTAGACGCCGGCCGTGACGACGGCGAGCACGCCGGACGCACCGAGCGCAGATGCCGGCAGGAAGACGAAGTAGCCGGTGAGAAACGCGATCGTCACCTCAAGCGGCGGGTTGAAGACACGCCGACGGACGAAACGGATCCCGCGCCCGATCACGAGGCCGACCGCAATGCCGCCGAGAACCGACCAGATGAGGCTCCCTGCCGCGTCGAGGAGCGAGAACGAGCCGGTGAGCACCGCCGCGACCGCGAACTTGTAGAGGACGAGTGCCGTGCCGTCGTTGACCAGGCTCTCGCCTTCGATGATCGCGACCGCACGCCGTGGAACGCCGAGCCGCCGGGCGATCGTCGTCGCGGCGAGCGGATCGGTCGGCGAGACGATCGCTCCGAGTACGAATCCGGCCGGCCACGAGAGATCGATCATGTAATGCGCAACTGCGGCGACCATGACCGTCGTCAAGGCCACGAGCCCGAGCGCGAGGAACGAGATCGGCCGCAGGTTGCGCCGCAGGTCGCGGAGACCCGTGTTGAAGGCGGCCGAGTAGAGGAGAGGCGGCAGGATCCCGATCAGCACGACGTCCGGAGGCAAGACCACGTTCGGAACGCCCGGCGCGAAGCCGACCCCGAGCCCGCCGAGGACGAGCAGGATCGGATACGGGATGCGCAGCGGGTCGGCGAGCAGCAGCAGCGCAGCGGCCGAAATGAGAAGAGCCAGGAGCTGGAGCTCCTCGTGTGTGCCGAACCCGCTCACCTCGTCACTAGAGTAGTGACGCATGTGCGGGATCTGCGGAATCGCAACGGCCCGCGGCACCGTCGACCCCGGCCGGCTCGCGGAGATGAGCGCGACGCTCGTCCATCGCGGGCCCGACTCCGATGGAGCCTTCGTCGAGGGATCGGTGGGGCTCGCGGCACGACGGCTCGCGATCATCGACCTCGCGACCGGCGATCAGCCGATCGTGAACGCAGACGGGCGGATCGCCGTCGTCCAGAACGGGGAGATCTACAACTACCGCGAGCTGCGGCACGAGCTCCAGCGCGCGGGGCATCGCTTCTTCACGAGCGGCGACACCGAGGTGCTCGTCCACCTCTACACGGAGCACGGCAAAGGCTTCGTCGAGCGCCTGCGCGGCATGTTCGCGATCGCCCTGTGGGACGCCGACCGGAACCGCCTCGTTCTTGCGCGCGACCGCTACGGGATCAAGCCGCTCTACTACCGCGAGTCCGATGAGGAGCTGACCTTCGCCTCTGAGTTGCGCGCGCTCCCGCGGGGAGAGGTCGACCTCGATGCGCTCGAGGCGTTCCTCGCTTTCAACTCCGTTCCGGGCCCGCTGACGATCTTCCGCGACGCGCGGAAGCTCCCGCCCGGGCATCTCCTGACCTGGGAGAACGGCCGCAGCGAGCTAATCCGCTACGCGCGGCCGGGCCCGGTTGCGGAGTCCGACGTGCGCGCCGAAGAGGAAGCCGAGCTCGTCGAGGAGCTGCGGGCGCGCCTGCGCGACTCGGTCCGCGCCCACCTCGTCTCTGACGTGCCGGTCGGCGTGCTGCTCTCGGGCGGAGTCGACTCCTCCATGCTCGCCGCGCTCGCCGCCGAAGAGTCCTCGGAGCCGTTGCGGACGTTCTCGATCGGTTTCGAGGAGCGGAGCTTCGACGAGCTCGACGACGCGCGGCTCGTGGCCGAGCGCTACGGGACTCGGCACCGCGAGCTCGTGCTGCAGCCCGACGCGGCGCTTCTCCTGCCCGCGCTGGCCGAGGCCTTCGACGAGCCCTTCGCCGACTCGTCCGCGCTGCCGACCTACCTCGTCTCGCAGCTGGCGGCCGAGGACGTGAAGGTCGCGCTCTCCGGCGAGGGCGGAGACGAGCTCTTCGGCGGCTACTACACCTACGCGGCCGATCTCCTCGCCCAGCGAGTCGGCTGGACGGCACCCCTCATCCGACCCATCGTCGAACGGCTGCCAAGCTCGTCCGCGCGGGCGAGCTTCGATTACCGGGCGAAGCGCTTCGTTCGCGCGGCGCACCTACCGCCTCTCGAGCGCCACCACGGGTGGAAAGAGATCTTCTCGGCCGAGGCCAGGGCCGAGCTGACCGGGCGGCGCAGCGACTTCGACCCGGTCGATCTCCTCCGCGCGCGGTTCGCCGAGACCGAGGGCGCGGGGCTGCTGGCACGCCTCCAGGACGTCGACCTCGGGACCTATCTCGTGGACGACCTGCTCGTGAAGACCGATCGCGCCTCGATGGCACACTCGCTGGAAGCGCGAGTGCCCTTCCTCGACCCCGTCGTGACGAACTTCGCGCTCGGGCTCCCGAACCGCCACAAGGTGAGAGGCCTGCGCAAGAAGGTGCTGTTGCGGAAGGCGGCAGCGCCGCTCGTGCCGGCAGAGCTGCTCAGGCGGCGCAAGCGCGGGTTCTCGATTCCCGCGGCCGCCTGGCTCCGCGGCGAGCTGGAGCCCTTCGCCCGTGACACGCTGGCCGCGGGGACGCTGCACCGCCAGGGCTTCTTCCGGCCCGAGGCGGTGACGCGTCTGATCGACGATCACGTCGCGGGACGGCAGGACCTGAGCCGGCAGCTCTGGGGGCTCCTCTCGTTCACACTCTGGCACGAGCGGCACGTGGAACAGACGCCGGGACCGCTGCGAGAGCCCCGGCTCGAAGCGCTCGCCAAGTGAGGATCTGGATCGACATCTCGGCGCCGGCGCATGTGCTGGTCTTCCGGCCGCTGATCGAGCTTCTGCACGAGCGTGGAGACGAGACCGAGCTGACGACGCGGGACTACGCGCAGACGCTGGAGCTGCTCGAGCGGCACGGTATGGAGGCCGAGGTGATCGGGCGGCACGGCGGCCGGTCTCGCGTCGGCAAGGCCGCGTCCCTTGCCGGTCGGCTGCGAGCTCTGAAGCGGTATGCGAAGGGGCGCGCGTTCGACCTCGCGCTCGCGCACGGCTCGCACGAGCTGACCGTCACGGCACGGCGCCTCGGAATCGCGAGCGCGACGACGCACGACTACGAGTACGCGACGCTCCAGCATCATCTCGGCGACCGCGCCGCGACGAAGGTCGTCGTGCCCGAGGCGATCCCGCTCGAACGGATGGCGCGGTTCGGCGTCCGGCCGCCCAAGCTCCTCCAGTACCCCGGACTGAAGGAGGAGTACTACCTCCACGACTTCGAGCCGGACCCGACCGTGCTCGACGAGCTGCTCGTCAACCGGGAACGGACACTCGTCGTCGTCCGCACGCCGCCGGATGTTTCGCTCTACCACCGGCGCTCGAACCCGTTCTTCCCGAAGCTCCTGGCTCATCTGGGCCACCAGGCAGACGTGCACGCGATCGTCCTCCCGCGCAGCCCGGAGCAGCGCGAATCCGTGCGGGAGCTCTCTCTCCCGTCCGTGATCGTCCCCGACCGCGCCGTGGACGCGCAGAGCCTGATCGCACTGGCCGACCTCGTCGTCTCGGCCGGCGGGACGATGAACCGGGAGGCGGCAGCGCTCGGCGTGCCGGTCTACACGACATACGGAGGGCGTCTCGGGGGCGTCGACGAGATGTTGCTGCGCGAGGGCCGGTTGCAGCCGCTCACCGATCCGCGGGCGCTCGTCCTCGAAAAGCGCGAGGGGGTGTCTGAACGCGTGCGGCGCGACCCGAAGCTCATGCTCGACCTGCTGCTCTCGGCGGCGAACCCCCTTTAGACTCGCGCCGCAAGCAATCGCAAGGGGGAGAGATCGATGAGAAGGAAGCTTTGCCTGCTCGCGGCCGCTGCGGCTGCGGTAGCGGCGATCATCGCGTTGCCGGCGGGCGCCGGTGACAACAACTCCGGGTTCCTCACGTCGCAGCCCGCGCTGCTGACGCCGCTGGCTCCGGGGTCGAGCGTGACGCCGATCATCTCGGTCGGCGACACCGTCAGGGACTACAAGTTCGAGTCGATCCCGGACGGGATCTCGTTCACGCAGAACGGCCAGGGCACGATGGACGTCTACGTCAACCACGAGACGTCGCTCGTGCCGTTCCCGGCCAGTCGCAGCGACTTCACGAACTCGCTGGTCAGCCGGCTACGACTGAACCAGCACAGCGCGGGCGTGCTGCGAGGCGACTACCCGATCGACTCGAGCTCGAACTACCAGCGCTTCTGCTCGAACTTCCTCGTCGGGCCTGCACAGGGATTCGAGCGGGAGCTCCTGCTCACGAACGAGGAGGCCCGCGACATCGTCCTGCGGGACGGCTACGCGTGGCACCCGCCGTCCGTCAGCCTCGACGAGCCGTCCGCCGAGCAGGCCGGTGTCGCCGTCGCGCTGGACCTCCAGAGCGGCGTCCATCGCTCGATCTACGGAATGGGGCGCCACAACCACGAGAACGACGTCGGCATCCCGGGTTACGGCCATCCCGTCGTGCTCTCGGGCGACGACACGTTCGACGCCCCGGCGTCTCAGCTCTACCTGTACTCGGCTGCGAGCGGCCAGGCGCTCTGGAACGACGAGGGGACGCTGTACGCCTTCGTGGCCGACGACTCGAACGTGAACGACTACGGCGACTTCCCAGCGGCCAACGGCGCATCCGGGCACTTCGTCCCGGTCCCGCCCATGATCGCGAGCGGCAAGAGGCCCGACGGAACCGACGTGCGCGCAGCCGACTTCGGTTACCCGGCGCCGCCCGGCGTCATCCCCGACGGGCCGCAGTGGGTGCTCGAGTACTGGAGCCACAACGTCGTGCGAGCGCTCCAGTTCATCCGCATCGAGGACATCGCCTACGACCGCTCGACGCCGAACGTCGTCTATTTCGCCGACACGGGGGAGCCACGCGCGATTCCGGACGGCGCCGGTCGCCTCAGGCGAGGAGGGTCGACCGTTCGCGGCCTCTATCCGAACGGCCGCATCTTCAAGCTCGTCCTCGACCCGAACGACCCGCTCACGGTGCAGAGCCTGTCCGTGATCATCAACCAGGATCCGCTGGGCTACGACAACCCGGCGGCGATGCACCAGCCGGACAACGTCGAGACGACCGAGAACAGCCTCCTGATCACGGAGGACCCGGGCGGGCACAACCAGGGCGCCGCCATCGGCTACGCGAAGGTCTGGCGCTACACGCTGCCCTCCGGCCCGCTCGTGCCGGTTGCGCAGGTCGACCAGTCGCAGAGGCCGGCCCTGCCGCCCGGCTCCTGGGAGTCGACCGGGATCATCGACGCTTCCGCGGCCTTCGGCCCCGGAGCGTTCCTGATCAACGTGCAGGCGCACGGCTGGGAGCTCGAAACGGCGCCGAGCCCCTATCCGGGCATCGACCTCAAGCGCGAGGCCGGGCAGATGATGCTGCTCCGCGTGCCCGGCTCCTGACGCTCGTTTGCTTCGCCGCCGGGGTCGTCAGACCCCGGCGGCGAGCACCGCGAGGACCTCGTCGCCGTAGCGATCGAGCTTCGCCGGGCCGACTCCCGGCACTGCGGCGAGCTCCTCGCGGCTGCGCGGGCCGCGGCGGACGATCTCGGCCAGCGTCGAGTTGTGGAAGATCACGTACGCGGGCCGTTCCTCGGCCTTCGCCGTCTCGAGCCGCCATTTCTTGAGCACCGCGTAGAGCGGATCGTCGGGCTCGACGCCCTTTGCCGCCGGTGCGGCGCGGGTCTCGATCCCTAGCTCCGCGAGGAACCGGCTGGGCTTGCCCGACCACGTCACGGTCAGATGGCGCTTCGCCCGCGTCAGGCCGACGTAGAGGAGCCTGCGCTCCTCGGAGATCGCAGCCTCCGTCTTCGAGAGCTTCGACGGCAGCTCCTTCTCCTCGAGCCGCGGGAGGAAGACCGCGTCGAACTCGAGGCCTTTCGCACGGTGGTAGGTGAGGAGGTGAACGCCTTTTCGTGAGTTGCTGCCAAAGCGCTCCTCGAGGTGCGCGACGAAGTCGGCAACGGTGCCCTCGCCGAACTCATCGGCGAGCCGAACAAGCCGCGCGAGGTCGTTCTGGCGCGTGACCTCCCGGTCGCCGAGCTTGTCGGGAATCGTCTCGAGCAGCCCCTGCTCGAGCGCGACGCCGCGCACTTCGGTAACGGACCCGCCGGAATTGCGCAACGCCTTCAGCAGCTGCCTGGCGCCGTCGCGGGAGAGAAACGCGGCGCCCTGGAACGGGATCCTGGCCTCCGTCAGCGCCTCCTCGAAGTCCGCCGAGCGCGCGTTCGTCCGGAAGAGCAGGGCCATGTCCTCGTACGGAGTGCCGCTCTCGTGCAGCTCGCGCATCCGTTCGACGATGAGCGCGGCTTCGTCCTCGGCGTCGCCGAACGAGCGCGTCAACGGCCCGTCCCCCGAAGGGCGCGTCGCCCGCAGCACCTTCTCCGCGCCGCCGAGCTTCGGCACGAGCCGGTTCGCGAACGCGAGCACCTCGGGCGTCGAGCGGTAGTTTTCCTCGAGCCGGACGACGGTCGCGCCGGGGAACCGCTGCGGCATCGAGAGCAGGTGCTCGGGGCTCGCTCCCGTGAAGGCGTAGATCGACTGGTAGTCGTCGCCGACCGCGCACAGCTCGTCGCGGTCGCCCAGCCAGCGGTCGAGCAGCGTCTGCTGGAGAGTGTTCACGTCCTGGTACTCGTCAACCGTGAAGGCGCGATACCGGTCGCGCACTTGCTCGAGCGCGCCCGCGTCGGCGTCGAACAGCCGGATCGTCATCTCGAGCAGATCCTCGAAGTCGACGTAGCCCTGGTCGGCCTTGCGACGCTCGTAGTCGCGGTAGACCTTCACCATCAGGTCCTTCGGGATCGGCGGCTCGTGATCCCCGAGCGAGCGCAGGTAGTCGGCCGGCTCGATGCGGCGGTTCTTCGCCCACTCGACCTCGGTCGCAAGATCAGCAGCCGGCCGGAACCGATAAGGACGCGGGAGCGAGTTCCCGATGTAACGGAGCGGCAGCGCCTTCGACGCCAAGATCTTGCCAACCGGCTCCGGAGAGAAGAAGCGCAGCTGGCCGAGCGCAGCCGAGTGGAACGTGGACGCGCGCACTCCGGTCACGCCCAGCGCCTCGAGCCGAGCGCGCATCTCGCCGGCAGCCTTGTCCGTGAACGTGACCGCAAGGATCTCGTCCGACCGGAACGCCCCGGTCGCCACCTGGTTCGCGACGCGGTGCGTGATCGTCGTCGTCTTGCCCGAGCCCGCGCCGGCGAGGATGCAAACCGGCCCGCGCACCGCCTCGACGGCGCGGCGCTGCTCGGGGTTCAACCCGTCGAAAATCGCTTGCTCGGGCACCGGGCCACCCTACTCAGGGCGGCGGAGGACCTTCGTCACGCGACTGCTCCGAAAGCGTGTCCTATTTCCCTGAGCGGTGAGCCGGGGAGACCGGAAGGACGCGATGCCGACCTGCGGCAGATCGCCGACACTGCCGAACTCGCCGCCCGCGTACAGGGTCGGCCCGGCGAGGGCGAGTGAAAAGACGCCCTCCCCGTGCGGCTGGGGGTGCCAGGCGCTCACGGCACCCGTCGTCGCGTCGATCTCGGCGAGGTCCAGGCGAGGCTGTCCGCCCATCGTGGTGAACGTGCCGCCCGCGTAGACGAACGGCCCAGCGACCGCGAGCGCGCTGATGGTGCCGTTCGCGTGCGGGTCCCACGGCGTCGCATTGCCGGTCGTCGCATCCAGCGCTGCGATGCGGTTGCGCGACTGGCCGCCGATCGAGCTGAAGTCGCCGCCGGTGTAGACGGTCGAACCGGTCGAGACCAAAGCATGGACACAACTACTGCCGTTCGGGTTCCAGGCCGTCGCCAGGCCGGTCGTCGCGTCGAGCGCGGCGATGTTGTGGCGGACCTGCCCACCGATCGAGTTGAAGCAGCCTCCCGCGTAGACCGTCGAGTCGGCGACGGCAAGCGCGAAGACCTGGGCACCCGCGTTCGGATTCCACGGCGTCGCGGTGCCGCTCGACAGGTCGAGCGCGGCGATGAAATGCCGGCTCTGGCCGCCGATGAACGTGAATTGGCCCCCGGCGTAAACAACGGTCCCCGAAGGGGCGAGCGTGAGGACGGGCGCGTCCGCACCCGGATTCCAGTCAGTCGCCTGGCCGGTCGTCGCGTCGAGGGCGGCGATGAAGTTGCGGGGCCGGCCTCCGATCGAGGCGAAGTCCCCGCCGGCATAGACGTTCGTGCCGGAGACCGCGAGCGCTTCCACGCGGTTGCTCGCGCTCGGGCTCCAGTCGGTCGCAACTCCGGTTTCGGCGTCGACCGCGGCGATGTTGCTCCTGACCTTCCGGCCGACCGAAGTGAAGAAGCCGCCGGCGAACACCGTCGACCCTGAGACCGCGAGCGTCCCGACGATGGCGTCCGCATCGGGGTTCCAGGGACTTGCGAGGCCGGTGGTGGTGTCGAGCGCGGCGATTCGGTTGCGGGCCTGCCCGCCGATCGTCGTGAACGCACCGCCGACGTAGAGCGTCGATCCCGCGAGCGCGAATGCGCCGACCGCG
>Ga0070698_100007580_pt1 | contig 11740 bp, 9 predicted proteins | sample KBSK1502metaG_FD_65477 | JGI IMG/M metagenome (GOLD analysis project Ga0070698, IMG submission 65477) | Corn, switchgrass and miscanthus rhizosphere microbial communities from Kellogg Biological Station, Michigan, USA - KBS K1-50-2 metaG | ecosystem: Host-associated > Plants > Roots >...
GATTCCGAGCAACTGGTTCACCTCTGCCCGCTCGGCCATCGTGATCATGGCCCGGTCCGAGTGTGCCAGCGTCAGATGACCCAGCTGCGAGAAGAGAAGGTTGAAGTCGAGCTCGGCACCGAGGCGCTCGTAGAGCTCGACGCTACGCCGGTAGAACTCAGCACCCTCGGGCGTCCGGTAGTTCGCGCGGACGATCGTGGTGTTGCGGCCGGAGGCGCCCGAGCCGATGTACGACTGCTCGAGCACCGCGACATCGGTGATCCCATGATTCTTCGCCAGGTAGTACGCCGTCGCGAGGCCGTGCGACCCGCCGCCGATGATGACGACGTCGTACCGGCCCTTGAGCTCGCCGCGCGGGCGCCACATTCGCTCGGGGTAGAAGAGCTCCTTCAGCGCCATCTCACAGCGGCCCTTCGAGCGCGTCGAGCACGACTTCCGCCAGGTAGTGCCCGACCTCTTGCGGAAAGAACAGCCTGAAGCGGTCCCCGTCCCGGAGCACGATCGCGGGCACCTCGGCGACCTTGCCGGCCGCCGGGAGTGAGTCGAGATCCAGGTCGGTCAGCCGGTGCATGGCGCGCACGCCTTCGAGCTCGAGCCCGGCCAGGGCGCCGGTCAGATCGATGACGAGCCCGGGCAGGCGCTCCCGCAGACCGGCGCAACGCTCGTAGTCGCAGAGGACGAGAGCCCGCGACGGCCCGAGGCGCACGACCTCCGCCTCGACGTCGATCGCGTCGATGTCGCCGCGTACTTCGATCTTCCCCACATGGGAGAGATCGCGAACCTTCGCCGTGCCGTTCAATGCGCGCGCGAGCGGCGAGGCGAACCGCGGCTCGAATCCGTCGCCGCTCCGTGCGCGATCGACGCTCAGGAACGCGAGGTCCGTCACGAGCGCAGCCGTTTCCCGCCGGGGTCGAAGAACGGCTTCAGCCGAACGCGGGCCGGCTCGAGCGATCCGTCGACCTTGATCTCGATCTGCGAGTCCTCGCGCAGAAGCTCCGGCTTCACCCACGCCATCCCGATCACGTGCCTGAGGTACGGGCTCAGCCGCGCGCTCGTCACCCGCCCCGCCGGCTTCCCGTCGAGCAGGATCTGACCGCCTTCCGCGGGAATCGCGCCGTTCTCCATCTCGAAGCCGACCAGGTGCTCACGGAAGCCGCGCTCCTGCACATGCTCCAGCGCCCACTTGCCGACGAAGTCGTCCTTGTCGAGCTTCGCGATCCAGGGCATCCCCGCCTCGAGCACGTTCGACTCCGAGTCGGTGTCCTGCCCGACGAGAACGTGCATCTTCTCGAGCCGAAGCACCCGCTGCGGCTCGAGGCCGAACGGGCGGATGTCGAGATCGGCTCCGTGGTCGAGCAGCACGTCCCACAGGTACTCGCCGTACGGGCTTGGAAAGTGCAGCTCGTAGCCGAGCTCGCCGACGAAGCCGATGCGAAGGATCAGGCACGGGACCCCGGCGACGAAGCCCTCCTTCGCGTCGAGATAGGCGATCCCGTCGTTCGAGACGTCGAGGTCCGTCAGGCGCCCGAGCAGCTCCCGTGCGCGCGGCCCCGCGACGTTGACTGCGGCGAGCGCGCCGGTGAGGTTGACGATCTCGACATCCTTGCCCCAGACCGCGTTCCACCACTCGAACCACTCGATCACCGTGTCTGCGCCTGTCGAGGTCGTCGTGACGTAGTACGTCTCCCCGTCAAGGCGGCCGATCGTCCCGTCATCCATGATCCGGCCCGCATCAGTGCCCAGCACGCCGTAACGGATGCGCCCGATCTTCATGTCGCCGAACCGGTTCGGATAGAGCAGCTCGAGGAAGGAGGCTGCCTCCGGCCCGCGCACGAGGAGCTTGCCGAGGGTGGAGACGTCGATCACGCCGAGGGCCTCGTGCACGTGCTTCGCCTCGCCCTCCGGATCGCCGTACGAGTGGGGCCGCCGCCAGGCGCCGGTCCACATCATCCTCGCGCCCGACTCCTTGTGACGGTGATGGATCGACGTCCGCTTTGCCGGCTCGTGACCGCGTCCAGCGAGCAACCCGAGCGAGACCGGGCTCCAGGGAGGACGCGCCGTGGTCGTCCCGATGTTCCCTTCGACTGTCTCTTGGTCGCGCGCGTAGAGGCGGATCGACCCGAGGTGGCAAAGCCGTCCCTGACACGGTCCCATCGTCACCGTCGTGAACCGCTTGGCGAGCTCGAGCGAGTCGAAGCCCTCTGCGAGCGCGCGCTTCATGTCCTTTTCGGTCACGTCCTCGCAGACGCAGACAAAGCACTTGCCACCGCGGCCGCCGTCGTAGCTCGCGGCCGGAACCGCCGCGCCGTCACGCTCGCCGGTCACCGAGCCGACGGCCGAGACGTCTGGCGGCAGGTCACCCGGAACGAAGATCCCCCGCGCCGCGTCGTACTCGATCCGTGCGCCTGCTTGTGCGAGCAGTGAGTACGCCGGCTGGTGCCCGCCGGACATCACGAGCAGATCGCAGGGGGTTTCCCGCCCGTCGATCGACACCGCCCGGAGGTTGCGCCCCTCGACGGCGATCCGCCGCGGCTGGGCCTCGCGCAGGTCGACCACGCGCTCGATCTCGATCGCGGCGCGTTGCAGCTGCTCTGTCACGCCGAGCGCCCGCTTGTCCGCCGCGATCACGACTGCGCGTGTGCCGGGCTTGAGTGACCACTCGTCGACGAGGCGCCGAACGGCGCTCGACAGATAGACGCCGACGAGGTCGTTGCCAGGGAACAGGAGCGGCTGCTCGACCGTCCCCGTCGCGATCACGATCCGCTCGGCGCGGAAGCGGTAGAGGACGTGGCCTGCGTCGACAGGCACGAGTCCGCCCTCGTAGATCCCGATCGCGCTTGCCGGTGCGATCACCTCCACCCCCGCGACTTCGGGAGCACCCCGGTCGTCAACGAGGACGACGTCCCTTCCCTGCTCGGCGGCTCGCCGCGCCGCTTCGACGCCCGAGCGCCCGCCGCCGATCACGAGCACCTCCGTGCGGCGATGCTCCGTGTCGTACCGGTCGGAGCGTTCCGCGTGCTTGTCGATCGACCCGAGCCCCGCGATGTTCCGCAGCACGCGCTCGTAGTGCGGCCAGAAGCGGCGCGGCCGGATCATCGTGCGGTAGTAGAAGCCCACTGGCGTGAAGGGGCCGCCGAAGCGATCGACGGCCGCCAGGAGGTCGCGCTCGAGGGAGCCGGCGACGTTCTGTGGCCGCACGCGCGCGCCCTCACGCACCGGCTCGACGCAGACGCGTACGTTCGGGACGCCGTCGACCTGCATCATGCAGTTCGGGCAACCGCCCGAGCAGCAGAGGAGCCCGCGCGGGCGGTGGTATTTGAAGCTTCTCGTGAAGACGCGCCTGCCCGCGGCGAAGAGAGCGGAGCCGATGGTGTCGCCCGCGAACGCCTCGACCGGCGTCCCTTCGAAGAGGAAACTGATTCGCTGCGATCGGTCGATCCGCTCGTGCGGCTGCGGTGGGAGCCTCATCGCACGGCGGGCGCTTCGGGGGCAGCCTCCTGCGGTCCCGGCGCCGGCGCCGCACCCCCGGTCGCGCGCGGAGGAAGCTCTGTCTTCAACACCTCGTTGGTGCGTGTGTCGCGTTCGGCGAGGAACCAGAGCTCGCACCCGAAACGGTGGTACCACCACTCGCGCTGCACGCCTGCGACGTTCCGCCGGAAGTAGACGTACGACGCCAGTTCCCGCAACGACGGCGACTCGCGCGGCCGCTCGGTCACCTCGCCGGCGTACGCAAACTCGTTCACGTCGCGCGAGCCGCAGTTCGGACAGGGCAGGAGGAACGACATCAGCGACCGTTGCGGCCGGGGATCCAGTCCGTCCCGGCCAGCGGCACGCGGGCCATCGCGGCCGCCTCGATCGTGAGCGCGACGAGGTCCTCCGGCTCGAGGTTGTGGAGGTGCGATTTGCCGCACGCGCGGGCCAGCGTCTGCGCCTCGAGCGTGAGCACCCGCAGGTAGTTGGCGATCCTGCGGCCGCCGACGATCGGGTCGAAGCGTGCCGCGAGCTCGGGATCCTGCGTCGAGATGCCGGCGGGGTCCCGGCCCGCCTGCCAGTCGTCGTAGAACCCAGCGGCGCTGCCGAGGCGACGGTAGTCCTCGTCGTGCTCAGGGCTGTTGTCGCCCATCGCGATCAACGCGGCTGTTCCGATCGAGACGGCGTCCGCGCCGAGCGCGAGCGCCTTGGCGACGTCCGCGCCGGTGCGAATCCCTCCGGAGACGATCAGCTGCACCTTGCGGTGCATACCGAGCTCCTGCAGCGCGTCGACGGCGAGTCGCACCGCCGGCAGCGTTGGAATGCCGACATGCTCGATGAACACGTCCTGCGTCGCGGCGGTGCCGCCCTGCATTCCGTCGAGGACGATCACGTCCGCGCCCGCCTTGACGCAGAGCTGGACGTCGTAGTACGTCCGCGTCGCGCCGATCTTGACGAAGATGGGCTTCTCCCAGTCGGTCACCTCGCGGAGCTCGTGGATCTTGATCTCGAGGTCGTCCGGTCCCGTCCAGTCGGGATGGCGGCAAGCGCTCCGCTGGTCGATCCCCTGCGGCAAATCGCGCATCTCGGCGACGCGGTCGGAGATCTTGTAGCCGAGCAGCATCCCACCGCCGCCGGGTTTGGCGCCCTGGCCGACGACGATCTCGATCGCGTCCGCCCGGCGCAGGTCGTCGGGATTCATCCCATAGCGCGAGGGAAGCACCTGGTAGACGAGGGTCTCGGAGTGGCGTCGCTCCTCCTCGGTCATGCCGCCGTCGCCCGTCGTCGTCGCCGTGCCCACCTCGGTCGCTCCACGGCCGAGTGCCTCCTTCGCCGGCGCCGACAGCGCGCCGAAGCTCATCCCGGCGATCGTGATCGGGATCTTCAGCTCGAGCGGCTTCTTCGCGGAGCGTGTGCCGAGGACGACGTCGGTGTCGCAGCGCTCCCGGTATCCCTCGAGCGGATAGCGGGAGACACTGGCGCCGAGGAAGAGCAGGTCGTCGAAATGTGGCAGCCGGCGCTTGGCGCCGAAGCCGCGAATGTCGTAGATGCCCTCGCGTGCCGCGCGCTGGATCTCGGCGATCACGTGACGGTCGTAGAGGTACGACTCCCGGAGATTCCACCCGTCTTGCGGCTGGGCACGTTTCTCTTCGAGCATCAGTAGGCGCCCGCGTTGTCGATCTTGAAGTTGTACAGCTGACGCGCGGACCCGTAGCGCTTGAACTCCGTTGGGTCGACGTCCTCGACGCCCGCCCGCTCGAGCAGCGCGCGCACTTCGGCAGCGTGGTGGTCTCGCAGCTCTTTCTCGATGCAGTCGGCACCGAGGCTCCCCACCGCGCCGCGCACGTACAGGTGGGCTTCGTAGATCGAGTCGCCGAGCGCATCCCCCGCGTCGCCGCAGACGACGAGACAGCCGCGCTGCGCCATGAAGGCGCTCATGTGGCCGACCGAGCCGCGCACGACGACGTCGATCCCTTTCATCGAGATTCCGCAGCGCGCTGCCGCGTCGCCGTGCACGACCAGCAACCCGCCGCGGCCGGTCGCGCCCGCCGACTGGCTCGCACTGCCCTCGACGACGACGGTGCCGGACTCCATGTTCTCGGCGACCCCTGTGCCGGCGTTTCCGTGCACGCGCACCGTCGCGAGCTTGTTCATCCCGGCACAGTAGTAGCCGACGTGGCCCTCGATCTCGACCGAGATCTCGGCGTCGAGGCCGCAGGCGACTGCGTGCGCACCGTTCGGGTTGACGATGCGCCAGCGACGCTGCCCGCCGGGGTCGTGGAGACCCTGGTTGAGCTCTCGCAGCGTGGTCGTCGCGAGATCGACGACCGTGGCGTCAGTCAGCTCGAGGGCCTCGACCGCCATCAGACGGGCACCTTCTCCCACGCGTAGACGACGCGCGGCTGAGGCTCCCACATACGCGCCTCCGCTGCGCCTGGTAGCACCGCGATCGCGCGATACTCGGACGCCATCGCGACCCAGTCGTCGGTCTCGGCGATCACAGCAGGCTTGCAGGCGATGGGGTCGCGCAGGACCGCGAAGCCGTCCGCGGTGCCGACGAGGAACGTGTAGAAGCCGTCGAGGTCCTCGAGACAACCCTCGAGGGCCTGCTCCAGGGTCGCGCCCTCGCGCATGCGCCAGGCCAGGTAGGCGGCGGCGACCTCTGTGTCGTTCTCGGTCTGGAACTCGATCCCCTCGGCGCGGAGGTTCTCGCGCAGCCGGTTGTGGTTCGAGAGAGAGCCGTTGTGGACGAGGCAAAGGTCGAGGCCGGTCGAGAAAGGGTGAGAGCCCTCCGTCGTGACTCGGCTCTCGGTTGCCATCCTGGTGTGCCCGAGCCCGTGTGTGCCCGAAAAGTCTTCGAGACGGAACGCCTCTGCGAACCACTCCGGCCTTCCGACCTCCTTGTAGATCTCGATCACCCTGCCGGCGCTCATCACGCGGAGATCGGGACGGTTGCGCCGGATCCAAGCCTCCGCCTCGTCGGCCTCCGCGTCGACGACGAGCACGCAATGCTTCGCGCGTTCGTCGACGATCTCGGCTGCGCCGAACTCGTCGGCGAGGTCGGCGCAGAGCGAGTCCCACGTGAACGCGGGGTCGGCGCAGTAGAGCGTGAGCTTGCTCGATCCGGGCGGAGCTGGGTCGCGGTAAACGGCGACGCCCGCACTGTCGGGGCCACGGTCCCGCATCTGCGCGAGCATCGCGCCGAGGTACTCCCCGAGGCGCCCCTCGAGCTCAGTCGACTTACAGAAGAGTCCGACGATTCCGCACACGCTCTCGATCCTTCCACCTATGGGGCTTTTCTACATAGGTTATGAACCGAACCAGCCATAAGCGGCCACATTTGCGTAGCCGCTTATGGCACTTGCCGACACATGGATCAGAAGCGGGTCAGGTACTCCGTGATCTCCCAGTCCGTGACCTGCTCGTGGTATCGCGTCCACTCGTCACGCTTGACGCGAATGAAATAGTCGACGTAGTCCTCGTTGCGACCGCGGCCCAGCGCCTTTCGCAGCACTTCGTCGCGCTCGAGCTCGCGCGTCGCGTCGAGCAGGTTGGCCGGCAGGAGCTCGATCCCCTGCTTCGTCAGGTCGGTCGCCGAGGTCGTGTAGAGGTTGCCCGTTACCGGATCGCCTGGATCGACCTGGTTCTCGATGCCGTCGAGACCCGCCGCGAGCAGGACAGTCGCAGCGAGATAAGGGTTGCACGAGCCATCGATCGTCCGGTCCTCGACACGACCCGGCCCTGGCACTCGCAACATCTGGGTGCGGTTGTTGTACCCGTAGCTGATGTACACGGGGGCCCAGGTTGCACCGCTCGTGGTCGTACCGTGCTTGAGGCGCTTGTACGAATTGACGGTCGGCGCCGTGACGGCGATGTACGCCTTCGCGTGCTTCTTGAGACCGCCGATGAAGTGGTAAGCCGTCTCGGACAGGCCGAGGCCGCGCGGGTCGTCCTCATCGAGGAAGAGGTTCGTGTCCCCGTCCCACAGCGACATGTGGAAATGGCACCCGTTGCCTGTCAGCGCGGTGAAGGGCTTTGGCATGAAGGTTGCGAGGAGCCCCTTCTTCTGCGCGAGCGTGTGCACCATGTAGCGGAAGAAGATCGCCCGATCACAGCTCGCAAGTGCATCGGTGTAGGTGAAGTTCTGCTCGAACTGCCCGTTCGCGTCCTCGTGGTCGTTCGCGTAGTTGCCCCAGCCCAGTTCGTTGATGTACTTCGAGACCATGGCGAGGAACTCGTAGTTCCGCGTCAAGCCCTTGAGGTCGTAGCATGGCTTTTCGAGGTCGTCGAGCGGGTCGGCGATTCTGATCTTGCCGCCGTTCTCGTCGCGTTCGAGCAGGAAGTACTCGAGCTCCATCCCCATCATGAACTCGAAACCCTTGGTGCGCGCGCTCTCGAGCTGGCGCCGGAGGATCGTGCGCGGATCGTATGGCCACTCCTCGCCGTCGACGTAGATGTCGCACGCGAAGCGCGCGAGTGTGTTCTCCCACGGCACCGGCGTGTAGCTGCGCAGGTCGGGAATGGCCGCGATGTCCGGGTCGCTCGGGATCTGGCCGATCTCGCCGGCCGCGAAACCGGCGAAGCCGGCGCCTTCCCCGACGAGGTCGTCGAGGTTCGCCGCCGGAACGAGCTTCGCGCTGGGGCGCGCGTACATATCGACAAACTGTGCGAAGTAGAACTCGACGCCGCGCTCCTCCGCTTGCCGGCGGATCTCGTCGACATCCGGCTTCGTCGTCATCGTTGCCATACGCCGGCCTCCTTCGGTCGCCCAGGAAGGCCCGTTATATCGCCGCGGCCGACGCCGCAAAAGGGTTGATACCTACACTTGGGAGGCGTCCGGAATGTCCGGTTTGCCTTCCAGCGCTCGCTCCAGGGCGGCGAGCTTGACGGCGATCTCGACCATTAGCCAATCCTCCTTGCGCAGGTCGAGGCCCGTCAGCTCCATGATCCGCCGCAGCCGCTGCCGCAGCGTGTTCGGATGGATGTAGAGCGCGTCGGCCGTGCCGGTAATCGTGCCACGGCGGCTGAGGAACTCCTCCAATGTTCTCACCAGCGCGGTCGAGTGCGCCTCGTCGTAGTCGGCGATACGTGCGATCGCTTCCCGATGACGGTCGCGGGAGCCGTCGAGCGACATGCGCAAGAGGTACTTGTACGCCCCGAGTTCCTCGTACGTCAGCAACGGTGGTTTGCCGCGCAGTACTGTCGTTCCAGCGAGCGCATGCCCGGCCTCCTCGAGCCCGGCGCGAAAGCTCGCCGGATCGTCACAGACATTCGAGAGGCCCACGGAGGGTGGAGGGTCGAGCTCCGCATGGAAGCCTTTGATCGCCTCGACGAGCGTGCCCGAACCGCCGGCCGGAACGCGGAGCAGGGCGCGCGTTGCGTTGTCCTGACGGTCGAAGAGCGAGCGCGGTGCCAGGCGCGCGAGCCTCCGCTCGAGCTGCTCGCTCGCCGGCACGGCGAGCAGGACGACGTGCGGTTCGTCGAGGTCGATGCCAAGTCGGTCCGCGCGCGAGCGGAGGTCGCCAAGGACGTTTCCCCCGGAAAGCTGTTCGAAGAAGTCTTTGATGAGGTTCTTCTCCGCCAGCCGCTCGATCAGGTCGAGCTTCTTGATTGCGAGCGCGGTCTGATTGGCGACGGCGCGGGCGAGGTCGAGCTCGCGCGTGTCCTTCGCGCAGAGGAGCCCGAGCAGCTCGCTGTCCGCGACCAGCGCTACCGCGACGCGGGCGGAGCGCCCGCTTCGCGCAAGCTCAGGCCCGGCCTCGCCGAGCCCGAGCGAGGCCGGCGCAGTCGCCCTCGCCGGGGACGACCATCGCAGGCGGAGTCGCTCGTCGTTGTCGACGAGATACAGGTGTGTCTCGTCCGCGCCAAGCAGATCGAGGGTCCGTCGCACCACCTCGGGACCGAGCTCGTCCAGCGTCGGCGCAGTCGCAATCGCCTCGCCGAGCTCCGTTAGCTGCTCGAGCTCGCGGACGCGGTTTTGCATCTCGTCGTACAGCCGTGCGTTTTCGATGGCACCTGCTACGAGTGCGGCGACCGAGACGAGGAAGTCCGCTTCGCCGTCGGTGAACTCACGGGGAGCCTGGGTGTGCAGCGAGATCGCGGCAATCGGTGCGCCCGCCCTGTCGAAGACCGGCACGGAGACGAACGACTGGAACTGCTCCTCCTCGAGCTCGGGGATGTACTTGAAGCGCGGATCCGCCATCGCGTTCTCACGAATCAGGACTGGTTCGTGATCCTCGAGCGCCGACCACGCGATTCCTTCGCCACGCTCGAGTGCGATCCGGTCGACGAGATGCCCGTACGGTTCCGACGCCGCGCGCAGCTCCAGCCGCTCTGCGTCCCGGTCGACCAGGTAGACGAAGCAGGCGTGTACGGCGCTTGCCTCCGAAAGCAGCCGCACGACGCCGTCGAGGACCTCCTCCAGGTTCAGCGACGACGTGACGGTCGAGATGATCTCGTAGAGGAAGCGGTCCTCAGCCCGGTCGGTGATGTCTGCTGCCATTGCCGCAAATGGTACTTTGGCTTCCCCGACCGGACGCGTAGGGCCGCGGCCGCGTATGGATAGCGCCGCGTGAGTCAGCCGGTGGCGGCGACCGGTGTCCAGGCAAAGCGCGTCAGCGCGATGGCCAGTCCCACCGCCGCCCACAGAGCGAGGATGCCGAGGTCGCTCCAGACGATTCCAATCCCGTGCGTCGCGGGATCGAAAGCATGGCGGAGGCCGCCGGCGAGGTGTTGTACGGGGAACACCTTGGCGACGTCCTGGAGCCAGTGCGGCAGGTTGACGTTCGGAATGAAGACGCCGGAGATGAAGTAGAGCGGGAGCATGATCGCCTGCACCATCGGCTGTGCGGCATCGGCCGAGCGGATCGCGGTCGAGAGGGCGTAGCCGAGGCAGCAGAACGTGACCGCGCCGACAATTGCCGTGACGACGATGCCTGGCAGCGTCGCAGCCGGCAGCCGAACGCCGTAGGCGAAGCGCCCGATCAGCAACAAGACGGTCATTACGCCGAGGGAGACGACGATCGCGGTCAGTGCCCGTCCGGCGATCAGGACCCAGGCGGGCACCGGGGTCGAACGCCGGCGCTTGAGCACGCCCGCCTCGCGCTGGGCGGTGATCGAGATGACGAGATTGACGAACGAACCGGCGATGATTCCCAACGCGGCGAGGCCAGGTACGTAATAGGTCGACGCCTTGACGTGCTGCGGCCCGACCTTGTTGTTACCGAAGACGCTGACGAAGATGACCAGGAAGATGATCGGGAGGATCAGCGTGAAGAAGCGCGACTGGCGGTTCCGCAGAAACCCGAGCAGGTCGAAGCGTGCCTGGTGGACGACCAGACCCAGAGGGCCACGCCCGCCTGTTCTCGTCAGGATCACGCGTGCTGCCTGGCGGGCGTTGTCTCGGTGAGCTCGAGGTAGAGGTCCTCCAGCGAGGGTCTGCGGAGATCGAGGTCGGGAAGGTCGAGGCCGCGGTCGAGCGCCCAGTCGGCCAGCGTCTTGACGTCACGCACCGGCTGGCGAGTGTCCAGCACGATGAGGCGATTCGCGCCGGCCCTGACGAGCGGTCGGAGTGTGTCCGGCAACCCCTCAGCGTCGAATCCGTCCGGCAGTGTGAAGCGTAGTGTTGCCGCCATTCGCTGGCGGCCACCGAGCGTTGCGGGTGTCCCTTCGGCGACGATGCGTCCACCGGCGATCACCGCGATCCGATCGGCGAGATTCTCGGCCTCGTCCATGTAGTGGGTCGTGAGGAACACTGTCTTGCCGAGGTCGCGCAGGCCGGCGATGACGCCCCAGGCGGCTCGGCGTGCCGACGGGTCGAATCCGGTCGTCGGCTCGTCGAGAAAGATCACCCCTGGATCACCGACCAGGGCGAGCGCAACGTCGAGTCGCCGACGCTGCCCACCGGACAGCTGTTCGGCGAACGCGTCGGCCTTCTCGTCCAGTCCCACGAGCGTGATCGTCTCGGCGATGTCGCGCGGCCCGCTGTAGTAACCCGCAAACAACTGCAGGCACTCGCGCACGGTCAGACCTGGTTCCGGCTGCGACTCCTGCAGGACGACGCCGACACGATCACGCCAGGCACCGGTCGCATGAGCCGGATCGACGCCGAGCACGGCTACCTCACCGGCACTGCGCTCCCGAAACCCCTCCAAGATCTCGACCGTCGTCGTCTTCCCGGCCCCGTTGGGACCGAGAAACGCGAAGATCTCGCCACGCGACACAGCCAGGTCGATACCTGCGACCGCATCGAGGTGGCCATAGCTCTTGC
>Ga0070698_100007582_pt1 | contig 11738 bp, 11 predicted proteins | sample KBSK1502metaG_FD_65477 | JGI IMG/M metagenome (GOLD analysis project Ga0070698, IMG submission 65477) | Corn, switchgrass and miscanthus rhizosphere microbial communities from Kellogg Biological Station, Michigan, USA - KBS K1-50-2 metaG | ecosystem: Host-associated > Plants > Roots >...
CCTGTTGCTGTCGCACCCTGACCAGGAACGGTGCGGCAGTTGAGATTCGTGGTTCGAGACGTTTGAGGAGCAGGATTCGAACGTCCGCGTCACGCACCTTGCCCAACGCCCGTCCTACGGCCCGAAACCGCTGGTACAGGTCCTCGACGACATCGGCCTGGTGCCATTCGGCTGTGAGCGGCAGGAGTTCCCTGATGCGGCGCGTGGCAATCCGCGCGTCGTGAACGCCGTCGGTCCCTCCGTCCATTAACGCGGGAGTGTAGTCTTGGAGCGAGGACACCTGCTGCTGCAGGAGCGATTGTGGAGTGAATCCGACCCCCATCGGTCAACCTCCGGAACATCGGGGGGACGCTGCAAAATCGACGCCTGAATCGCTGCTCGGTGTCCCTAATAGGTACGCTCGGGCATTTTGGACGCGCGCTCGCATTCGACCTCGATCCGATCACGAATGGATTCCGGAGATTCCGTGCGGTGAACGCCAATCGCCAGGCGTTTGATGGATGAACCAGGATTGGCATTCAAGGCCACGATAAGCTCGGCGTATTCCGAATCGCCTTCGGCTGGTACCGCGCCGATGATCTCGTGATGGTGCCGGCGGACGACGTCGCGGGCCATGGCCGTGAGGTCGCGGAGAGACAGTTTCGATGCAGGTCTAGCCACACCGTTCGCGGTGCAAACACAAAGCCGTTACACGCTCGACAGCTGTAACGTGTCTGTAACAGGTGAAGGCGTGGGCGCCTGCGGGTAACGGTCGCCGTGGCAGGGACGCTTCCCCAAACGGTCGCTTGCCGCAGCTGACGATAATGTTGTGGGGCGCTGCTACGCGGCGGGCGGACGCCTTGACGGCTCGGCGTCGCTCGCTATTTACGATCGGCTTACCAATCGGACTCAGCACAGTCGTCGAGCGGTCATACGCGTTCTCTACCATCTCTGCGCCATCTGATGTTCAGACGGCATGGAGGTGCTGGCATGACGAGAGAATTGACGCGTTCACTGTTGCTTCTGGGTGCTCTTGCCGCCGCGCCTGGTTCCGCGGCCGCCCAGACGCTCGAAGGCTTTGCGATGTTTCCGGCGGACACCTTCACGCCAGGCCCGACGTCCGGACAGCTCATCGCACCTGCGAACGGCCGTCTGCCGCCGTTCGTAGACAAACAGCCGGTTCAGGGCATTTCCTCGGTGCTGGCCGGGTTGCATGGCGACTTCTGGATCATGGCGGACAACGGCTTCGGCGCGAAGGAGAACTCTCCAGACTTCGTGCTTCGGCTCTACCACATCGATCCGGATTTCCGGACCAGACGGGGCGGATCGGGCACCATCGCGCTCAAGTCGTCCATCTCGCTTCGCGACCCGGACCACAAGATCAATTTCCCGATCGTGGCCGACGGCGCGGTGTACCCCGGCAGCACGATTCCGGTGGACCGCGACATTCGAAGGAAGCGGCTGCTCACCGGCGGCGACTTCGACATCGAATCGGTCCGGGTCGCCCACGATGGGACCTTGTGGTTCGGCGACGAGTTTGGTCCGTTTCTGCTCCACACAGACTCGAACGGTCGCGTCCTCGATGCGCCGTATCCGCTCCCGGGCGTCAAGTCGCCCCAGAACCCGTTCCTGAACGGCGCCACACCGAACCTTCCCCGCAGCAAGGGCTTCGAAGGCATGGCCGTCAGCTGCAATGAAAAGGTCCTTTATCCCATGCTCGAGGGTCCGCTGACGACCGATGCCGATCAGCAGCGCCTGATCATCAACGAGTTCAGCGTGAAGACCGGCCGGTACACCGGGCGGCAATGGTTCTATCGACTTGACGCGCCCAGCTCCACCGGGCAATCGATCGGCGACTTCACGCAGATCAACGACCACGCATTTCTGGTCATCGAGCGCGACAACTTCGAGGGGCCGTCAGCCGCATTCAAAAAGATCTTTCTCGTCGATTTCAACGAGGTCGACGGGGCCGGGTTCCTCGTCAAGCGCCAGGTCGCCGACTTGCTGCACCTCGATGATCCCGGGAATCTCGCCGGTTTCGGGCCGACGTTCAGGTTTCCGTTCCAAACGATCGAATCGGTGATCGTGCTGGGGCGCCAGTCCCTGGGGGTGCTCAACGACAACAACTACCCGTTCAGCGCCGGCCGCGTGCCGGGCCAGCCGGACCCGAACGAGTTCATTGTCATCAAACTCGATCGACCCCTGCCGCACGCCTGCCGCAGCGAGCGGGAGGACGATCAGCACGACCGCGATGGGAGAGCGTCTCGATAGTCGGACAGCCCCCCATGATCGGCTCGCTGATGCTGTCCTCGCCGTTTTCAAGGTGGCCGGCCACGTGATGTTCGAATTGAGAGTCTCTCTCGACCGTAATCGCCAGGTCGTACCAGCCGCCCGTGGCCATGTGTCGAGGGTTCAATGATTGAGTAACCTCGGAGGATAATTGAGGCTGTCCGGGAGTCTCGGGAGAGCATGCACACCGGCAGGTGAGCAAGATAACCGGACCCCTTTTTCCATCGTTCCTGTTGAACTCTGGGAGTTGAACAATGGGTCAGCGACACAACCCCGGCGTCACTCGGGAGAGCGCCGCTGAACGGGCGATGCGCGATGAAGAGGTCCTTCGCGCGAACAGGGAACTTGCGGCATATTTCAGGGGTCGACGCACTGAGCGGGAGGCCCGCGCTGCTCTGAAGATCATCAAGGCATTCGTTCGCAACCGGGAGCGGCTGGATCCGGCTGACCGCCCGGCGCTGCCAGGTGCTGATTCGGCGAAAACGTCGAAGAAGGTCCGAAACGAAAAAACCGTCAGAGACAGTGGCGGGGGAGACCGGCGCACGCCGCCCCGCAAGCCTCGCGGGAAGGTGTCCAAAAGCGCGGCTGTGTCGAGCGAACCGGCTGTGTCGAGCGAGCAGAAAGTGCTGGCGCAATCCGGGGCGCCATCCGAATCAGACGAGAAAACACCCTGAAACGCTGGCGGCTGGAGGCGCGGATCGCGGGAGTGCTCGCCCTCGAGCCACCCTGCTCTCCCTGCTTGCCAGTGATGGTTTCCTTGTCCGGCTCCTCGTCGCGCTCATCGTTCTCGAGCGTGTCGCCGGTCTTCGGAAAGGACACCGTCTTAGCATCAGTGCGCTCGTCGACTGACGGAATGGATGCGCCATCGGGCTTGATGCGCGACTTCCGTTGCCTCGCCTTGCCGATAGCCAGCACGGTGGTCGTGTCGACGGCTTCGCCGGACATGTTCCGGCGGCCGCGACGCCGCGCGGCCACGTCGCGCCAGATGCCGGCCGCATTCCACAGCATCATCGGGCGATTGTAGGAAACGAATGTCACGACGGCATGACGGCCAAGAAGAGCGGTGTTTTCAGCACGCACGGGGCGTTCGCCACGCGTGATTCTTGATGTGAAGGTTGCACAGAAGAAACGGGAGCGTCACGTCGGACCTCTACGATTCTGACCCAGGACTCAGCATTGAAGGGGGCGCAATGATTCGACGTCATGTGGTGTCACACAAGAAGATGGTGCTGGCGGTAGCCATGGTCGTGGGCTTGGCTGGCACCGCTGGACTGGCCTCGTGGGGCCAGGGGGATCGGAGCAGGTTCCTGGAACGGAGCATCGACGATGGACGAGCCAGGAACGTCATTCTGTTCCTTGGAGACGGCATGGGCGATTCCGAAATCACGATCGCACGTAACTATCAGGCTGGGGCCGGCGGGAGCCTCTGGATGGATACCCTGCCCCTAACGGGTGCGTACACCACGTATGCACTACAGGAGGGAAACCCAGCCCTGATCGACTACGTCACAGATTCGGCGGCCTCGGGCACTGGGTGGGCAACCGGTCACAAGACCAGCAACGGCCGCGTTTCATCGATCGCTGGCACGGGAAACGCCGTCACGAAGTTCACGACCATCCTGGAGCTCGCCCAGAAGGCTGGCTTCAAGACCGGCAACGTCAGCACGGCGGAGATCACGGACGCGACCCCGGCCGTCCTGGATGCACACATCAACGATCGAGGATGCCAGGGTCCCGCCAACATGGGTGCGTGCGTGCCGTCCAAGAAAGAGAACGGCGGACCGGGATCCATCGCCGAGCAATCGGTCGATCATCATGTGAGCGTGCTGCTCGGCGGTGGCCGCGCGCGATTCGCCCAGCTCATCACCGGTGGACCCCATGTCGGCAAGACGGTGATTCAGTCCGCACAGCTGCAAGGCTATGAGTACGCGGACAGCGCGGCGGCGCTCGATGCCGTTCACGGCAACCGCGTGCTCGGGTTGTTCAATGATGGCAACATGTCGCTCGAATGGAGCGGTCTGCAAGCCGCCTTTTCGCCTGGCTCCGGCCTTCCCACTGGGCAAACGTGTTCAGAGGACCAGCGCCCCCCTAACGAGCCATCCCTTGCCGAGATGACGACGAAAGCGCTGGATCTTCTCGACGACGACGACGGCTTTGGTCGCTGGTCCGATCATGGCCCTGGATTCGAGCACCGGAGGGGCCGCGGGTTCTTTCTCCAGGTCGAAGGTGCGTCTATCGACAAGCAGGATCATGTCGAGCGACCGTGTGAACAGATTGGCGAAACGATCGCGTTCGATCGAGCTATCAGGATTGGCCTTCAATTCGCCAAGCGACACCCCGACACGCTGATTGTCATCACAGCCGATCATGCGCATACCAGTCAGATTGTGCCTGTGCCGTCGGCCACAGACACGACCCGCCCGGGCACACTCAGCACGCTTCTGACGAAGGTTGATCATTCACTGATGACGATCAATTACGCCACGCGAGCCCACGGGCAATCACAAGACCATACGGGTGCCCAGGTGCGGATAGCCGCTCAAGGGCCGCAGGCTGCAGGCGTGGTTGGCGTGACGGATCAGACGGACCTCTTCCACACGATGGCGCGCGCGCTCGGACTTGAATAGTCCGTCGAGAGGGAAGGTCATCCGCAGTGATGGAATAAGTTCTCCGGACGAGCGGTTCAGTGGCCAAGCGCCATTGAACCGCTCGATTGCTCCCTCTTTCCGAGGTTCGCTCAGCGGGCCGCTACCCGATCATGAAACCCGCGCTAGTCGTCACAATCGTCGTCTGTCGTTGCCGAACAAGAGCAGGTGGGCGCCGTTCCAGAGTCGTGGCCCGATCGCCATCCCTTCCCACTTCTCGGCCTGTTTGCCATGAGGCAGCAGCGTCTGGGCCGCGAGGTCGACGAAGACGTCCGACTTGGTGACGCGAACGATACCGCGAGGGCCAGGTTGCCGTCATCGGGCAGGTCAATGCCCGAAATATCCACGGCTGGGTTGATGTCGATTTCGTGCACGCGTTTGGAACCGGTCACGTGCACGCCACCCGGGTCTAGACGCTCACGCCAACAGATCGAGACATCCCTCATCATGACCGCCGCCCGCTGGCGGATGCCCGCAAGCTGGGTGACGACCGTCTTCCCATCGATGGACAACTGCTCGATCCCGGCGCGCTGCTTCTTCGGCAACGTCGCCACGCGTACCATGAAAAACTCGTCGAGATTCGAAGAGACGATCGCGAGGAATTTCACGCGCTCGAGCAGCGGGTGATAGTCGTCGCGCGCCTGATCCAGCACACGCTGGTTGAACTCCAGCCAGCTCAGCTCCCGATTTTTGTACAGCGATGGGTCGTCGACAGGGAAGGGATGAGCGAACGACCATGCAGCGGATACCGGCAACGTAGGGGACCGGATTCCGATCTACACCCTGCGGAAGACGCGACCCGGTTGGTTTACAACTGTAACGGGTTCGGTTTAGGCCTCGCAATCGGCGCCGCCCGTCGGAAGCCGGCATATTCGCGACGCTGCTTTATCCTGTGAGCATGGAACCGAATGCCGAAGGACGCTTGGAGGAAACCGTGGCCGAGGTCGACCGCCTGCTGGAGAGGCACCGCCTGCTCGAAGCGGTCGCGCGGCGGCAGGACACGCCGCGGAGCGCGTTGCTGGAAGAAATGCAGCACCGGCAGAACCTCGTGGAGTTGCACAAACGCCTCCGGAGCCTGCACCCCGCCGACCTCGGTCACATCCTCGAGTCGCTGCCGATCGGCGACCGGCTCGTCGTCTGGCATGAACTGACTCCGGGCCTGGCCGGCCAGGCGCTCACCGAAGTCAGCCTCGGCGTCCGCGAGTCGCTGATCGAGCACACCTCGCGCGACGCCCTCGTCGACATGCTCCGAGAGCTGGATGCCGACGACCTGCGGTATCTCTCCGAGTCGGTGCCTGCCGATGTGGTGGACGAAGTCTCGGCGCTGCTCGACGCGCGCGACCGCTCCTGGGTCGAGCAGACGCGCGCTTACGACGAGAGCTCCGCCGCGCGTCTGATGATGCAGGATGCTCTCGTGCTGCGCGACTCGCAGACCGTGGAGGAGGCGGTGGCTCTCATTCGTCGTCGCGGCCGACTGCCGGCGCAAACCGACCGGCTGTTCGTCGTGGACTCACGGAACGTGCTGATTGGGTCGATCGGGCTCGGCACGCTCATCATCGCGGACCCTGGCGCCGCGGTGACGTCGGTGATGGACAGCGACGTGCGCCGGTTCCGCCCCTACGACGACGCACATGAGGTGGCGAAGGCGTTCGAACGCTACGACCTGCTGTCGGCGCCGATTGTGGACGATCGCGGCAAGTTGGTCGGCCGCGTGACGGCGGACGCCGTGATGGACTTCATCCGCTCATCAGCCGGCGACGATGTGCTGGCGCTCGCGGGTCTCCGGAAGGCCGAGGATCTGTTCGCGCCCGCAGTGGATTCGGCGCGCAACCGGTGGCCGTGGCTCGCCGTCAACCTCGCCACGGCATTTATCGCCTCCCGCGTGATTGGCGCATTCGAGCACAGCATTCAGCAGCTCGTGGCGCTGGCGGCGCTGATGCCGATCGTCGCGAGCATCGGAGGGAACACCGGTAACCAGACGGTCGCGCTCGTCGTGCGTGGGCTGGCGCTCGGCCAGATCACCGCGAACAGCGCCTGGCATCTGCTGCGGAAGGAGCTGCTCGTGGCCTTCTTGAACGGCGCTCTGTGGGGCACGATCGTGGGGCTGTTTGCGACGATCGTGTACCGGTCGGTGCCGCTCGGGCTCGTCATGACGAGCGCCGTCCTGCTGAACCTGATCATCGCGGCAATCATTGGGGTATCGGTCCCGCTCGTGCTCCACCGCATGGATCGCGACCCGGCGCAGGGGTCGAGCGTCATGCTGACGTTCTTCACCGACAGCATGGGGTTCTTCCTGTTTCTCGGACTGGCGGATGTATTCCTGCTCTAGCAGCCCGTAGTGAAAGTCTGGCGTCGCACCGAGACGGGCGAGGCGCCCCGTGGGCAAGGCGCGACGACCGAGAATATCGGGGATATTTGAGGGAGGAGCAACGCAGCCCGTCGAGACCACCGTCAACAGCACGGACGCGCCCGATGCTGAGCCCGAGCGCCTCGGTGCGACGTTCATACTCACGTTACCCGCGTCACAGAATCGTCACACCCTTCAAGATCGTGGACAGGATGACGCGTCGACCACATTATGCAGGCCAGCCGTGACGATCGAATGCACGCCGCCGTACGACCGTGTAAAAGTCTGAGTCGCAGATCTCGAATACCGCAGACCGCTTGCTACAGATTCACGCCCACCAGCTTCACAAGCTCACGAGGAGAGATTCTTTACGCCTTCTTGATGTGGCCGGTGCGCCGGTGGTTACACGCGCCCGTTACCTTGGTTCGCTCGTCGTTCACTCACCCAAGGACAGAGGAGAAAGAGATGACGTTGACCGCTCGAAGAGTAGAAAGACGGCAGTTCCTGCGCAGTGCCATGGCCGCCGCAGGTTCGGCCGCTGCGTTGCCGGCCCTGCAGGCCCTCGGCCTGTTGGCTGTCAACGGCCGCCGTGTCCATGCGGCGCCCGGGCAGGGCGGCTACGGGCCGCTCGTGCCCACGCCGGATTTGCGCGATGGCGCATTGCGGATCGCGTTGCCCGAGGGCTTCCAGTACCGATCGTTCAGCCCCGCCGGCGCGCTCATGTCAGACGGTCACCGAGTGCCTCTCGGACATGATGGGATGGGCGTCTTCAACACGTCGGACGGTACGTTTCGTCTGGTCCGCAACCACGAAGATCGGAACAGCCCCGGCACCGGCAGCACGGCGGTTGACGGAAACGCGTACGACGCCCAAGGGGGCGGCGGCACGACGACGCTCGTGGTCAACCCGTTCACACGCGAGTTGGAGCACGATTTCATCAGCCTCAACGGCACCATCGTCAACTGCGCGGGCGGCGTCACGCCGTGGAATTCCTGGATTACCTGCGAGGAAACCAACGCGGGTCCCCCATCGGGCTGGCTCAAACAGCACGGCTACTGCTACGACGTGCCGGCGGGCGCCAATGGCACCGTTCCCGCGGTTGCGATTCCGGCCATGGGACGCTTCGCGCACGAGGCCGTGACCGTTGACCCGGAAACCTGGATCGTCTACGAGACGGAAGACAACGGTGAGACCAGTGGCTTCTATCGCTTCCTGCCCAACACGCCAGGCGTCCTCGTGAATGGCGGCCGGTTGCAGATGCTCGCCATCGAAGGCACCTTCAACTACGACACGCGGACGGGGCAGAATGTCGGCGTGGCGATGCCCGTCACCTGGGTGGACATTGCGATTCCGAATCCGGCTGGCACGAGCTCGACGGCCGTGTTCAACCAGGGCTTCGCGCTCGGCGCCGCGCGCTTCCGGCGGCTCGAGGGCAGCTGGTTCGGCAATGGCGCCGTCTATTTCAACGCGACCAACGGCGGCAATGTGGGCTCCGGCCAGGTCTGGGAATTCCGGCCGGACGGCGACGGCGGCTGGTTGACGCTCATCTTCGAGTCCGCTGGACCATTCGAGCTTGACTTCCCCGACAACATCACAGTCTCGCCGCAGAACGCGCTCCTGCTGTGCGAGGACGGAGGCGGCGATCAGTATCTGCGCGGTGTGACCCTGACGGGACAGATCTTTGATTTCGGGCTCAACCTGCAGACCGATCATGAATGGGCAGGCGCGACCTTCGCGGACGCCGACCCGAGCTGGAACGATCGGAAAATCCGCGGCACTAACCGGCCTCTTGGCGGTCGTTGGGATCGCATCACGCTCTTCGTCAACCGTCAAGGCAACACGAGCGGTTCGAATCCCCCGTCGGTCGGCAACGAAGGCATGACGTTCGCCATCTGGGGCCCCTGGAAGGACGGCGCTCTGTAGAACTGCACGAAGGGGAGGTTCGGAGGCGGCGGCCTCCCCTTCACGCACTTGCACGTGCGTTATGCTCAAAGCGTGAGCGAGATTCGTGCGGCTCAGGTTGTTCTCTTCTATCTCTTCGATGTCGCCGAGACCATTGATCTTCAGCCCATTCCCGGTCTGATCGGCGGGCCCACCGTGACGGCGCGGCTCGCGCCCAAGCAGGCCACGCCGGCCTATGTCCAGTACGACAATCCGCCGGTATCGTTCGACGGCGATGCAGTCGCCGCGGGAGATGTCGATGGGTTTCACCCACGATTTCGCGTCTACGACTACGGTGTCATCTCGGTGGCGCTCACGCGGCCATTCAGCGGCGCATGGAGCGAGCTTGTCGCCCTGGGCCAGACGCTCATCGAGAACGACGACTTCGAGGCGCGTGCCGAGCGGCTCTGCCGGACCGTCGCGGACCGGCTGCGGCCGGTGCTCAAGGACTATCGCGAGGGGTATCTCACGGAGGATTATCTCGTCTACGTGGTCCACGAGCTCGATCGTCCGCAATCCGCTGACGATCTGCTGGCAGCGCGGGGCGGCGACATTGCGGTGATGCTGCGCGGCGAGCGTCAACCCCTCAGCCGGCAGGAAACGCAGACCGTCCTCGGCCACCGCATGTCCTACCTGGCCGATGATCTCGTGGTGCCGTCCTGGAGCGCCGCGTTCGTGTACGACACGCCGATCGGCGCCCAGGCTGCGCTCGAGATCCTCGAGTTCGCCAACTCGCAGCTCCTCGAGTTTCGCTATTACGATCAGCACCTCGATCGCGAGCTGGGGGCGATCTACGCACAGCTGCAGCGCCCGCGGCGATACGACCAGTGGGTAGGATCCCGATATACGCGCACCGCGCGCCAGGTGCACGCGCTCCTGCTCGACGTCAACGAGGTGACGGATCGTACGGTGAACGCGCTGAAGTTCGTCGGCGACATCTATGCCGCGCGGCTCTTCCGGCTCGTCGCCGATCGGCTTGGCCTCAGCATGTGGAAGGCCGATGTCGAGGGAAAAATCAAGACGCTCGACGATATCTCCCGGTTCGTCGTCGAACAGTCGTCGATGGCGCGCGGTCAGTTCCTCGAGCTGACCATCGTTCTGATTCTGGTGTTCGAGCTCGTGCTGATTTTTCTCGGCGTCATGCAGTGATCTGCACCTCCGGCAGGGCGGTCACCACGCAGGAGTTGTTCGTGTCCTTCATGTGAATTTACGAACATGTAACATCGAGGACATACTCTGGATACACACGGTGGCCCTGTTCGTCGCAGACTCGTTCTCGAGGCCGCGACGGCCTCGAAGGGAGGACACGTTTTGCGACTTCTTGCCTGGCTGCTGCCACCGGTGCGCATCGGTACCGTGGCGCTGGCGCTGTCTGCTTCATCCGCGTGGGCGCAACAACCAGCTGCTGCGCCTTCCGCGCCGAACGATGCCCCGTCAGTTCGGGTGGGCGTCTCGCTGTTCACCGACTACACCTACACGAAGAGCCCGGAAGTGATCGACGCCGATGGCAATTCCGTCAATCCCAGCCAGTTCAACATCGGCAGGAGCTACATCAACATCACGGGCAACCTGTCGCACCTCGTCGCGTTTCGCGTCACCCCGGATATCTCGCGCGAGACTGGTACGGGCAGCACGTTGAATGGCAGCCTGACCTTTCGTATCAAATACGCCTTCGGACAGGTGAACTTCGACGACTGGTTGACGGCCGGATCGTGGACGCGTCTGGGCATTCAGCAGACGCCGTGGGTCGATTTCGAGGAGAACATCTACCGCTACCGGTTCCAGGGCACGGTCTTCACCGAGCGCGAGGGATTCCTGTCCTCGTCCGACGGCGGCGCGTCATTTCACTACAACCTGCCATCGAACTATGGCGACCTGCATGCGGGCGTCTACAACGGCGAGAACTACAACCGGCAGGAAGCGAACGATCAGAAGGCCTTCCAGGTGCGCGGCACCGTCAGGCCGTTCGCCACGAGTCCTGTCGCCGTTCTGCATGGCGTGCGGGCGCACGTGTTCTACGACCAGGATCATTACGTGAAAGACGGCGAACGCCGGCGGGTTCTCGGCAGCGTCACGTTCGAGCACCCGTACCTGAATGCCGGCTTCGATTACCTGCGCGCCACCGACCAGCTATCGGTGACCAGGCCGGAGGCCGACGCCAATGGCTATTCCATCTGGGCAACCCCGCGATCCCCGAGCGGATGGGAGCTCTTGCTCCGCTACGACCACTTGAAGCCCAACACGCTCCTCGACTCGCAGGTACGCACGCGCGCGATCGTCGGCGTGGCGTACTGGTTCCGGTTGCAGGGTCCGGCGTCATCGGCGTTGTTGTTCGATTACGACGGCGCGACTTTTGATGAGTTCCTGCCAGCTCGGCCGAAGGAACAGCGGTTCGCCGTTCATGCGCTTTATCAGTTCTAGGAAGGTGTGTTTTACAAGAATTTAACGTCTGTGAAACCCAGGTGTCGTCGTTGCTGCGATAGGCTGGTGGTTATGAATGCATGTCTTGGACGGTGGATGGGTGGGTTTGTCCTGAC
>Ga0070698_100007584_pt1 | contig 11738 bp, 8 predicted proteins | sample KBSK1502metaG_FD_65477 | JGI IMG/M metagenome (GOLD analysis project Ga0070698, IMG submission 65477) | Corn, switchgrass and miscanthus rhizosphere microbial communities from Kellogg Biological Station, Michigan, USA - KBS K1-50-2 metaG | ecosystem: Host-associated > Plants > Roots >...
GTTGATATCTTCTTTGTGATTAGCGGCTTTATCATTTACAGCGTGACGTATGGACGAGAACCCCGGAATCCCGAACCAGCACCGGTGTTTCTATTAAAACGGTTCATTCGCATCTTTCCGTTATATTGGATTTTATTGCTTGCTACTCTTGCTTTGTGGTCCAGCGGTTATTTTTATCGAAGCCTCCACATCGACGCAGATATTTTGAGATCCTCAGTCTTTCTGCTCCCCGGGAGAAAGCTGATCATTACTGTCGCTTGGACACTAGTTTATGAAATGTACTTTTATTACTTGTTTTCAATCACGCTATATATACGCAATGCACGAATTTCGGTCCTCACAACGACGGTTTTGATTTGCACGGGATTATTCTTAAGCAAATTTCTGCCCGAAGGCGGCTTCAAAGACTTTTTGTCCAACCCGATTGCGCTTGAGTTTTGTTTCGGACTTATCCTTGCCCACTTGATCCACTGTAAGTCCCTTGGCGGGGTTTGGACGAGATATACGTGGTTGCCAGGACTGATTCTTATGGCTGCTGGAGCGGCTTTCGCCGAAAATAAAGGCAGCACCGCAGGAGTTGCCTCAAACGTTCGTTATCTCGCGTGGGGGTTGCCTGCTCTGCTTGTGACCGTTTCATTCATCAAGATGCGGTTTGATAAATCACGTTTGACTAAAATTTTTCTGCCGATTGGAGACGCATCTTACTCCATCTACTTAACTCACCCGACAATGATGATTCTCTACGCGTCTTTGATACGCTTTCACATTCTAAAACCCATTGCTTATCCCATTATTTTGCCCCTGCTGGTTGTTACGGTTTGTATCGTCTTTGGTTTTCTCATTCATTACTTGATAGAGCGTCCGATTCTGGTTTGGCTGCGGGGTTGCCTCCCAGCCAGGCTTTCAGAGGGCTCAAGATCCGCGGGAGGACGAGATGCGCGGGCCTCCGGTCTCGCTGAGGGCTTATCGAAAAACTAATGAATTCGCTGCGGATTGGCATGGATGGGGACTCATTGCGGGCTCCGCTTTCTGGCGTTGGCCACTATATCTTCAACCTGGGCCGCGAGCTGGATGCGCTACTGCCCGAGGCGCTGTTCATCGCATACTCCAGGCTGCCGGCTGCGGCAGTCCGGTTGCCTTCACCACATTGGCAACTGCGCAGCGAACCTAGCGCTGCGTTTCGACGACTACCGTCGTTTGTTTGGCTCAAGACGCGCTGTCGCGCCATGTGCGCAGCGGACAGCATCGACGTATTCTGGGCCGGTCGCACGCTGCACCCCAGACTGGCCGGCGGTGTGCGTACCGTATGCAGCGTGCATGACCTCAATCACCTGGTGGTTCCGGAGACAATGCAGTTCCAATCTCGGTGGTCGAGTCGACTTTGCTTTCGCGGAGACATTCTGACTGCTGACTGCGTGCTCGCCAACTCTTACGGCACTGCCGAGCGCATCCGCGCAATGATTGGGGCAGAGGTAACCGACGTCGTCCCGCCCGGTGTGACGCCGCACTTCCATCCTCCACAGTCGACAGGTGAAGTTGATATTCCAGAGAAGTTGTCGCGCCTGGGAGTGAAACGACCTTATCTGCTGTCAGTAGCAACATCAGAGCCACGCAAGAATCTGGATGTTGTGCTTCGCGCGTACACCGATCTCAAGCGGGGCGGCAAGTTGAGCAAGCATCAGTTGGTGCTGGCCGGGCCCACCGGGTGGAAGAACCGAGTGTTAGAGCAGAGGCTCGGCGAGGCGCGCGCACACGGTCTGGTGCTGGCGGGCTATGTGCCGGACGAGTTGATGCCCACCCTTTACGCTGCCGCCGATGCGCTGGTCTTCCCATCGTTGTATGAAGGTTTCGGAATGCCGGTTCTCGAGGCGCGAACTTGTGGCGCACGCGTGGTCACCACCGATATCCCGGAGCTGAGAGAGGCAGGGGACGAGTACGCGATCTACGTGCAGCCCACCCTTGATGGAGTCAAGACTGGAATTATGAAAGCGATCGGGTTGCCCAAACCGCCTCCCGCGCTCGGCCGCACCTGGAAGGAGGCCGCACGGATTCTGGCGCGTGCATTGTATGAAGGAAGGGAGTCTCGGGTGGTGCCCATCAGTTAGTAGTATCTCGTCTCACGAGCCGGATACTAGGTTCCGACAAACTCTTTCGAGTAGGTAACAAGAATGCAACTTTTGTTAGATTGTTCGTTATCGCTGATCAACCGTACCGGTGCGCACTACATCGCTGAGGATCTCGCTGGAGCGTTCGGTGGCAAGGGAATCGTAAGGAGGTGGCGCTTGTTGAGACCGCAACTCCCTACCGGCATAGCTCGGAAGATATTCGGGCGCTTGATGCTGCGGGAGATTGCGCGACTTGGCACATCAAGCAGGTTTCTCTGGCCCGAGCCGAAAGCGGTAAAGCTTAAGAGGCTCTTTCTGGATCCACTTTATGTCAGTCGTTCCAGACTGGAATCCTCGGACATCGTTTTGTGTCACGACATCGGCCCAGTGAGCCACCCCGAACTTTACGACCGTGGGACGGTGGACGCATACCAGAGGGCCTACGCCAAGATCGCCAAGGTGCGGCCTGGTATAGTTTTCGTCAGCAACGCGTCACGCCTGGCTTTTGAGGCGAGATTCGCCACTGATTTTCGTTTCCTCAAGACGATTCCTTTGTACGTTCGTGCCGGCAGCTTTAGTGGCCATTCCGAACCGATCCCCGGGATACGACGGCCGTTCTTCCTAACGGTCGGAGCGCTGGAGGCAAGGAAGAACCAGCGTACTGCGATCGAGGCATTCGAGCGATACGGGTTCGCCAGACGCGATGTAAGCTACATACTTTGCGGTGCGAGAGGCGCAGGCGCGGAGGAGATTGTAGCAACTGCAGCGCGAACGTCGGGGGTGAAGGTGCTGGGTTACGTGTCGGATGCACAACTGCGCTGGCTATACCAGGAGGCGAGTGCGTTCGTACTACCGAGCTTGCTCGAAGGCTTCGGGATGCCAGCGCTCGAGGCTGCGCTCCGCGGGTTAGTTCCTATCGTTTCCCGCGACAGTGCCCTAGCCGAGGCGGTGAACGGAGCAGCGGTACAGGTGGACCCCCATTCCGTGTCGGAAATTGGCGAAGCAATGGAATCTGTTCTCGCGCTCGACGAAAGCGGACGCGAAGAGCTGAAGAACGCACTGGTTATGCACGCCCAAAGTGCCACTCGCGAAAGATTCCTGGCGGAGTGGGAAGATTTGATCAGCTCGGAGCTGCGGTAATTTCGACTACGTCTTGGTTGCGGGGAGAATCGCACTTATTCAAAGCTATCCCTACGATTTGCTCACCGTTGGTTGATCTGGAGACATTTCCAACCCAATTACACATGAACAAGCGCCCGCTTGTTTCAATCGTAATTTGCAGCCGCAACCGTAGCGCCGACGTTTTGGAATGTCTCGAAGCGCTCATGCCTCAGATCGGCCCCCAGGCCGAGGTCATTCTCGTCGACAGCGCTTCAGACCCGAAAAATAAGGCCGAAATGGCGAAGCTGGCAATCCTCTTTCCGGCTGTGAATTTGACACGAGTGGACCAGCCTGGGCATTCGCTCGCCCGCAATCGCGGTGTGCGCTTGGCGGTTGGCGACTGGGTGGTGTTCCTCGACGACGACGCCGTGCCATTTCCGGACTGGCTGGAAAAGTTATTAGCCGCGGTGGCCGCCGCGTCTCCGGCCCAAGCCGTCATTGGCGGGGGAATACATCCGCGATGGCCGGACGGCATGAGCGGTGAGCACCTCAGCAAGCGCTGGAAAATGTTCCTCTCTCTGGCTGAAGGCGACAGACCAGGATCAGTCGCCGACGGCTACGCTGTGAACGGCGCCAACTACGCGATTCGCCGGCACGTCCTGCTGGATATCGGAGGTTTTTCAGAAAAGCTCGGACGCGTCGGAGGCAGCCTTATCAGTGGTGACGATTGTCTCGTCACGGAAAAAGTCCTGCATGCGGGCCTGGCTGCCGGGTTTGATCCCGCCTTTAAAGTTTATCACAAAATTAGTCGGGAAAGACTAAAAATTTCATGGATTCTCAGGCGAACGTTCTCGGAAGGTATCAGTGAAATTCGGATTTTTCAGTCGCGTGATCTGCCTCTTCCGACTCATTTGCGACCCATCAAACTATTTGCATCCCTACCTGTTCTTTTGCTTCTTTCGATTATCCACTTCCGAAATCATGATTACAAAATTCGACTCGCGATGTGTATCGGCGCCTGTATGTGCCTTTTAACGACGATAGATCGCGGTCGGCCCGGCTAGTAATCAGGGAAGCGGCTAGATGCAACACTATCCGTGAAGACCAGGAAATCGCTCTATCGAGGAATAAAGGATGTCTGGCAATTGCTGCCACCGGCGTGGAATGCCAGGATAAGACACGCGCCTATATTTGGTCAGATTATCCGACTGGTTGCTCGGGTGACAGTCAAGAATGCCAGCCACCAGGAGATCTACGACAAGCGATACAATGACTTCCTCGATGCTGTAGCGAGTAAGTCGACGCCGGTAATGGCTGCGACTATCGAGCGCATATTCAAACCCAATTCGGTAATTGATGTGGGTTGTGGGGCCGGGACACTCCTGGCGCAGCTAAAACGAGATGGCTTGGAGGTCAGAGGGCTCGAATATTCTGATGCGGGTATCGCTCGGTGCCGGGAAAAGGGGGTTGATGTGGAAAAGTTTGATCTCGAGACTGACGAGGCCATTGAAGGAAGTTGGGATGTTACGGTTAGCTTTGAAGTCGCCGAACATCTGCCCGAATCGCTGGCCGACAATTATGTTCGAGTGATTAGTCAATTCAGCCCCATTGTGATCATGAGTGCAGCCACGGTCGGTCAAGGTGGGCTGGATCATGTCAATGAGCAGCCGCATGAATACTGGATCGAAAAAATGAAGCGGCAGGGTTTTGACTACGACAGACAGAGCTCCAACCAAGTGCGGGAAGAATGGGCGGCAAAAGGGGTCGCGTCGTGGTACGTCAACAACACCATGATCTTCAGGAGAAGAATTGCGCCAACTGGCGGCTGACCGGGTGCCAGCACCGAGCCGGCAAGCTCAACACAACTGCGCAACTATCATTTAACTCCAAAGCTAACTACAAAACTGCGAAGGACCAAATAAATGGATTCCGTTGCTTCGAATATAGATCGTGGTTCGATCAGCGTGGTGATCGCTTCTAAAGGTCGTCCTGATTTTGTGAGGGAAACGGTCGAAAATCTTTGGTGCCAAACGCTCAAACCGAAAGAAATCATTATTGTCGTCCCCGCAATCGAGGACCTGCCCCCTCAACAATGGGGAGACGACGTGAAGTACATCGTTGGGCCCCTTGGACTGACCTCGCAGAGAAACAAGGGTATCGAAGCGATTCCAGCCACTGTTAAATATGTTGGATGTTTCGATGACGATTTTGAACTGAAAGCTGACTATTTGGAACAAGCTGTCGCGTTTATGAACGCGAATGTTTCAGTGGTGGGGATCTCCGGTCGTATCCTCAAAGACGGTGGCATCAACCGGGAGGAAGCGAAGAAGTTGATTGCCAGCTATAAACCCGAAGAAAGCTCGAGAGGCATGTTCTTCAGCAAGGGAAAGCATCATATTCTTTACGGCTGCAATATGATCATCCGACGGGCCGTATTAACATATGAGACATTTGACGAAAATCTTCCATTTTATTCCTATGGGGAAGATTACGATCTATCAATCCGCTTAGAGCATTATGGGCTCATTGGTCGGTTTCACGGCTGCGTCGGGGTTCATCTGGAAACGCCGGGGGGCCGTGTACGGGAGGTATTGCGGGGATACTCGTTTGTAGCGAACAATTGGTACTTTCTAAAGAAGGATGTGATGCATCGGCCCCCGCTCATGGCCTGGATTCGTTTCTGGTTGATCTGTTTTGGAAAGAGCACATTGACAAGCCTCTCGAATCTACTAAAAGGCGATCGATCTCTGGATTGGAGTGGAAGGCTGAAAGGGCAACTATTGGCTCTAAAAGATATTTTCCTCGGCTGCTGCCATCCCGGGCGGATCAAGGAAATGTAAAGCGGTGTTCTCGATTCCCTCCTTGCAGGATTACGCCATCGTGATTCATCCTTTCCCAAAATAGTCACAAAATGAGAGTTGCATTCTTTCCCGTTTGGAATCCAAATCCGTATCACACGGAATTGGAGAGGGCCCTCCGCTCGCTCGGAATAGAAGTCGTACGCGCACAATCTCTCAAGTCTCTCTGCCGCGATTACCGAACTGGAGTTCAGAAGGTGGATGTGCTTCACATCCACGCTCTTCCCCGCTTTGGTTGGTCTCTGATTTCCTTACGTGGTTATGTGGCATTCTACCAAAGATTGGTATGGTTGCGTATAGTGGGAGTGAGGCTTGTTTGGACGATGCACAATTTGGCCAATCATGAATCACAGCATCGCAGCATCGAAAACTTTGTAGCTCGTCATTTTGCTCCTCAGATGGGGGGCATAATCGTACATGGAAAGTCAGCGAAACGGATTGTCGAGTCGCGGTGGAACCAACGAACAGGTAGTCCGATCCATGTGATACCACACGGACATTATATCGATTCTTACAAGAACGAGATCAGCGGTGAAGCCGCGCGTGCACATTTTAGATTCAATGCTTCTAATCTTGTCTTTCTCTTTTTGGGAATGATCCGACCGTACAAGGGTGTCGTGGAGATGGTGGATGCATTCAGAGTTTATGCTGATCCGAATGCACGTTTAATCATTGCGGGAATGCCGATCAGTCAGGAAATCTGCGATCAGGTCGCACATTCGGTTAAGGGTGATTCTAGGATTCGGTTCTTGCCTGGTCACGTCGCTGATGACGATATTCAGCTTTACATGAATGCCTGCGACGTGGTGGTTCTACCTTATAGGCGGGTTCTTACGTCCGGTGCTGCGGTTTTGGCGATGTCGTTCGGTAAACCCTGCATTGCGCCCCTGGCTGGCTGCGTTACTGACATGCTGGATGAGCAAGGGGCCATTTTTTTCGATCCCAGCGTTAGCGGTGATTTGGAACGGTCTTTGCGAAAGACGGTCGATTCCCGACACCTACTCCGCGAAATGGGCCATTACAATCTGCGTCGGGCGGCCGAGTGGGATTGGGAATCAATAGGGCGTTCGACCGCGGCCGTTTACCAGCAGTGTTTCCCTGATGAATGCTTACCCAATTTTGCAGATGCTCCTGATGTTTCCTCTCTCTCACCATCGCCACATGAACATCCAGCGTCGCGGATCCGCTGAGGAACCGCTAACGGCCCAAGTAAGCGTCGCGACGACGCCGTCATCAAACGATTGACCGTTTCGCCCGACGGCTCCACTTTCCGGCCGTGGTTAGTTTCTCACTTCGTGTAGCCATTTCTTTCTTGTCGTCAAAGACTAAGGCACACGATTCCTGTTGCTTGATGAACAGGTAAATGAACTCGGAAAAAGCGTTAGTATCGGTGATCATTCCGGCATTTAATGCCGAAACGGACATTCGGCAGGCGTTAACGTCCGTCCTCGCTCAAACCTATCAAAAGATCGAAGTGATCGTAGTGGATGATGGTTCTTCCGACGCCACCAGCACGATCGTTGAGGAATTTGTCAGAAGAGATGCCAGATTTCAGCTTGTTCGACAGACCAATGAGGGTGTGGGCGCTGCCCGGAATACTGCAATACGTAAGGCTCGCGGGGAATACATTGCTCCCTTTGATGCCGATGACTTTTGGCTTCCGGAAAAGTTGGAGAAGCAGGTTGCTTGCATGGAGCAATCCGGTGATGACACCGGCTTGGTGTATTGCTGGTCCAGCTTGACCGATAAACACGGCGAGTTAGTGGATACCGGTTCCACTAGCACGTTGGAGGGTCGCTTGCGCCATGTTCTGATTTTGATCAACGTTCTCGGCAACGCCAGTGTGCCGCTATTCCGTGCAGCTGCTCTTGAAAAAGTTGGCCTTTATCTCACGCGAGCGGAACAGGGAGGAGCTCAGGGATGTGAAGATTGGGATCTCGCTCTTCGCGTTGCTGAGGTCTCCACCGTTCGCGTTGTTCCTGAGTATCTGGTGGAATATCGCCAGAACGGCTCCAGTATGAGTGTTAACGCCGAAGGCATGGCTGCGTCTTACCGCACTACCATGAGGCGCGCGCGTCAGCGCAATTGTGATCTACCATCTGCCGCCTTTCGTTGGTCAGGCGGGTATTTCTATCTCTACCTCGCGGACAAATGCCTTGATTGGAGTCGCTATTCCGAGTGCCTCCGTTATTTGAAGAAAGCGATCTGTTTCAATCCGGTCTTGTTGCTGAAAGCCGGGATTTACAAGAGATCCATCAAGGCTGCGCTCAGAATCGTTACGCGTTCAACTGTAAAGACGAGGAAAGCGGCTGACTTGCACTCGAAGAAAAGAAAGAAGCGGCCTTCCGTTCTTAATATGCCTTTCCGATACTTCGAGCTCGCGCGCTGGTCTGCGGCGCTTCACGAGGGAGCTTAATCGATGATTGTTCTTTTGCGTGCGTTGAGAGCGCTCTTTCCCTTGCTGCGACTGCGGCGTTGGATGGTCTCGATGATAATCATCCTTGGGGTACTAACCGCGTTGTCAGAGGGCCTCTCAATTTCACTATTGGTTCCGCTCATACAGAATCAAATGGGAACAGCCGATGCGGGTGTCATTGGTAGGATGACAGCTGTGTTCCAGGGAATTCCGGCCGAGAGGAGGCTTTGGTGGATTGGTGTCAGTATCCTTATGTTGGTGGTGCTGAAAAACGTTCTCAGCTACAGCTATTCCTTGCTCTTTCAGTGGGTGAATGCGTCCATCAGCCACCGGCTTCGCTGCGGTATTTTTCATCAGTTGCTCAGCGTGAGCCAGAGCTACTTGGATGGCCACGATTCCGGGAAATTGCTGAACACCCTGGGTACCGATACCTGGCGTGTCAGCTCCGCGTTCGCAGTGCTGGCCAACATGATCATCAACGCTTGTATGACGCTGACTTTGGGTAGCCTGCTACTGCTGATATCCTGGAAACTGACGCTGATTACTGGCTGCTTGCTGTTGTTGATCTCTCAAATCGTTCAAAGGCTCACCGGTCGCGCGAAGCAGCTCGGTCTTCAGGCAACAGCCGCAAGCGCAACCCTTTCTCAACGGATGCTTGAGACGTTTCATGGCCTACGGCTGGTTCGGGCATTTGGCCGCGAAAGTCATGAGCAGAACCGATTCGACGTGGCTTCAGGCACGGTCAGAAAAATCTTCTGGAAACTGGAGAGCACTTCCGCATTGGTTCACCCGTTGTCCGAAGTGCTTACGGCATCGTTGTTGCTTGGCATCGTGGCGGTGATGGCAATGCGCGCTCCCGGACAGATGGCGGCCTCGTTAACCTTTCTGATTCTGCTGTATCGACTACAGCCTCGCATTAGACAATTCGATTCCGACCGGGTGGCGCTTAATGCGTTCTCCGCCTCAGTCGAGGAAGTCAGGAAGCTGCTTGATGAGACCGATAAGCCTTATCTGCGCAGCGGCGCCCGGGTGCTTAATTCGATCGAGAAAGGGATCGTTCTCGAAAATGTCTCACTTTATTACGACTCCGCAAAAGGTCCGGCTCTAGATGAGGTGACCTGTTCGATCAACAGTGGCGAAACCACTGCCTTGGTTGGTCCCTCCGGCGCCGGCAAATCCAGCTTGATCAGCTTGGTCTGCCGTTTTTACGATCCTTCGTCAGGGCGTCTATTGATTGACGGAATCCCACTGCAGGAGCTCGACTTGGCCTGGTGGCGTAGCCAGATCGCCGTGGTAAGCCAGGACGTCCATCTCTTTAATGCGAGCGTGGCCGAGAACATCATCTACGGGAAGCTCGATGCCACCCGCGAAGAACTCTTGGAAGCGGCCCGCAAGGCTCATGCCCTGGAGTTCATCGAGGGTCTGCCGGATGGCTTTGAAACGGTTCTCGGGGATTGGGGTCTGCTACTCTCGGGCGGTCAGCGGCAGAGAGTGGCATTGGCGCGTGCCTTCATCCGAGATCCACAAATCTTGATTCTGGATGAGGCGACAAATTCGCTTGATCTTATTTCGGAAACAGTCGTCCAAGATGCCCTTGAGGAGTTCGGACGCGGCCGAACCATAGTGATCATTGCGCATCGGATCAGCACGATTGAGCACGCCGACAAGGTGATCGTGCTCGATTCTGGCAAAGTTGTCGAGAGTGGCTCGGTAACCCAGCTTTTATCAAAGGGCGGCCTTTTCTCCCGTTTCTACGCGCTTCAACTTCGGAAGACGAAGGGTGGGCGTGTCCGTCCCGGACCGCCGAATCAGGAGGCGCGACCGAACCTAGTTGAGCAAAAACCATAGGAAGGTCGTTCCTTGGCATGTTCTCACGCCTAACTGAGCAATGGCTCACCGGCTGCCTGGCGGTCCGGGACGGACACGCCCTACCGCCATCCGCTCCTACCATGTCTGCGAGCGTCGATAACACGATCTCCTATTGCCCGTTTGCTTCCCTGGCAGACGCCGATTCTGCCGGAACTTGCGGCGTTTCGGTCATTATTCCTGCGCACAATGCCGCAGCGACCCTTGAGGCGACCCTGAAATCCCTGGTCCACCAGACCCGCGGGGTTTGGGAGGCGATCATTATCGATGACGGATCTACGGACAGGACCCGCGCCATGGCGGAGCACTGGGCGCAGAGGGACCGGCGGTTTCGTGTGCTACACCAGGAGAGGCTGGGCGTCTGTGCGGCACGGAACCGTGGACTGCGGGAAGCGCGACACCCCTTAGTCCTGTTTCTGGACAGCGATGATCACATTGCCCCAACCCACCTGGAGCGCATGGTAGGCATGTTGGTGGCTGATTCCACGCTCGACGCCGTCCACTGCGGGTGGCAAAACATCCTGGCATCAGGGGTGATTGGACGCCCGCATCTGGGTTCCGACGAGGCGGATCTGTTTCAGTATTTCGCTTTTCATTGCCATTTTGCAATTCACGCCTGCGTTCTACGACGCGATCTGGCACTGGCCGTCGGCGGCTTCGATGTCTCACTGGCCACCTGCGAAGATTGGGATTTTTTTCAGCGTGTTGCCCGTAGCGGGGCACGCTTCGGGCGGGTGCCGGAGGTGTTGGCCTTCTACCACATCCGCGCCGACTCAGCCAGTCGGGATGGCCGGCGCTGCGTGACCGATGCACGCGCGGTCCTGGACCGCGGCCACGGACGAGATCCGCGCGTGCGAATTGCTGCCAAGGCACATTTGGAAGGAGCGGTCGCTACCGGGCGGAACCTCGCTCTTTACAATATTGTGATGTATTGGGCAATCCAGGAGATCGGTGTAGGTCGCGACGGCTTGAGCTTGCTGAACGCCGAGGATCTCGCCCCTGCACCCGACCTGCAATTTGCCGCGGTCGCCGAAATAATCCAAGAGCTTGTACCAATGGCCGCCAACCGGTCAGAGGAGGACTGGCCTAGCCTCTGGAGCCGGGTGAGCGCTCCGCTCGCCGCATTCCTTGCCAGGCTGGAGGCCAAGGCTCGCGTTCCGGCGCTGGCATTCGCCACCCTGCGACACCTGGAGAAAAAAATCCTGCTGGCTGACCCCGGCGACGCCTCGCTCCTGGTGGGGAGCACGTACCGAGTGAGCGTGGACTTGGCGCGACGGGTCTGTGATGTTTGTCTCCCCCCGCAGGCCGACCGGCTCATCTGTCGGCTGACCCTGAAGGGCGAGCCCATCGGAGTGGTGGAGCTGCCAGGTGTTGGAGTGCTGGCCGGTCGAA
>Ga0070698_100007587_pt1 | contig 11737 bp, 11 predicted proteins | sample KBSK1502metaG_FD_65477 | JGI IMG/M metagenome (GOLD analysis project Ga0070698, IMG submission 65477) | Corn, switchgrass and miscanthus rhizosphere microbial communities from Kellogg Biological Station, Michigan, USA - KBS K1-50-2 metaG | ecosystem: Host-associated > Plants > Roots >...
ATAGCCTTATAAGGAGGAATGAAAGTGAATAGTCAAGATGTAAAGAATGCAATCTCTGGGGTATTGGTAGTCGATAAACCCGTTGGGATGACTTCTCATGATGTGGTGCAGGCGATCCGAAATGGAACCAACCTGCGCCGTGCAGGACACACCGGCACACTTGACCCGCGGGCCTCAGGCGTGCTGGTAATTTTGGTGGGTCCCGCTGTGCGATTAAGCGAATATGTGTCAGCTTCCGATAAAAGATATCAGGCGATTATCCGTCTGGGCGGCAGGACTGATACTTTTGATGCAGAAGGAAAAGTAACCCAGTCGAATCAGCCAATTAATGTGACCGAGCAGCAATTCGAAGAGGTATTGAAAACATTTATTGGCGAGATTGAACAGACACCGCCACCGTATTCTGCTGTCAAGGTCCAGGGACGAAAAGCTTATGAGATGGCCCGCAAAGGCGAGGAAGTCGAACTGGAACCGCGCAAGATCACCGTTCATCATCTGGAAGTGCTCGAGTGGGCGCCGCCTGAAGTGGTGATCGATGTCCATTGTTCGTCGGGAACATACGTTCGATCATTGGCCAATGATCTCGGAGAAAAATTGGGATGTGGGGCGTATCTCGTGGGTCTGCGCCGCACGAAGAGTGGGCGATTCTCTTTGCGGGATGCAGTACCCCTGCGAAAACTGCAGGAGGCCTTCCACGCCGGGAACTGGTATCAGTACCTGATTCCCGCAGCGGAGGCCTTGGGCGATTGGCCCGCCCTGGAACTTAGCCCGGACGATGTAGAAGGTGTGCGCCACGGACACCGTGTCAAAGCAGAAGAAGATACCACGCTTGGAAACCGTGTACGCGGCGTGAGTACCCAGGGTGAGTTGGTTGCGCTTATGGAGGCTGTTCAGGGTGAAGATGGGAAACCGGCCTGGCAACCGAAGAAGGTGTTTTTCACCTCAGAGTAAATCCTTCGCCTCTCGTCACCTTTGATGAGAAAATAATTGTTCAACGTAAGCAATATACACTCCAGCGCCAGGGATGGCGCTGGGAGTCTTTATAAATATGCAACATTACCGTTCTCTAGAAGAAGTTAACCTGCAAAAGTCCTGGTTGACCATTGGCGTTTTCGATGGAGTCCATCGTGGTCACCAGGAGATTATCAAGAAATTGACGACAGGCGCTCATGCGAATGATGCGCCTGCTGTTGTATTAACCTTTAACCCTCATCCAGCTTCGGTCTTAAGCAGGCAGGATATTAAATGTCTCACACTGCCCGATGAACGCGCCGATCTGTTGGGAAAGCTGGGGGTGGATGTGGTGATCACCGAGCCGTTCACTCGGGAACTTTCCACGGTTAGCGCTCATGATTTTATGTCACGGCTGACAGGTCGGCTCGGGCTTCAACATTTACTGATTGGTTATGACTTTGCATTGGGGAAAGGGCGCGAAGGCAACGCGGCGCGCTTAACGGAAATTGGTTCCGGGCTTGGATATGGCCTTGAAGTGGTATCCGCTTTGAGCGACGAGAGCGGTGTGATTTCCTCGACCGAGATCCGTAAGCTGATCGAGATTGGGAATGTCGCGGAAGCGGCGCGCTTGTTGGGACATCTATATAGTTTGCATGGTCCTGTCATCCATGGGGATGCCCGTGGCCGGACGATCAACGTGCCTACCGCCAACATAGGCTATTCAACCGAGAAGATGATTCCTGCCAAGGGAATCTATGCCTGCTGGGCCTACCTGGACGATAAAAAGTATCGGGCGGCAATTAATATTGGCACCAACCCCACGTTTACGCCCGATAAACGATCTGCAAACGTAGAAGCCCATCTGCTCGATTTTCGCCGGGAAATTTACGGAGAAGATGTGCGGCTGCAGTTTGTGGCACGACTGCGCGATGAGTTAAAGTTTGATTCGGTTGATGCGCTTATTGACCAAATTTGGAAAGACGTCGAGATTGCCCGCAAAATGCTGGTGGAGTAACAAGAAGGGATGAATTCTGTGGGAATATCCAATTCATCTTATCGGCGTTTCACCAGCCATGCAAATTCCAAATGGTCGACCATTATTGCATTTATCTGGGGATTTGCCGAGGCGACCGCGTTTTTTATCGTGCCTGATGTTTATTTGGGCTTTGTGGCTCTCTTCAATTGGCGACGAGGACTCTCGGCGATGCTCGCTGCGCTTCTCGGCGCAATGGTTGGTGGATCAGTGATGTACATCCTGGCGATGAATAACCCTTCCGGGATAAATCTGTTTCTTACGCGCGTTCCTTTGATTGACAGGGCTCTGGTCGAAGAGGTTGCTAATCAAACCCATCTCCACGGACTTGCCGCTGTGCTAACCGGTCCTTTTAGAGGCACTCCTTATAAAATCTATGCTGCACAGGCTGGTGAGCAATCTCTTTCCTTGCTCTACTTTGTGTTGATGACGATTCCTGCCCGCCTCCAACGGTTTTTCCCTGTTGTGCTGGCCTTTGGTGGAATAGGGAAATGGCTTGGAACTTTTTGGGAAAAGCATACGAAGTGGGTTGTGAGCAGCTATGTATTACTATGGGTATTCATTTATCTTGTATTTATATATTTTTTTAATTTCCATTGACCGATGATGCCCGGCATGCTCCAATCAGGAGCAGGAGCGAACCATCAGAATCGCAGGGGATGCCCCAGTTCGACGTTTGCTCCTCCTAATGCAAATATTTAAGAACCAGATAGGAAAAGTAGTAGACAAGTGGGAAAACAATAACCATGCTGTTGGCCCGATCAAGTAAGCCGCCATGACCGGGAATTAGCTGTCCCCAATCCTTTACATCTGCCACACGTTTGATCATCGAGCTTATCAGGTCTCCCCAGGCAGCGCCAATACCAATCAAGAAGGTTAAGATGAGTTGGTGCACGATGGAGAATTCCGCAGGCAGTGCGAAACGCAACAGGTACACTGCCATCCCTGCGCCGAGCAGATCACCGATCAAGCCTTCCCAAGCCTTGCGCGGATTTACCTCGGGCGCAATGATGTGCTTGCCGATCAATTTACCAATTGTGTATTGCATCACATCGCTAAGCGCGACGCCAATGGCAGTAATCATGATAAGCCCTGTTCCAGCCAAATGCTGAATTAAGATCACGTGACCGACTGACCAGACCAGATACAAATAACCGCGACCCGCAAAGGAAAGCTGGATATACAGATCTTCTACATGATGACTAAGAATGGGCACAAGTGTTAATGTGAGGATTGCGGCAGCTGGCAGAACGGAGTAGAGATCAGGGAAATACTGTGCCGTGAAGAAGGTAATCGGTACAAAAATATAAAGATGGATGATGTATGGTCGGTGTAGCCCTATAACTCTTATATATTCGGCAAGCACAAGATAGAAGAATACGAACAGAATAACGGCGGCAACAGCTCCTTCTACGAAGGTTCCAATTAAAAAAATCGGCGCAATCATTAGCCAGCCGATGAAACGTTTTCCCAGTTCACCCTTCAGCCCGGCTTTTAGATCCTTGCGGGCAAAGAACAGGACCAGGCCGAAGCCGAAGAGAAATAAAATACTTGTGATTCGAAGTACTGGCCAGAACAGAGGGTTTTCCAGTGGATTATGGGCGAGGATGATTTCCATAAATAATCCTAAGCCGTTGAACAATCGTAATCAATGCCGCCAGGCTGGCGAAGATCAGATAGTAGTTGTAGCTGGCTAAATTTCCGGTCAGCGCAGGATACAAACTAAAAATTGCCAGAGATACCATGCGGTCACCTTTGCCAAACAGGCCGCCATACACACGCTGACCTCCCAGAGCTTTCCCAAGAATGCCAAGATAGGAAACCAGCAGGATCAAAGGCAGAGCAAGCAGTGCGAATCCTGTTTCTGTATAGCCACTTAATCCAATGGAGATAAAAATCATCGCATCTGCAATACGATCCCCGAATTCGTTTTTTACTTCTCCCCAATCATCCGCCAGGTGGAGGGCGCGTGCCACCTGCCCGTCCATGAGATTTAACAGAAGGCGAACCAACACCGTGGGCGGAACGATCCAAAGCCAGTTCTTATTATTCCCTGCCAGATAAAAAGCGAGTGCCGCGATCAACGATAAGCCCAGGGCACCATACGTAAATGCGTTTGGATGTATTTTTCGCGCCACGCAGAAATCGACAATGGGTTGCAGAGCCCTCTGCCATTTCGATTTTGTTGTGTAAATGCCCACTAGTCACGCTCCATTAAAGCGAGGAATGATGAGTGATTTTCGAAGTTTACAGAGGGCCGCCTAAATTACCTTACTTCCTGTTTGAATTTCAGCCTATGCATCCATATGAAAAATAAAGTTACGCATGAAGAACATGCGTGAGACAGGCGGTAGTATAACAGGAATCAAAATACAATCATTATTTGTCGTTTTTTACTTTATAATCTGCCAGACTTTTTCGAGGAGACCCATATGCCCGAACGTGAAATTTACCTGCTTTCGCCGCGAGCGCTCAGCCCTGAGACCATTGCAGTTGCTTTTGCCAAGACTTCCCGCTCGCCGGAATCGTTCCGTGCGATCGCTGCGGAACTCAGTGATGAAAAATCTGCACAGTTCCATGAGAAGTGGGTTGTGGGTTATGGTCACGCCTCGGTCGCAGAACATGCTATTTTGCATATCGCCTTTGAAAACGTTTCCCGCCTTGCGATCGAGAGCATCGAAGGCAATCGGCTGGCGTCGTATACAGAAAAATCGACGCGTTATCAAAAGTGGGGATCGAATGACTTCACCATTCCCCCGGAATTGCGCGAAGCGGGTCATCCGCTCTGTGGAGAGTATGTCGAGACGATCCGCTTTCTCTTCAAGACATATGCCGATTCGCTGGAACCCGTGCGCAGGCTGGTGCTGGAACAGTTCCCGCGTCGCGAGAATGAGAAAGAGGAGGCCTGGGATCGGCGCCTCCGTTCGAAATATGTGGATGTCTGTCGGTTTCTTTTGCCGGCGGCCTCGCTTGCCAATGTGGGTATGACCGCTAACGCGCGGGTCCTTGAGAATATGATCCGTAAGCTGTTATCGAACGAGTTGGCCGAGGTGCGGGAAATTGGTGAGAGAGTGAAGGAAGTGGCCCTGGGGGAAACACCCACCCTGGTGAAGTATGCTGACTCTGTCCCATACTTGGTGGAGACCTGTAAAGAGATTAGCGAACGCGAGACTCGGGATTTAATCGGTCGTGACGGGGAGTGGTGTCGGCTGGTTGATTATGATAAAGATGGTGAAAACAAGGTCCTTGCCGCGGTTTTGTATCGCTTTGGCGAAATGAATTATACAAATGCCTTGGCTTTTATTGAATCGCTGAACGAAGAGAAGAAAGCAAACCTTGCTGAATCTTTATTGGGACGCCTCGGCAAATTTGACATTCCCCTCCGTGAGTTGGAATATTCAACCTATATGTTTGACATCGTCATGGATCAAGGCGCCTATGCTGAGTTTAAGCGTCACCGCATGATGACTCAGACCCCGCAGAAACTGACAACGCAAATAGGCTACGCAATCCCATTCTTGATCACAGAAGCCGCTTTCGAGCCTGAGTTTAAAATGGCGATGGAGTCTGCCGAGAGAATGTATGAAAAGCTGCATCGATTTAACCCCGGTGTCGCGCAATACGTTGTCCCGAATGCATTCAATCGCCGGGTGCTGGCTGAATTTAATCTGCGCGAAGCATTTGCTTTTTGTCAGTTACGTTCGGCGGCCAACGCCCATTTTTCCATCCGACGGATCGCGCAAAGGATCTATGAAGAGCTGGCGCGCGTCCATCCCATGTTGACCAAATATATGAAACTGCATGATGAGACCTGGAAGGGTGTGGAAGAGAAATATTTTACGGAAGTATGATTTTCGCGCTGAGCGGAGTGAGCCCCCGGCCAAGCGCGCTTCGACCACACTCCTCGACCACCACTCGTCGTTCCGCTCAGCGCGAAAGTTTTTATTAAATCAATTTACTTACGATCGCCAGCAATATCCCACCCGCGATCACACTTCCCAACTGACCGGCCGTATTTGCACCCATCGCGTGCATCAAGATGAAATTATTCTGATCTTCATCGTTGGCTACTTTTGCCGCCAGGCGTCCTGCCATGGGGAAAGCGGAAATGCCTGCCGCGCCAATTAAGGGGTTGATCTTGTATCCGCTGAGCACTGCCATTAATTTGCCAAAGAGCAAACCTGCCACCGTATCGATGACAAAAGCCAGCAAGCCCAGACCGAGAATTTTGATCGTTGCCAGATTTAGAAAACTCTCGGCACTCATCGTTGCACCAATTGCCAAACCCAAAAACAGCGTGGCGATGTTGATCATTTCATTTTGTGCAGACTTACTTAATCGATCGACAACACCCGAGATTTTCAACAAATTCCCGAGCATGAGCATCGCGATCAATGGCGTCGCCTCGGGTACCAATAAACCTACCACCAAAGTTAAGATGATTGGGAAGAACACCAGCGTCTTTTGTGAAATCGGTTTAGGCGTATATTCCATTCGAATCATGCGTTCTTTTTTGGTGGTCAGCAATTTCATCAAGGGCGGCTGGATAATAGGGATCAGGCTCATATACGAGTACGCCGCCACCGCAATAGGAGCCAATAATTCTGGGGCGAGCTTCGTCGCGACGAAAATAGAGGTTGGTCCGTCAATAGCCCCGATGACACCGATCGAGGCAGCCTGGTTTAGGGGAAAGCCCATAGCAATTGCCAGGATCAGCGCTCCGAAGATTCCGAATTGCCCTGCCGCGCCCAGAAGAGCCATCTTGGGTTGTGCCAGAAGCGGAGTGAAATCGATCATCGCGCCTACCCCGACGAAGATCAACAACGGAAATAGTTCGGTTGAAATTCCCGCGTTGTAAAGCACATTCATCACCCCTTGGATCGGGCCCTGACCGGCGGTCATCCCGGCCAGAGGGATATTGGCCAGCAGGCAGCCAAAACCAATAGGGAGTAATAACACGGGCTCGATCTCTTTATAGACTGCCAGATAAATCAGGATCAGTGCAGCCGTGATCATTACCGCATTTCCCCAGGTGAAATGGATGAACCCTTTAAGAAGCTCTGGAAGCAATTCTGCGATGTTCATCCGAATCTCACCAAAGCCTGCTTATGTGCCACGGTTTCGCCTGCGTTTATGAGGACTTCTGTGATCGTTCCTGAACGTGTCGAACGGATGCTGTTCTTCATCTTCATGGCTTCGATAACGAGTAGAACCTGACCGGCTTCCACAGTATCGCCGGTCCTTGCAAAAAGCTCGATCACTGTGCCGGGCAGAGGGGCAGTCAATTCGTTGGAGGTTGTATTTGAAGCTGTCTGTTTTTTTGTCAACTCAATAGGCGTGATTGCTTTTTGTTCCTTTTGGCTGGCCAATTTTTCACTGTCCTCAGGGCTAACCTTAAACTCCTGACCATCCACGCGAGCAATGATCGGCCTCGCATAGAGATCTTCGATTTCTACTTCGTAACATTGACCTGCAACTTTCACAACGTATTTCATTTGTCATCCTATTTTGCGCGGCTTGCGAACGATGGATGTACCTTTTTCATATAACTGTCTGCTGCGTGTGCCCAACTGCCAGGCGGAAACGATCGCGGTGGGTGCATCTACTAATGGGTGTGCAAGAGAGGCCTGTTGTTCGGCCAATGCGATTGCCACGGCCACTGCCGCTACCTGGGCTTTGCGATCTTCCTTCGTAACAGGAGCGGTTTCGGCTGAATCGGCGGGCGGCTGTTTATCGGCTGTGAACCATGTGAGCAGATCCATCATCCACCACAACAGGATGATCGCCGCAAAAACAAGCCCCATTCCAAGCGCTGTAATTTCAAGCGCAATGACCATATTGTTCATACAGGAATATTCCCATGTTTGCGCGGGGGCGCGGGCGCGTACTTATCGCGCAGGGCCGATAAGGACGCGATGATCTTTGGGCGTGATTCGCGCGGCTCGATGATGTCATCGACATAGCCTGTGGAAGCGGCATAGTAAGGATTATTGAATTTCTCCCGGTATTCATTGGCAAGTTTTTTGCGTTCGGTTGCCGAATCCGGAGCGCTTTCAATTTGCTTCTTGAATAAGATATTCGCGGCACCTTCTGCGCCCAGTACTGCAATCTCAGCGGACGGCCAGGCATAGGTAACGTCCGTGCCCAGATACTTGCTGGACATCACAACATAGGCACCCCCATACGCCTTACGTGTAATAATACAAATTTTGGGAACCGTGGCTTCTGAATAGGCATAGAGCAGTTTTGCACCGTGACGAATGATGCCACCATGTTCCTGCGCGATGCCCGGAAGAAAGCCCGGCGAATCGACGAATGTGACCAGTGGAACGTTGAAGCAATCGCACATGCGAACAAAGCGAGTCATCTTATCGGCTGCGTCGATGTCAATGACACCCGCCATGATGGCAGGCTCCTGACCCACGACGCCGACACTATGACCCCCGATACGGGCAAGCCCCACAATCGCATTGCGCGCCCAGCCGGATTGAAATTCCAGGAATGAGCCTTGATCGACAATTTTCTCAATGACCTGGTGCATAATGTAGGGCTCGGAGGGATCTAATGGAACCATATGATTTAGCGATTCATCCATAAAACCCAAGTCATTGTCTGACTTTTCAAAAGGCGGATTCTCGACGTTGTTCGATGGCAGATAGGAAAGATATTGCCGTACCATCGCCAGCGCGTCCTTTTCACTTTTCACGCTCATATGTGCCACGCCACTTACAGAGGTGTGCACCTCTGACCCGCCTAACGACTCAGCATCGATCATCTCGCCGGTCACGGCCTTGATCACTTCGGGTCCCGTCAAAAACATGAAGGAAGACTTTTCGACCATAATGACCAGATCCTGCAGCGCAGGGGAGTAGGCTGCGCCACCGGCGCAGGGTCCGAGCATAACGGCGATCTGTGGGATCACGCCGGAGTATTGCGCGTTACGCCGGAAGATCTCCGCGTAGCCGCCCATTGAACGGACACCCTCCTGGATGCGCGCCCCACCTGAATCGATCAGCGAAATGAACGGTACACCGTTGCGGACAGCCAGGTCCATCACCCGGCAAATTTTGTGAGACTGCATCTCACTCAGCGTGCCCCCGTAGATTGTGAAATCCTGTGCGTATAAGTACACCGTCCGCCCACTGATCTGTCCGTAACCCGTGACGACACCATCCCCGTAGTAGGTCTCGGTGAGCAGGTTCATCTCATCGCCCTGATGGGTGATGAACGGTTCGATCTCATTGAACGTGCCGTGGTCAAGCAGCAATTCAATACGTTCGCGTGCAGTTAATTTACCTTTTGCTCTTTGTCGTTTGTTTCGTTCTTCACCGCCGCCCTCACGCGCCTTCGCCCGTACCCTGCGAAGTTCAAGAATTCTGGGATCTTCCTGAGTCATACTTTATCCTTTTTAGTGAACTATTTCACAAGTATAAGTATAGCATCGCCCTCCTCTCAAGCCAGTGATGGATGACATAAAGGGATGAGATAAAACGCCTCGTATTTTTTGACAATCCGCATCGGGCGCAGCTGCCAATCGCTCCCGTTTAAAAAATGGACGGCAGGCGATTCGCCTGCCGTCCGTGCTACGTTTGGCTGTTTCTAGCCTTTTATGAGCACAATCTCTCTTTGCGGTTCACCGATATAGTCAGCACCCTTTTTAGTCATTACCACATCTTCCTCGAGACCAACATGCCCATAATTTGGCACAGGCAACGAAGGCTCGATCGTGTAAACCTGGCCTACTTCCAATTTTTGATTGGGGGAGTCGCCGTATTTTTCCCATAACGGACCAAGCAAGGCTCCGCCATCATGGGCGACGCGTCCAAGTTGATGCCCCAGCGCATGCTGATATTCGGGATATCCGGCATCGATGACGATTTCCCGAGCGATGACATCAATGGAATTGCCGGTGACACCCACTTTCATTGCTGAGCGGGAATTTTCTATCGCGGTCCGATTCGTGATGAAGCCGCGTTGGACCTCGGGGGGAGCTTCCATCTCACCTTCGCGCAGGACATACACGATACGTTGAATATCGGAGCAATACTCTTCATATTTCACACCAAAATCAAAATGAATGATATGCCCGCGCTCCACTTTGATGGTTGTAGGCCCGCTATGCCCAACCGCGGAATTCGGACCACTATTCACCGCGGGGCAGCTTTCTGCAGGCCAGGCAAGCCCGACGTTGTAATCGCGGGCGAGCTTGTGCATATATTCGCCGATCTCAAGTTCCGTCATGTCAAGCTTGATGTAGTCAAAGGTCTTCTTGTAGATCTCGTCGGTGATCTCAACCGCTTTGCGAATCCGCTCCAACTCAGCCGGTGTCTTTCGTCCGCGCAAGGCATTGATGACAGGTTCCGCGCTAACGAGCCGATTGGCGTACGGTGTACCGTTCAAATACTCTCGGAGGATCTCATACATGGCGTGAGTCAATCCATCCGCGTGAACATTGTCTCTCGCGGTGTTTACCGCGATTCGGTCAGGGTTGAGACGTGTGATCGTATCTCGCAGGAGTCCACTCACGGCAGTGTCATATCCAAGAATGGTGTCGAACACATTAAGCCTGGCAACCGCATCCTTTTCCAGATTCCCAACAATCGCGATCTTCTCACCTTTGCGGGTGAGGATCAGCGCGGACGTCCAGGTCAGGTCATTTGGACCGATCAGTAAGTCCAACGCGGGGTCGCGTACCCCGCTCGTCTCACGGACGAAGGTCAGCCACGCGTCAGTCTCTTGTTCCTTGAGGATTTCTATGGCTTGATTAACTTTTTCCTGAATGAGGGACATCCTAACTCCTTTATTCGCTTGTGACACTGTCTTCGACAGGAAGAACGGGCCGTCGCGCATATCCAAAATTGCGCGGTTCCTTTACGAGGAAAACCAATATACCCAACATCACGACCGAAAGCATGGTGGACCAGGCAAATGTTCTGACAAAGCCTTGCGTATCTGCAATCCAGCCGCCGATGAGGGGAGCCAGAATTGTAGCCGGAGCTGTGAGAGTTTGTGCCAGTCCAATATAAAAAGGACGTTCTTTTTCACCGCTGAAATCGACAGTCATCGTCATGCCGTTCGTCCAGATGGAAACATTGGTGAAGCCTGAGAGGACGAACACCGGAAAGAGCCAGGCAAGTGACGGTGCAAACCAGGCAAGCAGGGAACTTAACGTTGCTGCTCCTGCACCGATGATCAGCATGAGACGATGACCCACACGATCGCCCAGCCAGCCCATCCCCGCGTTGGCAATCGTTTGGGAGATGGTCAGGGTCGCGGTGAGATAACCCGCCGTGATGGCATCCATGTGAAAGCGGCGCAAGGCGTAAACGATGTAAAAGGAAAAGCCCATCGTCGCGAACTGGGAAAGGACTCGGGCACTGAGGAACCAATCGAAGTTTCGATCACGTTTTAGGATTCTTCCCGCTCCCTCCCAAAAGGGAGGTTGGTTTTCTTCGATCACTTTTTCGTGGTCGGCAGGTTCCCGTGTCAGCGAAAGAGCGATCCATGAAATCGTGAAGAACACGAACGCGATTAAAAAGCAAGCCATGAAATCAGTGGGTGAGTCAAACGCATTCAAAAGATAACCGGCTATCACGGCCGAGCCACTGATAAATAAGTTTGCCAGGGCAGCCTGTGTTCCGAAGAATGTCCCACGCGCTTCTGGTGGAATGATCTTGGAGATCATGCTGGTCCATGGGTTGGCCGTAAAGCCGCCACCCAGTCCCTGCCAGGTAAGGAGGAGGAACGTGG
>Ga0070698_100007588_pt1 | contig 11736 bp, 10 predicted proteins | sample KBSK1502metaG_FD_65477 | JGI IMG/M metagenome (GOLD analysis project Ga0070698, IMG submission 65477) | Corn, switchgrass and miscanthus rhizosphere microbial communities from Kellogg Biological Station, Michigan, USA - KBS K1-50-2 metaG | ecosystem: Host-associated > Plants > Roots >...
CGGCTCGGAACCTGCTCATGGACCTCGACGAGCGCATCGGGCAGTTCAAGTTCCTGATTCGCGACCGGGACGCGAAGTTCACCGACACCTTCGATGCCGTCTTCGCCTCCGAAGGCATCCAGATCCTGCTGATACCGGTGCGGGCGCCATGTGCGAACGCGTTCGCCGAGCGATGGGTCGGGACGGTACGTCGTGAGCTGCTGGACCGGATGCTGATCTTGGTCGCCGACATCTGGAGACCGCGCTGTCGGACTACGTCACGCACTACAACGGGCATCGGCCGCACCGCTCCCTCGGCCAGGCACCACCGTTGGGGGCCGTCCCGCCGCCCGCTCCAGCGGCCCATGTGCGGGTTCTACGGCACGATCGTCTCGGTGGGTTGATCCACGAGTACGCCCAGGTCGCGTGAGGTGCACAGGTTCTCGGCACCCACAAGCTCGTGCGGTGCTGCCCGGCCAATACCACCCGGATTGGAGCCGGTACTGATCGCTTGCGGACGTTAGGGCTTCACTCAAGGTTTCTTGCGCGTACACCCTCCCGCCTGGTTTGCCTCCGCGGCTGCGCGTCACAGCGGGCGTTTCGGGAATAGCGCGGCGTCCGTGGTACGATCTCGAACACACATTCGAGTCCTTCCGAAAATGACGCGACCAGCCATTCCTTAGCTGGGAGTGGAAGAGTCCCGATGTCCCTGACGACCTGCGCGCACGGTTGCGGCAAGCTCGCGGATACAGAATCGTGCGGCTTGCGCTGCAAGCACTGGCCGAAGTGCTGCCTCTGGCCGGCATCTCCAGCACTGCGCGAGGGCATCAGGACCAAGCTCCGGGCAGGTGCGATCGAGCGCGACACGGTCACGGCGCTGCTGGCGATGCTGGAGGCGGCCATCCGCAACGGCCAGACGCCAGACCCCGACGCGACGCACCGCTAGCCACGATTCGCGTTTGCGCAGGTCAGCGCCTCGCTAGGTACAGCACTGCGGATAGGCGGCCAGCACCCCGACGGTCATGTGGTGGTCGAGCACCCGCTGGGCGCCGTAGAGCAGGACCAGCGCGATGGTGGCGTTGCCGAGCAGCTTGATGGCCGGGCCGTAGATCGCCAGCAGCTTGTAGGAGCGGCTGTTGGCTTGACGGTAGCGTTCGTTCAGCCCGTCGAAGATCTCCTGGTTGCGGGGCTCGCGCCGGAACGCCTGCACCGCGCGGATGCCGCCGAGCGACTCGGTGAAGTGGACGATCACCAGCGCGATCGCCTCGCGGGTGCGCCGGTAGGCCGCCGCCGAGCGGCTCCGGAACCACAGCGACAGCCACACCAGCAGCGGGAACACCGCCAGGGTCACCAGGCCGAGCGGCACGTCCAGCAGCAGGATGATCACCGCGATGCTGACGATCGACAGCACCGCCGTGGCCAGGTCCTCCAGCCCGCCGTCCAGGACCTCGGTGATCGCGTCCATGTCCGAGGTGAGCCGCGAGATCACCCGGCCGGAGGTGTAGCGCTCGTGGAAGGACAGGCTCAGCCGCTGGAAGTGGTCGAACACGCGGGTGCGCAGGTCCAGCAGGACCTCCTGGCCGAGCCGCCCGACCAGCAGGAAGAACAGCCGCAGCGTGGCAGCCTGGAGCAGCGCGGCGGCGACCAGCAGCCCGATGATCAGCGCCAGCGGGCGCACGTCGCCACGGTCGACCACCGGCTGGATGCCGCGGTCGATGCCCACCTTGACCAGGTAGGGGCCGGCCATGGTCGCCCCGTTGCTGACCAGCACCACCGCCACGGCCGCGACGACCAGCCTGCGGCGTGGGCGCAGCACCGCGCCGAGCAGCCGCCGGCTGCGCGCCCGCAGCAGCACCGCAAGGCCGCCGGGCAGCTCATCGGCGTCCTCGGCGGCGACTCCGCGCCACTGGTCCAGGCTCTGGCTCACGAGGCGGCCGCCCGGGCGCCGTCGGCGTCAGCGCCCGCGCCCTCCCGATCCACCGGGGCACCCCTTTGAGGTTCCCCGGACCCCTCCCGATCCACCGGGGCACCCCTTTGAGGTTCCCCGGACCCCTCCGGGTCCTGGGAGAGGATCGCCCGGTAGGCGGGCGTGGAGGCGAGCAGCTCGCTGTGGGTGCCGACCGCGCTGATCGTGCCGCCCTCCAGCAGCGCCACCCGGTCCGCCAGCGCCAGGGTCGACGGCCGGTGCACGACCACCAGTCCGGTGGTGCCGGCCAGCACGCGCGCCAGCGCCTCCTCGACCAGCGCCTCGGTGTGCACGTCCAGGGCGGACAGCGGGTCGTCCAGCACCAGCACGCGCGGCCGCGCCAGCACCGCGCGGGCCAGCGCGAGCCGCTGCCGCTGGCCGCCGGACAGGCTCAGCCCCTGCTCGCCGATGCGCGTGTCCAGGCCCCACGGCAGCTCGAACACGAATTCGGCCTTGGCGACCTCCAGCGCCGTGGCCAGCTCCTCGTCGGTCGCTTCGGCCACGCCCAGCATGAGGTTCTCGCGGACGCTGGCCGAGAACAGGATCGGCTCCTCGAAGCCGACCGCCACCACCCGCCGCAGCGAGTCGAGCCGCAGGCCGCGCAGGTCGTGCCCGTCCATCGTGATGCGCCCCTGGCTGACGTCGTAGAGCCGCGGCACCAGCGACACCAGCGTGGTCTTGCCGGAGCCGGTCGCCCCCACCAGGGCGAGCGTCTCGCCCGGCTCGACCTCCAGGCTGACGTCGCGCAGCACCGGCCGGCCGGCGCCCGGGTAGCGGAAGCCCACGCCCTCGAACCGCAGCCTGCCCTGCACGCGGCCGAGCGCGACCGCGCCGGGGAGGTCGGCGATCTCGACCGGGGTGTCGAGCACTTCGTAGACGCGCTCGGCCGCGGTGGCCGCCTCCTGGCCGATCGCCAGGATCCAGCCGAGCGCGTCGATCGGCCAGACGAGCTGGAGCTGCAGCGACAGGAAGGCGATCAGGCCCCCGAGGCTCAGCAGGCCCTTGGCCACGGCCAGGGCGCCGACGCACAGCACCACCGCCAGGGACAGGTTCGGGATCACGTCCAGCAGGGTCCAGAACCGCGCCCGCAGCGCCACGGCGTCCATCCAGGAGCCAGCGAGCCGCTCGGCCGCCTGGCCGAAGCGGGCGTCCACCAGCTCCCGGCGGCCGAAGGCCTTGACGACGCGCACGCCACCGGCCGACTCCTCGACCACCGTGGCCAGGTCGCCCTGCTGGTCCTGCACCCGCCTGGAGATCTCGAAGTAGCGCCGGGTCCAGCTCCTGGAGATGGTCAGGATCGGCAGCGTGGAGACCAGGACGATCAGGCCGAGCGTCACCGAGAGGCGCAGCAGCAGGACCAGGACGGTGGCGTAGGTGAGCACGTTCACGATCAGGAAGATGAGGCCGAAGCCGATGAACCGCCGGATCACTCCGAGATCGGTGACGGCGCGCGAGAGGAGCTGCCCCGACTGCCAGCGGTCGTGGAACGAGACGGGCAGGCGCTGCAGGCTGCGGTAGAGGTCGCCGCGGATGGCGGTCTCCATCCCCAGGACCGCGGTCGACTGGATCCAGCGGCGCACGAAGGTCAGGATCGCCTCGACCGCGCCGAGCCCGAAGGCCACCAGTGCCAGTGGCAGCAGCAGGCTCCGCTCGCCACGCGCCACCGGGCCGTCGATGATCGCCTTGGTCACCAGCGGGATGACGATGCCGGCGCCGACGCCGAGCAGGGCCGCCGCGAACATCGCGAGCATCTGTCCCCGAAACGGCCGGACGTAGGATCGGGTTCGCCACAGTGCCTGCAGCCGATGCGATCCCGTCCTTGATGCCACAACCTGACCATACCGGAGCACCGATGGCGAAGCACCCGAATTAAATCGGCGTGGGTGCGGTCACCGTCGGGTCCCGCTCGATTCAGCGCGAGCGGGGCGTGGGAGCCGGCGCTCTGGCCGGTCCCCGCGGGTCGGCGGAGGGGAGCGGGCGGGCTCGGGAGCCGCGCAGCCTGGACAGCACGGCGGGCCAGTCGACCATGACGATCAGCACGGTGGCCGCCATCGGCCAGTAGTCCAGGCGCATGGCGGCCCAGATGCCGGCGTGCAGGGCGACCACCGCTGGCACGAGCACCCAGGCCAGCCTGGGCCGCCACAGCACCAGCGGGAAGCAGAGCTCGATGGCCAGCGAGCCGGCGGCCAGCAGGTGCGCCAGCCACGGCCGGCCGGCCACGAACAGCGCCGCCTGGTTGGCGTGCGCCTGCGCGTCGCTGGAGGCGTACAGCACCCAGCGGAGGTTGCCGCTGGTCACCCAGGCCGGCCCGGCGTGCAGCAGCTTGGCGAGGCCGGAGAAGAAGTAGGCGCCGGCGACCACCACCATCGCGGTGCGCACCGGCCAGCCGAAGCGCCACGACGCCGTCGCCGCCCCGCCGCCCCGCCGGCGTGCGTCCAGCGACCAGGCGGCGCCCGCCGGTGACGGCAGCAGTGGCAGCAGGCACAGCAGCAGCAGCACGTCGTTGTGCACGGTCTTGCCGAGGCTGGAGGTCATCGCGATCAGCGGCACGGCGGCCAGCCACGCCAGCGGCAGGCTGACCCGGGTGGCCAGACCGACGGTGGCCAGCACCGCCGCGGTGACCGCCAGGACCTGGACGGGCAGCACGAAGGCCGGCGGCGGCATCGACGGCAGCAGCCTCATGAACGAGATCGGGCGGAACAGCGCCGCCGGCTGGTGGGCGAGGTCCAGGTAGGGCCCTGCCGCCAGCCGGATCGCCAGCACCCCGCAGAGCCCGATGCGCAGCCCCGCCAGCCGCCTGGGATCCCCCGGCGCGAACAGCCACCCCTCCACCCGGCCGGTCCATGCCCGCGGCCCCACGGCGGCCTCGCCGGGACCATCGGCGCCGGCGCCGGGCCCGGCCGGACGCCTAGCCACCTGGGCCTCCGCTGGCCTCGACGGTTCCGTCGCGGCAGGTGAAGCGCAGGCTGCGCGTGCCAGGGGCCGCCCGGTCGCCGGCGCGGCGCGAGACGTCCGTCTCGACCCGGTAGATCCGCACCGCGCGGACCTCCCCGCCGCGCGCGCGGACCGCGTCCGCCCAGGCCGTGCAGACGGCGGCCTGCTGGCCGGGACGGAGGTCCTCGAAGCCCTTGAGCACCTGCACGTTCCCGCGGAAGCGGACCGGGAGGTCGTCCCAGGGGACCGGCCGCTCGCGCCCCGCGGCGTCGACCGTGACCGCCTGGAGGCTCACCTGCCTCGCCGAGCGGGCGTCCGCGAACAGCCGCCAGCCCGTCAGCGGCCACGCCTCGAACCCGAACACCCCGGCGATCACGAAGGCGGCCAGGAACGCCCACACGAAGCGCCGCGTCCACGGCGCCACCGCTCCCGCCCCGGTCGCCGTCCGCACCTCAGCCCCGGGTGATCTCGCCGCGAGGGGTGGGGGTGGGGCGGGCATCGACGACGCCCTTGTAGGCGACCGCGTCGAGCCGCTCGGGTACGCGCCAGCGCCCGCGGCGCGCAAGCCCGCCCTTGAGCGCCAGCAGCAGCCGCCCGGTGCTCTGGACCTGCGCGGTCGCCAGCCCGCCCGACCGCGGCAGGTCGGCCAGGACACCGTCCAGCTCGGCGCGGGTACGAGCCACCAGCGCCGCCCGCATGCGCTGGTCGAACTCCTGGTCATCGAGGCGGCCCTCGGCGAAGGCCGCCTGCAGTTGCTGCACGGCCGCGTCCCGCTCCCGGTCGGACGCGCGGATCGCGGGAGCGGCCGGTGCGGCCGGTGCCGGCACGGGGTCGAGCAACGACCCGGGGAACTCCTCGGGCGACGGCTCCGGCGCCAGGGGGTCAGGGTCGGCGGGCGGCTGCATCGGTTGACTCCTTTCGCAGCGACGCGGCCAGGGCGTTCGCGTCGACGTTGCCTCCGGACAGGATGACACCGGCGCGCCGGGCGCGGACGGCGCCGGTGCGCAGCGCGGCCAGGGGCAGGGCGGCGGTCGGCTCGACGAGCTGCTTGGTCCGCGACCACGCCAGCGCAAGCGTATCGAGCAGGTCGTCCTCGGTCACGGTGACGATCTCGTCGACCAGCCGGCGCATCACCTCGAACGGCCGCTCCCCCACCATCAGGGAACGCACCCCGTCGGCGATCGTCTCCGGCGCGGCGGGCAGCGCCACCCGGCGGCCGGCGGCCATGGAGTCACGCGCGTCGGCGGCCACGGCGGGCTCGACCCCGACCACCCTGGTCGCCGGCCGGCTACCCTTGACCGCCGCGGCGGTCCCGCTGATCAGCCCGCCCCCGCCCACCGGCACCAGCACCACGTCGACCTCGCCGACCTCCTCCAGCAGCTCCAGCGCAGCGGTCCCCTGGCCGGCCATGACGTCGAGGTCGTCGAACGGGTGGACCAGGTGCAGGCCGCGCTCGGCCGCCAGCCGCAGGACCACCGCCTCGCGGCTGGCCGGGGTGACGCCGCGGGTGATCACCTCGGCGCCGTAGGCGCGGGTGGCCGCGACCTTGGCGGGATTGGCGTCGGACGGCATCACCACCACGGCGGCGGCGCCGGTCTCGGCCGAGGCCAGCGCGACCGCCTGCCCGTGGTTGCCGGAGCTCACCGCGATCACGCCGCGCCGCCGGGTCGCCGGGTCCAGCGACAGCAGCGCGTTGAAGGCCCCGCGCGCCTTGAACGCGCCGGCGCGCTGCAGGTGCTCCGCCTTGGCCAGCACCTCGCAGCCAAGCTCCGCGTCGAGCTTGCGGGAGCGCAGCACCGGGGTGTGGTGGACCCTGCCGACGATCCGCGCGGCCGCCGCCTGGATGTCGGCGAGCCCGAAGCGCGCCGCGTCGCGGACGGCTCCCCCGCCGCTCATCCCGCCGCGGCGACGATCGCCCGGGCGGCCTGGTCGGCGTCGCCCGCGCTCACCTCGTAATGGAAGACGAGCCGGACCTGGTCCGGCGCGGTGGCGCCCGCCAGCACCTCCAGATCGGCGAGCCGCTTGACCAGCCCGGGGGCGTCGGTGCCGAAGGCGCCGGCATGCAGCATCACCATGTTGGTCTGGACCGCGTCGAGCTGGACGCTGCCTGGCACCGCCGAGGCCACCGTCTCGGCCGTGCGCCGCGCGTTGGCGTGGTCCTCGGCGAGGCGGTCGACCATCCCCTCGAGCGCGACCAGCGCGGCCGCCGCCAGCACCCCCGACTGGCGCATGCCGCCGCCCAGCAGCCCTCGCTCGTCCCGCGCGCGCTCGATGAGGTCGCGGTCGCCGATCACGGCCGAGCCGACCGGCGCGGCCAGCCCCTTGGAAAAGCAGACGGAGAGGCTGTCGAACAGCGCTCCGTAGCGCTCTAGCGGTACGCCGGCGGCGACGTGGGCGTTCCAGATGCGGGCGCCGTCGCAGTGCAGGTGCAGGCCGGCGCCGTCGGCCACACCGCGCACCGCCGCCAGCGTCTCCAGCGGCCAGACCGCTCCCCCGCCGCGGTTGTGCGTCTGCTCGACCGCGATCGCGCTGGTCGGGACGCCGTACTCCGCGGTGCGCACGCGGGCGCGCAGGGCCTGCGGGTCGACCAGGCCGCGCGGGCCCGACAGCGTGTGGAACTGGATGCCGCTGAGGCGGGCGCCGGCGCCGCCCTCGTGCCAGAGGAGGTGGTTGTCCTCGTGCGCCAGGCAGCCGGTGCCCGGCGCGGCGGCGAGCCGGAGGCAGATCTGGTTGCCCATCGTGCCGGACGGCACGAACAGGGCGGCCTGGTGGCCGAACCGTTCCGCCACGGCCGCCTCGAGCCGCTTGGTGGTCGGGTCCTCGCGATACAGGTCGTCGCCGACCTCGGCATCGGCCATGGCGCGGCGCATCGCCGGGGTGGGCCTGGTCAGGGTGTCCGAGCGTAGATCGATGGCCATGGGTCGATTGTGACATCGATGCCGCGGGGGTCGGCGGCGCCCCCGGGGGCCAGGGCCGCCCGGCGCAGCGGTGGTCCCCGGGCCGCCCCGGCGCGGCGGTGGCACCTCCCCGCCCGCCGGGCCCGCCCCGGGGGCGCTACCCTCGTGCGAGAATCTGCCGTCAAACCCAGCCGACGCGACCACGAGGAGCCATGCCCGTCCACTTGGAGACCCTGGAGATCACGGGCCACGTGATCGACTCGATGCTGTTCACCCGCATCCTCGACCAGGTGCGGGGGGCGCGCTGCGACTACGAGATCGTCGAGTTCAAGGTGGGCCGGACCCCGGTCGACCCGTCATACGCCCGGCTGGTGGTCAAGGCGGAGCGCCCCGGGCAGCTCGAGCAGCTGGTCGGGTCGCTGATGGGCCTCGGCATGACGCGCGTGGAGGCCGGCGAGGCGACCCTGGTGCCCGCCGAGATGGACGGGGTGCTGCCCGACGGCTTCTACTCCTCGACCAACCTGGAGACCGAGGTGCGCGCGGGCGGCGTCTGGTTCCAGGTCGAGCACCCCGAGATGGACTGCGCCATCGTGGTCTCCGACGGCCGTGCGCGCACCGTGCCCATGAGCGAGGTGCGCCAGGGCGAGCCGGTGGTGGTCGGCAGCCTCGGCATCCGCGTGCAGCCGCGCGACCGCGGCCGGGCCGGCGAGGTCTTCGAGTTCATGTCCTCGCAGGTCTCCAGCGAGAAGCCGCAGGGCCTGATCGTCCGCAAGGTCGCGGAGGCGATGCGGGAGACCAAGCGCCGCGGCGAGAAGATCCTCTGGGTCGCCGGGCCCGCCGTGATCCATACCGGCGCGTCGCCCGCGGTCGTGCGGCTGATCCAGGCCGGCTACCTCGACGTGCTGTTCGCCGGCAACGCCCTGGCGGCGCACGACATCGAGGGCGCCCTGTACGGGACCTCGCTGGGGGTGAACCTCTCGGAGGGCGTCGGGGTCGAGCACGGGCACGAGCACCACATCCGCGCCATCAACACCATCCGCCGCTGCGGCTCGATCGCCAAGGCCGTCGAGCAGGGCGTGCTGACGTCGGGGATCATGCACGCCTGCGTGCAGCACGGCGTCGAGTTCGCGCTCGGCGGCTCCGTCCGCGACGACGGTCCCCTGCCCGACACCATCACCGACGTGATCGAGACCCAGCGGGTCATGCGCTCGCTGCTGCCCGGCGTCGGCTACGCACTGATGGTGGCGACCATGCTGCACTCCATCGCCACCGGCAACCTGCTCCCCGCCTCCGTCCCGCTCGTCTGCGTCGACATCAACCTCTCCACCGTCACCAAGCTCGCCGACCGCGGCTCCACCCAGGCCACCGGCGTCGTCACCGACGTCGGGCTCTTCCTCGGCGCGCTGGCCGACGAGCTGGTCCCGTAGCGTGCCCGTCTGACGAGGTCACGGCGATGCTGGCCGCGGAAGCTCGGTGATGTGGGCCTACGACCCGCCGAAGCGCCGCTGGTCGGCGTGCTCGGCGAGGTACTCGACGTAGCGGGCTCTGAGAAGGTCGCCGATCTCGGGGCTGGCGGCCTCCTCGCGGAAATGGGTCACGAGGTGGACCAGCTCGCGGACGGCGTCGATCGGGTCCTCGGCCGCCCAGTCGGTGTTGGCGTCCTCGGTATCGGGCAGATGCTTGCTCAGGTCCCAGAGGAAGCCGACGTCACGGCGCTGCCTGGCCAGGTGCAGCGCCCAGTCGCGGAGGGTCTCGACCGGCTGGTCCTCGAGGAAGGAACGGTACTCGTCGTTGCGCGCATCGGTGCTCATGGGAGTGGATGCTAGCCGATGGAGCGCTCCCGTGGCGTGACGACGTGCAGGCTCGGCTCGGCCGGCAGGGCGAAGGCGAACACCGAGCCGCTCCCCAGCCGGCTCGACACCCAGATCCGGCCGCCCATGGCCTCCACCAGCCGCTTGGCCAGGTACAGGCCCAGGCCGGCGCCGCCCTGCTCGCGCGTCAGGTAGTGGCCGCCGCGCTGGAAGCGCTCGAAGATCCGCGACTGCTCGTCCAGCGAGATGCCTGGGCCGCAGTCGCGGACCTCGAAGACGACCTCGCGGCCCTGCGGCAGCAGGCGCACCTCCACCGGCTCGTGCGCCGGCGAGTAGCGCAGCGCGTTGGACAGCAGGTTGGCCAGCACCTGGTCGGTGCGCATCCAGTCGCCACGGCAGTAGACGGCGTGGCTGGGCGCGATCACGGTCACGATCCGCTGCGGGTCCTCGCTGGTGAACCGGTCCACCACCTGCCCGACCAGGTCGATGGCGTCGATCGGGCTCGAGTCGACCAGGCCGGCGCCGGTCTCCAGGCGGGTCACCTCCAGGAGGTCCTCGATCAGCCGCTCCAGCCGCTGGGACTGCACCAGCATCAGCTTGTAGTACTCGTGCCGGCGGTCCTGGGTGAAGTCGCGGTCCTCGCGCAGCAGCGTCATCAGGAAGCCCTTGATCGGCGTCAGCGGCGTGCGCAGCTCGTGCGAGACGCTGGCGACGAAGTCGGCCTTGAGCTCGTCGGTCTGGCGCTCGCGGGTGACGTCGCGGACCACCACCACGTCGGCGTCCATCTCGCCGTCGGAGCCCACGATCGGCGCGTGCGCGTAGCGGATCCAGCGCGCCACGCCGTCCTTGTTGAGGACCGAGGCGTCGCGGACCTCCTCCTGCCCGGACTTGGCGGCCGCCAGGATCGGGCAGTCCGCCGCGCACATGTCCACGCCCTCGCCGTCGCGGGCACGCAGCAGGTTGAAGCACTTCTGGCCGACCGCCTCCTCCTCGGAGTAGCCGGTGAGCGCCATCATCGCCGGGTTCCAGGAGCGGACCGCTCGGTCGGGCCCGACCGTGTAGATGCCGTCGGTCGAGTGGCTGACGATGTCGCGCAGCGTCGCCCGCTCGCCCTCGGCCTCGCGGTACAACGACTCGTTGCGCAGCGCGGCAGCGCCCTGGTTGGCCAGGGTGAGCAGCGTCTCGCGGTCCTCTGAGGTGAAGTCGGACTCCACCCTGGGCCCGTACGCGACCGCGTAGCCGACCGCCCGGCCCTCGGTTTCCATCACCACCGTCGCCGCGCGCGGCCAGCGCGAACGGGTGACATATCCCTTTGTCGCCTGCTCCCAGGCACTCGGCGACGCGGAGACCATCAGCCTGTCGGGGCCGCCCTGGGTCGAGATCACGTCGAGCGCGCCGTCGTCGGGGCGGCCAAGGAACACCGCCGCGCCCTCGCAGTTCAGTACCTCGGACACCCGGCCGACGAAGTCCCGCCAGGCGTCGACCTCGCCCATCCCGTTGGAGAGCGCCCTGCCCGCTTCGTAGAGCGAATGCATGCGCTGCCCTTTGGCCAGGGTCCGGACCCAGGCCCGGTTGCCAAGGAGCGTGAGCCCGAGCGGGATGACCAGCAGCGGGAGCAGTGCCTGGTTCTGCGCGAGCAATGAGGCGATCAGCAGGCCGTAGGCGGTGCTGGCCGCCCAGTCGGCGGCGGCCACGGGGGCCGCCCGTAGCCAGGACGAGCGGAACGGCTGCTCCACCGACAGCCCCACCGCCAAGGCCACCATGGAATAGTTCACCAGGACGAACGCGATCATCCCGATGGCCCACGCGAAGGCCAGTGACGGTCGAAACTGCGCCTCCCGGCCGGCGGCGAGGCCGAGGAGATGCCAGCGGCTCAGGAGCGCGAGCACCGCGGAGGTCAGCGCGGCGGCCGCGCTGGCTGAGAGCACGTACTGGAGCACGTTGAACAGCCGTTTGACCGTGGACGGCTGGGTGAGAATCTGGCTCGCCGCGATCCCCAGTGCGGTGGCCACGACCAGCATCGGCAGGTCGATGAAGACGACGCCCAGCACCACGACCAGGTCGGTGACGCCCACCATCACCTGGTGGTTCCGGACGGGCACGCGCACCACGAGCCGTTCGGCGACGACAAGACCAACCGCATACACGA
>Ga0070698_100007589_pt1 | contig 11736 bp, 10 predicted proteins | sample KBSK1502metaG_FD_65477 | JGI IMG/M metagenome (GOLD analysis project Ga0070698, IMG submission 65477) | Corn, switchgrass and miscanthus rhizosphere microbial communities from Kellogg Biological Station, Michigan, USA - KBS K1-50-2 metaG | ecosystem: Host-associated > Plants > Roots >...
CCCAGACGGCCTTAGAATCGCCGCCTCGCGCCCAGCCGTATCGCGATGCGCTGCACGAAGGGGATGAGGCAGAACGACCACCGCGCGAGGATGGGGTTGAGGAACGAGATCCCGATCGCGATCAGGCATACGAACGGGATCGTGACGGCGCGCAGAGTGAGGTACTTGATCGTCTCCCGCTGAGTTCCCGTCGCAACCAACCCATGGTGCACTGCGTATCGCCAGAGCCACGCGCTCGAGATGCCTGCGAATCCGAGGCTGGCGGCATACAGCACGAGCGGCATCTGCCCCCGCCCGGGTTCGCTGAACACGGATGTGGGAAACGGCAGGAATGCGATCCACATCAGCAGGAGCAGATTCCTCCAGAGCAGCGAATCGTTGTACCGGACGATGTGCCTGAACATCCGATGATGGCCCACCCAGTACGCGCCGATCACGAGAAAGCTGATCACGAAGCCGAGGAACCGCGGCACGGTCTCGGCGAGCGCCTGCCACGCCGCGCGCTCGCTGCCGAGGTCTGCCGCGGGCGGGAGCTTCAGGTCGATGACGAGGAGGGTAATGGCGATGGCAAAGACGGCGTCGCTGAAGAAGACGAGCCGCTCCAGCTCGAGGCCGCTCCCGCCTTCCGCATCGGTGGACGCCACGCGCGGATCCTAGCCTAACCCTAGCCAGGCGTAGCGCGAGCCGAGGACCTCAGGTCCGGCGCGCAGATGTCGCAATTAAATATAAGTGCGCCATTGAAACATGCGCCCAGCCGTGCTCCAATACCCGGCGCCTGCAGGGAGGGATCTCCTGGGGGCGTTCCCGGTGGCCGGCGCGGTCATCACCAAACCGCCGAATCGAGGACACATGGCGAACTGGTTTGGAAGCATGAACGTGCGCGAGCGGCGCACGTTCTGGGCCTGCTTCACCGGCTGGGCGCTGGACGCGATGGACGTCCAGCTCTATGCCGTCATCATGCCGACCTTGATCGCGGTGTGGGGCATGTCGCAGGCACAAGCGGGCACGCTGGGTACGGCCGCACTGCTCTTCTCCTCCCTCGGCGGCTGGCTGGCCGGCATTCTTGCCGATAAATTCGGCCGCGCCACCGTGCTGCGGTACACCATCGTCTGGTTCGCGCTGTTCACGTTTCTCTCAGGGTTCACACAGTCGTTCGAGCAGCTCCTGTTCACCCGCAGCATGCAGGGGCTTGGCTTCGGCGGTGAATGGGCCGCCGGCGCCGCGCTCATGAGCGAGGTGATCGACAAGCGGATCCGCGGCCGCGCCGTCGGCAGTGTCCAGGGCGGTTGGTCGGTCGGCTACGGCACAGCGGTGCTCCTGTTCACGATCGTGTTCAGCGTGGCGCCTCCGGAGACGGCGTGGCGTTATCTCTTCTTCCTCGGGTTGTTTCCCGCGTTCTTCGCGCTCTGGATCCGCCGCTACGTGGAGGAGCCGGAGGTCTTCCGGGAGATGCGGGCCTCGTCGAGCGCCCGGCGCTTTCAGTTCCTCGAGATCTTCGGCCCGGGGCTGCGACGCCGGACGATCCTGGCGTCGATGCTCGCGGCGGGAGGCCTCGGCGGGAACTACACGACGCTGACCTGGCTGGCAACGTACCTCAAGACGGTTCGCAATCTGTCGGTGCTCGGCACCGGCGGCTATCTGGGTGTCAACATCTTCGGGTCGTTCCTCGGCTACATCATCAGCGCTCACCTGAGTGACTGGCTCGGTCGCCGCAAGACCTTCGTCATCATGGCGTGCGCGGCGGCGGTGACCGTCGCCGCCTACACATTGCTGCCGCTCAGCAACACCGCCGTGCTGCTGCTCGGCTTTCCGCTCGGCTTCTGTCAGTCCGGGATCATCGCGGGTATGGGTGCGACGTTTGCGGAATTGTTCCCGACGCGCGTCCGTGCAACCGGGCAGGGATTTTCGTACAACACGGGCCGGGCTGTGGGCTCGTTCGTGCCGGCGCTTGTCGGCGTGCTGGCCGCGGGTCTTGGCCTGGGCCCCGCCATGGGGCTTTGTGCCATCTGCTCCTATGTGTTCGTGCTCATCGCCACGGCCATGCTGCCGGAGACACGCGGGCGCGAGCTCGAGATGGCTGTCGAGGACGCCCGGTCCGCCCTCCCGCGCTTTGCTGCGGCGCCGGTCCCTTCCTTCGGCGAGAAGTAGCGCCCCCGGGTATCGGCTCAGGCGTTGAGCCGGCGGTCGGGCGTGATCTGATCCCGATCCATCACCAGTTCCAGCACCGCTGATCGGTCAGCGGCGCACGCGCGCTCGAAGGCTGACGCAAAAGATTCGGTTGTTTCGACGCGCTCGGCGTGCGCGCCAAATGATTTGGCCAGCGCAACGAAGTCCGGCCCCACCAGGTCGGTGCTCGACACGCGTCCGGGAAACCGCCGGTCCTGGTGCATGCGGATCGTTCCGTACATCCCGTTGTTGACGACGAGCATGATGACGCGGGCGCCGTACTGCGCCGCGGTTGCGAGCTCCTGCGAATACATCAGGAAATCGCCGTCGCCGGCCACGCAGACGGTCATGCGATTGGGATAGCGGAGGCTCGCCGCGATCGATGCCGGCACGCCGTACCCCATCGAGCCGCTCGTCGGCGCCAGCTCCGTTCGGGGCCGGTGGTACGTAAAGAACCGATGCACCCAGACGCTGAAGTTCCCCGCCCCGTTCGCCAGGATGGCGTCCGCCGGAAGGCGTGTTGCGAGGTGCCGGATCACCACGGCGAGATTGACGCCGCAGCGGGGGCCCGCCTCGGGCACGTTGAGGAAGCGCTCGTACTCGCGGCGCGCGGATTCGGTCCACGCCCTCCAGCGCGGAGCACCGATCGGCGCGAGCTCGGCCAGTCGGATCGCCGCGGCAGACGGTGACGCGTTTATGGCCAGGTCGGCCTGGTAGACGCGATTCAACTCGTGGGGGTCGGCGTGGACATGCACGAATCGCGAGGCCAGGTGCGGTGGCCGGAGGAGGGAGTACGTCATCGTGTTCACATCGCCGAGGCGCGTGCCGAGGGCGATGATCAGGTCGGCCGCCTTCATGCGCTGCTGCAGATGTGGCGGCAGGCCGAGGCTCAGATGCCCCGCATAACAAGGGGCATCGTTGTCGATCAGGTCCTGGCGCCGGAAAGAGGTCAGCACCGGCAGTGTGTTCGCCTCCGCGAAGCGGGCGAGCGCGGCGCATCCCTCATCGGACCAGCACGAGCCGCCCGCAATCAAGAGAGGCTGGCTGGCGCGCTCCAGCTCGTCACGCACCGCCTCGACGTCGGCATCGGCCGGCGTCGCCTGCACCGGGTGGAACGGTCGCGTGTCGAGGACTGAAGACTGCTCCGCCAGCACGTCCTCCGGCAGCGCCAGGACGACGGGCCCCGGGCGGCCGGACGTCGCCACCTGGAAGGCGCGCAGCACGTACTCGGGAATCCGATCCGCCGTCTCGATCTCGGCCACCCATTTGGCAAGGGCGGAGAACATCTGCCGGAACTCGACTTCCTGGAACGCTTCACGGCCACGCACATCACGCTGGACCTGGCCGATGAACAGGATCATCGGCGTTGAATCGTGGTAGGCGGTGTGGACGCCGACGCTCGCGTGCGTCGCGCCGGGACCGCGCGTGACGAAACAGATTCCTGGCCGCCCCGTCAGCTTGCCATCCGCCTCCGCCATGTTGGCTGCAGCCCCCTCGTGCTTGGCGACGACGACATCGATCTGCGGCGTGTCGTAGAGCGCGTCCAGCACGTCGAGATAGCTTTCGCCGGGCACGCAGAAGAGGCGGTCGACGCCGTGAACGCGAAGCGCGTCGACGAGGATCCGCCCGCCCGGGCGGGTTCCAGGAGTTTCGGACATTGATGATTCTCTCCTGCCGGACTAGGCCGTATGTTTCAGATAGACGGTTCGAGTCTCTGTGTAGAAGTCGAGCGCCAGTTGTCCCTGCTCACGCATGCCGAAGCTGGAGGCTTTCGTGCCGCCGAAGGGCAACTGGTACTCCACGCCTGCCGTGGGCAGGTTGACCGTGATCAATCCGGCCTCGATGCGCTGGATGAACTGATGCACGCGGGACAGGTTGTTCGACACGATCGACGCGGACAGGCCGAACTTGACGCCGTTCGCAAGCCGGATGGCGTCGTCGAAGTCTTCGGCGACCAGGAGCGCCAGGACCGGTCCGAACACCTCCTCCTGGGCGATCCGCATGTTTGGCGTGACATCACCGAAAATCGTGGGCTCGATGAAGAAGCCTTTCTCATATGGCCCGCCAGTGAGCCTGTTCCCGCCGCAGAGCAGCGCCGCCCCTTCGTTCCGGGCGACGTCGATGTACGAGAGATTCGTCTGCAGCTGGGCATCGTCGACGGCGGGCCCGATGTCGATGCCGGGTTCCATCCCGTTGCCGACCTTCAGGGCGCGCGTCCTGGCCAGCAGCTTGTCCACGAGGGCGGCGTAGATCGGCCGTTCGATGATGGCGCGGCTGCACGCGGTGCACTTCTGGCCGGTGGAGAAGAAGGCGCCGTTGACGAGGATCGACGCCGCGTTGTCGAGGTCTGCGTCGGCGAGGACGATTGTCGGGTTCTTGCCTCCCATTTCGAGCTGGACGCGCAGCTTGCGCTGCGTCGCCTTCTCGTAGATCAGGCTGCCGACTTCGGTCGAGCCAGTGAATGACAGCGCCCGAAGCGCCGGGTGCGCGAGCATGGCGTTGCCCACCGCGCCGCCCCCGCCGGTAACGAAATTGACGACTCCTGCGGGGACGCCTGCCTGCTCGAGCGCCTGCACGATGCGCAGCGCGCTGAGAGGCGCGAGTGACGCCGGCTTCAACACCACCGTGTTCCCGGCAACGAGCGCCGGCGCCATCTTCCAGGCGGGGATGGCGCTCGGAAAGTTCCACGGCGTAATCAGGCCGACGACGCCGAGCGGTTTGCGGATGGTGAAGCAGAAGACGTTCTCTCGCTCGGACGGGATCTGGTGGTTGAACTGTCGGGCGCCTTCGCCGCCGAAGTAGCGGAGGATGTTGACTGTGCGGTTGAACTCGGCGGTCGCCTCCGGCAGCGTCTTGCCCTCCTCGCGCGTCATCTCCTCGGCGACCGACGCGAGCGTGCCGGCGAGAATCTCCGCGGCCTTGAACAGGCATTCAGCGCGCCGCGGCGCCGGCAGCGCCGCCCACGCCGGCTGCGCGGCCGCCGCCGCGGCGAATGCGGCATCGACGTCGTCGGCCGTCGACGCCTGGAAGAGGCCGACGATCTCGTCGACGTTCGCCGGGTTCACGTTGGCGAACGTCGCCTTGGTACGGCACGCGACCCATTCGCCGCCGATGAAATTGAGGAAGTGAGAGGGCATGTGAATTCCCTTGACGTGTTGTGGCAGCGGCCCCAACGTGCAGTGCGATTTGATCCCCGTCACGACCAGTGCGCCCTGGTGATGTCCCGTGCGCCGAGCGGGCATCCGCCATGCGGCCTGTGTGGCGCTCCACCTGACGACCGCTACGGCGTTGGACGAGAGAAAACCGGTCTAGCTAGTTCGGCTTTACGAACAGTCCGACGATACCGGTTGCGCCCTTGGCATGAGACGGCATTGGAGCCGGCGGGACGATCTTCGCCAGCACCTCTTCCCGCGTCAGGCCGGGCGGCAACTCCTTGGGATCCAGGTCAGTCGCGATCACGACGAACGTGTAGTGATGGGGCGACCCGGGCGGCGTGCAGGGCCCGGAGTAGTTGCCCACGCCCTGCGTGCTTTTGCCGCCGATGTACTTCTCCGACGGCTTAGTGACTTCTCCTTCGGCGAAGCTGGTCACCGAGGCCGGGATCCCGTAAGCCACCCAGTGGTGCACGCCTGCGCCACCGCGCCCTTCCGGATCCTCCATCAGTATCGCGAAGCTCCTCGTGCCCTCGGGAACGCCCGTCCAGGAAAGCTGCGGCGACACGTTCTCCCCGACGCAATTCGGGTTGTTCGGGTTCGTGTTGGCGACCTTGCGCGGCATCAGCTGGCCGTCCTTGAAAGTCGTGGATGTCACCGTGAAAGGATCGGCTGCCGCGGCGCTGGTGGCGAAGACCGCGGTGAGCGCACTCGCCGCAAGCATTTGAAAAATGACTCGAGTCGAAGACATATCTCCCTCCAGAGCATGACCCCGCAGGGTCGTGTGCGCGATTGTATGTCACGAGTCCGGACCTTGGATTAGATCCGTGTAGCCATCACGGCTTCCCCGGCTGATCGGTAGTAAGATGAGCCGCTTCGCCATCCCAGGCGGAGCAAGCCCCACAGCTCATGTCTACAGGCAAGAAGCGATTATTCCTGCTCGCGGGGATCGCGACGACCATTGCGGTCGCATCGCTGGTGATGTACGCCATCACGGTCCGGACTTCCACGACGACGGGGCTAGCGCCGAAGACGCCGTGGGGCGAGCCAGACCTCCAGGGCATCTGGTCCAGGGATGTCGACATCCCCCTCGAGCGGCCCGCCAAGTACGCCAACCAGGAGTTCTTTTCGGAAGCCGAACGCGCTGAGCTCGATCGGCAGATTGCGGACATCATCAGCCGGGACAGCACCGAAGATCGCCGGGCTCGGGGCACCGAGCGAGACGTCAACACTGAGTTCAGCCAGGCACCCTTCACAGTGCATCTCCCCGTCGGCAAACGGACCTCACTCATCGTCGATCCACCGGACGGGAGAATTCCCCGGCTCACGCCGGAGGCTCGGAAAGTCAGGGCTACGTTGCGAGCGTTCCAGCTCGCCCTTCTCCAACCCACTGATGCCTGCAAGGAGAAACACCCCGGCTGCGCCGGCGGGCAGTACGGACCTGTGTCACCGAGACGAAACGAGATGCCTCCGAGCTACGTGGGCGGCACAGGTGCCGGGATCAACCGCGCGAATGGCCCCGAGGACCGCGGCCTCAACGAACGGTGTCTGGCCGGCACCATTCCGGACTTCGGTAATTTTGTTGGCGGATTCAGTCGACTCGTGCAGGGTCCAGGCGTGATTTCGATTTTCTACGACATGGGCCCGGGGCTCGGAGGCTTTCGCAATATTCCGATCACAACGGCCCCGCACCTGCCTGCGACCATCCGCCAGTGGTGGGGAGACTCACGAGGCCGATGGGAGGGCGACACGCTGGTCGTCGACGTCACGAATTTCTCACCGAAGTCGGACTTCCAGGGCGCTCACGAAAACCTGCACCTCGTTGAACGGTGGACGCGTCTCGACGCGGACACGATCGAGTATGTCGTGACCATAGACGATCCGACGACGTGGATCAGATCGTGGACCGTTAAACAGGAGCTGAAGAAGCAAAGCGACGCGGCGAATCGCATCTATTATGAGCCGCGGTGTCACGAGGGGAATTACGGCTTTGCGGCGCTGCTGTCGGGCGCACGGGTCTCGGAGCAGGCATTCGCGGAAGGACGCGGCCCCGATCCCGCGACGATGTGCACGATCATCGTCGGATGCGGAGGATTTGTCCGCGGCGGATTTGCCGACGAGGGGCCGGATGCGGACCCGTTTCGAACCCCGCCACCGGTGCCCTGACTGGTCCAGGTTTCCAGACGAGCGCCAGGAATGATGATTTCAGCGCGAGAGGCACTCGCACGCTTGCGAGAGGGGAACGGCCGCTTCGCGACTGGCGTTCGAAGCCGTGACATGCTCGCGAGCCAGACGCGACGCAGCGAGCTGGCGGCAGGTCAGGAACCATTCGCCATCATTCTCGGATGTTCCGATTCACGCGTCCCCGCAGAAATCATCTTCGATCAAGGCCTGGGCGATCTGTTTGTCATCCGCGTTGCGGGGAACATCGTCGCTTCCTCTCAAGTCGGCAGTGTTGAGTTCGCCGCAGAGCGGTTCGGCACACCGCTCGTTGTGGTTCTGGGCCACTCTCGGTGTGGGGCTGTTCTGGCCACACTCGAAGAACTCATGCGGCCGAGGGAGAAGCAGTCACGGAATCTGCGGTCGATTGTCGACCGCATTCGGCCATCCGTGGAAGCCTTACTGGCGACAGAACTCAAACACGACTCGGAGGCTCTCGTCCGGAATGCCGTTCGCAGCAACGTCCGCGCCTCCGCAAACCAGCTGCGACACGGATCGGAAGTCCTCGAGCCGCTGATTCAGGGAGAACGGCTCCTCGTCGTGGGCGCCGAGTATTCTCTGGAGACCGGCGTCGTCGATTTCTTCGACGGTGTGCCGGAGGCCGGATAAATCCACCCCCCAAGGGAGATCCCCGCACTGTCAGTACAGGCATCTTGACGGAGACCCCGAGCGTGGAATGAAAACGCCGGAGACGGTGCGGTCTTCGCGTCTGCTATCGCGCCGCAGGCGGCCGCACGCCGTCCTCGGCCAGCCGGGCCCGCCCGGCCGGACTGGTGAGCAGCGCGGCAAACCCTTTGGCGGCGGCCGAGGCGCTGGCGCGGTGCCAGAGTGAATACGTCGTCGCGAGGTCGAACTCCTGCGGGAAGGGACCCACGAGCGCGGCGCGGTTGGCCTGAACAATCTCGCTCGTCTGCGTGACACCCAGGTCAACCTGACCTTCCAGCACCAGACGCATCGTCTCCACGCCGTCCTGCGCGAGCGTCGCTTTCTTCAGCACCTCGTCCTTGATGCCCAGCGATTCGATCACCTTCAGAAAATGTGTTCCTGCGGTGGCGCCGCGGGCCGGATCGGAGAACGCGATGCGGCGCGCCGAGAGCAGCGTCGCCTTCAGCTTCTCCGCCGTGGAGATATCCGGTTTCGGGGAGCCCGGCGGCGCGGCAAAGCCGGCTACCGTGTCGCCCAGCCGATAGCTGACGCTGTCCGTGAGCCGGCCGCTCTTCTCACCCTCGCTGATGAGCGCCTGCGTCGTGATGAGAAGCGCCGCCTGCGGATCCGCGAGGAACTGCTTGTTCGTGGCTCCCGCCGTATCGAAAACCACGTTGATCTTGTGGCCCGTTTTGGCTTCGTACTCCGCCGCGAGTTTGAGAAACGGGGCCTTGACGCCGGCGGCGGCATAGACCTTCAGTTCCTCGCCAGAAGCTCCGGAGGCTGACCAGGTCACGGAGAGCGCCAGGGCGAGCGGCAGAACGCGTAGTCGCATGGCATGGATGTCCATCTACTTTTGCTCCGGGATTTCCATTTTGGCCACCCTGGCCACGCACCCTTATACACCCTGGACCCGGATCGCTCCTCGGAGCTCTGTGCGACCTTGATTTCCGACGCCTTCTCATTCCACATCGATAGTCTCGCCCGCCTGGCGATTGACGCACGGCGCGCATTGTAGGATTGCTGACAGCTTCCCTCAGGGTATCAGCCATGCCATCTGGTGACCGACGCCCGGTCGCGGGCGCCATCTTCTCGAAACGTGAAGCGATCCTGATCGCGTCAGTCGCGATGACGGTCGTCGCAACCGCGACGGCGCTCTTGTCGACGCAACTGACGCTCGATGATGCCTATATCACCTTCAGATATGCGCTCCATCTGGCGGAAGGGTACGGCCTCGGCGCATGGAATCATACCGGCGAGCACGTCGAAGGCTATTCATCGCCGCTGTGGACGGTGCTGCTCGGCGGCGCCGCGTGGCTCGGCGTCGACGTTCGGATCGCATCCAAAGTGTTCGGGACTGCGGCGGCGCTGATCGTGATGGCCGTGCTCTTCCGGCGCCGCGACGATCGTCCGGCCATGCTGACTGGCGTGTTCCTCGTGCTGTACTTGCCCTTCACGTTTTACGCCGCGTCGGGCATGGAGGCCGTGGCGTTCTGCAGTCTCGTCACGCTGGCGCTGGTCGGTCCCGCCGAGTGGCAACCGATCGTCGCGCCGCTCCTCGTTGCGACCAGGCCCGAGGGCGCGCTTGTCGCAGGTGTCGACGTCCTGGCGCTTGCCTGGCGGCGTGAGCGCTGGCGATGGGTCGTCACGACGGCGATCGCCGTTGGGCTGACGTTCGTGGCGATCGAGGCTCACCGTTGGGTGGCCTATGGAGCGCTCGCGCCCAACACCTACTACGCGAAGGTCGCGGGCGGCGGTATCGGACACGTACGGCTCGGCCTGGTGTACGTGGGCAGCTGGATGCTCGCGCACGCAGTGGTAGTCGCCTTTCTGATGATTGGGGCCGTCGCCGTCAGCCGCGCTGGCGATCGCCGTGGGTTGACGTGCCTGGGGCTCGTCGCCGCGTACATCGTCTACATGGCGAGCGCGGGAGGAGACCCACCTACCGCATTCCCAGCCTGGCGCCAATTCATCCACGTGGCCCCGGCCTGGGTGCTCGTCGCGATGACAGGTCTGACCAGCGTCGTACGCGACAGTCGGTGGAGACAGGTCAGTGCCGCGGTCGGGCTGGCGCTCGCAGCGGACGTTGGCGTGTTGCTGGTGCTGGGAGGCGGCGGTCCGCGACCGGGCGTCGCGGTCTACAACGCGTGGATCGCGTCGATCGCCAGTCCGACAACGACGATCTCCAGCAGCTACGGAGGCGCGCTCCCGTTTCTCGTCGATGCAGTCCACATCGACGCACTGGGATTGAATACGCCTTACATCGCGAGGCACGGCACGTTCGATCCCGACGGCCCTCAGGATTCGAAGTCCGACATGCGCTGGGTCATCGAGCAGCGCCCCGACATCGTCGAGGGGTACCTGTCGGGGCTGACGCTTCTCCGCGGCGCCGGCCCGGACGAGATCATCGGTGCGCGCCGCCGCAAGATGATTCTCGAGATGGTGTCGTCGCCGCGGTTTCAACGCGAGTACGTCTTCGTCCGCAACGCGCCGTACGATCGTCTGGACCGGGCCGTCTTTCTGCGCCGCGACTTCTGGGAGGCCCATCCACGGCGCGACATGCTCGACTGCGTGCCGGTCGCCGAGACCGCGGTCGCGGCGTTCGCGAGCCGGTGAGCTTCACCGGAGTCTCAGGCGCAGCTTTTCAGAAACCGTCTAGTAGGGGTAACCTCGAAGCCTTCGCGTCTTGGGCTTCCACTCAGGGAGGGAAGCGTATGCATCACCAATTGGCATCTTGACCTTCGGCAGACTCTGGGCGTCGAGTATCTGGTCCTCCGGGATCACATCGTTTATGTAGAGCAGAAAGGCCGTCAGCGCGTATACCTCATCGGCGGTTAGCGTCCCCTCTCTATTGAGAGGCATCGCGCGATTGATGTAATCCCATACCGTCGTCGCGAACGGCGAGCGGATCGGCAGTATTCGCCCCCGTTCCCAGGTGTCAGTCTTTGGGTCAGCTGTGCCTTTCAAATTGGGAGCTCTGCCCTCCCTCCCCATCTTCCCGTGGCATGCCGCGCATCCCTTCTCCACATAGAGCTGCGCGCCATCCTTGGCGGTTCCGCGCCCCGGCGGGAGCTCCGCTCCGTCAGGACCGATGGAGATATCCCAGGCACGGATTTCCTCTGCGCTCGGCGTGCGTCCCACACCATACGTGGACGACTGCGCCAACACCGACGCTTCCAGGAGCAATCCCCCGAGGAGCAGCACACACGCGAGAAACCTATGCGAGCCCATTTTTCACGCTTCCATCGCTTGCGATCCGCCACGGCTGAATGGTGTTGTCCAGCCCGGGCACCTCGCCCAGGGGCACGTTGAAGAACTTGGCGACCTGGGCTCGCGACGGTTGAACCTGGCCCAGCTCGTCAAAGCAACGCGATTGGAGCTCGGTTTCTTTTCCGTCCCAATTCCACTGATAGGCGAATCGGGTGTGCGCCATGCGAGCTACCGTCCCCCGAATCTCGGCGTCGTTCCAGCGCCGGCCGCCGTCGGTGGAGACCTCCACCCTGCGAATTACTCCGCCCCCTGACCAGGCCAGGCCGCTGATCTCGTAGAAACC
>Ga0070698_100007590_pt1 | contig 11736 bp, 16 predicted proteins | sample KBSK1502metaG_FD_65477 | JGI IMG/M metagenome (GOLD analysis project Ga0070698, IMG submission 65477) | Corn, switchgrass and miscanthus rhizosphere microbial communities from Kellogg Biological Station, Michigan, USA - KBS K1-50-2 metaG | ecosystem: Host-associated > Plants > Roots >...
CCAGGGATGGGCTCGGTGATACCGTTGGTGGTGTCCGTGATCGCGACGTTCGTATAGACCACCTCTGCGGTCTGCTGACTTTGCCCCTTCGGACAGCTGAAGTCCGATGGGGGTGGTGGCGGGCTGAGCGTGAGGGACGCGGTGACATTTCCATTCTTGCCAGAGTTGAATGTTCCAGACGCTGAGACTGGTCCTGATACCGTTGTTTTGTTGCTGGCACTCGGATTACCACCGCCCTTGTTGACGCAGACGTAGGTGGCGGTTGCATCAGCGCTGGCAGTGTAGTTGATAAGCTGGTTGGTACCCAGTCCCGCCTCTTTGAATGACACGTTCAGGTTCGCCCCACTCGGACTCGCGCTGGCGCTAACGAAGTGCGGGCTGACGGCCAAGGCTGTCAGAGAGAACGCGAAGATCAGGAACAGCGCGAACAACAGGGCAATACCGTACTTGAGTCGACGCATGGGAATCTCCTTTCAAAGTTCAATGCAAATACAGTCAAAAAGCGCGCACACGCGCACTACTGGCTATTCCACGCACTCTGAGGTTTCTATCCAAAGGAGACTATTTCATGCACTCCGCGGCCCCTCTCCACTGAGGATTGTGAGCAACACAATCCAATACATCTATATACCATATATTCGTGTTTTTTGTCAAGTGTCTTTCGACATTTTCTTGTGTAATTTTACTGCATATAAGTAGAAATACCGAGTGATGCATATATCCAAATGGATAAGTACAAAAGCATGCATTATTACTGTGAAATAAGGAGAAGTATCGGATCAGCTTGTATTTCAAGCTAATTTCATCTTTTAATAGAAAGCTTCTCTAATCCATCAAATACGTGCATATCCAGGTTGTGTTTTTGTTAAGTTAATTTCATCTTTTGAAGGCTGTTACAAAGAGGTTCATTTTATTCCCGACCTTGCAACAGCCCTGTAGTCAGGGGTGCGTTTCATTTTTGCAAAGATGAGTTTATTTCGAGAATTCACAGCAAACACACAATTGCTGAGTTGTGAAAAAATATGAACCACACCCAGCCCTACCCGTCGGCTTTATCATCACCCTGCATGAACGCATCTTCCCACCTCTCGACCGCCTCTTCCTGCATCGACGGCAACAAGTGACCGTACACGCGCAGCGTAATGGCAATATCACTGTGCCCCAACAACTGCTGAATGACCTTGATGTTCACCCCCATGCTCAACAGTATTGTAGCCGCGCTATGCCTCAGATCATGAAAATGCATGTGAGAAACGCCCGCCTCGCGAAGCAACCGTGTAAACAATTTATCGAGGTACCCGGGATTGAAGTACCCCCCATGCAGATCGGGAAACACCAGATCACAATTTTCCCAGGTTTCTCCCACTTTTAGCTGCTGCTCAAGCAGCCTTATTCGATGCTGCTTCAACATATCGATGAGAAAATCAGGAAGATTGATCATACGCTTACCAGCCGCCGTTTTGGGCTCCGTCTCGACATATCCATATTTCGGGATGTAGTCTACCGTGTGGAGAACGAGCAGCGTCTTACGGTTCAGGTCAACGCTCGACCAACGCAAGGCCACCAGTTCGCCACGCCGCATACCTGTAACCACAGTCACCGTTAGTAACACCTCCAGACGATGTTGGCTAACGCTCTCTAAAAACGCCCGCGCTTGCTCAAGAGTCAATGGCGTAGGCTCGCGGCTGACTATACGAGGCGGCTCAACCAGATCGCATACATTTCTTGAGACATAGTTCCAACGCACTGCATTCTTTAACGCTAGATGCAGCACACCATGTACCTCGTGAACGGTTTTCGATGAGAGACCCTTGCCCCCATCCTCTTTCTTCTTGCCCAACCTGGTATAGAACCGCTGTACCTGCTCAGGAGTCAGCTTCTGCAACCAGACATCCCCCAATTCGGCAACAACATACTTGATGTTCTTTTTGTACTTGACATAACTGCTGATGCGAAGCTGACCCTTTTGTACATTCTCTAACCAGTCTTCTAGATACTCACCTAACTTTCGTTGTGGCCCTGTGGCTAACGTTCCTTGCTCCAATTCACGCAACATTTCGTTCTTTTTCCTGATCGCCTCGCGCTCTGTCTTGCAGTAAGACCTTTTGCGCTTCCCCAAGTCCGTTGTCACCTCTGCCACCCAACGACCACGATAATTCGCATAGTACACCGAGCCCTCATTGTGGCTACGCCGCTTCTGCTTTGCCAAGGTAGACCTCCTATCCTATTCGTCTCTCGCGTTCATTAAGCCAATCGTCCAGAGAGTCAGGACGAACACGACGTATGCCCCTCACCTTAATCGTGGGCAGGCCTTCATGGTAAACGTAGGTGTAGACCGTTTGACGGCAGACTCCAAGCCGAAACGCCACATCGGCAATACTCAACAATAAAGGCTGTACCATTGCCTCTTTCTTTCTCATCTCCATAGCACCACCTCCACACTAACCAGGGCAGCAGCAGAACCAGGAAGTCCACTCCTACCCAACACTGCTACGAACTCCACTCCCTACAGTTGTACTCATAGCTCGCCATTAAAAAACCGCCTCTGCTGCAAGCATATTGATCGAGCAGAAAACTATACTCAAAGCATAGTTTTGGAATCGTTCCTGCCATCTTCTCATCCTCCTAAGAACTGTACACTGAACATAGACCGCTACATCTCGCAACCAGATCAGCTGCTGTGCAAGGAGGAAGAAACCTGTTAGAATAGGAAATGAACGCTTCTGCTCTCTTTTTGCATTCGTGCTTCGTATCAACGTTCTATATACTCATACAGGATATTCCATCAAGGAGAGGAAGATGTATACCTACCGCCAAAGCACGATCAAGTCGAATCCGCTTGTAGGGTACTATCTCGTCGCGCTCCTGCTCGGGTGGATCGTGGTAGCACTTACATTGCTTTTCATCATTTTACTAGTGATGGAGCTACTTAGGGGGGGATTTGCCACACCTGCCCTCGAGTCTAGCATCTATCCTCTTGAGATGGTCCTCTATCTTCTTTTGTTGGTCCTGACGCTGGTGTTGGGTTCTCGGCACTACCGGCACTGGAAACGCATCGAACCCCGTCGCCTGGCCGCGGCGCAAGGCGATCCTGCGCTCCTGGCTGAAGAGCAACCCACACCCGACGCTGCCGCGCTGGCACTTCCAGCAACCTTTCAGCTGAGCCTGAGTAAAGCTCAGCTTGTGTGCCTGGCCGCTTTCCCGGAACTCGTCGTGGTTTTATACAGCGTCTACGGCTGGTTGATCCTCGGTATCCCTTTCTGGCTGTCCGTGCTGGTGTTGACGGTCCTGGTGTTGCTACTTGTAGCAATTGTCTTTGCCACAAGCAGGCAAGTGCTAGAAGTAACTGAAGTGGGGGTGAGGCTGCGCGCGTCACCGTTAGTATTTCGCGGCATGGTGCGCTGGAATGAGGCGCATCTCTTCGCGGTCTATAACGACCCTGGTGTGCTGAGAAGTGGGGCAATGCTGACCTACGAACTCTCGAGTGCGTCGAGCATTGTGCGCTGGACGCGGGTACTGCGCCCAAACGCATTGGGCCTGCACTTGGACCCTGGCATGCCACTGGCTGAACATACCCAGGCGATGAAAGCGCTCTGCCAGTTGATCGCCGCGCAGACAGGACTGCCGCTGTATGACCTGCGCAAAGAGCGCACATGGGAGCCAAGGGAAGGGGCTACTGGCCCCCGCTTTGAGCGACCGCCCGCGCAATAGGGAAACCATTGAGAGATGAAACATGAGCATTAAGAGCACTCACCCGCCAAGAGTAGCTTGCTATTGACTTAGTACTCAGGTCGAAACGCCCTTGCCACATGCTCCCAGACGACCAAGCCATAGGTATGCTGAAGCAACTCGCTAAACACCTGCGATATCAAAGCGCTTATCTGCCGTCGGAATACCATCTTGTCTATCCAATCAGCTAACACCGCCTCAAACCACTCTTTCATGGCATCAGCAGCCGCGTAGACATTAGGTGCATCCCTCAACAATCTGCTCATGTGAGCGTGCAAGAATTGCGACCGCTGAATACACTGGCTGAGCGTCATCGTGAACACATTGCAGAGCACTTCCCCGCCAGTCAGCAATGCAACCAAAACGTCCCACTCCGTATAGGACAGCGCCGAGCCGAGCAAGTCCCACACCAGCAAGTACATGAAATGATCATGATACTTGTTGCGCCCAGGAAAGCGATTCATCCAATCGCTGATCGACGACTTGACCCATATCTCAACCAGGCGGCCAGCAGGCCCATCGTTCGGTTCCCCCGCCACCACCTGCGCGATCTCAAGGGACAACACCTGTTCGTCACTGAGATGTAGATGCACCAACCAGGTAAACCTATTCTCCCAGCCGTTGTACTCACGATTCAAGAGATCATCCATTGCCCACTTCCCCTTTCCAACTTGCATCAGCCTCACCCTGCCTTGCGCAAGGTACGTTGATAGGCTCAAATGCTGATCACCCGCCTGGATCAAGGCTAACCCAGTCAATCTTGCGCAGGTGCAACTCATCTAGTCGCTGCTTGACCTCCGACGACCAATCAACATCATCATCGCCCTGGAAACAGCCAGGAGCCAGCACGATCCTCCCCGCAAGCGTCTCTTGTCGGTTCACACGTTGAAATGCTTCACGAAAGCGTGTCGAACCACACAGACAGACTATCGTTGGTTTGATCTGTTGACCCTCATTCATCCTCCACCTCGCTTTCTGACTCATCGAAAAATGTTCCATGCTGGTTCCAGTACTCGGCCTGCCCAGGATGAGAGCAGAGACAATCATCAGCGCAGAGCGGAGTACCACAGCCTCCACAGTACATCCCATGCACATCCTCGCTGCTGTACAGCACTATCCCCAAAGGGTTACGACTCTGGTCAGTGTACCGCTCATATCCGCTCTTACCATCAATCACTGCCTGTATAGGCAGCTCACCATAGATATGTTTCGCACATGAGATACAATACATATCCGCATCCCCCACAATGGCAACCACCCCAGGCCACTTCCCATATCTCTCTGGCAAATCAACCACCTCACTTTCTCCGAGCAACCAACCGACGATATATACTTGCGTGACTTGTCCTTCATAGAGTCAGGTAAAATCGCTCACGGCTAGCTATTTACCGAGCCTGTAAGCCGAACTTGACCCGCTTCCGCTGGACTTCCGCACTAAAATCACGCCCTACTCGTTCCAGGTAGTCACCTCCTTTTCCAATCAGCCAATGCAGCACCACTGACAGATCGACCCCATCTTCCGCCAACTCCCCACCAGCCCAGGCCGCTAACGAGGTCAAGTACCCAATCACCGCCTCTATTCCTTTGTTGATGTTGTGATCCTCCCACCGCTTGCGCACAATCTTGCCAAATTGGGGAGGGACCTCCATCGGGTCGAGAAACGCTGCCTGGATCAGTTGCCAGACTGGATGCGTCGGCCAGCGCGAACGGTTCTTATCGTCACTGGGAACGACACAACGCAACCAGCCATCAGGCAACCCATCAGGGCCACCATCTACTTGACCAGCCGCATAGGCCCACAGCACCGCCAGCCGATCAGGAAGCTCATAGGCATCCTCAACGCCCCAAAACACGACCTCATGCGAGATGTTTTCTTGCTGCAACTCATGCAACGCCTCACGCTTGAAGCTGAACTCCACACGCCACACCCCCCCATCCTCCTCAGACCAGCCATGCGCACGCCACAGATCAACAAACCACTCCTTGCCCGATTTCTCGATTTCGCGCGATTTGTCATACATCCGACAGGAAAGTGCACTGGATGCCTTTTTATCCCTGGCAAAGTCATAGCCTGTTCGTCGCAGGCCCATCGCATAGTCACGCGACTTCACATCACCGGCCCAATCCGACTCTTCATGCAACCCACGCTTACGCGAACGACTCACAAAGTTGCTGGCACGATCCAACCGCTCCACATCCTCCCATACAGCTACATCTACACAGAGGTCAATGGAAGACACCTGCAAGAACATCTCCTCCTTGAACAATGCATCAAGGAACACCTGAGCGCTCACAATCGCATCAAACATGCCCTGACATGACCAAAGGTATTGCGAACTAAAGCGCACCGAGGCGATCCCATTCCAATGCCCACCAGAGACGTACAGCGTGAGATCTTTGGTCTTCAGCATCCAGGGCCACTGTCCTTGACCCGCTCCATTTGGACACATATGCAACATGGCATCCTCAAACAGCAGCGTGGTGGGGCACTCCTCGTGTGTCTCTTGCGCGGCTCGCTTCCACGCATTTAACTGCTGCCACAACGACGGATCAAGATCACGCTTGCATGGCCTGCCACGCTCATCGGTGTAGAACGCATTGAGCACCAGCGTATCCACCCCGGCATTGACCACCTTTGCTTTCTGCATCGACCACCTCCTTCACACGAAACAACCACTGAAGCATTGTGAGTTCACCCGATGCGCCAGGTACTTTCGTCAGTGCTCGTTTTTTCTTTCACACCACTATGCTATACTTGACTATCGAAGATCCTTGATGCCTTTCACCACTATTTCGACATACCCGAAATGGTGGTGAAAGGCATCATTAGTTAGAGCAACAATTTGGTCATGACCGAAACAAGCGAGGTGAGAGTATGCTACAAGAAGAGAGCCAACCACCGCTTCCAGTAGAGCAACGAACCACCGCGAAGACCATTCTTGTCGTTGAGGATGATGTAGACAATCAAGCGTTTTTTGCAGCCCTCTTTTCAGAGATCCCGGTCTATCACTATCAGATGGCACCGGACGTTTCCCAGACTGTAAACTTCGCCAAGGAGATCAAGCCCAGCTTATTTATTATGGACTATCGACTCGCAGGGATGAATGGTCTGGAACTCTATGACCTGCTGCATGCCACCCCTGGACTCGAAGACGTTCCTGCTCTCTTGGTGACCGCAGCCAAGCTTGAAGCGCTCCGACCTGAAATCGAAAAACGCCAAATCAGCGCCATTGAGAAACCTTTCGACCTTGATGAGTTTTTGGCCACGGTTCAACAGTTATTAGGTGATCCTGGCAACTGAAAACCTGAACGGGAGGTACGTTCATAGAACGGTACGCTGCTTCCTCCCCCTCCGGTATTTTCATGGGCGCGGTATACTTGCCTCGCGCCCCAGGCGGTTAGTACGCCGTCGGCGGGGCCCCTACCCCACCGCGCGTACTAACCGCCACCCTGGCAGGCCGCCACCACACCCCACCCGCTCACCTGGACGGTGCCAGGCCATCCCAGGTGTCGAGCGAGGATGGAGAGGGCGAGAGACAGGACCTCGCATCCACGCCTCCACCCCAGGCCATCCCCCGATCTCGCCGCATCCATACCGACATCCCTCATGGCTCGCCATACACGCATCCCATGCCTCTCCTATCACCAGTGCCAACTCACATGCATCATGAGCGCTAGCAACACACTAGGCGCAGTGCTACCAAAGACGAAACAGAAGAGACGAAACCGAGCTTCCTCTCTGGCTGCTTGCCGCCTGCGTTTCGTGTTGTATCGTCGCCATTCATCATCGTCCAGCTCATGCTCCTGCCTGCGGCGTGACGACTGCCGCAAACCCTGCCCACCACTGCAGAAAGCGCGTGCGGCTGAGAAACCGCCTGTTCCACAGGGACGAGTCCGCCAGGAACACCGTCGTACGGGTGCCACCAGTCACCACCACCAGATGACCACCTGGATACCGTTGTGGGGGAAATGCCACAATCACCGGCGTACCTCCATGTGCCACAGCAATGATCTGGTCAAGCGAGAACTGGTACCCCCAGGTCGTCTGAAAGCCAAAGGCAGCCACCGTCCGAGCGATCCCAGCATCTTCGAGCAGCCCTTGTTGTGGCGTAATGGCTCCCATGCTCGACTCGACGGCCAACACATCCGTAATCCGATAGTGCCGACCATAGTAATCCATGACTTCGGTCATGGCAGCCGTGGAACAGGTGGAGGACGCCCAGGTCGTATATTCGGCGATCGAACGATACTGCCCTGGATCCAGTTGACTCATCCGCACGAGGAGCCGCCCGGTCCCAGGAGCATCCTTCCCTTCCGTCAGATGGAACGAAGACATCGCCACCATGAGGATCACCAGCAACACCAGGTACCCTATCGCCTTTCTCATCGCATCCACACCTCCCCTCTCTGCACAGCACATCCCCTACTGGCTTGGCATTAGTATGCCAGTCTAGCACGCATCCCCACCTGCACCGACGCACGCGACCCATCCACATCCAGGAAGTACCAACGCCCCCACTCGTCGGCAAGGACCTGGACCGCAACCCACTGCGTCCCAATCTGCACTTCCATCCACTCACCCGCATGGAGGGAATAATCGTCACGACCTGCACGCCCGATCAACTTGTATCGACCGGAGCCATAGTCGAGAAACCCCTCCTGGCTCTCATGGCTTGCCATCGAAACCGTGTTTTCCTTCCTCAAGCACGTCCTCGATCAAGGCATCCACCTGAAAGTACACAGACAATAAAGGAGACTCCGGCTTGTCTACCTGCACCATCCCAGGTTGTACCACCACCTCGTATCCAAGAGCCCGCGCCAGTTGTTCACAGAGCCCCAAGGAACGCTCTTGCTCAAGGCGCGTCATAAGAGAAGCTATCAGTTCTCGACGCAACTGGCGTTCAGCTCGACGTTCCGCTACCTCAGAGCAGCCAACACAATGCACCCCATCGGGTGAAAACGCCAACGGTGCGCCACAATCACAATACTCCATACACCACCTCCTGACTCTCATAGCTTGCCATTTACCACAACCCTCCCTGCTGCAACCGCCGCCATGCCTCTTGCGGCGTCAGTTGATAGTACAGACACAGGAAATCGAAGAGATCACCGGCCTGCCGCCAGGTGTAGCAATACCAATGCGGGTCACTCCCACCAAACACCTGGAAGCTCGGACGCAGATCACCGCGATGATGATGCTCTTTGAACGGACACGAACCGACCCCACGACCATCCAACACCACATACCGACCGATCACCGCCAGGATATCCTGAGCTCGACACCACTCTCGAATACTCTCATAGCTCCAATGGCTTGCCGTACGAGCTGCACCTTCCACCCCAGTATCCATTCTCGACTCGCTTTGCACAGGCATTCCCTCAGAGCAAGCCAGCATCACCGCTTCAGGAACCGCTACCCGCTGCACCTGCTGGCACACCCAGGCGCAACACTCCTCTACCTTTTCCCCGATCGGCACCCATTGCCCCCAGGCCGAGCGCTGGACAAAGGGATACCAGCCCCGACTCTGCCGATGGATACCCAACGGCAACCGGATCAGCGATCCCGACCCACCAGGAGCAAGCCAGTCTTGTTTGGGATACAACTCCACACCGGCAGCCATCGCATACGGCAAGAGCCACATCCGTACCACCTGCGCAGGAGTCGGCTCCACCAGATGGACCCACAGATGGCCTCCACGCCGACTCGCCTCGAGCACTGTTGGCACCCCTCCCCGATACAGCTCCCCCGCGAGTTCTGCCAAGCACTCCAAGCCATCCGCACGATCCGCATCCAACACCGCGAATGAGCAAGCACTGTGCCGATCTAACAGGTAGGTCCCAAGCGTCCACCGCCCCGCCAGGTGCGCAGCCAGGTGCGACAACGACAGCGGTTCAGGCACACGCCAGTACGATCCATCACGCTGTTGGACTGCGTAGTGCTCCCAGCAGTGCACAAACAGCGAGGCATACGCCACCACCAGTTCAGCAGCCATCTCCACCATCACATCCCTCCCATCGATCACAGCTTGTCATGCACGCCTTCCATCATGCTATCCTGCACCTCCAAGCCTCACCTCGACAGCATGATAGGCCAACGACCCATCCAGCGTTGCAGCCGCCGCACGCGCCACCCATCGCACACGATACACCCGCATCAAGCGCTCAACAGCAGCAAAGGCATTCGGTGCAACGACAAACGCGGTATACTCAGGGAACAGCGAGGGCCACCACCGCCACAACACCGCGTCAAACACCTCTTGACCTTCGCAACACGATCTATCTGGCACCTTATCAAACACATCCATACGCACATCCTCAGCCCCTACAGCTCTCCTCAGCAAGAACGAACATAGTAATCCACCTTTCACATCTATACTTGTATCAATGTGGATAAATTGTGCATAACCTGTCTAGTCATTGTGGACAACTCTGCTTCATCCTCTCGTATCCTCTGTTCCAAACCGCTAAACCGCTATCTTCCTGCTGCGCCACGTCTCCACCGCATGCTTAATGGCAGCACTATACGCCACCACATCGTTATGGTCGCTCGATGGAGCGTACACTGGCACAATCTCATCCACTGTCGAGCAAGGATGCCCCACAATGGAGTCCGTAATGTGGCCTTTGACATAGCCATTGAGGATCAAGCTGTACCAATCCTGATATCCATCCTGCCAGGTGGCATAGTACCTGAAGCCATACTGGCAAGTATAGCCGGCTGAGCAGCGAATATTTCCTAGACTATGATTGGCCGCACCAATGCCCGTCTCACCAAAGCTGTCTTCATGCATGAAAAAGGCCAACGCATAGACCGGATCAATGCCATAGTGCACCCCCAAGTCATAGAGCGCCTGACCGCTACCTGCTGCCGGAGACCCATAGGCCGACAGGACACGATCAATGAAGTCGGGGGTAATTGTCGGAGCACCTGTCACGGTGTAGGACGCATCATCAGACGGCACTCCCAGGGAAGCCACCACCGAGATGCGCGGTGGAGAGGGTTTCTGAGCGAGCAGCCCGCCACCAAACTCCATAAGCAGGAAGCATTGCCACCAGTACCACAGCAGGAGCACGCAACACACCAGCACCAACCGCCTCACTACGCCCACAACCACTCCACCCTCTCTCACTCCTCATCAGGCCAGCTACTACAGTTTGCCCTGAAACTGCTTGTAGGCTTCGATCTGTTCCAGGTAGTCCCGTTCACTGTTGTACAGGCCATCTCCAAACTCACCCGCGAAGGCCGGTGCAGGCAGCGGATAATAGCCCACATTCGGTACAGACAGGCCTAATTCACTTCTCATGGCTTGCCATACGGCTTGCACCTGCTCGCCATACGACGCCATACGACTGCCAAACTCTTGTTGCAGTTGGGCATGCACCGCACGCAGCGCCTCAACGTCTCCTGAGAAACGACTGGTTACTTGTTGCCAGATCAGATCAAGATCACGCTCTAAGCGCGCCTGCACTTCCTGAGTGCGCTCGGCCAGCGTCGTGTCGTAATAGTACTCGATGCACTGGCTGAGCACGTTTTGCAACTCCCCAGGATACAGGGCTTCCAGGGCATCCAGCTCCACCGCCCCTTCACCATAGCGATCCTCGAAGCCGCTACGCCGCCGCTCGGTGTCCTTAATCGGTGTGCGCGGCAACTGATAGTACTGCACCTGTTCGAGCGTCAGGATCACCGGAAACACGCGCACATCCACATCCAGACCAAGTGTGCGTACAAAGTACTCCACTTTGCGCGACACCGACACCGGCATACTCTGACCCGCCGGATCAAAGTCCGACACATAGAAAATGCGGGCAGGCTTGTCTCCCTCTTGCAACCGATGGACCAGGGCCAGCGTGGCCGTGATCGAGAGTTCGCCCAACCCTGTTTGCAGGTTCATGCCGTAGTGCTGACACAACGGTTCCAGCACATCATTCATGGTTGATTTCTCACACCACAGTTCCAGGTGAAACGCCTGACTTGGCTCATACCCGCTCACGCGATAGCCTGGCACG
>Ga0070698_100007591_pt1 | contig 11733 bp, 6 predicted proteins | sample KBSK1502metaG_FD_65477 | JGI IMG/M metagenome (GOLD analysis project Ga0070698, IMG submission 65477) | Corn, switchgrass and miscanthus rhizosphere microbial communities from Kellogg Biological Station, Michigan, USA - KBS K1-50-2 metaG | ecosystem: Host-associated > Plants > Roots >...
GCAGCACGCCGGCGTCGAGCCGGCCATGATGCACGATGGCGTTTTCGGTATAGCCCGACGTGTAAAGGATTTTGAGCCCCGGGCGTCGCGTCTGCGCCTCGATCGCCAGCTGACGGCCGTTCATGCCCCCGGGGATGATCACGTCGGTGAACAGCAGATCGATGCGTTCAAGACCATTGATAATCACCAGCGCCTCGGCGGCATTGCTGGCGGCCAGCGTGTCGTAGCCGAGACGGCTGATCTGCGTCACGACGTATTCGCGGACCAGCGCGTCGTCCTCGACGATCAGGATGGATTCGTCGCCGCGTTCGAATTCGCACGTGCCAGCCTCGGCGGGCAGCGCGTCCGCGACGCCCGTGGCCTGCGGCAAATAAAGCTTCACGGTGGTGCCGTGGCCCTCTTCGCTGTAGATCCTGATATGCCCGTTCGACTGTTTGACGAAGCCGTAGACCATGCTGAGGCCAAGCCCCGATCCCTTTCCGACGTCCTTGGTGGTGTAGAACGGTTCAAACACCTTTTCGAGCCGGCTGGCGGGGATTCCCCTGCCGGAGTCGCTCACCGCGATCATGACGTAATTGCCCGGATTAACCTCGCTGTTCATGCCGGCGTAGTTCTCGTCGAGCACGACATTCTTGGTTTCCAGCGTCAGCTTGCCGCCGTTCGGCATGGCGTCCCGCGCATTCAGGGCGAGGTTCAGGATCGCGGTCGAAAGCTGACTGGGATCGATCAGAGCCGGCGCGGAATCGTGCGCCAGCATCGATTGGATTTCGATTTGTTCGCCGAGGGTCGGTTGCAGCAACCGTGCTGCTTCGACAACCATGGCGTTGACGTCAACGCTACGCGGCTGCAGCGGCTGACGGCGGGCGAAGGCCAAAAGATGCTGGGTGAGGTCGGCGCCCCGCGCTGCCGCGGCACCGATCATGTTGGTGATCTGGGCGAGATGCGGACGGTCCTTGACCGCCTCGCCGAGGATTTCGATGGTTCCGGTGATCACGGTGAGGATGTTGTTGAAGTCGTGGGCGACGCCACCGGTGAGCTGACCGATGGCTTCCATCCTCTGCGCCTGCCGGACCTGGGACTCGGTGGCCTCGATCTCCCGAAAACGTTGGACCATGGCCTCGGCGCTGCGGCGCTGCCTGACTTCCTCGTCAAGTGCCGCATAGGCTTGCTGAAGTTGAATGCGTGTCGGCAGAACCAGGATCCGGGGCAGCATCAGCAACATTGCCGCCGTGAGCGCTACCGAGATCAGCGCCAGGAAGCCTTTGACAAGGCCCTCGATATCGTAGGCCGGCACCCACAAAGTGAGGATCGACAGCAGGCGGGTCCCCCCGCAGACCGCGGTGAAGATCGCAAGGGACCAGAATACGCCGCGGAACATGACATCGCGGCGGCGCCGCCACACGAAGGACCCAAGGACGAACGCGGTAGCAAAGAAGGCGACGGCGACCATGGTGTCGGAGACGGCATTCAGCCAGATCAATTCCGGCTTCCACAGCAGGCATGCGCCATGCGGGACGAGCGTAGACATGTCCATGAGATCTCCAACAAGGGTCATCACTGGCCTCACCGCGATCCAGTCCGTCCGGCGGGGACGACGGTTCAAATCATTCAGGTTTCCGCGAGCCGCGCAAGCGCGCCGCCGCGCGGCGAGCGTTTGCACGGTGATACCGAAGCCATCAGAATGTGCCTGCTGACGACCGATCGCCGGCAAGCCGCCCCGGAATGACGGCGCGCCTTCACGATCTCGCGGCGCGATGCGCCCGAAGCTTTGCGGTCAATTTCCGCTCAGAGGACGTGGGGAATGCCGGGTGCCCGATGCACCCGCAGCCTCGTATGCATGTAGCAAGCACACGAGACCGGAAAACATGTTGGTCAAACCGCTGGCAGATCTGTTGCGGCTAGCGACGCAGCGTGGCCGCGGCCCGCTTGTCCCAACTCCCCCCCGAAAAGCGCGTTAGAGCGCGATGAGTCCAGGATGAATCGTCACCGCGCTCTAGCTTCTTGTTTGCGCATGATCTTCTTCGGAAAACCGGTATCCACCCATCGGGTCGTAGCCCGAGGGCATGCTTTTCCGGATCATGCTCTAGCGGCGACCGCTGGCGGCAAACGGAGAAGCGCCGGGCAGCGCGAGCGAATTGATGTCGCTATCGATGCGCCCCGACTGTTGGGTGTAGCCGAACCCGAGTGACAGGCTGAGATTCGACGTCGGCCGGAATTCGACTCCCGCGTGCGCGCTATAGCCTGGCAGTGTGCCGGACGTAGAGTCGAAGGGAGCAAAAGGGCCACCGATGCCGGCATTATATTTCAAGGTGTCGAAACCGGCATAGACCGTGAGGGGTAACCCGCCCGCGTTTTTGAAATTGTAGCCGAACTGCACGCCTTCGTAATAAAGCGAAAACGCTCCAGCCTGGTTGATGCCGTTCATGCTCAAACCGATGCCGCCGCCTTCGCCGCCGACAAACCAGCCGTTCGGAAAATTGTAGCGCATATTGGAAAAGCCGCCGCCTCGGGCGTCACTGCCGTCAAAGCCCGGAAAGTTGCCGTAAGTGTTCGAGCTCTGGCCGGCGGCTAGATTGCCACCAAAGCCCAAGGGCCAGCTTGGGATCCAGTATGTCACAGGGGCGGCTTGGGCATGGGCCGTCCGCCCGCCCAGACAGAGCGCCGCCAATACGAATGCGAGACCTAATCTGCTTGCGAAAATGGACATCCGCGCTACCGCCAATTGTCCTGAAACTATACGGTCTCGATATCAAGAACGCCAGTGCGCGCCGCTGGCCGTCGCATCGCCAGAGGTGATGGGATAACCGAGTTTTGCGTGACTGTTCCATTCGCGCATGGCACCGGATGAGGCACCGGGAACGGACAGCGATGCCTGTTGATCTCAATGTCATGGCGGGGTGGGAAGATAATTATCGTGTTGCGCGCCGGTACGCCGGAGGATGCCGCCAACAAGCGAGGTCTAATTGCGCGAACCGATGTCGCGCAAACCGATGCTTTCCAGGAATGTCGGTGGCCGGGCATTCTGCACAGGCGGCTCTTGTGCTCGAACATCTTGTGTGGGCCGGACCTGTACCTGTGCATTTTGCACGCGCCGGACCTTTGCTCGATGATGTTGCTTGGCCCGGATCTCTGCCCGCGCATTTTTCACTCGCCGGACCGGCCGGTGCTCGTGCACGGGTTGAACCTCTGCTCGGGCATCTTGTGCAGGTTCTGCCTGGGTACCCTGTACCGGCTGTGCCTGGGCACCTTGTACGGGCTGCGCCTGGGCATCTTGCACGGGCTGTACAGATGGGACCTCCGCCCGTGCATCTTGGCCGGCCGCCCACGCCTGGAATTGACCTAACAAGGATTCGGTCGGTGCTTGACGGGTTTCGGTCTGAGTCTGGTCGGCAGTTTTAAGGGGGGCTGCAATTTCGTTATCTGTCGGCGCGTCACTTGCAGGCGCCTCACTTGCAATCGGCGGGACAATCTGCGCCGCGGCGGTGGATTGAATTACTGGCATCTCCTCACGGGTGCCATCCTGAGGCGCCGATAAGGCGATCAGGAAAGCCTTGGCGTTCGCAAAGAAACTGGCGTCCGCAAAGAGCGCGAATGGATTTTCGACCAATACGATCGCGAAAACGATCGCTGCCGCCGTTACTCCTAAAATGCTTGCCTTGAGGCTTCGCGGCGAAATGACCTCCCTGTCCCAAGCTGTTTCGGTACCCGGCTGCTCGGGTCTTTCACCATGATCGGAGAGAACGAGAGGGAAGCCGTCTTTCGTAGCCAATTGGTGATGCCTCCACCCATGGTTCTTCTCGACCAGTACCCTGCCATCGAGGTCGAAAAAGCGGCAATCACCGGCGCGAATGCGGAGAAATCTTGATTTCACTGGGGCCGGGACGGTATGAATTTCCTGCTAGAGCCTCCGTTCCGATTGAATCGGAACGGAGGCTCTAGCTGTTTGTTTTAACGCGTTTTCTTTACGCCCACTCCACTGGAAAACGCTCTGTTTTTTACAGTGCCGACGCGGTGCGGGCTTTTGCTGTATCTGGCCACCCGGGCAACGTGAACAGGCGCCGGGGAATCTCGGATTCTCCGTCAATCGATGCGTCATCTGTTTTCCGAAACGAGCTATTTCATCTTCTCATCAACTACATGCCGTGGCTCTGAAAAACCTTTTGGCAGGCGGAACTGAGCTTGGCTCGATTTTGCTGGAGACACTGCTGCACGGCTCCGTCGTCACCCAGTTGCTTTCGACAAAAGCGGGAAGCATCTCTCGAGCAGGCTTTCTGCTCCTGCGGCGTTCCCATATGGCCGCCCTGCGCGAACGCCAGGGAGCCGCTTGCAAGGAGAAGTGTGATCGTCAATGGCAATTTAAGCATCAGTACGTCCCTTCATGCCCTGAAGTTGGATATGTCACTGGTTCAAGTAGCTCGTCGACGTTCGCTCATGCGTGCCGCGAGCTGGCAAGACAATGATTGCAGCTGGCTAGCTCGCCGATAAGACCTAAGGCAGGAGCACGAGCTAGCAACAATTCTGGAACACGCGCTAATGTTCCCGAGAGTGTGTAGGGCGGGTTGGGCCCGACGGGTCCGCGCGACGCGCGGCCCGATGGGCGTAACCGCCGCTTGGTCGTGGGCGACCGGTGGATTACACTGCGCTAATCCAACCTTCGCGGTGCGAAATCGTTTCCTATTTGCTCTTCTGCAATTTAGTGACGGTGTAGCCTCCGCTGGCTTCCTCGGCCTCGAACTTCACCTTGTCGCCGACCTTCACCTGCTTGAGCATGGCGGGGTCCTTGACGCGGTAGACCATGGTCATCGGCTCGTCCATGCCGAGGCTCTTGGCCGGACCGTGCTTCAACGTGATCTTGGCCGCGCTCTCGTCGATCTTTTTGACCTCGGCGTTGATGCCCGCGTCCTGCGCGGTCGCTACGCCCATCGATAGAGCGGCGGCGAACGCTGCGGTGCTCAGGCTTTTCATAATCGTCACTGTTTTTCTCCTTCTGTGGTCGATTGGCGTTATCTCGGTTGATGCGTTTACCGGCACACGGTCCTTCCGTGGGCGCGTCGACCTCGTAGGCGACGGTGCCTTGCGGATGCTTGTAGGGGCCGGGATCGCGGTAGTCGTCGCGGGCGAGGCCCTCGCGGATTTTCACGACGGTGAACATGCCGCCCATCTCGATCGGGCGAACGGGCCGTTGCCGGTCATCATCGGCAGCGTGTTGTCGGGCGCCGGCATCTCTCACCTCATTCGGGCAGGCTCCAGGATACGCTGAGGTCGCTTGACCGGGTTGCTTGAGGGCGAAAGATGTGTGCGGTCGTCGCTTTGCAGTCGGAAGCCTTTGACCAATCCGAAGATCGCTGGGATGACGATCAGGGTCAGCAGTGTCGAGGAGATCATTCCGCCGATCATCGGTACTGCGATGCGCTGCATGATCTCGGAGCCGGTGCCGTTACTCCACATGATCGGCAAGAGCCCCGCCATGATGGCGATGACCGTCATCATTTTTGGTCGCACCCTCTCGACTGCGCCCTCCATGATCGCGTCGTAGAGATCGCTACGGGTCAGCGCGCGTCCCTCGATCTCGCGCTTAGTCTTGATCTCGGCCAATGCCTGGTTCAGATAGATCAGCATCACCACGCCGGTTTCGGCGGCGACACCGGCGAGCGCAATGAAACCGACGGCAACTGCGACCGACAGGTTGAAGCCGAGCCACCACATCAGCCAGAGCCCGCCGACCAGCGCGAAGGGCAGCGATAGCATCACGATCATGGTCTCGGTGAAGGAGCGGAAGTTGAGGTACAGCAGAAGGAAAATGATGAGGAGCGTCACCGGGATGACGATCTTCAGCCGGGCGGTGGCGCGTTCCAGGTATTCATACTGACCGCTCCACATCACATAGTAGCCTGGCGGGAACTGGACGCTAGCCTGCACCGACCGTTGCGCGTCGGCGACATAGCCGCCAAGATCGCGGTCGCGGATATCGACGTAAATGTAGGTCGCGAGTTGTCCATTCTCCGTCCGGATCGAGCTGGGCCCACGCGCCAGTTCGACGGCCGCGACCTCTCCGAGCGGCACAGCCCCTCCCGCCGGCATCGGAACCAGCACGTCGCTCCCGATGGATTTGGGGTTATCTCTGAGATCGCGCGGGTAGCGCATGTTGACGGCAAAGCGCTGCCGGCCCTCCACCGTGGTGGTGACGGTTTGGCCGCCAAGCGCAGTCGCGATTGCATCCTGCACGTCCTGGACCATGAGCCCGTAGCGCGACAGCGCGCCGCGATCAGGCGTGATTTCCAGATAGTAGCCGCCGAGGCCGCGCTCTGCGTATGCCGAGGAGGTGCCTGGTATGGTTTTTAGCACCTGCTCGATCTGCTTGGCGAGCTTGTCGATGCCGATGAGGTCAGTACCGATCACCTTGACGCCGATCGGTGTGCGTATCCCTGTCGAAAGCATGTCGATACGCGCCTTGATCGGCATCGTCCACGCATTCGAGACGCCCGGAAATTGCAACGCCTTGTCCATCTCCGCGATGAGTCCGTCCACCGTCATTCCAGGACGCCATTGCTCCTTCGGCTTCAGATTGACGACGGTCTCGAACATCTCCGACGGCGCGGGGTCGGTCGCGGTCGTGGCTCGGCCAGCCTTGCCGTAGACGGAGGCCACTTCGGGAAACGATCGGATGATCCGGTCCTGGGTCTGCATCAGTTCGCTGGCCTTGGTAACGGAGATGCCGGGCAAAGTCGTCGGCATGTAGAGCAGGGTTCCCTCGTTCAGGTTTGGCATGAATTCGGTACCGAGCTGGCGCGCCGGCCAGATGCTTGCTCCGAGCACTGCGAGCGAAAGCAGGATCACCAGCGTCTTGGCGCGCATCACGCCCTTGATCACCGGCCGGTAGGCCCAGATCAGGACACGATTGATCGGATTTCTTTGCTCGGGAATGATTCGCCCGCGCACGAAAATGACCATCAGAGCCGGCACCAGCGTGACCGAAAGCAACGCCGCCGCTGCCATTGAGAAGGTCTTGGTGAACGCGAGCGGGCTGAACAGCCGCCCCTCCTGAGATTCCAGCGTGAAGATTGGCATGAACGATACGGTGATGATCAGCAGGCTGAAGAACAGCGCCGGCCCCACTTCCGACGCCGCAGAGATCAGGATATCGATGCGTGAACGGCCGGGTTCGGCACGCTCCATATGCTTGTGTGCGTTCTCAATCATCACGATCGCGGCGTCGACCATCGCGCCTATCGCGATCGCGATGCCCCCCAGGCTCATGATGTTGGAGCCGAGCCCGAGGAGCTTCATCGCGCCGAACGCCATCAGCACGCAGATCGGTAACATCAAAATCGCAACAAGCGCGCTTCTGAAGTGCAAGAGGAAAACGATACAGACCACCGCAACCACCACGCTCTCCTCGAACAGCGTGTGCTTGAGCGTTTCGATCGCCGCGTAGATCAGGTTGGAGCGGTCGTAGACGGGGACGATCTCGACCGACCTCGGCAGGCTGGTCGCAATCTCGCTGAAACGCTTCTTGACGTTATTGATGACGTCGAGCGCGTTGATGCCAAAGCGTTGCAAAACGATGCCGCTGGCGACCTCGCCTTCGCCGTTCAGCTCGGTGATCCCCCGTCTTTCGTCGGGGCCGAGCTCGACCCGCGCAACGTCGCGCAGCAGCACGGGCGTGCCCTGATCGTTCTTGAGCACGATGTTGCCGAGATCGTTGATGTCCTTGAGATAGCCCTTGCCGCGGATGACATATTCGAACTCTGAAAGCTCGACGGTGCGCCCACCGACGTCAGAGTTGTTTGCGCGGATGGCGTCTCGCATCTTCTGCATGGTGATGCCGAGATCGCGCATGCGCTGCGGGTCGAGGATCACGTTGTACTGCTTGACGAAGCCGCCGACGCTTGCGATTTCGGCTACACCCTCGGCCTTGGCCAGTGCGAATTTAAGATTCCAGTCCTGGATGGTTCGCGTTTCGGCAAGGTTCAATTCCTTCGACATCACGGCGTACTGGTAGACCCAGCCGACGCCGGTCGCATCGGGCCCGATGGTCGGGTTCACGCCCGCCGGCAAGCGCGATGTTGCCGCATTGAGGAATTCGAGCACGCGCGAACGCGCCCAGTAAATGTCGGTGCCGTCCTCGAAAATGATGTAGACGAAGGAGACGCCGAAAAACGAGAAGCCGCGCACCACTTTCGACTTCGGGACGGTGAGCATGGCGGTCGCCAGCGGATAGGTGACCTGGTCCTCGATCACCTGCGGAGCTTGGCCGGGGTACTCCGTGTAGACGATCACCTGGGTGTCCGAGAGATCGGGAATCGCATCAAGCGGCAGATGGATCAGCGCATAGAGTCCGGCGGCAGCGGCGAAGCCGGTGCCGAACAGCACCAGGAGCAGGTTGCGGGGCGACCAAGCGATGACACGGGCGATCATGGGCGCCCTCCCGCAGTGTTGTCAGCGCCCGGTGCCGCGGTCGGCGCGTTGGCGGCCTCCGCAAAACCCTTCAGCGCCGCCTTTAGATTGCTCTCGGCGTCGATCAGGAAGTTGGCCGAGGTGACGACTGCCTCGCCTTCGGTCGCCCCTTCGGTGACCTCGACATAGCCGCCGCCACGACGGCCGAGCCTGACCTCGCGCGGCTCGAACCTGCCTTCGCCCTTGTCGATCAGGACGACTTGTCGGCTGCCACTATCGAGCACGGCGCTTTCTGGCAGCGCCAATACCGGCTCCGCCGTGCCGGTCTCGACTTCGGCATCGACGTACATCGCCGGCCTGAGCAGCTCATCCGGATTGGGCACTTCGATGCGGATCCGCGCGGTGCGGGTTTGTGTGTTGAGGTGCGGGTAGATCAGGGCCACGGCGCCGGTAAAGGTCCGACCTCGCAGCGCCCGCGGCCTGATGGTGACCTTGGTTCCGATCTCGACTTGCGACAGATCGCGCTCTGCGACGTCGACCATGACCCAGACCAAACGATGGTCGGCGATCCTGAACAGCACGTCGCCCGGCCCCGCGCGCGTTCCATTCACGGCATTGCGTTCCAGGATGTCGCCATCCTGCGGCGCAAGCCATGCGATCGATAGCGATATGTCGCGGGAGCGTTCGAGCTCCTTGATGGCGGGCTCGGGCGTGGCCAGGTTCTCCAATCTGCGGCGCGCGCCCTTCAACTCCTTTCCGGTTGCGCCGGCATTGATGGCGGAGAGATATTCGGCGGCGGCGCTGGAAAGCGCCGGGCTGTACACGTTCATGAGGACTTGTCCCTTGTGAACGTGGTCGCCGGTCGTGACATTGGCGACGCTCTCCACAAAACCCTCGAACCGCAGAGCGACGACCGACACGCGGCGCTCGTCCTCTTGAATGGCGCCCGACGCTCTGATGAGAGAGCGGATCGGCTGGCGTACAACGGGTTCGGATTTGGCGCCGGTGCGCTGAATCCTGCCCGGCGAGAGCTTCACCGAGCCATCGTCACTGTCCTCCCCTTCGTAGACAGGGATATAATCCATGCCCATCGAGTCCTTCTTCGGTACGGGCGAGGTGTCCGGCAGCCCCATCGGGTTACGGTAGTATTTGATCTTGCGCTCGCCTTTGGCCTCCGCGGCCTTGGTATCTGGTGCCGACTCCTCAGCCTCTTCGAAGCTGACATCTTCGCCTGCGCGAACGGGACGGTAGTCGCGGCCGTCCTCGGTCTTCTTGGGAGTCGGCGAATAAAGCGGCTTGCCGTCGGGGTCCTGATAATAGATCGGCGCGCCGCCTGTCTGCGCGACCGCGGGCGTGATCATGTCGATGCTTGATGGCTCGCTCGGCCGACCTTGCATACGGCCGAAGACGAAGCCGCCTGCCGCCGCCGCGATCAACGCGGCGACGGTGGCGGTGGTGAGCGCGGCGCCGTTCATTTCTGCGCCGTAACGACGAGCTTGCTATCGACCGTGCCGGTCTCACCCTGCACCTTGGCGCCCAGCGAAAGCTGCCATCGTCCCGCCATGCTCAGGTTCACCCTGAAGCGATAGGTTCCCGGCTCGGTGCCCGGCATAGGAGTGACCTTGGTAACCATCTCCTGCATGCCGTCCGGAGCCATATCCAGACGCGTCGCGAAGATGACGGCGTCGGGTACCGCCTTGCCGGTCTTGGTATTTGTCAGCCGGACTGTGATGATCTTGTCGGGGCCGGTCTGGACGGATTGGTCAACCAGCTCGAACTTGTAGTCTTTGATGTCGGCGCGGGCTGCGACGGTTATCGAACCAGCCATGGCAATGCCGATGAACGCGGCCTGCAAGCCGCGAGAATAACGAGACGTCTTCATTGTTGATCCTCGATTGTCTTTGGTCGCCGCAATGCGGCGCGCGTTTATCCGCGCGGTCTTACGACCACGCGGCAGCACCCGGCGCTGGAGCGCCGATCAGACCAAAGCTCTAGGAGGATGCTCGGGAGGCGGATGGCCTAAGCCGTCAGGCCAGGAATCGTTTTGCAGCGGGACAATCTTGCCAGAAACCGCAAAGGGGGGACGGAACAGCGTTGTTGGCAGGCCAACGAAGAATTGGCCGACGCAGGCCGCCATCAACACGCACTTGTCGCAATCGATCGGCGCGGGAGCCTTCGAAGGACAGCACGGCATGTCGCCTGCCATCTCGTCCTCAGCTCCTGACATCGACATATCATCCGCCATCGAAGCCATCGATGGTTCCGGCGCCATGTCGGCCATGACCGGCCTGGACAGTGGAGCCAGCACAATTCCCACGATCACACTGATCGCCAAAAATCGGGATAGGAGCCGGTGCCGAACCATGCCCCAATCTGGCACTTAAAAAGATGGCAGGGAAGAGGCGCTGTTTCACATGGCAGGGAGGTAGCTTCGAGATTGACCTGCGGGGTTTGCAGTACATTGCGCGGAAAGGCGCATTTTGAGGTGAGCCTGTTGCAGTACAGCCGCATGCCTAATATCGCGCCAGTGTGGGTTGACCCTTAGGCATTCCGCGCCGATGGTGGCGTCGTGCACGCCCCCGCCGACCCCTCCCAGGACCCCGCAGGTTTCACCCCCGACTCCGGTCGCGCCTGGGTGCGACTCGGCCTTGTGCTGGTGATCGCCTCGATCGGCGCCGTCGGCATGTGGTCGGTGGTGGTCGCGCTGCCGGTCGTGCAGGCGGAATTCGCCGCCACCCGCGGCGCGGTTTCGCTCGCCTTCACGATGACCATGATGGGCTTCGGCCTCGGCGGCGTCGTCATGGGCCGGATCACCGACCGCTTCGGCATCGTCGCGGCGATGGCCGCTAGCATCTGCTTTCTCGGGTTTTCGTATGTCGCGGCCGGACTTTCGGCCAGCTTGTGGCAGTTCGTCGCGATCTCCTTCCTGATGGGCCTCGGCACCTCGGCGACCTTTGCCCCATTAATGGCGGAAGCCTCGCACTGGTTCGAGCGCTATCGCGGGCTCGCGGTGACCATCGTCGCGAGCGGCAACTATGTCGCCGGCACGGTGTGGCCGCCGCTGATCAACTGGGGAATCCAGGGTTTCGGCTGGCGTACGACCCATATCGCGATCGGCATTTTCTGCGCGGTCTCGATGACGCTGCTGGCGCTGGTGCTGCGCGCCCAGATCGGCGACGAAAAGGTGCGCGATCACGCCAACGCGCCGCCGCCGCAGGTCGATCTCAAGCTCTCGACCAACGCGCTGACGACGCTGTTGTGCATCGCCGGCATCGCCTGCTGCGTGGCGATGGCGATGCCGCAGGTCCACATCGTCGCCTATTGCGGCGATCTCGG
>Ga0070698_100007592_pt1 | contig 11733 bp, 5 predicted proteins | sample KBSK1502metaG_FD_65477 | JGI IMG/M metagenome (GOLD analysis project Ga0070698, IMG submission 65477) | Corn, switchgrass and miscanthus rhizosphere microbial communities from Kellogg Biological Station, Michigan, USA - KBS K1-50-2 metaG | ecosystem: Host-associated > Plants > Roots >...
CAGGTCAACGATCATCGCTTCTGTGGATGGCAACGGAACACCGATTGTACCAACCTTTCGCTTCTCGCCCAGGGGGTTTGCATGAGTGACAGGTGAGGCTTCGGTAAGGCCATAGCCTTCTACCAGACGACCCTTGGTCAACTTTTCAAACGCTTCCTGCACTTCCACAGGCAATGGTGCAGAACCGCTGAGACAAACCTTGATGGATTTGATCCCGTAATTGCGCACGCTGCGGAAGTTATTGATTGCCATGTACATGCCTGGCACACCGGGGAAAATGGTCGGCTGATATTTCCGGATGGTTTTTAGAATATCCAGCACCTGGAATTGTGGTTTCAGGATCATTGCCGCGCCCAAAGAGACGGGAACGTTCATGGCAGTGGTCAATCCATAACTGTGAAAGATCGGCACGACGCACAAGAATCGTTCCCTGCCTTCGACAGCGACTGGCAGCCAATGGCGCGTCTGCAAGGCATTTGCAAGCAGGTTGCGATGGGAAAGCATAACACCCTTCGATTGCCCGGTCGTCCCGCCCGTATATTGGATAACGGCCAAATCTTCAGGCAGTATATCCACGGTTGGCGACTTATTACTTTTGCCTCCCAGAAAATCCATCCATTGCACGGAATTGGACAATTCAAAATTGCGATTGCGCCAGCGTGAAATGAGCAGTTGGGGAACAGAAAGATAATCAGCCGCGTCGGTCAGCAATACATGGGGAATGCCACTCGCCTCGCGAATTTGTCTCGCCAGCCCGGCCCACATCGAAAGCGTGACTAAGACACTGGCTTCGGATTCCTTCACCTGCCGCATGATTTCTTCCGGCTCGATGACCGGCGGAATAAAGACCACGGTCGCGCCGGCTTTCAGCGTTCCATAAAAACCGATGACCATTTGCGGCACATTCGGCATCAACAAAACGACCCGCGCACCCTTGCTTACACCGAGCGCAACGAGCGCATTCGCAAAACGATTCGCTTCACGGTTCAAGCGGCGATACGAAATACGCGTCCCTTCGAAAAAGATCGCTGGACGATTCGGAAAACGCCTCACCGCCGAACGCAACAGATGATGTAATGGAATTCTCGGAACATCCACCGTATAGGGCACCCCTAATTCGTAATTCTCAAGCCACGGGCGTTTATTTCGAAGCGGATCGCGTCCGCCTTTCTTTTTTGGGGGCGCATCCGTTGAGTCCCGCCACGAGCGTTGTCCTTCACCGGAGAGAAAGCGCTCGATGGCGCGTTCCACCGCTTCACGTCGCTCCAGCATGACCAAGTGACCGGATACCCCAATATCGGCCTCATCCGCCCCGGGAATGGAGGCCGTTACTTTTTCAAACCGGGCACGCTCGAATACCAGATCGCGATTGCCACGGATCACGAGCGTTGGCACTTCCAGAGATTTGAACTTTTCCCACCCATTCCATTGCGACATGTTTTGAAAATAAAATTGCTTGAGGACAGACGGCGGCGCGAATAGCCACTTGCGCGTAAAAGGCTCGATAATTTTCAATAACCAGATGGGGAGACTCAAAGCAAGCTTCAACATGGGTTGCAGTTTGAACTCACCGGCGGTCGCCATCAGAACGAGACGTTCCACCCAGTCCGGATGTTTGAGAGCGTATTCAGTGGCGATCGCCCCACCATAGGAATGTCCCACTAAAACAAATTTTCCCTTGACCTTTAATAAGGTCAGTGCAGTTTCCAGATCGTTCACCAATTGCGGCATGTCATAGCCGCGACTGGGCTTATCGGAGAGTCCATGCCCGCGCAGATCGAGGGCAATGACGCGGTTCTCCAGCGAAAATTTTTGCAACTGGTATTGCCATTGTTCCGCCTGTCCCCCAAAGCCGTGAATGAAAACAAACGTCCGCTGGGGGTGCTCGGGCGAGATATCAATCGCCGAAAGCCTCACCAGCGGATTAACTGACACGCGGACTTCATGACGATACAGGTCGAGGTCGATGTCCATGAAGAGAGTTTACATGAGGCAAAGAGGGATGTCAATCAAGAACAGATGCCGCACCACCTGTCATAAGAACCTTCGTGACCATGATTCCTTTCAATCGGTGTTCTCGTTTACTTTCGTGAAATCAAAATATTCTTTCCCGATATTCGGTCAGATACAGCGGCATCAGAACCTCGTCAACTCCCTCATATTGCCCGACTGAGTAGTTCTGACAGTACCTTTTGGCTGTCAAAATATTCTTCGGCAATTTCTCTGGCTGCTTTGCAATGGTGCAGGTAGGAGCCATTAATCGCTTCTATGGCCGTTGTTGCTTCCTCGGCAGTGGAAAAGCGGAGCAGACCTTCCCCATCCGGCAGGTAGATGCTGGGACCCGTGTTCTGGACCACAACCGGTTTGCCACTTGCGAGATAACAGAGTGAACGGTCACTCATCCAGGCATTCTGAAAGAATATACAAGAGGGCTTCACCACGCTGAATTCACCGCGCGATTCCTGAATATATGACTGGTATTTTGCTGGCGTCCCTGCTGCCTCGGTCGATAACCGAATCCGCCACCCGCCTCTCTCCATCAAATTCCGTTGGTCATTATCATTATCGGTGAGATATAGTGCCAACTCGAGTTCCTGCTCCAGATTCTGTGGCAGGTTGGCAAACCGAAGATAATTGATACGCTTCGAGTTCTCATAATAAGCTTCATTTTCACCCACAATCCAGTCCTCGATTTCCCAGGTCGAAATAGAGGTGAAAGACCGCGCCTCGGGGTGATAAGTGAAGGGCCAGGCTTCCAGGCTGACCACTGGTCGAATTGGAATCCATCTCAATCCGCAATCTGGGAAAAGTGCCCTCGGAGTACCCACCGTCTCACCAATAGTGAAATATAGATCATGCGGTTGTACATTCAATTGGTTATGGCTTATCCAGAACTGTAACAAGCCTGGGTCGATATCGACCAGTGCAGTACGCTTGAAGCGCTGTAAAATCTTAGCGTCTGCAGCATAATGAAAATTGATCAGAAGGTCTGTCTGCCGAAAGATAGCGTCAACCTCTTCAGCCTTGCGTCCCACATAGGTGATTTGGTCACTGTTCTTTTCGCTGGAATATAGGATGAAATTGTCCCGCAGGCCAAACATCTGCATGCGCTCGGAGAAAATCTGCAGAGCGGTTTTGCCCTGTTCGGTTTCCGGCCCCGGATCGAGTTGCTCAAACCAGTAGACCTGGCATCCCAGTTGGCGCAGTCCCAGCACATACTGCATATAGACCCAGAAGTGACCACCCCCCTCGGGAAAATTGGCTACATGATGCGGGGATACCACGACAGTCGTCATGCTGGGTCCTCAAGGGCAGGGAAAACTACCTCCCAGGCCTCGAACCAGCGCTCAACTTCCTCCAGCTGCTCAAGCGCCCAATCTGCACCGCTTTCCCATAAGGCAATCGCCGGCCAAATAAGCAGACAGGCATATCTTGCATACTCGAACGTTTCGAAAATAAGGTTCAGATCTTTATAGGGGGGAATCTCCCATGCGGTTGGATACACGGCTTCCCGATACAGTTCCACAAGCTCAGCTCGTTTTTGGGGCGGGAATCGTAAGATAAACGTTGATAAATCATAAGCGATGGGCCCCGCGCCGGCGCGGTCCCAGTCGATTAACTTTACCTGCCTATCTGGCAATATGAATACGTTGCTGGGCCAGAGGTCGCCGTGTAAGAGAGTTTCTGGTCCAGATAATTCCTTCAGAATCTTTAACCGAGTGGGCAGTTCTTCCATGATGACAGAAATTCGCTCTAATAACCGGTCGACGACAGTCCAATTGTTTGCTTCGGTTTTCTGATCTTTCGTGAGCGTCTCCAGGGTGAGAATTGCGTCCCTCAAATTTGACTCAACGAAGTGGGTACCCAGATCGCCGCCAAATAGTCGAAATTCAGCCATATAAGGGTGGTCTATGAATCTCTCGTGAAATTCCGCGATGAATCTCACAGTTGCTTCGATCTTTTGCTTGCTATCCATGGCTTCTGCAAGTGAGTTTGATCCCAAGTCGCTGTAAATATGCCAAACGGATTGACCATCAGGCGTGCCAAGTGTTGTCAACAACGGGGGCCCTGCTTTCGCCAGACCAACTGCTGGTAACCAGCGACGAGAAACCAGCTCATTGCGATGTGCGATCCGTCCTTCGAGACATTTTAGAATTAAAGTGAGAACCTGACCTTCCAGCTCAAAGTGCAGGCGATAGACTTGCGATTTGATCCTCTCCTGCTTAATCAGGCGTCCACTTCCATGATGGTCGCTCATGAATTGATTGAGGCGATTTCCAAGACCTAATGCACTGGGTTGGCTTTCGTCCGCGAATAGTAAATCGAGACCTTCAATCATTCACGAACTCCCTGCCAAAAACGACCGCCATCGCCTGGGAGAGTTCTTTATGAAAAATATCCATGTCTCTGATGGGTCCCTCAACCCAGTGAAAAGACATCTCCAGACTAGACCAGTAAATCGCCGCCAGCCGGCGAAAGATGCAGCCCACCTGGACGAAATATCGCAGGGTGGAGAGGTCTAGGCCAGGCCAAACTTCCTGCATCATCGAAATATAAATGGGCATGTCAACTTGTGGATCTGAAGATAAGCCGCGGGATGGCGCCAGGTCGACCACAGGATTGCCCCAACCTGCCATTTCCCAGTCCATCGCGTACAATACATCTCTGGTTTGGGACTGTTTAATGTGGACATTCTTTGGTCGAAAGTCCCCATGGGCTAAAGTGGAAGGAACACCCTCGCAGGATTTCAATAAAGCATGCCAATTGGATTCCAGGGCATCCATTTGGGTTAAGACCCTTTTCAATACTTCGATATGAGCTGGCATCATGTTTGGACTTGCCAAATTTTTCACAATTTTCTCACGGGCTCTCTGCATCAATTCAAAGTAATGAGAGGGACCGCGTTCAGGCAATGTCTCAGCGGCACGGGTCTGTGGAGCAAAACGATGTAACCCACCCAGCCAGTGTGCTGCCAGGATGCGGTGTGACTCATCCCCTGGTGAGAAACTACATTTTCCGGCATCCGCCAGAAAGAGCCACATGTATGAGTCATTTTCCTGAAAAGATCCATAATAGTGCAACTTTGAAACTGGTAGGAATGGCAAAATTTCTTCGTAAATGACTCGCTCAAATTTTCCGGTTTTTGTGACGCAGCGTTTCGCGATAATTGACTCTCCACCGCGTATTCCTTGCCGCAGACGGTAAATCTCTGATTTCCTTTGCTGTTGCAATACCTCAACGGCTTGTGGAGTCGTGCTACCCTCTATTTGTATTTGCTTCCAGGCAAGCGTGGCAGGGTGTTGATCGATTTCACTAAATAATATAGCAATCGGTTCTTTTTCAGCCATAAATCCTCTATACAGCGGGCTATCTTCCAGACTAAAAACAACTAATCACAGCTTGCCTCGTCAAATACCTCTGGAAAGCCCAAGGTGTTTTAACAGTCATAACTGGAAAATCCATCTGGTCATGGTAAATTCACTGAAAGCTGATTATTCAAAATATTTTCTCGGTTCTCGCGGATGGTGCCCTGATAGATCTCCAGGCGCATATTACAGATACTGAAAGCGCTCTCGCGATGGGCGATCAGGAAAGCCGTCCTCCCTGTCATGAGCCGGTCCATTGCCTCGAGAATGGCATTTTCTGTCGCGACATCCACTGAGCTAGTCGGCTCATCGAGGATCAACAACGGAGCCTGTTTGAGAAATGCTCTCGCCAGCGCAATCCGCTGCCTTTCTCCACCAGATAACCTCATCCCGCGTTCGCCAACTTGTGTCTCATATGCTTGAGGCAATTTTTCGATAAAACCACGTGCACCCGCGGCCTCGGCTACCTGAATGATTTGGTCCGTGGTAGCCCCTGGGAGGGCATAGGCTATATTCTCAGCAATCGTCGTTGAAAACAGCACTGGCTCCTGCAGGACCACCGCAAATTGCCTGCGTAGATCAGCCAGTTGATAATCCCTCAAATCTATGCCATCCAGCAGGATTTTTCCCTCTGTTGGGTCATAGAATCGAGTCAGCAAGTTGACCAAGGTAGTCTTTCCGGCTCCGGTCACACCTGCAATCCCCAGGCGCGTTCCTGGTGGAATTTCAAAATCGATGTTCTTCAGGACGGGATGTTCTAGTTGATAAGCAAAGGAAATGTTACGGAAAGCAATGGATCCTTCGGCATGCTTTATCGGTAGGGCATCGAGGCGCTCCTCTACTTCGGGCACCTCATCCAACAGGGCAAAGGCGCGTTCGGCACCAGCGAGATGCGATTGAAGACTGGCAGCTTTTCGACTCATGGTATTCAAAGGTCCATAGAGTTGTGATAAATAACCAATAATCAGTAGCAAGCTTCCGAGAGAAATAAAGCCTTTCTGCACATGACTCACCCCAACGATTAGAACACTAGCGCTCCCCAATGCAGTAATCAATCCCAAAAGTAATCCAAAGATCCCTTCGACCCACGTGAGGTGTAACCGAGCCTGGAAGCCGTCATTGGATTTCTGCACAAAACGTTCCTGCTCACGGTCTTCCTGTCCGAATGCTTTTACGACCCGGATAGAGGTCAGTACCTCCTGGATCACCCTGAGTGCCAAGCTTTCAACCTTTTTCACCTCTCTCGAACGTGCCCTCAGTCTCCTGCGGTACATCTGTGTCAGGATAAACAGAACTGGCGCAATCGTCAGAGCCACTAGAGCCAACTGCAGGTCAATGCGCGCAGTGACATATACCATGCTGATGATCGTGATTGTGGATGTAAGGAAGGGAATACTGCCATCGATAGCAATGTACTGAATGGAGGGCGCATCATATTGCACACGGTAGGATGAGTCCGCGGTCCCGCGCATATCGGAATTAGACAGCGATAAGCGTTGTATGTGCCGGAAAAGTTTTCCACGGAAATCCAATACCAATTTCTCCCCTGTATAGGTCTTGAGTAATGATGTAGCTAATTCCTGCATCTGCGTGAGCAACGCATTGACCACCAATAACGCTACAGAAAGAGTAAGTAAGGTCATCATGGAACTACCAGTTCCACCCGGCAAGAAGTGCCTGACAAAATCTGGCAAGGGCTGTGTTCCTAATACGTTATCAACGATGATCTTGATCGGGACTGGCATAAGGAGTGCCAGAGGAGTAGCGAGGAGGCTTAGCACGGAGATTCCAAGAATATGCGGCCAGAATGGTCGTGTCTCCAAGAGCAAACGTTTTACCAGCGACAGATCAGATGAATTGCTTTTTACCATTGCCTTATCCGTTTTCTCTGTGATCCCTTGCAGACCTGTTTTGGGAGGGATGGGAACTACCGATTCGCTTTTCAGTAAAGCCATCGGCACAATACTTTCGAAAAGCATCCTCATTAATGTCATGATTCCCAGCAAACCAAGAACCATGGCTGGGACAAATGCGCCCTTAACGAATGTAAGAATTGAACAGGAAATCCAGGCCATCGAAAAAAATAAGCCTGTTCGGAAGAAATGGGGCCATATACGGTAACGCACCAGCTGTTTCCCACCTCCGAATTCCTCGATGCCCATGATCAGGCGAGCGCTCCCCAATAGACCTCCGCGAACCTCCAAATCCCAGCGATCAAAATCGCCTCCGCGCAGAACAAGTGCGCCACGCAGTCGCAAGTTATTTTCAAGGGCTTTCAAACGAGTCTCTACCGATTGCCACTTTTCGAACCATTGAGAAAAATATTGTCCCCAAGGCACGACAAGCCGTAAAGAGTCTTGCCAGCGTAGAGGGGTAAGGCTGTATTCTATGCGACCATATAATCTTGCCAGAGGCTGGATGAGGAAGAAGAATGCCGTCATCAAACGCATCTTCGCTTCCACCAACCAGTGGCGCGGTTCTACATTAAAACGGGTCCGGCTTGCCCCGAGGCCAGCCTGGAGAAATGAGAAACCGGCGGTGATTAGAAATAATGGCAGTCCAAAAACCAACAATGGTCTCCAAGCCAATCCAAGCAAGCTCAGTATTCCCATAAAGAGAGAAACAAAGAACCACTCTGGCATTAACGGCAGGGAACTAAGCACCCCCCGAGCCGGCTCGTAAATGGATTGAAATGGCGCTGAACCCCATACACCATGATAGATGCGGTGCGACCCTTTGAAAAGAGAGGGTAAGCCTTTTCCGTATACCCGTCCTGCCCAGGTTACATGACCGACCTCATTATATTTTTCACGCCACTTGCGTTCCAACAGGGCCTCTGCCCTGCCATATCCCCTTTGTTGACGCAAATAAGCAGAGATTGAATTCCGGCGGTGATGCCATACCAGGGCGCCTGGGCTAAAACCTAGGGTCCAGCCTCGGGCTTGCAACCGCCAGCATATATCCACATCATCACCCGCTACACGGAATTGCGGATCGAACCCTCCCACCTCTTCAAGTTGAGCTCTACGGAACGCCATATTACACCCAGGAATATGTTCGGCAATATCGTCTGTAAGCATGATATGAGTAGGTCCTCCCGGGGAATTCGCCACACATTCTGCTATAGGGCCATCTCCCGGAGGCTGAACATTTGGGCCCCCAATGCCACAATGATCGGAGGTCCTAAACGAATTCACCATGTAGTGTAACCAATGCGGGTCCGGCCGCGCGTCATCGTCAATATAGGCAACAATTTCTCCACGAGATTCGCTGAGTCCAGTATTGCGCGCAGCACTAAGCCCCGTTGGAGCTGTCTGTATGACCCGGAACCCGGATTGCTGCGCAATTTTGCTAGTCAACCCGTCCGTGGATCCGTTGTCGACTATGATCACTTCATAGTTTGGATATTCCAGTTGCTTCAAGCCCAAAACGGTATCTTGCAACGTCCGGCTCCCATTGTAGGTACATACCACCACGGAAACCATAGGCCAGGCTTCATCCACTGGGAAGGGAAGTTCCTGATAAGCGCGGCTGATACTGCTGAGAGCAGGTTTCGGCTCTCGGTCGCGAGTGGTCAATCCAAAGTTCCAATCCAGTACATCTTCGCCAGAGCGATACCATTCGTCCGTCCAGGCATAAACAAACGTCCCAGCACAACTCGCTCCAAATGCCGTCTTCACCTGCCACTCTAAGGCCTCAGCCTGCTTTTCCGATCTATTTCGGAGGCTATCCATCCCTACCTCGCTCAGAATCAAGGGACGATCTCCAGCAATTGTTTGTAATTTCGGAAGATAGGACTCCAGGTGTTCCTGCATCTCCAGATACACGTTGAAACATATCAGATCCAGGAAGGGTAAATTGAGATACTCGGTGGAGGGATAATTAACGTACGTCACCAATCCGTCCGGGTCTTCTCTTTTGACAGTCTTATAAAGTTTATGAAGAAAGCTTTCGATCTTTTTCCGCCCGTGCCACCTTACCACCGAAGCAGGAATTTCATTTCCAATAGCATAAAATAATACGGCGGGATGGCCGGCACACTCACGCACTCCCTGCATTATGATTTTCTCCGGGCTTGGAGCGTCTTTTTGGTCAGTCAGATAGCCGGTATATCTTTCCATTGGCAGTCCGACCATCACATAAAGGTGGTGCTTGGAAGCAATATCCAACAGCCAGCGAGGGGGCGGCGTGTAGGTCCGGATGGCGTTAAAACCATGGGTCGCCATCATCGCGAAATCTTTTTCTACCATTTCAGGTTCGGGGTATTCTTCACCGCTCCATCGTGGTTTGAAGGTTCCATAGGTTACCCCACGTATATAGAACTTATCTTCACCCAGTTTCAGGAATTTTCCGGATACTTGAGGACGAAAACCTGGCTCCGCATGCATTGTGCTTTACCTTTAAAGACTGAGTTGAGTCAAGTATCGATGACCCGCAGTCAACATGTAGATTTTCCGCCCATTGATCGTCCAGTCCGGAAAGAATCCCCCTCCTTATAAATAAAGTAGATGGACTGTTATTATCCGAGGCGCGACGACAGAACAGGCTTCCTTACAATAATGTCAACTTCATGTTAACTGCATGACGAAATCCCCCCCCAGAAGTTACATCTTTTTCCCCATCTCTTTTTAAGGATTGGTTACACCTGGCCCCTCTACCCTGTCGGTGAAACTAAACATCCAATGGAAGTGAGCGTTGAGATGTCAATCGCCGAAAGCCTGACCAGCGGATTTGTCGAAACGCGGACTTCATGGCGATTAAGGTCGAGGTCGATGTCCATGAAGAGAGTTTACATGAGCCAAAGAGGGATGTCAATCTACCGCCGATCTCATAACTAAATCTTGTGGATTTATTTGTAGGTCAAAAAGTAAAACTCTATTTTGGTTAATCATGCGGCACTCTGTAAAACAAATAACCCGCACCGTTGACCAATCGGTGCGGGCTTGACGTGCCCTCGCGGAGGAGAAAGACAAGGCGAAGGGACACGTCTCAGGGGGCTTCGTTACTCCGCGCTTAGGGATGGCGAAAGAAATAATCTGTGAGATCAACTGCCTGCGCAGAGGATTGCAATGCAGCCTGGCGGAAGTAATAATCCGTCATATCAACGGAGGCTTCTGCTGGCGCAGTCAACTCTGGGTGCCTCATGAAATAATCAGAAGCGGTCAGTCCAAGGACCGCTGGAATGCTCAGTTCCGGATGACGCTGGTAATAATCGGGAAATGCTGAATCTCCGGTGACAGGAATAGAAGCATTCTGATTATTGATTGCCCACGTCCAATCTGGATGTCTTTGATAGAAGTCGCTGGCAGCCTGGTCAGCAACGAGAGAGGCATTTGAACGAGGGGTTGAAACAGCCATGGTCACCAACAACAATGAGACTATGCCGAGCAAGAAAAGAAAACGATTTTTGAACATTTTGGTCTCCTCGATTGGCGGGAGTTGGTTGAAGTGCCAATCTATGACACCAGTATAGTTAGCGTCCATCCGTCAGCGTGTTTGCTAGCATGGATCGAGCGTGTTTTTTACCGTGTTTTCTGAAATTGCTTTTCGGCTGAAATTCCCCATTTACGCTTGGATTCTTTTATTGGTTGGTTTCTTCCAGCGCCAATGCGGTGGCTTCCTCGAAAGACATCGCCTTGCCTTTTGCCCAGAATTTATTAAAAACTTTCTCGTCAAGCTGTGTGCGTAGGAGGGTGAGATTGCGCTCACACTCCACCTTGTCCATATACCATAGGCCAACTCCGATTGTAGCAAGTTGAGTTTCTACTGCCGCCAGCAGTTCGGCAGCCTGCTCAAAGTTTCCTCGTGCCACTGCAATTGCTGCAAATCCAGCTACACAGCACAATACACCGCGTGGATCACTGACTTCATAATTTAGTTTTAGACTTTCTTTGCAGAAAGATATGGCCTGCTCATAATTCCCTTCACGCCAAGCCAGTTGTCCCAGGCGGCGAATCGGATATCCTAGAAAATTGTTGTCCCCAACGTCAGGTTCCCTCAAACCTGCAACCGATTCATTATACAGTGAGCGAGCTTTCTCTACTTGATTACAACTTATTTCAACATCCCCAAGAAAGGCAAGGGAAATAGCGTATCCCAATTTACCTTCGGTCCCCATATCTCTCCATACTTTCAGAGCTTGTTCCAGGAATACCCGCGCCTCTGCATAATTTCCCCGAATATTATTCAGTGCTCCAAGGTTACGCAGAGCTGTGGCAATATTCCAGCGATCTCCCAATTCCCTTCCAATACTCAGCGCTTCTTCAAGCTGCGGGCGTCTATCAGTAGGATTTGCGTCCACCCAATAGCTGGACCCGATCCCATTCAATGCTTTTGCGCGCGCCAAAGTTCGTTCTCGACCTTCAGG
>Ga0070698_100007593_pt1 | contig 11733 bp, 8 predicted proteins | sample KBSK1502metaG_FD_65477 | JGI IMG/M metagenome (GOLD analysis project Ga0070698, IMG submission 65477) | Corn, switchgrass and miscanthus rhizosphere microbial communities from Kellogg Biological Station, Michigan, USA - KBS K1-50-2 metaG | ecosystem: Host-associated > Plants > Roots >...
GAGCACGGGCCGGCGGACGTACGACCAGTTGAACCTGACCCTGCTGGCCCAGCAATGGAGCACCGCACCGCTGCCGCCGATCTTCGCCATCAACGGCAAGCGCGACAACGTCACGGGCTGGGCCGAGAAGATTCCGTTCTATCAGGCGATGCAGGCGAGCCGGCTGGGCGGCTGCTTCCTGTGGGGGCCCGAGGATCACTACGGCACGCGGACGTGGATGCCGATGGTGGACCCCTGTTATCTGCACCGCTTTCGTACGAACCTCAGCTATCCCGCGCTGTCCCACTGCAGCACGGACGCGAATCCGGGCGACGGCACGTTCGCGAGTGGGGACAGCGTCGGCACGATCAATGGCTTCCTCGAATGGGACACGGCGATCCAGGACGGCCTCAACAGCTGGCGCGTGATCCTCCGCCTGCGTGATCTCGCCACCTACGGCGACACGATTCCTGCGCCGGACTCGTGCACGGTCGACGTCACGCCGGCCCGCCTGCAGCACTTCACGTTCGGCTCCGGACCGCTGCTCTACAATGTGACGCGCGCTTCCGACTCGGCGCCAGTGCAGAGCGGCAGCGTGGCCCATGGCCCGTCGGGCAGCGTGACGATTCCGGCGGTCAAGGTCTACCGGAGCGGCAGCGTCCTCACCGTGTCCAACTCCACGCCGCTCGATGTTCCCGGCTCGCCCGGTCGCCCCGGCCACTTGTCGCTGGCGCTGCTGGGGAATCCGGTGCGGGGGAGAGCGGAGGCGCTCGTGGAGTGGCCCGCGGCCGCCGGGGGAGTGCTCGACGTGCTCGACGTGGCGGGAAGGAGCGTCCTCCACGTAACGCAGGCTTCGGGCGCGACCGGCCCAGCGCGGGTGTCGCTGTCCGTCGCCACGATCCCGCCGGGACTCTACTTCGTGCGCGCGAGTGCGGGCGGGAGACACGTCATGCGCCGGCTCGTGCGGCTGGAATGACCGCTTGTGGATCGCCCAAGTTGAGTCAAATCGGGCCGCTGCCGGAGGGTCGAAGCGATGACCAAGAAGAAGCTCGGACTACACGAAGTGATGGTTTTGTGCATGGTGCGGAAGAGGCGGTTCACCATGACCACGGCTGAGCTTGCAAGGCTGAACGCACAATGGGACCTCTACCGGCGCCCGAAGGACGGGGCTTTCCCGGAGGCGTGGCAGCTATTCCTGCGAGGGCAGACAAAGGGCTATCGCTGGCTCTTTCAGGTCGTTGGAGATCAGGACGCAGCGACGGTGACAATGAAATGCTCCGGAGCACCAAAGGCGCGTCGCTGAGGACATGAGCGCGGTCGAAGATGCTCGGCTGTTAGGAGGATGCATGCGGCTACTCAACACGGAAGACGAGAAGCGGCTGCTTCAGGTACAGCTGTACCTGAGTGCACCGGAAGCCCGCAAGATGATCGCCGAGTTGGAGCAGTTGGTAGCCGACCCGGAGCAGAGCGAACACTTCCATCTGTTCTCCGAGAACGGAGGCGCAGAGCTTATTTGTGGTGTGGTGACGCCGAGGAAGCTAGCGTCATCAGGCTATACCGCTGGCGAGCGGAAGGCCTTCGGAAACTGGAATCCGCTTCAGTAGGGATCGCAATCGCGAGAGCGGTTGAATCAGGCCATCTCGAAACTCAATACGAACTAGAGGCTGACCCAGCACAAACCAACGGAGGCCGATATGTTCAGGAAGTTCTTCTACGCATCTGCTGGGTTGCTTTTCCTCGCTCTTGCCTACCACCTCGGCGTGCTGAACGCTTCTGCCCAAGGAGTCGGTAACCCTGTCGTCGCTGCATGCCAAGTCCAGAATGGTGGTGGCTGGCTGGAACCCGTTGCAATAACTGCGAACGGAGATGTGTACAAAGCCAGTCAGAATGCAACCACCTGGCAGCTGGTGAGCAACGTCTACACTGGCCCCGCTCCGACCTCGGCCCGCACAGAGAGTTTCGGAAGTCTGAAGTCTCGGTACCGGTAGGCGAGACCGAGAGGGATCGCGACGCCTGAGAAGCCTGCGGCCACAGTGGCGGGAGTCGACGATGCCGGATTCTAGCTCAAGGTCAGCAGGAGTGGGCTTCTCGGCGTCTTCTCAATCGAAACCCCTGGCTTCGCCAAGCGCGGGCCAGCGGGCAAGAAAGAAGGCCTCAGTGGGCTCCATCAGGCCCCTCACAGCCGCAATGTACTTCTTGAGTTCTTGAGTCGGCACTCGAACACGATCGCCAAGCGCGCCGACCATGCCGGGATGACGCCTAACGAAGTCCGCAGTCGAGACGCCGCCCGCATGAACGACGACATGCCGAATGCCCCAGATCAGTTCTAGGCGAGGGGCCAGAGTAGCGGCGTAGCCCCTCACTCCCATCTTCTCGAGGCGCGTCAGCCATTGCGTTGGGCCCCCGTCATTCAGCCAACCACGCGCCCACCGACCACGCATTTCATTCATCAAGTCCTCGAGTGACGAAGCAGCCGCAACGGTAGCGTATGGAGCCATCTGCTCCGACTTGCTCATTAGGTCCGGATCTACGATGGCAGCAGAGCTGAGGAGATCCTGCAGGTAGCCTTCCACGCACGTGACCAACATCACTACTTGCCAAAGATGGGCGGTCTTGAATCGCTCGATACCCTCTGTTACAGCCTTGTCCCAGCGATCCGCCGATTTCGTGAGCTTCTTGAGCGTCACCTTGTTCGGGGCAGCGCGATACTTCTTCGCTAAAGTCGAAAGGCGCTTCGTCGCGGTCGCGATGAGTTGTATCTCGCGTCCTGTCATCGTGACCATATGCCCCACACCCTCCAGATTCTCCTCAAACGTATGCCATGCCCTCGTGTGCGGCGCACGTGGGGACGTCGGGGTCTTCGCGGACCTCGCGGACCTCGTGGACTTCGTGGACTTTGCGGACTTTGCGGACGTCGCTGACATGGGTTCTCCATGGTGTAGCCTTGGCTGGAGTCTCGCTCGCCGCGCTTCAGCAGCTGCTCGGGCACAGCACGGTAATCATGACCCAGCGGTACGCTCGCATCGACGATTCGATGGTGAAGCGGGAAGTCGAGCGGGCCGTTTCGAGCGGCAGGTTGTAGCAGAAGTCGTAGAGGCGCCTCTTCGGCCGCTTTGATTTCCGCCGTAACTTCGTGTAAACACGGCGGCGGAGAGGTGCGAGAGCGGCTGAATCGGGCGGTCTCGAAAGCCTTTTTCAATGGTTCGGAGACAGAACGCCTCGACGGCCGGAAGACCGCCAAATACTTTGATTTGCGTTCAGCCCCAGCGAGTTGCGCTCGTTGGGGTTCTTCGTTTCTGGTGGCCTCGAGTGGACAGAGATGGACCAGCTGGGTCGCTCAGGTCGGCACAGTTACGGCACACCACACTTGGGAGCTCGTGGGCGTCAAGCCAGCTCGGACACGGGCGCTCTTGCCGGTGGTTGGTGTCGAGATCTCGACGCTTTCCTCCGAACAGCAAGACGCCCTTCATCGCGTCGGCCTGTGGACATCACCTCCAAGATGCCCGAGCGTGCCTCAAGCAATGAGGTGTGGACCTCGCTTCACGTGGCCAGCAGCTGAGCGCCATTCTGCCGTCGTCCCCCAGGCTGTTAGGCTCGAGTGCTTCTCTTGCGACTGAAGGAGAACCATTTGGACATCCCTGATGCGCTTGTCGAGCAGGTCCGCGCAGGAAAGGCCGTGTTGTTCCTTGGCTCGGGAGCCTCGGCCGAAGCGCGGAACTCTGCCGGGGCCGCTCCGCCAACCTCTCGCCAACTGGCCCAGCTGCTCTCCGATCGATTCCTGGGTGGTGCATTCCGCGATGCGCCGCTGAATCAGGTCGGCGAGTACGCGATCAGCGAAAGCGATCTCTATACCGTTCAAGACTATATTCGCTCGGTGCTGGAGCCTTTCAAGCCCTCCGCGGCCCATCTGAACGTGCCTACCTTTGCTTGGTGGGGTTTGGCGACGACCAACTACGACCGACTCATCGAACTTGCCTATGAAACGGCTGGAACATCAGTTCAGCGCCCGCGTCCGTTCATCGCAAATGGTGACCGAGTCGAGGATGTCCTACGTGTGGAACAGCACGTCATGCTGGTCAAGCTCCACGGCTGCGTGACACGCATCTCAGATGTGCAGTGTCCATTAATTCTGACGACTGATCAGTACCTTACCCACCGACAAGGCCGTAACCGGATTTTCGACCACCTCCGCGGCTGGGCGTACGAGCGGAGCATCATCTTCGTTGGTCATAGCCTTGAAGATCCCGACCTGCGCGCCATGCTTCTCGAGCTCACGACCCAAGTCCAGGAGCGTCCGCGCTATTTCGCCGTGTTGCCCCAAGCTGACGATGTGGCGAGGCGGTTCTGGGAGTCGAAGAAAGTGACCCTCTTAGAGGGCACGTTCAGCGAGTTCATGAGCGCGCTCGACGCACGCCTGCCATCAGCATTTAGAGGCTTGGCGGCAGTGAGCGCCAGCCCTGCGGCATCGATTGCTCGGAGGTTCCGGACCGCCGGTGACACGCTTAGCCCCACTGGGACTCAGTTCCTCCTCAGTGATGTCGAGTATGTCAGCGACATTGCCGCAACAGAGCGAGTGGATCCCACTGACTTCTACCGTGGTTGGAGTCCGGCGTGGTCGGCGCTGGATCAGGATCTCGACATTCGTCGCGCCCTCGGCGACACCATCATGGCCGACAGCATTCTCTCGGATGAACCCCCGGTGGAGCGGCGGGGCCCGGAGATCATTCTCATCAAGGCGCACGCCGGAGCCGGCAAGTCCATTGTCTTGCGCCGTCTGGCGTGGGACGCGGCCAAGGAGTTCGACCGCCTGTGCCTGTTTGTCAAGCCAAGCGGAGTCTTGTCAACGGCGCCGCTGCAGGAGCTCCTCAACATCACGCGTGATCGCGTGTACCTCTTCGTTGACGACGCTGCGGATCGTGTACGCGAGCTGCAGGCAATTGCGACTGGGATTGGTCCCGAGGGCGCGCGGCTGACAATCATTCTGGCGGAACGCATCAATGAGTGGAATGTCTCGGCTAGCGACTTGGCGCCGTATCTCAGCGTGACGCACGAACTGCCCTATCTCTCGCACAAGGAGATTGACGCCCTCCTGCAAAAGCTCGAGACGCACCGAGCGTTGGGGACGCTTGAACGCCTTCCCCCCGAGCAGCGCCATGCGGAGTTTGCCGAACGGGCGGGCAGGCAGCTGCTGGTGGCGCTCCACGAAGCGACACTCGGGCGTCCATTCGAAGACATCGTGGCCAACGAGTTCAGGAACATCACGCCGAGCGACGCGCAAGACATGTACCTCAACATCTGCGTGTTGAACCGGCTGGATGTTCCGGTGCGCGCTGGCGTGATTGCCCGGCTGCACGACATCGGGTTCGATGCCTTCCGCGAGCGCTTTTTTGCGCCCCTGGAGCACATCGTGCACGCGGAATACGACACCGCGACACGGGACTACGTTTATCGAGCCCGGCACCCCCACATTGCGCAAATCGTTTTTGAAAGAGCGCTCGGGAACCAAGAACAACGATTCGATGCATACATCCGTTGCCTTGAAGCGCTGAACATTGACTATGGTTCGGATCGCAAGGCGTTCCGACAGATGATCAGAGGGCGTGCCCTGCCGGACCTGTTTCCGAACCACGAGTTGTGTAAGAGGGTGTATGTGAGCGCCCAAGAACGAGCGGGCGAAGACTCGCATGTCCTTCATCAGATGGCGCTGTACGAGATGCATCGTCCCAACGGCAACCTTACCGAAGCGTCGCGTCTCTTGTTGCGAGCCAGCGAGCTCGCGGGGTGGGACGTTGCGATCAAGCATTCGCTTGCGGAGTTGAAGCTAAAGCGTGCGGACCTCGCAACTAGCGCACTTGAGCGGACAACCCTACTCGATGAGGCCGAAGCCATTGCAGGAAATCTCAAGACTCAGCGACGCGGAGACAGCTTCGGATACCACACCGCGGCAAAGGCAGGCCTTCGGAGACTGAGGGCGCTGGTTGCTGAACGGGGGGGAGCGACGGAGCTTCAGCTCGAGCGGCTTGTTCGGGACATCGAGGCGAACCTGAGTGAAGGCTTTCAGCGGACGCCCGATGATCCCCACCTGCGCATGGCCGAGGCGGACCTAGCACAACTTCTCAGAGATGAAGATCGCGTTGTCGTGGCCCTTGAAAAAGCCTTTGCCGGGAATCCCAGAAACGCAAGTGCAGCGACAAGGCTCGCGAAGGCCTACGCCGAACGGGAGGCGCCAGAGCGGGCTGTCCAGACACTGAAGACGGCGCTGGACGCGAATCCGGGCGACCGGACACTTCACTTTGCCTATGCGCGTCTCTTGCTGGACTTGGCCCCGCAATCGGGTGAAGAGATCGCATATCACCTGGTGAGGGCCTACACGCCCGGCGATCACAACCATTATGCACAGCTGCTCCACGGTCGTCAGTTGTTCATGAACGGGGATCGCGAAGGAGCGCGGAGTCTTTTCCAGACTCTGAGATCGACTCGCGCCGGCGGTGATCTCAAGGATGGACTGCTTCATCCGATGGATGGTGTTTGTGCAGGTACCGTAACTAGGATGGAAGCGACCTACTGTTTGGTCGCCAGAGACAGAGTCGGTGACTGGATCGTATTCAGTCGGCGACACGATGTCCGCGGAGTGTGGGGAGGCCTGGCGGTTGGGGACAGAGTCGCATTCAGGATTGCGTTCAATCTTCGCGGGCCGTCGGCCTTTGAGATGGAGCGACTCACGTGATTGCGATTGGGACGAGCTGATCCGGGCGCAGAGCACGGACGTCCAGAATGGCCTCCTCATTGTTCACCACACGAAGAGCGGGAAGATGCGCCGAGCACCGCTCCACCCGGTATTGCTGGGTGGACTCCGGCTCTGGATCGGGCGGCTGATGCCACTCATCAACCCTTGGGGCTTCGCCAAGACGGTTCGGCGGGCCACGGGGATCGCTCGGCTGGCCGCAGCTCGAAGCATCCGCACGACCTCTCGTGGAACAGGAACATGCGAACAGCAGGGGCAAGGGATGACGAGTGAGGGCAGCCGAGCGACTTTTCGATGATGGCGAAGATCGCGCACTTCCGTCGGGCCTTCGTGCGGTCGTGCGCCGTTCCGAAGCACCGGAAACTTCAATCCGTCCACCCGGCACCTTCCTTTCCCGGTGATTGCAGCAGCATGGTTTCGCGGCTATCTTTTGTCATCGACGAGCCACGCCTGACGCGGGTAAGGTGCGAGGACCATGCGGAAACCGACCATTGCCGCAATCGATCTCTTCTGCGGAGCCGGGGGGCTCGCCTACGGCCTCAGGAAGGCCGGCATCAGCGTGATCGCGGGTCTTGACCTCGATCCAGCCTGCGAATTTCCATTCACCAGGAACAACCATGCCCCTTTCCTGGAGCGTGACGTAAGACTCCTGAAGGGTAGCGACCTAGCCGAACTTTACCCGAAGGACTTCACCCGACTGCTTGCCGGCTGCGCGCCATGCCAGCCCTTCTCACCCTACAGTCGGGGAAGCGATTCCAGGACGCATCGCGACTGGGGACTGCTCGCCGAGTTCGCGCGGCTCGTCGTTGAACTCAAGCCCGAGCTCGTCACAATGGAGAACGTGCCCGGTCTCGGATCCAAGCCGATATTCAGGCGGTTCGTGGCTTCGTTGGAGCGGGTCGGGTATGATGTCAAGTTCCGCTCCGTGTATTGCCCGCCGCTCGGGATTCCACAGCATCGCCGACGGTTGGTGCTCTTGGCTTCGAGGATTGGAGAAGTACGGGTTCCCACGGGCGCGCTTCAAGCCGAAGAATTCCATACCGTGCGCGAAGCGATCGGCACGCTTCCGCCACTCTCCTCGGGTGAATCGGATCGCGAGGATCGCTTGCACAGAGCCAGAGCCACGAGCAAGCTCAACCTCCGCAGACTCCGCGCCTCAGTCCCCGGCGGCTCTTGGAAGGATTGGGACAAGGAACTGCGCCTGCCCTGCCACCGGAAGCGAACCGGGTCAAGCTACAGAAACGTATACGGGCGCATGAACTGGGATGATCCGTCGCCGACGATAACCACGCAGTCGTTCAATTTCGGCACAGGACGATTCGGCCATCCCGATCAGGATCGCTCGATCACTCCTAGAGAAGCGGCGGTTCTGCAGACCTTTCCGAGACGATATCGGTTCGTGCACCCCCGCGAACCTCTCTATCTAGCGCGCGTGTCCCGCCTCATCGGAAACGCGGTTCCGCCTCAGCTTGGTTATCACATTGGTCGTGAGCTGGTGCGCGTGGCTAAGAAGCACGCCGGCCGCAAGGCACAACTGTGACGGGGCAGCCCTACAAGCTGACATTGGACCTTCGCGTTCTTGATCACCTCGGAATCAAGCTGTACAGCAATGCAGCGGCCGTGCTTTCCGAGGCGGTGGCGAATGCCTGGGATGCCGATGCCAAGTCGGTTGTGATCGACATCAGCGCCACCGAAATCACGATCACCGACGACGGCGTGGGGATGAAGAGGGACGAGATCAACGAGCGGTTCCTCTCCGTCGGCTACGACAAGCGCGGCCGCGAAGGCAAAGCTTCGGCGGGCGGGCGGCCGTTCATGGGCAGGAAAGGCATCGGAAAGTTGGCGCTCTTTTCAATCGCGGACGAAATTCATGTGCATACGACCCGGGGCGGTGCGACGGACGCCTTTCTGATGGAGACGAAGGAGATTCGCAAGACGGTTTCCAGCGGCAGCACCTACTATCCAAAGCCCATCGCGTTTGCAGGTGGTAAGCAAGGAACCCGCCTCATCCTGAAGAAACTCAAGAAGAAGAGAACGACCGCAGCAATTGCAGGACTCAGAAAACGCATCGCTCGGCGATTCTCCATCATCGGCCAGCCGGGGAAAGGCAGCTCGCATTTCGAGGTCAAGATCAACGGCAAGACGGTTGGGTACCAGGATCGCGACGACCTGCGCGCGGTCGAGTTTCTCTGGGAATTTGGGAAGCAGCGCCTACCCTCTGCGTCCTGCCCAAGACTGAAGAAGCGGTTCGTAATCAGCGACGAAGTCCAAGCAAACAAGCCGAGCTGGAAGGTTCGAGGATGGCTCGGTGCCGCAGCGACGCCACATCAGCTCAGAGACAGCGAGACAGGATCCATCAACAACATTGTGGTACTCGCGCGCGGTCGGCTGATTCAGGAGAACGTTCTCGACAAGCTCTCATTCAGCCGGATACTGGTCAGCTATCTCACGGGGCAGGTTGACGCGGACTTTCTTGATCTTGAAGACATGGATGACATCGCCACGAGCGACCGGCAGAGACTCCTTGAGGATGACGAGCGAACAGGGGCGCTCAGCGCTTTTCTGAGAAAGTCACTAGTTTCAATCCAGGACGAATGGACGGATCTCCGTAATGAAGCGCGGGGCAAGGATGCCGTGGCCGAGAATCCGGCCTTGGCGCAATGGTTGGATTCGCTCAAGGGAACGAACCTTCGAAAGTCGGCCGAGCGGCTCCTCGGGCTTGTGCGCAGCGTCGAACTCGAGGACGAGACCGAGCGAAACCAACTCTATCGCTCCGGGATCCTGGCGTTCGAACGACTGCGGCTGACGGAGGAGAGCCACAACCTTTCGAACCTCTCCGACCTTAGTGCGGCCCGCATTCTTCCACTGCTGACGGACCTTTCAGTGATCGAAGCGTCGATGTACCGCGACATCGTCAAGGCTAGGCTCGACGTCATTGGAGAACTCCAAAGTCTTGTCGAGGGGAAGGAAAAGGAGAAGATCCTTCAGAAGCACCTCTTCGACAATCTCTGGCTGCTTGATCCCGGCTGGGAGCGCGCCACGGGCAGTCAGCTGATCGAATCGACGCTGAAGAAGAACTACGCGATCTTCAAGCCACACCTCACCGATGCGCAGAGCAAGGGTCGCCTCGATATCCGGTACCGGACGAATGCCGGCCAGCACATAGTTGTAGAACTGAAGAAATCCGACCGCCTCCTGCATATCGCCGAACTGGTTGAACAGGGCGAGAAGTACGTTAGCGCACTTGAGAAGTGTCTTGAGGCTTCTGGCGAGAGCAATCCGCAGATCGCGGTGATCTTCGTGCTGGGGAAGCCTGTGGCTGAGGAGGCGTCATCAGGTGGGAAGAAGCGCGTGTCCGAAACGCTCAAGGGCATCAACGGTCGGATCGTCTACTACGATACTTTGATCGCAACCGCCCTACGCCAATATCAAGAATATTTCGACAAGTCTGAGAAGACAGACAAGATCGCCAAGATAATCGACGCGCTAAGCGGGAAATCGAAGACTTGAGCCCGCATGTTGGCCGTACCGTTCCGACAGGCATGATTCGCAGGGTAGCAACGCGCATTTTGCAGATGCTTCCGCGGAAGTACCAGCTTGCTCGGCTTGGGAAATGGCAGTCCACGTCTCGGCCAGCTGAGCGGCGACGCGGCGTGACCCTCATATGCGATCGGTCAGCGCGCTTCGCTGCATCAAAGCGGGTTGAAGACGTGCGGCGGGAGGTCGCGTGGGAGAACCAGCGTCGGGTACCAGGCCAGCGGCGCGTCGGCCGCGCCAGCGTAAGTGAGCGCCAGCACAAACCGACCAGTGCCCTGAGCCATGCTTACCTCTGGCCCTGATAGCACGCCACCGACGCGTCGCCGATGGGGCGTATCGCCGGGGTCAAAGGATCGGGCATACAACGACCCGGTCATCCCGTATTGACCCTCCGTCGCGCTAAGCAGAGCGAGTACTCCGTCAGTGTCCCACCTGCCGTCGTCGTCGTCGCGTATCGGGACACTCCGAATGATGTCTCGAATGACATCCATCGGCACCTCCCGAAACCGGTTCTGCCGTGGCACTTCGGACCCGAGCGGAACGGCGTTCGCTCTTAGAATCTCTGTGATGTGGGTCGCGGAGTCGCCGACACTAGCGGGATCCGTTACGAGGTAGTAAGGGACGATTTGCGATAGCGCCGCGCCGTATACGCGCAATGCGCCCGCCTCCACTGCACCGGGCCGAGTCGGCCGTGCCCTTCCAGGCGTCAGTATCGGGACTTGCGCCGCAGCCTCGGGGTCGGTGAGCAAGCTACGCAACTCTTCCTCGCTTTCGTGGACTTGGCGGAACAGCGTCCCGAGGTGAGATGGTAAGTACACGCGAGTGAAGGGCATCAGTTCCGAGCGGTACCCATACATGCGCGCGTGTTGCCAAACGGTGTCCATTTGTGCCGTTCTGGCTTCGCGGAGATAATACGTCACGAGCAAGTCGTCAATCGTCAGACCACGCGCCAAAATGTTGCCGCCGACGACGAAATTGTATGTTGGCCCGAACACCGGTTCGCCCGTTTGGGCGTTTACGCGGACAACCTCGGCCTGGGCGATAGCCTCGGACGCGGCGGCGAGCAGGCGCTCGAGGGACGGGACGCTTTCTCGCAGGGTCAGTTTCAGTTCAGTATACGCTTCCGTGAAGGCTAGGCGCGTCTGCTCGCTTTGCGGGTTGCGGAGCTGGTGCCTGAGATCCCTTACTTCGTGAGTGATGAGATCCGCTACGCGGTCGTGCTGGTCGATGCGAGGGCTGGTGTGCGATAGGTGCTTGTAACCCTTTTCGGGGAACCGCTCTTCGGGCCGCGACAGCGCGTGCGCCGCGCCGGCAAGAACGACGAATCTGCACGAGCCCGCGAGCCCTGCGGGAACGGCATTCCGCGCAGCGAGGAGCGCTTGCGCCTCGGTTGCCTGCACCGTTACGATCGGCGGCCTCGCTGGTTGCTGCGTCGGGTCGAATTCTTCGAAGAAGGCATTGCCGCCGCAATA
>Ga0070698_100007594_pt1 | contig 11732 bp, 11 predicted proteins | sample KBSK1502metaG_FD_65477 | JGI IMG/M metagenome (GOLD analysis project Ga0070698, IMG submission 65477) | Corn, switchgrass and miscanthus rhizosphere microbial communities from Kellogg Biological Station, Michigan, USA - KBS K1-50-2 metaG | ecosystem: Host-associated > Plants > Roots >...
CCGGCCGCGGCGCAGTGCTACGGTGCCGTGGCCAGCCCTGCCTGGTAGGCGATGATCACGAGCTGCACGCGGTCCCTGGAGTCCAGCTTGGTGAGCAGGTGCGCCACGTGGGTCTTGGCGGTGGCGGGGGAGATGCACAGCCGGGTGGCTATCTCCGCGTTGGACATGCCGGTCGCGACCAGCCTGAGGACCTCGCACTCGCGCTCGGTGAGCAGGGCGGCGACGTCCGTGCCGCGGGACGAGGCCGCGGGGACGGTCGCGGCCGGCGCGGGGTTCCTGGCGAACTCGCTGATCAGGCGGCGGGTGATGCTGGGCGCGAGCAGCGCGTCGCCCGCCGCGACGACCCTGATTGCGGTCAGCAGGTCGGCAGGCAGCGTGTCCTTGAGCAGGAAACCGCTCGCCCCGGCGCGCAGCGCCGCGAACACGTAGTCGTCGAGGTCGAAGGTCGTCAGGATGATCACCCGGACGCCCGTGGTTTCCGGCGCGGTCGTGATCCGGCGGGTGGCCTCGATGCCGTCCAGATCCGGCATCCGCACGTCCATCAGGATGACGTCCGGCTTGACGGCGCGGGCGACCTCGACCGCCTCGACGCCGTTGGCGGCCTCGCCCACCACGGAGAATCCCGGTGTGGCCGCGATGATGCCGCAGAACCCCACCCGCACCAGCGCCTGGTCGTCCGCCACCGCGACGGAGATCGTCACGGCAGCCCGCCGGTCCCGGAGCTGGCACCGGTGCCATCAGCGGCGGCCGCGGCGCCGAGCAGCGGCAGCGTGGCGTTCACCTCGAACCCGCCGTCAGGCAGCGCGCCTGCGCTGAACTCGCCGCCGCACAGGTTTGCCCGCTCGCGCATGCCGATGATGCCGTGCCCCGTGCCGACGGGCGGCATGCCCAGGGCACGCGGGCTGGCCGGGCTGAGCACCAGGGAGCCGCCGCCGTCGTCGGTCACCCGGATATGCAGCGCCTCCTCGTCGTAGTCGAGGCTGACCGCGCAGTGGGCGCCGCCGCCCGCGTGCTTGACCACGTTCGTGAGCGCCTCCTGGATGATCCGGTACGCCGACAGGTCGACGCCCGCGGGCACCGCCCTGACCTGCCCGGAACACTCCAGGCTGACCTGCACCCCCGCGCCGTTGGTGCGCTCGATGAGCCGGCCGAGGCGGGCGAGGCCCGGCGCGGGCGCCAGCGGCGCGGACATGCCCGTGGCGCCGCGGGCGGCAGCCGGAGCACCCGGAGTGCCTGGGGTTCCCGGCGCGCCCGCGGCGCCTTCGCGAGCGGCCGCCTCCGCCGCGGGAACGGCGGCGGAGGCGTCAGCAGGGGCAGCCGTGTCAAGAGCAGGGGGAGGAGCAGTTGGCGCGGGTGCCGCCGCCGCGTCCTGCTGGCGCAGCACGCCCAGCATCCGGCGCATCTCCTCGAGCGCGTCCCTGCTGGTGGCCTGGATCGCGCCGAGGGCGTCGCGCGCGTCGGAGGGGCTGCTGTCAATGACGTACTGCCCGTAGCCGGCCTGCACAGCGATGACGCTCATGCTGTGCGCCACGACGTCGTGCAGTTCCCTGGCGATCCGCAGCCGCTCCTCGGCCACGGCGCTGCTCGTCGCCTGTTCCTGCAGCATCTGCGCGTACAGCCGCCGCTGCCGCATCGAGTAGCCGGTTATCCAGCAGATGATCAAGGCGAACGCGGCGGGGATCAGCAGGCCCGCGTTGCCGCCGCTGCGGCCGGCCCGGTGGTCGGCGAGCAGGATGAGCACCAGCACGATGAGCGCCAGCCCCACCGCGGCGCCGCTGGTCCGCCGGTTGCTGGTGGCTGTCACCAGGTAGAGCACATAGGCGCTGGCCAGGAACACGACCCCCGGGGCGAAGCCCTCGGCGGCGAGCAGCACGGCGAGGATGATGAGGGCGCCGAAGGCGGCGACCGGGGCAAGGCGGCGCAGCGCGACAGGCACGAAGACGGCCACGCCGAGGAGCAGCACGGCGGGCACCGCGACAATGCCGGGACGCTGCCCCACCACGGCCATCTCGGCGACCGCGAACAGCCCCCCGGCCACGCAGTCGAGCGCGATCCAGTGCCCCCGCCGCATCCGCTTGGTCAGCGGCGGCCGGGGCGGCCGCGATGGCCGCGCCGCGTCCGGGTACGCGGGCAGCGCGGCCGGCTCACGGCGCGGGTAGGACGTGTCGCCTTCGGAGACCACAGACCTACGGTAACCGCAGATCGCCTAGCATGCCTCATCCCGGGGGTGTAGCCCGCGATGCGTACCCGGCACGGCCGGCTTTTCACCGCACAGGGGGACGCTCAGCGGCCGCGCGTCTGGGAGGCTAAGCGCCATGATCCCCTCATTGCCGGACGATGAGGTGGCGACGGTCATCGAGACGACCGCGCTGTCGAAGGTGTACCCGGGCGACATCACCGCCCTGGACGGCCTCACCGTCCGATTCGCGCCCGGCGTCACCGGGCTGATCGGCGCCAACGGCGCAGGGAAGTCCACGCTCATCAAGATCCTCCTTGGCCTGCTCGACCCCACCCAGGGCATGGCGAAGGTGCTCGGCCTGGACTCGGTCAAGGACGGCATGCGGATCCGCCAGCTCGTCGGCTACATGCCCGAACACGACTGCCTGCCGCCGGACGTCTCGGCGACCGAGTTCGTGACGCACATGGGCCGGATGTCCGGCATCCCGGCCGCCCCGGCGCGGGAACGCGCCGCGGAAGCGCTGCGCCACGTCGGCTTGCACGAGGAGCGGTACCGGCAGATCGGCACGTACTCCACCGGCATGAAGCAGCGGGTCAAGCTCGCGCAGGCGCTCGCGGGCGACCCGCGGCTGCTGCTGCTCGACGAGCCGACCAACGGGCTCGACCCTGCCGGCCGCAACGCCATGCTCGAGCTGATCGCGAAGATCGGCGAGGAGTTCGGCATCTCCATCGTGGTCGCCTCACACCTGCTCGGTGAGATCGAGCGGATCTGCGACAGCCTGGTCGCGATCGAGGCGGGCAAGCTGCTGCGGGCGGACACGATCGACAGCTTCACGAAGGCCAGCCAGCTGCTGGTCGTCGAGGTGGAAGAGGGGCTCGCGCGCCTGGAGCAGGATCTCACCCGCCGCGGGCTGGCGCCGCGAGCTTACAAGCGCAGCCTGCTCGTGCCCATCGGCTCCGACGGCACCGACGACCCGGACGGCACCTATGACGCGGTACGGGACGCCGTCGCCGACCTGGAGCTGCCGCTGAGCCGCCTGGAGCGGCGCCGCCATCATGTGGAGGAACTATTCCGCGACGAGAGCGATGGCGCGGACCTGAGCCTGGAGGCAGCCGATGCCAGCTGAGACGACCGCCACGCGCACCGGCGTCATCCACGACCTCGGCTACCAGCGCTACGACGGTCCGCGCCTCGGCCGGGCGCAGATTGTCAGGGCGCTGACCTGGCACAGCTTCCGGGCTGCGTTCGGTCTCGGCAGGGGAGCGAAGGCGAAGATCATCCCGGTGATCGCGCTGGTCGCGCTCTGCCTGCCCGCCGTGGTCAACGCGTTCGCGATGTCCAGGGGCAATCCCCGCCTGGTCACCTACGACGCCTATCAGCCGGTGCTGCGCGATCTCGTGATGACCGTCTTCGTCGCCGTGCAGGCGCCCGAGATGGTCTCCAGGGACCTGCGCAGCCGGGTGCTGCCGCTGTACTTCTCCCGGCCCATGAAGACGATCGACTACCCGGTCGCCAAGCTCCTCGGGTTCGGCGCCGCCTGCCTGGTGATGGTGGAGGTGCCGGTTCTGCTGCTGTACGCGGGCACGATCGTCAACGTGCACGGCGGCGCCGCTGTCTGGGCGCAGACCAAGGAACTGATCCCCGGCCTGCTCACCGGGCTGCTGTGGGCGGTGGTGCTGGCGGCGATCAGCCTGTTCCTGGCGAGCCTGACCGGCCGCCGCGCCTTCGCCACCGGCGCGGTCGCGATCTTCTTCCTGGCTACGTACACGATGTCGCAGATCCTGCTGCAGGTGGAGAACCACGCCGCGCAGAACCAGGCCTCGACGGGCAGGGGACCGGGCGCGGGCCCGGTTCCCCTGGCGCTGACGCCAGTGAACACGGGGGAGAAGGTGTCCGGGCTGTTCAGCCCGTTCACGCTGATCGACGGCACGCGCACCTGGCTGGGCTCGCCGACGACGGCCGACCAGGTGCCGAAGCAGCTGGGCGCCTTCGGCGCCGTCTACGCCCTCGTCCTGCTCGTCCTTGTGGCGCTGTGCCTGACCGGCCTGGCCGCCCGGTACCGGAAGGCAAGCCTGTCATGAGCGTCATCGAACTGAGCGCCGTGAGCCGCTGGTACGGCAACGTGGTGGCCGTCAACGACATCACGATGTCGATCGGCCCTGGCGTCACCGGGCTCCTCGGCCCGAACGGCGCGGGCAAATCCACGATCCTGCACATGATCGCCGGGTTCCTCGCGCCGTCGAAGGGGCACGCTCACCGTGCGCGAGGCGCCCACCTGGCAGAACACCGAGATCTACCGGACCCTCGGCCTCGTGCCCGAACGCGATTCCGTCTACGCCTTCCTCACCGGCGAGCAGTTCGTCCGGGCGACAGCCCGGCTGCACAAGCTCCCCGACGAGGACGCGGCCACCAGGCGCGCGCTGGAGATGACCGACATGTCGGCGGCCCAGGACCGCCGCATCTCGACCTACTCCAAGGGCATGCGGCAGCGGATCAAGGTCGCCGCGGCGCTGGTCCACGACCCGGAGATCCTGCTGCTCGACGAGCCGTTCAACGGCATGGACCCGAGGCAGCGGCTGCACATGATGGACCTGCTCGCGAAGCTCGGGGCCGAAGGCCGTGTCATCCTCTTCAGCTCTCACATCCTCGAAGAGGTGGAAAAGCTGTCCGGCACGATCCAGGTGATGGTCGCCGGGCGGCTCGCCGCGTCCGGGGATTTCCGCGCTATCAGGCGGCTGATGACCAGCCGCCCGCACGTCTTCAACGTCCGGTCGAGCGACGACAGGCGGCTGGCCGCCGTCCTCGTCGGCCGCCCGTACACCAGCGCCGTCGAGCTCACCGGCAGCGGGGGCCTGCAGGTGCGCACCAGCGACTTCGGCGCGTTCTGCGCCCAGATCGCGACCATAACCAGGGACAACGGCATCGCGCTGCGCGAGCTGCTGCCCACCGACGAGTCGCTGGAAAGCGTCTTCGGCTACCTCATCTCGAGCCAAGGGAGCTAACGCGCCATGTTCAATCCGACGGTCGCGTCCCTCACCGTCCGCGCGACGCTCGGCCGCAGGCGCGCGTTCCTGTTCGCGATCCCCGCGGTGGTCCTGATCGCGCTCACGCTGGCGGTGCGGGCGACCCACCCGGCCGGCACGACCTGGGCGGCCCAGGTACTTGGCGACTTCGGCTTCTCCGTGCTGCTGCCGCTCACCGCGCTGATCCTCGGCACCGGCGTGCTCGGCGCCGAGATCGACGACGGCAGCGCGATCCACCTGCTGGCAACGCCGGTCAGCCGCAGCTCCATCGTGGTGACCAAGGCCGCGGTCGCCGCCGTGCTCACGATGCTGTTCGCCGCGGTCCCCGAGCTGATCGCGGGCCTGCTGGCGCCCGACAGCGGCAAGCTCGCGGTCGCCCTGTTCATCGGCGCGCTGGCCGGCTCGGTGATCTACACGGCGGCGTTCGTGCTGGCGTCCGTGGTCACCACCCGGGCCATCGCCGTCGGCCTGCTGTACGTGCTGATCTGGGAGGGCCTGCTCGGCAACTTCGTCGGCGGCGCCCGCATCCTGTCGATCGCGCACTACTCGCTCGGCATCGCCAACGCCATCTACCCGGATAAGGACCTGAACGCCGGCCTCGGGCTGAGCACCTCGCTGGTACTCGGCGCCGTGGTGACGGTCGGCGCCCTGGTCCTCGCTTCCCGCCGCCTGTCGTCCTTCGCCATCACGGGCGAGCCCGCTTGATTTCATCCCGAACGTGCGCGTTTCTCCGCCCGCGGCCCAAATTTCCCGCCCGCCCGGGGCAGGCTCCCTGCTCCCGGGCCTGCTTCCCTGCCCGCAGGCCGGATTCCGCCCGGGGCCGGATGAATGTGACATTCAGCCGCCTACAACCGGCTCGGTGTCACATTCATCCGTGAGCCCCCGATGAAAGATCATCCAGAACGGGCCCGCACCTTCGCCCCCAGCCGACAGCGAAGCGCCCCGGTGCTAGGCACCGGGGCGCTTCGACGCCCAGCGGGCAACCGCCTTACTGCTCCTCGCCGCCGTGCTCGCCGGACTCGCCCGGCTCGCCGGCGCCGACGCCCGCGTGCTCGGGCCCCTCGATCGCCTCGTGGCCGTCGGGGTGGCCGTGGCCGTTGCCATGCCCGTCGGGCACCGCCACGGTCTCCGTGAACGCGCGGTTCGCCACCCCGCGGGCCCAGCCCATGACACCGCGCGAGGACGGCGCGGGCACGCCGTTGTCGTCCGGATGGCCGCGCGCCGGGAGTGCCAACGGCACCTTCTTGGAGTCGATCTTGCCCCGCTCTTCCGGCGTGAGCGGCCGTTCCTCCTCGACGTACCCGCCGTCAGGCAGCTGTTTGATGATGCCGATCTCGACGCCGTGAGTCAGCAGCGATGTGTCGTGCCGCTGCAGCCCGAGGCAGATTCGTTTCGTCACGAAGTACGCGCCGATCGGCACGACGATGACGGCTATCCGCGCGATCCAGGTGATCGTGTACAGCGGCACCTGGAAATTGTCGGCGAGCACGTCGTTGGCGCCCTCGGCCCACAGGATGCCGTAGAAGCAGACCGCGGCCACTCCGGTTCCGGTGCGCACCGGGGCGTTGCGCGGCCGGTCGTTGATGTGGTGCTCGGATCTGTCGCCGGTCGCCCACTGTTCGAAGAACGGCCACAGCGCCGCGCCGGTGAAGATGATCCCGAGCGGCACCGCGAACGGGATCAGCACCGACAGCGTCAAGGTATGCCCGAGGAAGTTGATCTCCCAGGAGGGCATGATGCGCAGCGCTCCTTCGAGGATGCCCATGTACCAGTCAGGCTGGGACGCCGAGGAGATCGCCAGCGGCGTGTACGGGCCGTACAGCCAGACCGGGTTGATCTGCGCGAACGTGGCCAGCACGGCCAGGGAGCCGAAGATGAAGAAGAACCACGCCTGGCCCTTGAGCACGAAGTACGGCCAGAACGGCTGGCCGACCACGTTCCGCTCGGTGTTCCCCAGAACTGGCATCTGGGTGTGCTTCTGCCAGAACATGATGAACAGGTGCGCGGTGATCAGCGCCAGGATCAGGCCAGGGATCAGGAACACGTGGATGATGTACATCCGCGGCACGATCGAGTTGCCGGGGAACTCCCCGCCGAACAGGAAGAACGCCAGGTAGGTGCCCACGATCGGGATGCCCTGCAGGACGCCCTGGAAGATCCGCAGGCCCGCGCCTGACAGCTGGTCGTCAGGCAGCGAGTAGCCGAAGAGCCCCTCGATCATGCCCAGCAGGAGCAGCGTGATCCCGATCAGCCAGTTGACCTCGCGCGGCTTGCGGTACGCGCCGGTGAAGAACACCCGGAGCATGTGCGCGAAGATCGCGACCATGAACAGGTCGGCCGCCCAATGGTGGATCTGCCTGATCAGCAACCCGCCGCGGATGTCGAACGAGATGTTCAGCGTGGACGCGTACGCCTGCGACATCTGAATGCCGTTGAGCTTGGTGTACGAGCCGTGATACACCACTTCCTGCGTCGACGGCACGAAGAAGAACGCCAGGTACGTGCCGGTCAGCAACAGGATCACGAAGGACCACAGCGCGATCTCGCCCAGCATGAACGTCCAGTGGTCGGGGAAGACCTTCCGCATCAGGACACGGACGCCGCGCGCCCCGTGGAACCTGTCGTCGAACCACCCGCCGAGGCCGTCCAGCGCCTTGGGGATCTTTACCGCTTCGTCGCTCATCCGCGCTCCCAGAAGCTCGGGCCGACCGGCTGCGGGAAGTCGCTGGCCGCCGCCAGGTACCCGTCGGAGTCGACCATTAGCGGCAGTTGCGGCAGCGGCCGCGCCGCCGGGCCGAAGATCACCCATGCCCCGTTTGTGGCGTCGAACGTCGACTGGTGGCACGGGCACAGGATGTGGTGGGTCGTCTGCTCGTACAGCGCCACCGGGCAGCCCACGTGCGTGCAGATCTTGGAGTAGGCGACGAGGCTGTTGTCGATCGACCAGTTCATCGAGGCGATCAGCGTGCTGCCGCTATAGCGGTCAGGAAAGTTGAGCTGGCCCGGCTCGAACTTGATCAGGATCACGCCCGCCTTGGCCAGCGCGTTGGCATCGTCCTGGTAGCCCTGGGGGATCATCGTGATCATGCTGCCCGGCTGGAAGTCGCCGGGCCGCAGCGGGTTGAGACCGCCCAGGGTCACGGCCCGCAGGCCCTTGCGCCATACCGTGTACCGCAGCGACGTGCCGGGCAGCGGGCCCAGGTCGCGCAGCAGCACCAGCGGCGCCAGCGCCAGCGGTACGGTGGCGAGCAGCAGCGTGCGGCGCAGCAGCGGCCGCTTGGTGAACTGGCTGATGGCCGCGCCGTCGGCGAACTCCGCCTTGAAGGCGGCGCGGTCCTTCGGGGACGACTTGAGTTCGTGCCGTTCCTCTTCGATCTCGATGTTCGGCGTCAGGTGCCGCACCCAGATCAACGACCCGGTGCCGATGGCCAGCAGGATCACCGACAGCGCCAGGCCGAGCGCCAGGTTCGACCGGAACGCGGCGTCGACAGCGCTCGCGCCCGCCGGGATGTTGGACGACCCGACCTCAAGTCCGATGTAGGCCGCGATGAACCCGCACCCGGCGAGGAACGCGAGCACGAACAGGGCCGCCACCAGGCGTTCCGCCCGGCTCGCGTGCGCCTTGTTCGGCGGGTCGGTGACGAGCGGCGGCTCGGCCGGCTTTTCAGCGGTGTCGACCGCAACCGGGGCGGGCGACGGCGTCCCGATCACCCGGCGCGGGCCGGCCGGCTCCTCGATCTCGCTCATGAGCGCTGCTCCGTGTGCTCCGCTTCGGTCTTTTCGACCTCGATGCCTTCCGCCGAGGCATGTTCCGCCTCGCCGCGTTCGCTCATGGCGTGGTCTCGCCGCCGGGCGGTGAGCCACATGGCGATGAGTATGAGGAAGCCGAGCCCGCCGAGCCAGATCAAGAGGCCCTCGGTGACCGTGCCGGTGCGTGCCAGGGACAAGCCGCCGGGGTTGGGCTCGTTCCGCGTGTCGGTGATGAAGGCGATGATGTCGCGCTTCTCCTGCGGCGTGATCGTCCCGTCGCCGAAGACCGGCATCGCCTCGGGCCCGGTCAGCATCGCCGTGTAGATCTGGGTCGGCGTCGAGGCGTTCAGGTTGGGCGCGTTCTTGCCGTAGGTCAGCGCGCCGCCGGCGCCGGCGAACCCGTGGCACTGGGCGCAGTTCGTGCTGAACAGCTCCTCGCCGAGCGCGGTGTTCGCGCCCTCGGTGGACACTTGCGCCGCGGTCGGGATGGCCGGGCCGCCGCCGAGCGACGCGATGTAGGCGGCGATGGCGTAGATCTGCTGCTCCGTGAACTCCGTCGGCTTGCGGTCGTTCTCCGCGCCGAGTTCCTTGGCCGGCATCCGGCCCGTCGACATCTGGAAGTACACCGCGGCGGCACCGGCGCCGACCAGCGAGGGCGCCTGCGAGGTGCCCTGGGCGTCGAGCCCGTGGCAGGAGGAGCAGCTCTGGACGAACAGCGACTTGCCTTGCGCGATCTGCGTCGAGGCCTGCGCGGGCGCTGCGGCCGACGCGCCGCCGCCGGAGAGCGTGCTGTAGAGCACGCCGACCGCGACGAGACCGCCGGCGACCGCCGCGTAACCGGCGGCCGGGTGCCTGCGCCGGGCGATGATCGAGCTCACTCGGTTTCCCCTGGTTAGTGGATGAGGTAGATGGTGGTGAACAGGCCGATCCACACGACGTCGACGAAGTGCCAGTAGTACGACACCACGATCGCACTGATCTGCTGTTCCCTGGTGAAGCGTTTAGCGGCGTAGGTACGCCCGAGCAGGAAGACGAAGGCGAACAGGCCGCCGGTCACGTGCAGGCCGTGGAATCCGGTGGTCAGGAAGAAGACCGAACCGTAGTTGCTCGACGACAGCGTCACGTCCTGCTGGCGGATCAGGTCGAGGTACTCGTATCCCTGACCGAGGACGAAGTACAGGCCCATGATGAAGGACAGCACGTACCACTCGCGCAGGCCCCACTGCATGAAGTTGAAGATCGAACCCGTGCGCTTGATCTGGCCGCGCTCGACCGCGAACACGCCCATCTGGCAGGTGACGCTGGAGGCCACGAGCACGATGGTGTTCGCCGACGCGAGCGGGAGGTCAAGATGAGCCATCGGCCATGCCAGGCCCTGGCCCTTATCGACGGACCGGATCGTGAAGTACATCGCGAACAGCGCAGCAAAGAACATCAGCTCGCTGGACAGCCAGATGATGGTGCCCACGCTGACGAGGTTCGGTCTGCTGGCCGGGCCGCGGGGTACCGGTGTCTCGGTCACGGATGCAGTCGCCACGAAGGTCATTATTACGACACCTCGTAGGGGATCTGCACCCGACCCCCGGATTTGCTCTGCTCTCCCCGGGGGGCTGCCCCCCGGTCCCCCCGATCCTCAGTAAGATGACGGACCATGAAGGTCGTTGTGTACAGTCATGACGCCGATACGCGGGCGGAAATCAGGCTCGCGATCGGGCGTCGCCCGGCCCCCGACGTGCCGGAGGCGGAGATCGTCGAGGTGGCGACCGCACCCGCCCTGTTCCGGCTGCTGGACGCCCGCGGCGTAGACGTGATGGTGCTCGACGGCGAGGCGCAGCCGGCCGGCGGCATGGGCGTCAGCCGCCAGGCGAAGGACGAGATCTACAACTGCCCGCCGGTGCTGCTGGTCATCGCCCGCGCCGACGACCGCTGGCTCGCGACCTGGTCGCGGGCCGACGCCGTGGTCAGCCACCCGATTGACCCGGTGGCGCTGGCCAGGGAGCTCGCCGCCCTGATGCGGTCACGCGCCGCGGCGATCACCGCCGGATAGGCGGCGGCACCGTGACTGCGCCGTCCGTGGACGAGCCGACCTGGCCCGCGCTTATCCGCGCGCTGATCAGCGGCCAGCCGCTCAGCGCCAGCCAGACCGCCTGGGCGATGAACGAGATCATGGACGGGGCGGCATCCCCGGCCCAGATCGCCGGGTTCGGCGTGGGGCTGCGGGCCAAGGGGGAAACCGCGGAGGAGATGTCCGGGCTGGCCGCGGGCATGCTCGCGCACGCGACCCCGGTCAGCATTCCCGGTCCGATCACGGACCTGGTCGGCAGCGGCGCCGACGGCGCGCACACGGTCAACGTGTCGACGATGGCGACGATCGTCGCGGCGGCGGCCGGCGCCAGGATGGTCAAGCACGGCAACCGGGCGGCGTCGTCCGCCTGCGGCGCGGCCGACGTGCTCGAGGCCCTCGGCGTGGTGATCGACCTGGCGCCGGCCGCCACCGAGGCGCTCTTCGCCGAGGTCGGCGTCGCCTTTCTCTTCGCGCCGCTCTACCACCCGGCGCTGCGGCACGCCGGCCCGGTACGCCGCGATCTTGGCGTGCCGACGGCGTTCAACTACCTCGGGCCGCTGACCAACCCGGCCAGGCCCACGTCGCTGGCGGTCGGCGTCGCGGACCCGCGGATGGGCCCGGTGCTGGCCGGCGTGCTCGCCGGGCGCGGCAACTCCGCGATCGTGTTCCACGGCGAGGGCATCGACGAGCTCACCACGACCGGCCCGTCCGCGGT